>Ga0335079_10001652_pt1 | contig 25439 bp, 22 predicted proteins | sample Lox_Sample_33_FD_206719 | JGI IMG/M metagenome (GOLD analysis project Ga0335079, IMG submission 206719) | Soil microbial communities from Loxahatchee National Wildlife Refuge, Florida, United States - Lox_Sample_3.3 | ecosystem: Environmental > Terrestrial > Soil > Wetlands | place: USA...
TGAAATACAGTCGCTGAATGACTACGGTGCGGAATCCCTCGAGGCCCTCTCCCAGGCGGTCGAGCGGCTGCGCACCGCGGTGCTCAAGCAGGATCACGCGACATTTGTTGCGCTCATGCGCCGCGGCCGCGATTATCTGGAGGACCGGCGCAGCGTGAGCGAGCGTCGGGCCTGAAGCGGCGCCATAAGGAAGTGCGCGAATGCCCCGAAGCCAGAGCGACCCGGCCCCCGCCCCACTGCCGCCCGAAGCCGAGGGCGCCCTCGCAGCCGAGCACCGGCTGCTGAAGGCACGCCTGGCCACGCTCACCGAGGAGGTGAGCCGCAACGAGGCGCTGCTGCGCAAGACCCAGGAACGCGAGCTCGAGCTGCTGCGCTCGACCTCGCTCCCGCAGCTGTTCGAGCGGCTGATCGTCGGGCTGCGCACCTCGTACTCGCTCGAGGGCGTGCGCCTCATCCTCAACGACCCGCAGCACGAGATCCGCCACCTGCTCGCCGGCGATGGCGTGGGGGAGCTCCCGGGGGTGTCCTTCGTCGATGCCCTGGTGACGGTCGCCCCGCAGCTGCCGAACCTGGAGCGCCCCTGGCTCGGCGCGTTCCACAAGGCCGACCACGAGCTGCTGCTGCCGACCGGGACGCGCCCGGCGAGCATCGCCCTCATCCCGCTGCGCCGCTACGAGCCCCTGGACGGGGTGCTGGTGTTCTCCAGCACCGACCCGCGGCGCTTCACCCAGGACCTGGCGAGCGACTTCCTCGCGCACCTGGGGGTGGTAGCGGCGATCTGCATCGAGAACGCCGTGAACCGCGCGCGCCTGCTGCGCAGCGGGCTCACCGACTTCCTCACCGGCTTCCACAACCGCCGCTACCTGCACGCGCGCCTGCGCGAGGAGCTGGCGCGCGCGCAGCGCGCCAAGAGCCCGCTCGCCTGCCTGATGATCGACGTCGACCACTTCAAGCGCATCAACGACCAGTACGGCCATCCGGCCGGAGATGCCGTGCTGCGCGAGGTGGCGCAGCGGATCGACGCCGAGATGCGCATCTCGGACACCGGTGCGCGCTTCGGCGGGGACGAGTTCGCCATCGTGCTTTCGCAGGCCGACCTCACCGACGCGGAGAAGGTGGCGGCGCGCGTACTGCAGGCCGCGCGCAGCCAGCCCTTTGCCGTCGGCGCGCAGGTCACCGAGACCGTGACGCTCTCGATCGGGGTGGCCGCCGCGCTCCCGGGCGCCGGTAGCCGCGACTACAAGGTGCTGGCCGAGCGGCTGATCGCCGAAGCGGACGCCGCCCTCTACCGCGCCAAGAGCGCCGGCCGCAACCGCCTCGCCGCCTCGCCCAACATCGTCAGCTGAGGGCGCGCGCCGCCCTTCAGGGGGCGTGCGCAGCGGGCGGCGACAGGCGCGTCATCGGTCCCAGGCAGCGCTCCAGCTCGGCATCGAAGCACATGAGGAACCCGCCGCGCAGCGGCGCGAGGTACAGGGTCACCGTCTGCGGGGCGGTGAGGTGCGTGACGCGCCCGCCGCAGTCGGGCTTGTCGTTGGTGCGGGTGAGGGTGTCCTTCAGGGTGTAGACGCCGTTCGCATCCGGCGCTTCAGAGACCTCGTACTCCCCCTCGCTCTCCTCGGCGGCACTGACCGTGTGGCGCGTGCCGTCGCCCTTGAACTCGTAGGTCTCGCTGCAGTGCTGCTGCGGCAGGGTGAGGTCCCAGGTGCCGATCAGCGGGTGCCCGGGGGGCGGACTGCCGGCCGCGCAGGCCGCCGCCCAGGCGAGCGCGGCGGCGAGGGCGGTGGCGGCGCGCACGAGACTTCAGTGCCGCTGCCGCAGCAGCAGCACGAACAGCGGGGCGCCGACGAGCGCCATGATCGCGCCCACCGGCAGCTGGCGCGGCGCGGCGATGGTGCGCGCCACGAGGTCCGCGCAGGCGAGCAGCATGCCGCCGGCGAGCGCGGAGGCCGGGGCGACGATGCGGTGGTCGCTGCTCCTGAAGGACAGGCGCACGGCGTGCGGGGTGATGAGGCCGACGAAGCCGACGGTGCCGGCACTCACCACGGCGAGCGCGGTGAGCGTGGCGCAGGCGATGAAGAGCAGGCTGCGCCAGCGCTCGAGCGCGAGCCCGACCGTGCGGGCGCGCAGCTCGCCGGCCGCGAGCACGTTGAGCGGGCGCGCCAGCAGCACCGCGACCGCCACCGCGCCGAGCGCGGCGCCGGCCGAGAGCCACGGGCGCACCGCCCACTCCAGGTCGCCGGCGAGCCAGAACACCATGCCGCGCACGCGCGAGGAGTCCGCGAGCGCCAGCAGCACGCTCACCAGCGCCCCGCAGGCACTCGCCAGCACCACCCCGGTGAGCAGCAGGCGCGCCGTGCCGCCGCCGCGGGCGAGCAGGTACACCAGGCCGACCGCGGACAGGGCCCCCAGGACCGCGGCGGACTGCACGATGAGCGCGGCGGCGCCGGCGATCATGGCGAGCAGCGCGCCGACGGCGGCGCCGCCGGAGACCCCGAGCACGTAGGGATCGGCGAGCGCGTTGCGAAACAGCGCCTGCAGCAGCACGCCGGCGAGGGCGAGGAGCCCGCCGACGCCGAAGGCGGCCAGCACCCGCGGCAGGCGCACCGCGAACAGCACGTTGCGCGTGGCCACATCGCCTGCGCCGGTGAGGGCCGCGAGCGAGGCGCGCAGCGGGATGCCGGAGCTGCCGCACAGGAGCGCCACCAGGAAGATGAGCGCGGCGGCGGCGAGGAGCAGCGCGAGGCTGCGGCCGATGGCGGCACCCGCCGGGGCGGATGCGATGCTGGCCGCCTTGTCCACGGGCCCCCGTAAGTTGGAATAGAAGGTCCGCTAGCCTCGTTGAATTGCGGCCAAAACGCCATCCCCTCCCGCGGCGTGCGCGCGGATCCGGTGCCTTGAGCGCGCCTGTGGCAGACTGCGACACCGCCCCATGAGCGACGTCATTGATCCGGATGGGTTTCGCGCCAACGTCGGCATCGTCCTGATGCACGGCGCGGACGTGTTTCTCGGGCGCCGTACCGGCGGGCGCGGCTGGCAGTTCCCGCAGGGCGGCCTGCGCAGCGGCGAGTCGCTCGAGCAGGCGCTGTTCCGCGAGCTGGACGAGGAGATCGGCCTGCCGCAAGCCTCGGTGCAGGTGCTCGGCCAGACCGAGCGCTGGCTGCGCTACCGGCTGCCCTCGCGCTACGTGCGGCGCAACCAGCACCCGGTGTGCACCGGGCAGAAGCAGCGCTGGTTCCTGCTGCGCCTGACGGGCGAGCCGCGCTTCGACCTGAAGCGCACCAGCCAGCCGGAGTTCGACGAGTGGCGCTGGGCGCCTTACTGGGAGCCGGTGCGCGAGGTCATCTACTTCAAGCGCCCGGTGTACGTGCGCGCGCTCACCGAGCTCGCCGCGCTCGCCTTCCCGCGCGGCAAGCAGCCGCCCTTCCCGCAGTGGTGGGCCGAGTTCTCCGGCGCGCACGCCCGCGCGGGCGATGCGGAGGGCGACTGAGGGCCTGGCAGCGCCTGCGTGCGCACTTCGCGCACCGCGATGGCGTGCCGCAGGTGGTGCGGGCGCGCGCCCCGGCGCTGCGCACCGCGCTCACGGTGGCGGCGGTGCTGGTGGGGCTGTTCGCACTCTACGTGGTGTACGAGCTCGGCCGCTATGATGCCGGCTACGACCGCCAGGCGGTCGCGCAGCAGCGCACCGAGCTCGAGGTGAAGATCGAGCACCTGCAGAAGGAGAACCGCGAGATGCGCACGCAGCTCGCCGAGCTGGACACCTTCCGCGTCGGGCGCGCCCACGAGCAGGCGGAGGTGGCGCGCACCCTGGGCGAGCTGCAGGCGCAGGTGGCGCAGCAGTCGCAGGAGCTCGCCTTCTACCGCGGCGTGGTGGCGCAGGGCTCCTCCAGCATCGGGGTCAAGATCGAGCAGCTGCGCATCACTGCCGGCGCGGAGGCGAACCTCTTCAGCGTGCACCTCTCGCTGGTGCGCTCCGGGCGCGCCGAGGCGGACACCAGCGGCACGCTCGCGCTCTCCCTCGACGGCACGGCTTCCGGCGCGCCGAAGTCGCTCGACCTGCTGGCGCTGACCAACGGACGCTCCCGCGAGCTGCGCTACACGTTCCGCTACTTCCAGGATTTCGACCAGGAGCTCAACCTGCCGGCGGGCTTCCACCCCGAACAGCTGCAGATCGAGGTGCGCTCGGCCAAGAAGGACGTGCCGCCGCTCGCGCAGTCCTTCCTGTGGAGCGTCACCACCCGCCCCTGACCTTGGAGTTCGCCTGCCATGTTCACCCGTGACAGCAAGCCGCCGCGCATCGACACCCTGATCGGCAGGACCTCGCGCGTGCGCGGGGACGTCGAGTTCCAGGGCGGCATGCACCTGGACGGCCAGGTGCAGGGCGCGGTGCGCTCGGACGGCGCGCCCGGCTCGAGCCTGTCGGTGAGCGAGAGCGGTCTCATCGACGGCCCGGTGGAGGTGCCGAACGTGCTCTTGGCCGGGAGCGTGCGCGGCGACATCCACGCGCGCGAGCGCCTGGTGCTCGGGGCCACCGCGAAGGTCGAGGGGAACGTCTACTACGGGGTCATTGAAATGACCCTGGGCGCCCAGATAGTGGGGAAACTGGTGCGCCTCGAGCCGGAGAGCCCGCCTGCGCCCCCCGTAGGAGGCTCCTGACAGGGCCCTCAACGTGAAGTGCGCACTTTGACCTGCCGCGGGGCGCCCCCTAGACTGACCGCAAGGACCTTTATGAGCACCCCCGAAGCGCTGCAGGACGCGCCTGCGCTCCTCTTCACCGATGCCGCCGCGGCCAAGGTCGCGGACCTCATCCGGGGCGAGGGCAACCCGCGACTCATGCTGCGCGTGTTCGTGCAGGGCGGCGGCTGCTCGGGGCTGCAGTACGGGTTCGAGTTCGACGAGGCCCTGCAGGAGGGGGACACCTGCATCGAGAACCAGGGCGTCAAGCTCATCGTCGACCCGATGAGCATCCAGTACCTCACCGGCGCCGAGATCGACTACCGCGAGGGCCTCGAGGGCGCCCAGTTCGTGATCCGCAACCCGCAAGCGGCCACCACCTGCGGCTGCGGCTCCTCCTTCACCCCCGCCTGACGCCAAGCGCCTCGTGCCCCAGGCCGCCGCCCCCGCCCGTCCCGCCACTGAACATAAGATAGTTGCCCGCAGCGCCCCCCGGCCGCTGCCGGACGTGCTCGCGGCCGTGGACCTGGGGTCCAACAGCTTCCACATGGTGGTGGCGCGCTACACGCACGGCCAGCTGACGATCATCGACCGCCTGCGCGAGATGGTGCGCCTGGCGGCCGGGGTGGCCGAGAACGGCCGCATCGACAAGGACGTGGCGGCGCGCGCGCTCGCCTGCCTCCAGCGCTTCGGGCAGCGCCTGCGCGACATGCACGCGGACTCCGTGCGCTGCGTGGGCACTAACGCGCTGCGCCTGGCGCATCGCAAGCAGGCCTTCCTCGAGCGCGCGCGCGAGGCCTTGGGCCACCCGATCGAAATCATCGCCGGCATGGAGGAGGCGCGCCTGATCTATGCGGGCGTCGCGCACACCATGCCGAGCTCCCCGGGCAAGCGCCTGGTCGTGGACATCGGCGGCGGCAGCACCGAGCTCATCATCGGGGAGGCCCTCACCCCGCTCGAGCTCGAGAGCCTGCAGATGGGCTGCGTCGCGCTCAGCGAGCGCTTCTTCCGCGACGGCAAGATCTCCGCCAAGCGCATGGAGCGCGCGCGCCTGGCGGCGCGCATGGAGCTCGAGCCGGTGCAGGCGGCGTTCCGCCGCCGCGGCTGGGACCACGTGGCCGGCAGCTCCGGCACGGTGCGCGCCATCGGCGATGCGATCCGCTCGCTCGACCCGCAGGCACTCGCCATCACCCCGCAGGGCGTGCAGCGCGCCATCGAGTACAGCATCGAGGCCGGCCACGTGCGCGAGCTGAACCTGGAGCCGATCACGGAAGACCGCCGCCCGGTATTCCCCGGCGGACTGGCGATCCTCGCCGAGGTGTTCGCCGTGCTCGGCATCACCGAGATGCAGATCGCCGAAGGGGCGATGCGCGAGGGGCTGCTGTACGACATGCTCGGGCGCTTCAAGCGCGAGGACGCGCGCGAGCGCACCGTGCGCGGCATGCAGCAGCGCTACCACGTCGACAACGAGCAGGCCGAGCGGGTCGAGGCGACCGCGCGCGACTTCCTCGAGCAGACGCGCGAGACCTGGAAGCTCGAGGACCCGCTCGCCGACCTGGCGCTGAAGTGGGCGGCGCGGCTGCACGAGATCGGCCTCGACGTCTCGCACTCCGGCTATCACCGCCACGGCGCCTACCTGCTCGAGAACGCCGACATGCCCGGTTTCCCGCGCGAGGAGCAGCGCCTGCTCGCGCGCCTGGTGGGCGCGCACCGCCGCAAGTTCACCCTGGATCGCATCGAGGAGCTGGTGCCGCCCTGGGACCGCGCCGCGGTCTACCTGATCGTGCTCTTGCGCCTGGCGGTGCTCTTGCACCGGGGCCGCAGCGCGACCGCGCTGCCGCCGATCGAGCTGTCGGCTACGCCGAAGTCGCTCGAGGTGCGCTTCCCGGCTCGCTGGCTGCGCGAGCACCCCCTGAGCTCCGCCGACCTGCAGCAGGAGGTCGACTACCTGCGCGCGAGCGGCTTTAGGCTGCGGGTCTTCAGTGGCGGGCGCAGCTGAGCGTACTCAGGGGTCCGCGCCTTCAGTTCCGCCGCGCGCAGCCGTCCGAGGTCGCGCGGATGTTCACGCTGCGGGCCCAGACCCGCGAGAACCCTTTCTCGCCGATGGAGCTGGCGCAGCGCCGCATCACCCCCGAGGGCACCCGGCAGCGACTCGCTTGCGGTGCGCTCCTCAGCATGGTGTGCCTGAGGGGCGCGCGCCTGGTGGGCTTCTGCAGCGGCGCGCCGCGCTCGGGGGAGATCCTGGTGATCGCCGTGCTGCCGCAGTTCGAGGGCAGGGGCATCGGCCGCACGCTGCTTGAGCGGATGGCGGCGGCGCTCGCCGCGGCCGGGTGCACGCGAGTGTGGCTCGCGGCGGCGCCCGACCCGCAGGGCCGCGCGCACGGCTTCTACCGCCACCTCGGCTGGCGGCCGACGGGAGCCAGGGACGCTGGCGGTGACGAGGTGCTCGTGCTGCGCAACGCGCCGCGGGCGCAGGCTCAGACCGCGACGCTGGTGGGTCCTGCGGCGTAGGTCGCGAGCAGCTCGGCCTGCGCATTCACCGCCCTGGCCTCGCCACGCTCGATGCGCTCGTAACGACCATCGGGCATGAGCTTCCACGCCTGGCAGTTGTCACTCAGGCACAGGTCGAGGTCGCGCAGGATGCGCTCGCGCTGGTTTTGCTGGCGGATGGGGAAGGCCACCTCGACACGGCGGAAGAAGTTGCGCTCCATCCAGTCGGCGCTGGCGCAGAACAGCTCCGGCTGCCCGTCGTTCTCGAAGTAGAACACGCGCGCGTGCTCGAGGAAGCGCCCGACGATCGAGCGCACCGAGATGTTCTCGGACACGCCCGGGATGCCGGGCCTAAGCGCACACACCCCGCGCACGATCAGGTCGATCTTCACCCCGGCGCGCGAGGCGCGGTACAGCGACTCGATCGCCTGCGCCTCCACCAGCGCGTTCATCTTGGCGATGACGCGCGCCGGGCGCCCGGCGCGCGCGTGCTCGGCCTCGCGCGCGAGCTTGGAGAGCACCATCTCGTGCATGCTGAACGGGGACTGCACCAGGCGCTTCAACTTCGGGGTCTGGGTGAGGCTGGTCAGCTGCAGGAACAGCTCGTGCACGTCGTGGCCGATCTCGTCATCGCAGGTGAACAGCCCGTAGTCGGTGTACTGCCGTGCGGTGCGCGGGTGGTAGTTGCCGGTGCCGAGGTGGCAGTAGCGGCGGATGCCGTTGGCCTCGCGGCGCACGACCAGGGCGAGCTTGGCGTGCGTCTTGTAGCCGACCACCCCGTACATGACGTGCGCGCCGGCCTCCTGCAGGCGGTTGGAGAGCTCGATGTTGGCTTCCTCATCGAAGCGCGCGCGCAGCTCGACGATCACGGTCACGTCCTTGCCGGCGTTGGCGGCGGCCACCAGCGCATCCACCAGCGGTGAGCCCTGGCCGGCGCGGTACAGCGTCATCTTGATCGCCAGCACCTGCGGGTCGGCGGCCGCTTGGCGCAGGAAGTCCACCACCGGCGCGAAGCTCTGGAAGGGGTGCTCGAGCAGGATGTCCTTGTGGCGGATGACGCTGAAGATGTCGAGGCTGCCGACCAGCCGCCGCGGCATGCCGGGGGTGAAGATCGGGTACTTGAGGTCCGGGCGCTGCACCAGGTCGTACAGCGCGGAGAGGCGGTTCAGGTTCACCGGACCGGCCACCGAGTACAGATCGAGCGTGGCCGAGGTGAACTGCCCCTGCAGGAACTTCACCAGGTCCTCGGGACAGTCGTTGGAGGTCTCCAGGCGCACCGCGGCGCCGTAGCGGCGGTGCGCGAGCTCGCCCTCGAGCGCGCGCCGCAGGTCATCGATCTCTTCCTCGTCGACGAACAGGTCGCTGTTGCGCGTGATGCGGAACTGGTAGCAGCCGATCACGCGGATGCCGGTGAAGAGCTTATCGACGAAGGCCTGCACGATGGTGGAGAGCAGCACGCAGCCGCGGCTGCCGCCATCCCCGGGCAGCGGCACCACGCGCGGCAGCGAGCGCGGCGCCTGCACGATCGCGAGCTCGCTGTCGCGGCCGAAGGCATCCTTGCCCTCCAGCCGCACGATGAAGTTCAGGCTCTTGTTCTGGATGCGCGGGAAGGGACGCGCGGGGTCGAGGCCGAGGGGACTTAACACCGGCTCCACCTCGCGCTCGAAGTACTCCTCGAGCCAGGTGCGTGCGGCCGGGCTCCAGTCGGCGGCCGACAGCAACGGCACCCCCTCGGCGGCGAGCGCGGGCAGCAGCAGCTCGTTCAGGCAGCGGTACTGGTCCGCGACCAGCTGGCCGGCGCGCTCGTGGATCGCGGTGAGCTGCTCGGGGATCGACATGCCGTCGGCGGCCAGCTGCCCGCCGCCGAGCTCCTGCAGCTGCTTCAGGCCCGAGACGCGGATCTCGAAGAACTCATCCAGGTTCGAGCAGGAGATGCACAGGAACTTCAGCCGCTCGAGCAGCGGCACCGAGGCATCGAGGGCCTGGTCGAGCACCCGCTGGTTGAACTCCAGGAACGAGAGCTCGCGGTTGATGTAGTGCTGTGGCGCCTTGAGATCGGGCGAGTCCATCGGGAATCGAGCCTCGCCGCCCGCGAAGGCGGGCGGTGCGCCGGCCATGGTACCAGCGATTCCGCGGCGGGATTGTGACGGCGCTAGCGCGCGACCAGCATCGCCCCGGGCTGCAGCTCGAGGCTTGCCAGCAGCGGGGCCGATTTCTCGAGGAAGTCCTCGCGCCAGCGCGCCTCGATGGGGCTCGCCCCGGGGAGCGAGACGGTCTGCGGGTTCTTGAAGACGCCGTTGACGCGGTACTCGTAGTGCAGATGCGGGCCGGTCGCAAGCCCGGTCATGCCGACGTAGCCAATGACGTACCCCTGGGTCACGTGGGTGCCGACATGGATGCCGTGCGCGAAGCGCGACAGGTGGCCGTAGACTGTGACCACGCTGGCGGAATGCTCGAGCTCGATGACGTTGCCGTAGCCGCCCTTGGGGCCCGCGTAGCGCACGCGCCCGTCGCCGGCGGCGCGCACCGGGGTGCCCTGCGGGGCGGCGTAATCGACGCCCTTGTGGGCGCGGATCAGGTTGAGGATCGGGTGGCGGCGCGCCGAGTTGAAGCGCGAGCTGACGCGCGTGAACTCGACCGGCGCGCGCAGGAACGCCTTGTGCAGGCTCTTGCCGTCCGGGGTGTAGTAGTGCGCGCCGCCGTCCGGGTCGCTGTAGCGCACGGCGCGGTACGCCTTGCCCTGGTTCACGAACTCGGCGGCGAGGATCGGCCCGTCGTGCAGGTACACCCCGTCGCGGCAGACCTCGGAGTAGGTGACCACGAAGGAGTCACCCTGACGCACGTCGAGCACGAAGTCGATGTCCCAGCCGAAGATGTCGGCGAGAGCGACCGCGGTCTGGTCGTGGGCCCCCGCCGCCTCCACCGCCTCGAAGAGCGAGCTGTCGATCTGCCCGCGCACGGTGCGCTGGCGCGTCTCGAGCGGGCTCGTGACGAGCTCCGCGGTGAGGCCCCCGCCGGCATCGCGCGTGACGTGCAGCAGCTGCGTGTCGCTCACACGCCGCTCGAGCCCGTAGAGCGCGGTGTCCCTGTAGCTGAAGTGCAGCGACTCTCCGGGCATCAGCCGATCGAGCGCGGCGCGCACCCCGGGAAGGGCGCGCAGGGTCGCGAGGTCCGCCAGATCGAGCCTGAGGCGCCGGAAGATGGCATCGAGCGTATCGTTGCGGCGCACGGTGACGTCGGTGCTCGACAGCCCCGGGCTGAGCGGCGTGGCAGCCGGAGCCGGAGTAACACTCGCCGGCGCGGGATTAGGTGGTGACACCGCGGCGGGCGGCGCCGCTGCCGCAGCGGTGGCCCCCGCCTCGGGAGAGAGGCTCACGCCGCCGTGGGTGAGCGACCAGATGACCACCGCACAGCAGGCGAGCTGCAGCCAGAAGCTCGCCCGCGGCGCACGCAGCGCGAAGAACGCGGGCTTGCTCGGCGGGTTCGGGTCCATCTGGCGGCTTAGCGGATCCTCAAAGCGGCGCACCGTACCTGCGTGCTGCGCCGCGGTCAATGTATGTCAAATCGCGCGCGCGGCGTGTCAGGCCTCAACACTACCCGGCCGGCGCGGGCGTGCGCCGCAAACCGCTTCACAGGCAGCCGCCGCGCGCGCTCCCGGGGTCAGAAATCCGAGTCGTCAGGAGAGAAGTTACTCAGCCATACCCCCGGCGCTGTAGGAGCGGGCCGCCAGCGGCCCGGGGGGCCGCCAACGCCTCAGTGGGCGGTGACCCTGCGCAGCGCCTCGATGATCTTCGCGCCCGGGTCGGTCTTGCGAAAGTAGGCGGCGCAGCCAAGCTCGAAGGCGCGGGCCCGCAGGGCGGGCTCATCGTGCGCACTGATGATGATCACGGGCACGCGGCTGCCGGAGGCGGCCAGACGCTCCATGAGCTCCAGCCCCGACATCCTCTCCAGCTGCATGTCGAGCAGCAGGCAGTCGCAGGGCTCGCGGGCAGCGGCCTCGAGGTACTCCTCGGCCGAGGCGAAGGCCACCGGGTGGAAACCGAGCTCGCGTAACAGGCGCCCGAGCGCGCGGCGCGCGCTCTCGTCATCGTCGACGACGCAGACCCTGGGCGAGAGCATGGCGGAGCGACGCTAACAGCCGCCCACCATCGGCAACACTGCCCCTAAGGGTAAGGGGCGCTCAAGCGGGCCTGATTCAGGAGGCCTCGTGCACCAGCAGGGTGAGCTCGGCGACGGAGCGCACCTGCAGCTTGTGGGTGATGGCGCTGCGGTGCAGCTTGACGGTGCGCTCGTGGATGCCGAGCTCGCCGGCAATCTGCTTGTTCATGCGGCCACGCACCACGAGGGTGAGCACGGTGCGTTCGCGCTCGGTGAGGGTCGAGAGCCGCGCGCGCAACTGCGCCAGCTGGGCACGTGCCGCGTGCGCGGCGCGCTCGCGCTCGAGGGCCCGGGTGAGGGCGGCCACGAGCGCCTCGCGCGGCGCATTCTTCTCGAGAAAGTCCACGGCCCCCTGGTGCATCGCGCTGACCGCGCTCGGCACGTCCGCCGCGCCGGTGAGAAATACGAACGGCAGCTCAAAGCCAGCATGGACGCAGGCGCTCTGCAGCTGCAGTCCGTTCAGGCCCGGCATGCGCAGGTCGGCGATTACGCAGCCGCGCGCCGCCGGCGCGGCCTCGAGCAGCTCGGCTCCCGAAGCGTAGGCGCACACCTCGTAGCCGAGCGCGGTGAGCAGCCGGCGCAGTGAGCTGCGGAAGGACTCATCGTCATCGACGATGTGCACGACGCCGCGGCTCATGCCGCAGCTCCGCTGGCCGCCGGCAGCGTGAAGCGGAACCGCAGGCCGCCCTCGCCGCTGTTGAGTTCCGCCCACAGCCGTCCGCCGTGCGCCTCCACGATGGTGCGCGACACCGCCAGTCCCATCCCCATGCCGTGCGTCTTGGTGGTGAAGAAAGGCTCGAAGATCCGCTCGATGAGCTCGGGCTTTATTCCGGGGCCGGAATCGCTGACGGCCACTTCTACTGTGCGATTCGCCCCGGCGGACGCCTCGATCAGGATCTGCTTGGGCTCGGACGGGTTGTTCTCGATGGCGTCCATGCCATTGATGATGAGGTTGAGCAGCACCTGCGAGACGTGCACGCGGTCGGCGGCCACCGGCGGCAGCCCGGGCGCCACCGTGCAGGTGAGAAGCACATGGCGCGAGAGTGCCTCGGCGTGCGTGAGCGCGATGGTATCGCGCAGCAGGTCCTCCACCGACAGGCTACGCGTCTCGACGCTGCCACGCTTGATCATGGCGCGCATGCGATCGATCACCTCCCCGGCACGGGTGTCGTCCCGGCGGATGTCGCTAAGGATGTTGCGGAGCTCATCCAGGTCGGGGACGCTCTTTTGCAGCTGCAGCTCTGCGGCCTCGGCATTGCGCAGGATGGCCCCGAGCGGCTGGGCCAGCTCGTGGGCGAGTGCGGAGGCCAGCTGACCCAGCGCGCTGATGCGCCCGGCGCGCGCGAGCTCTCGGCGCAGCTCGGTGACCTCCTGCTGCGCGCGCCGGCTCTGCAGTACCTCGCGGCTGAGCTCGTAGGCCATGACCGCGATGGTGATCATGAAGGTGAGCGTGCCGAGTACCGGCAGCCGGGCCAGGCCGAGCACCGCGGTCTGCGCCAGTAGCACGCCACCCGCCAGGGGCACCCCCAGCCCCAAGCCCACGACCAGGGCACGATGACGGGCCTGCGGTCCGCCGCGCCGCCACACCTGCTGCGCGGCATCGGCGACGAACAAGACCGTCAGGATGCGGGTTGCGGTCGGCAGCCACTGCCAGTGGCGCAGCTCCGCGTGCCCGACCACGGCGACGCTCTCGCCGAGGAAGCGGACGTGATTGAGCGAGTCGATGTGGGTCCAGTTGAAATTGGGCTCGACCAGGAAGTTCAGGACGAGCACCACGAGGCGCGCGCCGATAATGCTCCACATGAGCCAGTCGCGCCCGGCGTTGAGGTAATAACGTACGAACAGCAGCTGCCCGACGATCCCCAGGAAGAGCGGCAGGTGGTACCAGCGTGCCCACGCGCCGAACTCCGCGATGTCCGCCGCATGCATCATTCCCACTTCGGCGCGCGCCACCATGACGGTGGCCAGGGCGACCAGGCAGAACATGAGGTTGGCGCGGTCGCGTCGTTCCACCAGGCCGCCGATGAAAGCGTAAAGGAGCGCCAGGGTGAGCGCAGAGGCTGCGGCCATCGACCACACGAGGGTGACGAGGCTCATCGCGGTGCCCCGCGGCAATAGCGGCGCGCGCGCACGCCAAGACCAAGCCGCGGACGATGCCCGCGGCCGCCAGTGCATGCCTGGATTGGGACCAGAGGCCCCAAGCCACATGTCTGGGTCGGAGCCCGAGGCCCCGGCCCGCAAGCCTCCATCAGGACCCCCGGGTTCCGGTCATCGCAAGCGCGCCTACCCCCAAGCTGGACCGCAGCGCACGGGAGCGTTCGTACTTCCGGGGGATGTTAAAGCGCTGCAGCGCAACCGGCCACCATGGGAAACCCCTACAGGCCATGCTGCGCTGCAGCAGGAACGCGTCGATCCGACTCAGAAGGTCGAGCCGAGCGATGTAATAAGAGAGTAGTCATCATGGGAGGCGCCGGCCTCGCGCGGGCGGTTGTCGTAATCGCCGGTGAACTGCACCTTCCAGTAAAAGTCCCGGTAGATCTGCCACTTGAAGGCGAGGGAGTAGGTCGAGCGCCAGCGCCCGCTCTCCGTGAGGTTGGGCAGCACCGCGATCTCGGAGGACAGGTCGAATTCGGGCTTACGGAAGCGGAACCAGTCGAGCGAGGTGGCGAGCAGTCCCTCCACCGAGTGATTCTTCTCCTGATCATCGACGTCGCGCTCGCGCGTGTCGAGGATGCCGACGAGCACGCTCCACTGCACCTTGTTGGTGAACACCAGGAAGCGGCCGCCACCGGCACCCCAGGAGTAGCGCTCCTTGATGCCGAGCTCGTCGTTGCGATCGGCCCGCAGCAGGCCGCCCGCGTACCAGCGGTTGTCAAAGAGGTGATAGAGCTCGAGCGCGCCGAGCGCGCGGCGCGAGGTCTCATCGGTGGCACTGGCGGTGGTGGTGACGTTGGCCCCGAACTTGCCGAGGAAGCGGGGCGTACGGTACTGCGTGTTCAGGTCGAAGTTGAACTGCTCCTGCTGGTTGGCCGCCACGAGCGAGTAGCCCGCCGAGACGCTGCCCTTGAAGCGCTTGATCAGGTCCTTCTCGATGGGGGCCATGCGCACCACATCGAGGATGGGCAGCTGGGTGGGGCTGCTCGTGCCCTGCACCAGCAGCGTGCCTGGCGGCGCATGCCCGATGAGGGGCCCGAAGACCACCACGCCGCTGTTGAGCTCGACTTGCATCACCTGATTGGTTTCGACGCTTGCCACCTGATCCCACTCAATCTCGATGTCGCCGAGATTGTCGGTACCCAGCAGCAGCTTGCCGCGATCCAGGCTCTTGATCTCCCCGGTGATGCGATCGCCGTTGTTAAGCGTGATGACGTCGGTCTTGGGGGCGGCGATGGCCAGCGCGCCCGCCAGGAGCGCGAGTGCAAGTGCCATGACCGGGAGGGACCGGGCTTTCATGTCGGGCCGCATAGGCCCTCACCGTGGCGCAGGCAAGACAACCTTGTGTGGTGCCCTTTGGGGCAGTGGCGTCGCGAATGCCTCCAGACTATATCTAATGGGCCCGGCATCGACACACTAGTGTGGCGTGGGCGCGCCGGTCATTGGGCAGCGCCACGGGGCGCGTCGTGTAGGGAGGCGAGAGCGCATGAAGATTTTCTCTGCGGTACGGTTGATCCTGGCGCCCGCGGGCGGCGCGCTGCTGCTGTCGCTGGGCTGCGCCGCACCGGCCCAGGCGGCGGACGAGAAGTCCTTCGAGATCTACGGCTTCGCGATGGTGGATGCGATCCAGGACAGCAAGCGCGTGGATCCGAACTGGATGGACGCCTTCCGCCCCTCGAAGATCGCCACCCCGGAAGGGCAGTTCGGCACCAACGGACAGTCGAGCGTGTCGGTCAAGCAGAGCCGCTTCGGCGTCAAGGGCGTCATGCCGACCGACAGCGCCTATGGGCCGGTGACTTTCAAGTTCGAGTTCGATTTCTTCGGTGTCGGCGCCGATGCCGGCCAGACCACCATCCGCCTGCGGCACGTGTACGGCGAGTGGGCCGGGCTGCTCGCGGGCCAGACGAACAGCCTGTTCATGGATGGCGACGTGTTCCCCAACACCATCGACTACTGGGGACCGTGCGGCATGGTGTTCTTCCGCGTGCCGCAGATCCGCTACACGGCCTGGAGCGACGGCGCCAGCAAGTTCTCGGTCGCCATCGAGCACGCCACCAACGATGTCGATCCCGGCAACATCCGCCTGATCGATGAGTTCCAGAACGCCACCGTGCGCGGCACGCGTACGGTGCCGGACTTCACCGCCCAGTACCGCATGGACCAGAGCTGGGGCCACGCGCAGGCGGCCCTCATGCTGCGGCAGATCTCCTACGAGTATCAGCCCAACGCCAACACGGCCTTCACCAAGGACAGCCAGACCGGCTGGGGCATCAACCTCAGCGGTCACATCAACGTGCTGGAGAAGGACAAGATCCTGCTGCAGGTGGTGCACGGCAAGGGCATCGCCACCTACATGAACGACGGTGGCATGGACATCGCCCCCAACGCCGCCTACGACCCGAACGCGCCGATACCGACGCTGTCGGCCGAGGCCGTGCCGCTCACCGGCATCCTGGCCTACTACGATCACTACTGGAACAGCCAGTTCTCCAGCTCGATCGGCTACAGCCAGACGCAGGTGAGCAACACCAACTTCCAGAGCACGACCACGTTCCACAAGGGCCAGTACGCTTCCGGCAACCTGCTGTGGTATCCGGGCAAGAACGTGATGCTGGGCGCGGAACTGCTGTGGGGCAAGCGCACCGACAATGCCGGCCTGACCGGCGATGACGTGCGCGTCCAGTTCTCGGTCAAGTACGACTTCGGCGTGAAGCTTTAAGGGGAGAAAAATGACTCGAATGAAAATCAGCGTGCGCGCCCTGCAGGGCGCCGCGCTCTTGCTGCTGGCGGGCCTCGCGCAGGGCACGTTGGTTTCCACCGCGGCCGCGCAGGCCGCCGCGCCCGCCGCCAGGGTGAGCCCGGTCGCTCCGCGCAAGGAGCAGGTGCAGGCCATCGTCAATGAGGCCTACGAGAAGTTCAAAGGCGACACGCGCGGCAAGAACGCCGACTACATCCCCGAGCTCGCCAAGGTCGACTCCAAGCTGTTCGGCATCGCAGTCGTGAGCACCGACGGCCAGTTCATCACCACCGGGGACGTGAAGACCGCCTTCTCGATCCAGTCGATCGCCAAGGTGTTCTCGCTGGCGCTGGCGCTGGAGGAGCAGGGGCCCGACAAGGTCTTCGAGAAGATCGGCTCGGAGCCAACCGGGCGCGCCTTCAATTCGCCGATCGCGGTCGTCGACATGCCGACCCACAGCGCCAACCCGCTGGTGAATGCCGGGGCCATCGCCACGGTGAGCCTGATCTCCGGCGCCTCGCCGGATGCGAAGTGGCAGAAGATCCTGAATTTCTACAGTAAGGTGGCGGGTGAGAAGCTGACGCTCCTCGATGCGGTGTACAAGTCGGAAGCCGCAACCAACACCGGCAACAAGGCGCTGTCGTATCTTCTGGCGAAGTACGACCGGATCTACTCCGACCCGTTCCAGTCGGTGGACGTGTACACCAAGGAGTGCTCGGTGGGCGTCACCGCCCTGCAGCTGGCCCGGATGGGAGCAACGCTCGCCAACCACGGCAAGAACCCGGTCACGGGCGAGCAAGTCATCAAGCCCGAGAACGTGCCCGAGATCCTGAGCGCCATGATGATGGCGGGTCTTTACGACGGTTCCGGCGGCTGGGCCTGGCACGTCGGCCTGCCGGCCAAGAGCGGCGTGGGTGGCGGACTGGTGGCGGTGATGCCGGGCAAGGGCGCGATCGCAGTGTTCGCGCCGCCCCTCGATGAGGCCGGCAACAGCGTCAAGGGCCAGGAAGTCATCCAGTACGTGACCAACAAGCTCGATCTGAACCTGTTCTCACCGGCCTCGGTAGGGCTGAAGAAATAGCACTCAGGAGGCAGCTGGGATCGTGAGACACCCGTGAGGCAGGCAGGCGGGATGCAACGCCTTGTGGTCCGCAGCCGCGGCGGCCGACGCGGCTTGGTCCGTCAGGCCGTCTGGCTCGCCCTGAGCTTGCCGGCCTTCTCGGTGGCGCAAACCGCGCCACCGAGTCCGGACGCGCTCGATCAGCGCCTGCAGCGTCTCGAGCAGCGGCAGCAGCAGCTCGAGGAGGAGCTGAAGCAGAAGGAGGCCGAGATCCAGGCGCTGAAGCAGCAGCAGCCCGCCTCAGCGCCTTCCCCAACGCAGCCGGCCGGCGCCGCGGCGCCTCCCGCGAGCCCGACCCCCGGCGGCGCCGCGGGCACTGCGGCGCCGGCGGCTGGTGCGCCGGCCGCGGCGACCGCCGCGGGCGCGGCGGCGATCGACATCGCCTCGGCCGAGCCAACCGGCGCGGGGCTCGATAACCCCAACGCGCAGCTCGGTGCCAGGCCGCCGGAGAAGTGGGGCAACTACACCGATTTCCTCGGCTTCAAGGTCGCCAACACCGACAAGGGCGACATGAACGTGGCGATCTACACTTACGTGCGCTATTTGAACCAGAAGGGACTCGATCCAACCTATACCGATGCCTTCGGCAATGTGAAGAACGTGCAGCAGCGCCAGGAGATGCAGATTCTGAAGGTGCAGATCAAGTTCCTCGGCTGGCTGTTCGACCCGAAGTTCCGCTACTTCCTGTACGCCTGGAGCTCCAATGCCACCCAGGGCCAGGGCGCGCAGGTGGTACTCGCCGGCAACCTCACCTACGCCTTCAACGAGCACTTCGCGCTCGCCGGCGGCATCACGTCACTGCCGGGCGTGCGCACCACGGAGGGCAACTTCCCCTTCTGGCTCAGCGTCGACAACCGCCTGATGGCGGATGAGTTCTTCCGGCCCTCGTATACCAGCGGTGCCTGGATCAAGGGCGACATCAGCCCCACGCTGCGCTACCAGGCCATGATCGGCAACAACCTGAGTACCCTCGGGGTGAGCTCTGCGCAGCTGGACAACAAACTCGATACGCTCGCCACGGCGCTGGTGTGGGAGCCAACCACGGGTGAGTTCGGACGCGGCTTCGGCGACTTCGAGGACCACCAGCAGCTCGCGACGCGCCTCGGACTGCACTACACGCACAGCACCGAGACCAAGCAGAGCCAGCCAAACACCGAAGGGTTCGAGAACACGCAGATCCGCCTCTCCGACGGCACGGTGATCTTCACGCCCAACATCTTCGGCCCCGGCATCACGGTGCAGGAGCTGGTCTACCAGATGACCTCGATGGACGCCGGCATCAAGTACAAGGGGTTCGCGCTCGAGGGCGAGTACTACATCCGCAAGCTCGACCAGTTCCAGGGACCGGGCACCGCCGGTCTGCGCAACCTCTGGGACCGCGGTTTTCAGCTGCAGGCCTCCACCATGATCATTCCCAGGACCTTCCAGGCCTACGTCGCCGGTTCCTACATCGACGGCGAGTACGGCAAGCCCTGGGACGTACGTGCCGGTATCAACTGGCACCCATGGCACAACCGCGTGGTGCGCTGGAACACGCAGGTGATGTACCTGAACCACTCGCCGGTCGGCTACACCTCGCTTACTTACAACGTCGGCAGCAAGGGCGTGGTGTTCAATACCGACTTCGAGCTGGCACTGTAGCGCGCCTGCCGGGAGTTGCGGATGGACAGACACACTCTCTGCTGGCGCGGCCCGCTCGTCGCAGTGCGCCGCGGCGTGGGCGCGCTGGCGTGCCTGGCGCTCATCGCCGCGGCGGGCGCGGCGGCGGCGCCAAAGGCCGCACCCGACTACCTGTTCAACGACTCGCACCTTCACCTGACCAACTACGTGCAGAAGGGCACGGACATCCACCGGTACCTCGAGATCATGGGCGACAAGGTCGGCCGCTCGACGCTGTTCGGGATCCCGTTGCAGCAGACCTGGAGCTACGCCAACTCGGGCGACTTCGCCCCGACCTACTACCTGCAGACGGATGCGCCGCTGTACTACTACTCCTTCACCGATGCCTACATCGCGCGCGTCTACCAGGCGCTGCCGAAGGCGCAGCAGGCGCGGCTCGACCCGATGATCACGGGCTTCAACCCGGCGGACATGTACGGCGTCGATCACATCCGGCGCGTGCTCGAGCTCTTCCCCGGGGTGTTCAGCGGCATCGGCGAGTTCACCATCCACAAGGAATTCGTCTCCTCCAAGGTCGCGGGCGAAACCGCGAGCCTCACCAACCCGGCGCTCGATCGCATCCTCGACTTCGCCGGTGAGGCGGGCCTTGCCGTCATCCTGCACAGCGACATCGACATGCCCTTCGCCAAGGCAGGCACCGAGCCGGTGTACCTGAAGCAGATGATCGAGCTGCTGCGCCGTCATCCGAACACCGCCATCATCTGGGCGCACATCGGGCTCGGACGCGTGGTGCACCCGAGCCAGACGCAAGCGAGCGCGAGCGGCGAAACCGAGCGCAGCAGCGCCTACCAGGCCATCGTCGAGCGGCTGCTCGCCGACTCCACGCTGCGTCACGTGAGCTTCGATATCTCCTGGGACGAGGTGGCGAAATACGCCGTCGCCTCCCCGGAGAGCATCCGCAGGGTCGCGCAGATCTTCAACAGCGCCCCGGACCGCTTCCTGTTCGGCACCGACAACGTCGCGCCCGCCGACCAGGACACCCAGCTGCGGGTCTTCCACCTGTGGGATCCGGTGTGGGCATTGCTTACGCCGGACGCGAGCCTCAAGATTCGCAAGGGCAACTATGAACGAATCTTCAACGCCGCCCGCACCCGGGTGCGCGCCTGGGAAAAGGCGAACGTCAAGCCGCTGTAGGGAAGGTTGCCGCTGGTGAGCTGCGCTGCGAGAAGGGACGCGAGGTCCGCATGAGGCGATTGGCCGCTCTTACCGACGTGCCCCGGCTGTTGCTGTGGGTGGTGCTTTTCGCGCTCGGCGTCTCCGCCTGCGAACCTGCGCCCACCAAGGCGCCGCCACCGCCAGCGCCGGTGAGCGCGCCGCAGAGCGCGCCGCCTGCCGCCCGCCAGAGTGCCCCGCCCGCCGCGGCACCGACGCCGAGCAGCAGTCCCACGCCCGGCCCCGACGGCAAGATCCCTAAGGACCAGCTGGACTCGCTGGTCGCACCGATCGCGCTGTTTCCCGATCCGCTGCTGGCGAACGTGCTGGCCGCCTCGACCTATCCCCTGGAGCTCATCCAGCTGCAGCAATGGCTGAAGAAGAATACGGGCCTGAAGGAGAAGGCCCTCGTGGATGCGGTGGCGAAGCAGCCCTGGGACGCGAGTGTGCAGTCGCTGGCGCCGCTGCCGGATCTGGTGGATCGCCTCGCCAACGACGTCCAGTGGACCACGGACCTCGGCAATGCATTCCTCGCGCAGCAGGCGGACGTGATGGATGCCGTGCAGCGCATGCGCAAGAAGGCGCAGGACAAGGGCACGCTCGCATCGAACGAGCAGCAGAAGGTTTCCACGCAGACGGTCGAGAGCGGGCAGACGGTGATCGTCATCGAGCAGGCCAATCCGCAGGTGGTGTACGTGCCCGCCTACGATCCGGTCATCGTCTACGGTCCGCCCGTGTATCCGTATCCTCCGATCTACTACCCGTACTACCCGCCCGGCGCTGCGTTCATGACGTTCAGTTTCGGCTTCATGATGGGCGCCTGGATGGGCGGCTGGGGCTACGGCTGCGGCTGGGGCGGCAGCAGCGTGTACATCAACCACAACACCTTCGTGGGCGGCGTCGGCGGGGTGGGCGGCGTGGGAGGAGTTGGCGGCGTCGGCGGGGTGGGCGGAGTCGGAGGAGTCGGAGGAGTCGGTGGCGTCGGCGGAGCCGGTGGGGTGGGCGGGGTCGGCGGCGTGGGTGGACCGGGCGGCGCCGGTGGTGTCGGGGGTGTCGGCGGCGTCGGTGGCCCCGGCAAGCCCGGCGGCGGTGGCGCGAGCCAGCTCCCCGCAGGCGGCGCAGGAAGGCCCGGCGGGGCCGGCGGAGCCAGCCAGCTTCCCGCAGGCGGGGCCGGCGGAGCCGGGGGCCGTCAGAACTGGCAGCACAATCCGCAGCACCGTGGCGGCACACCCTACGGCGACCGGGCCACGGCCGATCGCTTCGGCGGCAGCGCGCGCGGAGACTCGATGGCGAACCGTCAGTCGCGCGCCGGCGGCAATGCAGGCGCGGGCAACCGCGCAGGCGCCGGTGGCGCCGGCAATCGCGGTGGCGCAGGCGGAGCCGGTGGCCGCGGTGGTGGCATGAACGGCGGTGTGGACAGTGTCGGCGGCCGCGATGTCGGTGCGAGCAACCGCTCGAGCAACCGCGGCGCCTTTGGCAACAGCGGCGGCTACAGCGGCTCGCGCGCCAGCGCCTCGAGCAGCCGCGGCTCATCGAGCTTCGGCGGCAGTCGCGGCGGCGGGGCCCGGGGCGGCGGGGGGCGGCGCCGATGATCAGCAACGAGCGCAAGGTGACGGTGATGAGCGACCTGCGCGGTGCCCGGACGCGCACCCGTGCCGCTCTGGCCGGCTGGATTCTGATCGGCGTGTTCGCCGGCGGCGTCGCCATAGCCGCCGAGTCCCCCGGCGGGGCCTCGGCCAAAACGGCTACGCCGGCCGCAGCTCCCGGCGTCGAGACCTTCGACACGCCGGAGAGGGCGGCCGCGGCCATCGTGGAGGCGGCGCGCGCGTTCGACGTGAGCGCCCTGCGCAGGATGCTCGGTGCGGGCGGTGATGAGGTCATCTTCGTCACCCACGACGCCCAGGATCGCGAGCGGGCGGCCTCCTTTGCGGCGCAGGCGGCCGAGAAGACCCGCGTCGCCGTGGATCCGAAGAGCGGGCAGAAGGCGGTGCTGTTCGTTGGCGAGGAGGACTGGCCCTTCCCCGTGCCGATGGTGAAGCGCAGCGGCCGGTGGCTGTTCGATACCAAGGCGGGTCGGCGCGAGCTCATGTTCCGCCGCATCGGCGCCAACGAGCTCGACGCCATCGAGGTGTGCCGCGGCTACGTCGAGGCGCAGTTCGAGTACGCGCTGCAGCCGCGGCCGCCGTATCAGGTCAACCAGTACGCGCAGAAGATCATCAGCACACCCGGCACGCACGACGGCCTGGCGTGGCAGAACGCGGACGGCTCCTGGGCCGGTCCGGTCGGCGAGCATATCGCGCAGGCGATCGAGCAGGGCTACCAGCCCGGCGCCGAGCCCTACCACGGCTACTACTTCAAGATCCTCAAGGGCCAGGGGCCGGCGGCGCGGCTGGGGCAGCTCAATTACGTGATCAAGGGCGCGATGATCGGTGGCTTCGCCCTGGTCGCGGCGCCCGCCGAGTACGGCGTCACCGGCTTCAAGACCTTCATGGTGAGCTACGACGGCGTCGTCTACGAGAAGGATCTGGGCGCCAAGACCTCCGAGCAGTTCAAGAAGATGGAGCTGTTCAACCCCGACAAGACCTGGACGGTCGTGCCCGAGTACTGAGGCGGCCTGCGGTCCGCTCCCGCACAGCGCGTGCCCTGAGGCCATGACCGCAGTTACCGCGTACCTGAAGGAACAGCCCGCGGTGCTGCTGTTCCTGATCCTGGGCCTCGGCTACCTCATCGGGCGCGTGCGCATCGCCGGCGTCGAGCTCGGCTCCATCCTGGCCACGCTGGTGGTGGCCATCGTTCTCGGCCACTACGGCGTGCGCATGAGCGCGGGTGCCCAGGCGGTGGGCTTTGCGCTGTTCATGTTCTCGGTGGGCTACCAGGCCGGCCCGCGCTTCCGCGAGGTGATCCGGGCGCAGGGGGTGCGCTACTTCGTGCTGGCGGTGTTCGTGGTGGCGGTGGGCCTGATCACGACGTGGTGCGCGGCGCGGCTGCTGCGACTGCCGTACGGCGCGGGTGCGGGGCTCATCGCCGGTGCCATGACCTCGGCACCGGCACTCGCGGCCGCCCAGGAGACGGTACGGGTGGGCATCGCCGTGATCCCGCCCGGCGCGACCCCGGCGAGCGTGGTCGCCACGATCGGCTCCAGCTACGCGATCACCTTCCTCGTCGGCATGTTCGGCACGCTGATGGCGCTCGCGGCAATTCCGAAGCTGCTCGGCCTCGACCTGGCGGCCGCCGCACGCGCGCTCGAGACCGACGCCCCCGCGCAGCCGGAACCGCTGCAGGCGCGCGCCTACCGCATCGAGAACCCCGAATTCTGTGTCCCGACGCTCGGCGAGCTCGCCGCGCGGCTGTGGCAGGGACGCGCCGTGGTGCAGCTGCAGCGCGGCACGCAGTGGCTGCCCACCGAGCCGATGCAGCACCTGCGCGTCGGGGATGAGCTGCACGTCTACGGGCGCGCCGCCTTCTTCCTCGGCGGCATCGCGCAGGCGGGCCCGGAGATCCGCCTGAGCGCCGATGCCGACGTCGTTCCCACCGAGGCGCGCGTGGTGGTCGCCGCGCAGGCGGCCGTGGGCAGCAGTCTCGGTGCGCTTGGCCTGGAAGGGCGGGGCCTGGTGGTGCTGAGCGCGCTGCGCGACGGGCTCGAGCTGCCGGTATCGGGGCACCTGACACTGCATTCGGGTGACCTGCTGACCGTCATCGGGCCGGCGGCGAGCATCCGGGCCCTGCCGCAGCTGCTCGGTCCGGTCGAGCGCGGCAGCATCGAGACCGACATGACGATGTTCGTATTTGGCATCGCCATCGGCGGCGCCCTCGGCCTGCTGTCCATTACCGTACGCGGCATCCCGCTGACGCTGGGTGCCGCCGGCGGCCTGCTGCTCAGCGGCATCGCCGTCGGCTGGTTCAACAGCGTACGGCCCACGGCAGCGCGCTTTCCCGCCGCGGCGCGCTGGATCCTCATGGAGTTCGGCATGGCGGTGTTCGTCGCCGGCGCGGGACTGAGCGCCGGCGGCAGCATTCTGGAGGCTCTGCGCAGCAACGGCCTCACGCTGCTCGCCGGCGCCGCGGCCGTCGTGCTGCTGCCGCTGACGCTGGGCTACCTCTTCGGCCACCGCTTCCTGAAGCTCGAGCCGGTGGTGCTGCTCGGAGCGCTCACCGGTGCCATGACCTGCACACCCGCGCTGCGCCTGGTCACCCGCGCAGCGCGCAGCCCGCTGCCGGCGCTGGGCTACACCGGGACCTATCCCTTCGCCTGCGTCCTGATGGCACTCGTGACCACGCTGCTCATGGTGCTGTGAATCCGGACTTGTTGCTCAGCGGGTACCCCTAAGGGTAGTGGTGGCGGCGTAATCCCTGAGGGTAGGCTCGCTGCAGGTCCCCAGATCCCATTCATTTGCGGCGCGCTCCTGCGCTGCGCCCACCACCGGAGGCAGCAGCCCCCATGACTCGCTCCAGACTCTCCTGGTCCCTGTCCGCGTTCCTCCTCTGCGCACTTTCGGCAACCTACGCCCAGCAGGCGGCCAAACCGGCCGCGCCGCCCTCGGCCACGGGCGCGGTGCGCATGGAGAAGGACCTGCTCGGCCAGAAAGCCGTGCCCGCGAATGCCTACTACGGCGTGCAGACCGCGCGTGCGCTCGAGAACTTCCAGTTCTCGAACATGCCCATCAATACCTATCCGGAGTTCATCGAGGGCTTCGCGATCGTGAAGCTGGCGGCGGCGCGCGCCAACACGCAGCTCAAGGCCATGAAGCCCGAGCGCCTGGCCGGCATCACCAAGGCTTACGAGGCGATCATGGCCGGCAAGTACCGTGACCAGTTCCCCGTGGACTGGTACCAGGGCGGCGCCGGCACTTCCGCCAACATGAACGTCAACGAGGTGATGGCCAACATCGGCCTCGAGGCCATGGGACACAAGAAGGGCGAGTACCAGTTCCTCGAGCCGCACGACGACCTCAACATGTCGCAGTCGACCAACGACTCGTACCCGACCGCGATCAAGATTGCCCTCATCCTGCGCAACGCCAAGCTCATCGCCGAGCTGCAGCAGCTGTCGAAGTCCTTCCACGCCAAGGGCAACCAGTACCTCGAAGTGGTGAAGATGGGCCGCACCGAGCTGCAGGATGCGGTGCCGATGACCGTCGGCCAGGAGTTCCACGCCTTCGGCGCCTCGATCGACGCGGAGATCCAGTTCCTGAAGGACGCGGAGAAATACCTGTACGTGCAGAACATGGGCGCCACCGCCATCGGTTCCGAGATCAATACGCCCAAGGGTTACACCAA
>Ga0335079_10001653_pt1 | contig 25437 bp, 16 predicted proteins | sample Lox_Sample_33_FD_206719 | JGI IMG/M metagenome (GOLD analysis project Ga0335079, IMG submission 206719) | Soil microbial communities from Loxahatchee National Wildlife Refuge, Florida, United States - Lox_Sample_3.3 | ecosystem: Environmental > Terrestrial > Soil > Wetlands | place: USA...
CGGATAGCGCAGATACCAAAGGTGACCTCTGGTCTCGACCTGGACCACCTCCAGATCGGAAATGGCGGTGAGCAGCTTCGGATCCCAGTTGACCAGCCGCTTGTCCTTGTAGATGAGCCCCGAGCCATAAAGCTCTACAAAAACTTTAACAACGGCACGCGATAGCCCTTCGTCCATCGTGAAGCGCTCGCGCGACCAGTCGCACGAGGCGCCGAGGCGCTTGAGCTGATTGACGATGGTGCCGCCGCTCTCGGCTTTCCATTCCCACACGCGCGCGAGGAAGGCCTCGCGCCCCATCTCGCGGCGGCCCTTCTCCTGCCGTTCCATCAGCTGCCGCTCGACCACCATCTGCGTCGCGATGCCGGCATGGTCGGTCCCCGGCTGCCAAAGCACGTCCTTGCCGCGCATGCGCTCGAAACGGCACAGTATGTCCTGCAGCGCGTTGTTGAGCGCATGGCCCATATGCAATGAGCCGGTCACGTTCGGCGGCGGAATGACGATAGAGTAAGGCTTCGCGCCGGCGCGCTCGGGCCGGCCGGCGCGAAAGGCCCCTGCCTGCTCCCAAGTCCGGTAGATGCGGCCCTCGACGTCCGAAGGCTGGTAGGTCTTATCGATCATCGCTGATTGCTTGAAATCACTCGCGCGGTAGAAAGCCCGCCGACCCCGCCGGAGTCAACTTTGCACAGCCCCCCTCGTCCGTCACGCGGCAGCGCCACCAGCGCCATCACGCTGCTGGCGGTTGCTTCCTTCGCGAGCCAATCGATGGTGCGGGTGTCGGATTCGCTCTTGCCGCAGATATCCGCCGATTTCGGCGTCAGCGTCGGCGCAGCTTCCATTGTGGTCACCGCCTATGCGCTGGCGCACGGCTCGGTGCAGCTCATTATCGGTCCGGTCGGCGATCGCTTCGGCAAATATGCCTGCGTCATTGCCGCCTCGGCGGTATCGACCGTGCTGGTGCTGCTGTGCGGTCTCGCCAGTTCGCTGCCGGCACTGGTGGCGGCGCGGCTCGCCTGCGGGCTATCGGCAGGCTGGATCATTCCGCTCGCCATGGCCTTTCTCGGCGACGTGATCCCTTACGAACGTCGCCAACTGGTGCTCGGCACTTTCCTGTCCGGACAAATCCTCGGCCAGTTATTTGGCCAGGCCGCCGGAGGCGTCCTTGGCGACTTTTTCGGATGGCGCCGTGTGTTCTTTTTTCTCGCCGCGCTTTTCGCAATCGCGACCATTGCGATGCTGATCGAGTTTTTCCGCAATCCGATCACGCACGCCGGTCACGCCACCGCGACGCGTTCGCGCGGCTTCATCATCGACTACGCCACGGTGCTTCGCGCGCCCTGGGCGCGCACTGTCATTTTGCTCGGCTTTGTCGAGGCCGCCTTGATGTTCGGTGCCTTTGCCTATGTCGGCGCCGATCTGCATTTGCGCTTCGGCGTCAATTTCGCCGTCGTCGGCCTGTTTGTCGGTGCGTTCGCAATCGGCGGACTGATCTACAGCCTGTCGGTGCGCCGGCTGGTGAACCGGCTCGGCCAGATCGGACTCGTCATCGGCGGCGGCGCGTTGCTCGCGCTCGCCTATGTGACGATTGCGTTTGCGCCTCATGCTTATGTCGCGCCCCTCGCCATCACCGGTATCGGGCTTGGCTATTACATGCTGCACAACACGTTGCAGACCAATGCCACGCAAATGACGCCGGACGCGCGTGGCACCGCGGTCGCGATTTTTTCGTCCGCGCTCTATTTCGGGCAAACGGCTGGCGTTGCGATCAATGGAATGATCTTCGACCGCTACACCGCGGTGCCGGTGTTCGTCATCGCGGCTGGCGGCTTGCTCGCGCTCAGTCTGTGGTTTGCGCGAATGCTCAAACAACGACGCGATGCGGGCATTTAATTCAACTTACGTCTCCAAGCCGTCAAGCTCGCGCGTACTGACTGTGCGCGCCACTCACAAGGCAAGAGGAGCTAGGGCCGGCCGCGTGAGACGCGTTCGATTTCCGCGCGCACGATGCGCTCCACCAGGCTCGGCAGATTGTCGTCGAGCCACGACTTGAGCATCGGTCTCAGCATTTCCTTGACCAGATCCTCAAGTGTGCGCGCGTTCTGCCCGAGCACCGTATGCGCGAGCGTGTTGAATGCGCTGTCGACCGCCGCAATGGTCTGGTTTGAAATCAGCCCCCGATCCTGCAGGGGCTGCGGCTCGGGTTTGTTGCTGAATACAACATCGGAGGTGCCGTCGATGGTCCGGAAACTTGGCGCGGGTCCCGGCGACGGCGTTCCCGCGCTTTCCATCGACTCGGTCAGGTCGAGCACTTCGGCGGCGGGCTGGACGGCGGTCTGGGCGGGTTGGGTTGTCATCGGCTTTGCTGTCGCCTTGGGCGGCCCATCGAGTTCCGCCAGCATCGCGTCAATATCATCCTGGCTATTGGCCACTGCTGCCGGTGCGGGCGCAGCTGCGGCCGGTTTGGGCGCGGCTGGCGGCGGTGCTGCCGGTTTTGACGGCTGCGCGGGCGGTGCCGGACGGCTGGGAGCGGTCGCTGCGGCCGGCTGTTTCGGCGGCGGCGCGGCGGCCTCGGACGCCTTGGCGGGTTTGCTGGCGTCGTCGTCGGCAATGATGCGTCGAATGGAGGCAAGGATTTCCTCCATCGACGGCTCTTGCGCCTTCGCCGTTTGCGTCATTCCCCAATAATCCCGACACACTCCCTACGTTCCGCGCGGCGATAGCTCATGCATCGCCGGCGCGAATCGCTGTCGTACATCGTTTATACGATAATGGAGTACCTGTTTGGCAGATGGAAAGTCGCGGCCGCGCAATGAACTGTGGACACAAGAGGCCGAAATCGCTGCGTGATTCGAATCAGCGCCCGTCCGGGGTGCGCACGCCAGCCCAGGTGTCGCGCACCTGCTGGTAGTGCACGTTGGAATCATAGACCGGCACCCGCAGCCCGAGTATCTGCGGCGACAGCCGCCCGACCGAGGCCAGCAGCGTGTAGGAGGCCACCACCCGGTCGCGCTGCGCGCTCACCAGCGCGACCCGCGCGTTCACCAGTTCCTGCTGCGCATTGAGGACATCGAGCGTGGTGCGCTGGCCAACGCGCGCTTCCTCGCGCACGCCGTTGAGCGCTATCTCGGAGGCCTGCACCTGCGCCTGCGTCGCCTCGATATTGGCTTTCGCCGCATCAAGCTGGCCCCAGGACTGCACCACGGTCTGCCGCACCTGGTCGCGCGCGGTGTCGAGCGTGAGCCGCTGCTGGCCCAGCGTCTCCTTGGCCTGCCGGATCAGCGAATATTCCGCGCCCCCCTGGTAGATCGGAACCGTGAGCTGGCCGAGCACCGAGGCGTTGAAGGTCCGCAGCTGCAGCAGGCTCGCCTCGTAGCCCTGCTGCACATTGCCCTGCAACGCCAGCGTCGGATAAAGCGCGCCTTCCGCCACCTTCACCTGCAGCAGCGCCGCATCGACATTGTACTGCGCGCTGGTCACCGCCGGATGCGTCGCGGTCGCAACCCCGATCGATTGCGGCAAATTCTGTGGCGAGAAGCGGTCAACCGGCGAGCCCGGCGAGAGCTTGCCCGGTTCAACCCCGATCACCTGCCGGTAGGTCGCAACGGACGCCTTGTAGGTTGCCTCCGCGCTCAACACCTGCGAGCGGCCGGAGGCCAGCCGCGATTCCGATTGCGCAACGTCGGTGCGCGTCACCTCGCCGACATTGAAGCGGTCGCGCGTCTGCCGCAATTGCTCCTGCAACACCTCGACGTTGCGCCGCTGCAGATCCAGGATCGCACCGTCGCGCAACAGATTCATGTAGGCGGTCACCGCGTTGAGCAGCACCGTTTGCTCGGTCACCCGCAACGTCTCGCGCGCCGCCTGCACCTGGCTCTCCGCCTGGCGCGTTTTGTTGGCCGTCTGAAAACCGTTGTACAGCGTCTGCGTCGCCGTGATGCCAAAATTGCTCGGCGTCATCGTGCCCGACAGCTGCGTATAGGTTGCCGCAACCGTCGAGGTACGCGTCGTCGTGTCGGAATATTGCTGGCCGATCGAACCGTTGATCGTCACCTTCGGGCGATACCCCGACAAGGCCTGCGGCACGCCTTCATCGGTTGCCCGCACCGACGCGCGCTGCGCGTTCAACGACGGATTGTTCTGGTAGGCCAGCACCAACGCCCCTTCCAGCGTGTCGGCGCAGGCAAAAGGCGGCGCAAATGCAAACGCGACGCCAACGATGGCCCCCGTTGCTGGCCATTTTAGCTTTAGAGCCCCCAACATCCGATACCGCACCCCGCCAGCATTGGAACAATAGCCAGAATATTCCTGTAATGCCAATATTTGGCGATAAACAGACAAAAAGGTGAGTTTTCTCTCAACGGCGCGGCAACTGAGACCATTCGCTCAATCGGGTGGTACGATTATCCGGGCCATTATTTAGTCTCGAGGACGAAAACGCCATTCCAGTCGGGGGGCGGGGGGTTTTGTTCGAACATGCGAATGCGCTCTGCGTAAAGATCGAACAAATGGTCCAGACCAAAGCCGTCATCGACCTCACGGCAGCGGTCGATTGAAACCGCTGCGCCCGCAAAATCCTGTCTGCGAAAGCACGCAAGCATCTCCTCTACGTTACGGTGCAGCTTACTAAATCGGTCGCTGCTCGCGACATCCGCGCGACCGAGAACCGTGAAAACAGATTCCGGTTCGGTCTTGCCCTTCACCGTAATGCAGTCGAGCTCCAATACGGCAAACTTGTCGCGAAGACCCGATGCCGTCTTTGAACCGAGAATAATGGGGACGCCATAGTTCTTTGACTGGCCTTCCAGTCGCGAAGCCAGATTGACCGGATCTCCCAGTACCGAATAGTTAAACCGCAGGTCGGATCCCATATTTCCAACGACGCATTTCCCGGTATTGATGCCCACGCCGACCTTGATCGGGATGAACCGTTGGCCTGTTTCGGTCGACTCCTGTTCGCGCTGGCGATTGAGCGTCTCAACGCGATCAAGCATTTCGAGGGCTGCCTCGCACGCATTGGACTCGTGATCGGCATCGTTCAGCGGCGCGTTCCAGAACGCCATGACCGCGTCACCCATGTATTTGTCGATCGTGCCCTTGCGCTCGATGATCGCATTGGTCAATGGGGTGAGAAAGCTGTTCATCAACGCGGTCAAGCCCTGCGGGTCATCCTTGTAGAGTTCGGAAATGGTTGTGAACCCGCGTACGTCGCTAAAAAGGATACTCATCTCGCGCTCTTCCCCACCGAGCACAAGCTTGTCCGGCGACTGCGCAAGTTGCTCGACCAGCGCGGGCGAGAGGTATTGGCCAAAGGCGGAACGAATGCGACGGCGCTGCGCCTGCTCGCTGATATAGTTGCTGAAGACCAATGTGAGATAGACAAGCGCGCTCGACAATAACGGATACGTAAAGTCAAACAGCAATCGATCTTGTACATAGAAGTACCACGACGCGCCCACAGTCAGGGCGATTATGGCAGCGCCAAAAACGAGCAGCAGGGTCGGGCTTAAAATTGGTGCCAACCATATGATGGCTATCCCAAGCAAAAACGCCGCGCAGAGTTCAACACCGATCGCATAATTGGGCGAAGACAGCACAGAGTTGGTGAGGACACTTTCAAGTACCTGCGCGTGCACTTCGACGCCCGGCATGACCGGGTCGATCGGAGTGGTCTTAGAATCGAGCAGGCCGACGGCCGACGTCCCGATCAGCACGAGCCTGCGAGACACGCGCTCTGCAGGAATCTGGCTTTCGAGCACATCGGCGGCGGACACAAAGCGTGCCTGATCATGAGGCGCGAAATGGATCCAAAGCTGACCGTTGCGGTCTGTCGGTATTACAAAGCCGGGCACCGATGCGTTTTGGATGCCGGCGTGATCGGAACGAATCAAGACCGTGTTGCTTCCGCTCACTACCCGCAGCATCTCCAGGGTGAGTGACGGCATGACCGTGCCCTGCGCCTGCATCACGATCGGCACGCGCCGCACAATGCCGTCGCGTTCGGCGCGGATGGTGAACAAGCCGCGTCCGCTGGCGGCCTGTTCAAGCAGCGGCACGTTACGCAACAGTCCCGGAAAATTCAGCAGATATCGGCGCGGGTCGCCACCTATTGCCGCAAGTCCAACCGGCGGCTGGGTCCCCTCCGGTTGCGCCACCGCGAACGGCAGACCTGACTCGCCAAGAACGATCCGAGATTTACGCATCGCGTCGGCGAGCACCGTGTCATTGCTTGGTAGCGCACGCAATTTCGCGCGCGTGGCCTCGTCCAGATCGCGAAACGCGTCGGCTGCAACATTCGGTGACATCCTGTCCGGCTCGGCGAACACGATGTCGAAAGCGATCACGAGCGCGCCCATTTGGGTCAGACGCGTGATAAGATCGGCGACGCGCGTGCGTGGCCAGGGCCACTGGCCGACAGCCTTAAGACTCTTTTCGTCTATATCGACAATGACGACTGGCCGTTCCGTCGCTTCGCGCGGGTGTAGGACCTGGAAAAGGTCGAAGACGCGAACACGAAGCTCCTGAATCGGCTGCGGGTCGGTAACGCGCAGGGCGGCGAGCGCAACCAACAACAACAGAGCAAGGCCGCGCGCGAGTCCGAAACGTCGCGCCCATCGCGAAAGCCATGTCATCGGAGATCGCCCGCCAGCGGGCGAAGCGACGAGCCTGTCATTTTTCTCGGAACGCCCGCATGAATTGATCTTGCAAGGGCTTGATCAAATACGACATCACGGTGCGCTCGCCGGTTTGCACAAAGGCCTCGACTGGCATCCCGGGGATAAGCTTGACATCACCCAGCCGGGCAATTTCGTCTTTCGTCATTGCGATGCGGGTGGTGTAATAATTTTGGCCTGTACGCTGATCCGTTGTGGTGTCAGCGGAAATCCGGGTCACGGAACCATTGATTTCCGGCGTAGTGCGCAGATTAAAAGCCGAAAAGCGCAACACCGCCGATTGGCCCACCTGCACTTGATCGATGTCGTGCGGATTGACCTTGGCCTCAACCATTAGATTGTCGGATTCCGGAACGATCAGCATGATTGTGTCGCCCGCCGGGATCACTCCACCAACCGTGTGCACTTTTGACTCCAGCACAATGCCATCCTGCGGAGCGCGGATGTCAATTCGCTTAAGTTGGTCTTCGGCGGCCACTTTGCGTTCGACGTATTCGCCGAATTTTGCGTCGACCTCGCGCATGTCCTTGGCGACTTCGCTGCTGAGATCCTGGTCGATCTGAATAACTTGAAGCTCCGTCTCCGTAATCTTGCCCTTGGCCTGGGCGACGGAGGCCACCAGTTGCCCGCGCTCGCCTTCGAGCCGGGCGCCGTCGCGCTCAAGCGCGGTGAGACGAGTAATCTGCACCAGGTTGTTTTTCCAAAGTTCGCGCACGCCTTCGAGTTCCTTGCCGATCAGAGTTATCTCGCGCGCTTTTGCCTCCTGCTGGGCGGTTAGGCCTTGGATCTCGTCTTGCAGCTGCGTGATGCGCTGTTTCAGCTGCGCTTTCTGACCGAGCCGCGCCGAGCGACGCAGCTCAAACAGCTTGCTTTCATTGGCAAGCGCGGTGGCGACAGACGGCTCGCTGGCGTGGGCCATCAATAGCCGCGGGAAGGTGATCGAATTCGCGCCGTCGCGTTCCGCCTCGAGGCGCGCCTTGCGCGCCGCCAGTTCATCGAGCCCTTTGGTAACAATGGCCAAATTGGCGCGCGTAACCGTATCGTCGAGCTGGACAAGAATGTCGCCGGCCTTCACACGGTCGCCATCCTGCACATTGAGTTTGCCGACGACGCCGCCGGTGGGATGCTGGACTTTCTTAACGTTCGAATCGACAACGACAGAACCTTGCGCGATGAGTGCGCCGGCAATTTGCGTGGTTGCCGCCCATCCCCCGACGCCGAAAGCGAGCAAGAGCACGATCAGGCCGCCTGTAAGCAGGTGACGAGAGATGGAGTCGCGCGAGCTGCCCGGCGGGGCAACGGGCATTCGCTCCCTGAGCCATTTCTCAACGCGTTCAATTAGGGCCGAAATTTGCAGGGTTTTCATGCGCCCGCACTCCCGCTCTCTGGCACAACCTTGAGCGGCCGCGGCATGGAAAGCGGCCGTTGCAGCACCTTAGACAAGACCTCGTCTTTCGGGCCGATCGCTTGGGCCCTGCCTTGATTCATCACCAGTAGCCGATCGACCCCGGCAATCGCACTCGGCCTGTGCGCGACAACAACGACAATCCCCTTACGCTCACGTATGCCAAGAATAGCGCGTGTTAGCGCTTCTTCACCTTCGGAATCCAGATTTGAATTGGGCTCATCGAGCACGACCAGGAACGGATCACGATAAACAGCGCGAGCGAGCGCAATACGCTGCGCCTGGCCAGCCGACAACGCGGAGCCTTGCTCGCCAATCGGTGTATCATACCCTGAAGGAAGCCGAACGATCAGATCGTGCACGCCAACCGCTTTTGCCGCAGCGATGACAGCTTCGTTATCCGCCCCAGGTTCAAAGCGCGCAATATTCTCTGCAACCGTGCCGGCCAAAAGCTCTACGTCTTGCGGCAGATAACCGACGTGACGGCCAAGCTCATCCGGCGACCATTGGTCGAGCGCCGCGCCATCGAGACGCACACTGCCACGCACCGGCCGCCAGACGCCGACCAGCAGCCGTACAAGAGAAGATTTGCCGGAGCCGCTCGGCCCGATGATGCCGAGTCCTTGTCCAGCTTCGAGCTCGAGGCTGATATCCTGAACAATTATTTTAGGAACGCCGGGTGGTGACGTACTGACATTCTCGACTGTCAGCCGCTGGACCGGCGCCTGCAATTGCATCGGCGGCGACTGAACAGGAGATATCGTCAGCAGCTTGTTCAACCGTTCCCAGCTCTGACGTGCCGCAACGAAGCCCTTCCAATTTGCAATGGCTAGGTCGACGGGCGCTAAAGCGCGTGCACTAAGAATTGACGCCGCAATGATAATGCCTGCGCTGGCTTCCTGGTGGATTACCAGATACGCGCCGACCGCAAGCACCAAGGACTGCAGCATCATCCGCAGCACTTTGGAAATTGCGCCGAGACCCCCGCCAAGATCGCTCGCTTCCCGTTGACTGTGCATGTACTGACGGTTGGCCTCGCTCCATCGTCCGGCGATGCGGCTGGCCATTCCCATGGCGACCAGCGCCTCGGCATTGCGGCGACTGGCCTCCGCGAGACTATTGCGCATGACGGCGGCCTCGGTCGCTGCTTTGGCGGGCGCGCGCATGAGGATCTCGGTCAGCAAGGTCAGCACAATAAGAATGATAGCGCCGCCTAACGCGGTGAAACCGATGAGCGGATGGAATGCAAAGCAAATCGCGAGATAGAGCGGAATCCAGGGCAGGTCGAAGAGCGCGACAGGGCCGAGCCCGGAGAGATAGGAGCGGACGGCGTCGAGGTCGCGCAAAGGCTGAGTGCCATCACCGCGAGCACCGACCCGCAGAGGCAATCGCATCAGAGCATCATAGACGCGACCGCTAAGCGTCTCATCAAGCGCGCCGCCAATACGCACCAGGATGCGTCCGCGTATTGCGTCGAGAACCCCCAAGGCGCCGAACAGCGTTGCGGCCAAGACCAACAGGCCGACCAGTGTCGGCATGCTGCGGCTGGGCAGCACACGATCATAAATCTCCAGCATGAACATAGCGCCCGTGAGCATCAGGATGTTGCTCATACCGCTGATCAGGGCGGTGCCGTAGAAGGCGCCGCGGCACGCGGCAAGCGCTTCCGCGAGTTCCGAACGAACCGGAGAATGTTTTCTATTCGATTGGCTACGCAGCATCGATTGCCACCTGGGGATACGCCGAACTTCGCCGCCTTTTGGGAAATATGCCACAAAAGCTGTTTTTTGTCGCCGCTGGACGCCGAGGCAAAGTTAACACCGGCGCGCGCCTAGTCCCCACGGCAAAAATTAAGGATGAATGCCACTCGCCGGCCCCGCGGGGGCACCAATTTATGCGTGGTGGAGGATATCCGAGCCGGCGAGATTGATATTCGTTCCGGTTAGATGGATTTCCATATCCACATGGTTCGCCGTTGCAGTCGTATTGACGTAAAGGATTGTTTGATTATGCGCGTTGTCGACGAACCAGCTGATGCTGTTTGCGGCCACGGTGTTGGCCGCGCCAACTTGCCCTTGCACAATCGTGGCGCCGGCGATGGCTGAAAGGTCGATATGGTCCGCATTGTGAGTAAAGTCGGTTATCACATCGAAGTTTCCGGCGCCCGGTGGCGAATCCGTGATTGATTTGAAGACAAATGTGTCATTGCCGGCGCCGCCGATCAGGATATCAGACCCGGCACCCCCCGTGAGTGTATCGTTGCCACCATTGCCAATCAGGATATCGTTGCCCTGACCGCCATTGAGCGTATCGGCGTTGTTAGTGCCGTTCAGAACTTGATTTGTTGGCGGCACGGGAGCGGGATTGATCTTTATCGTTAGCGAACTTCCCGCGGTGTCTCCGTCACCGTCGACGACGGTGTAGTTAAACACTTCTGTCGTTGCTGGCGCGCTGGCCGACGGTGTGTAGGTGTATTGGCCGACGTTCGCCCCCTGCATATCGAACGCGATATTGCCGCCGGCATTGGTGTTCACCGTCAGTATGCCGTTGACTGTATCAAACGGGGCAGCCTGATGGTCAGGCCCCCCCGAAACACTGATGCTACTTCCATTGAGCGTGTAGGTGGTTCCATTCACGGTCAGAGACTGGAAATGACCGCCATCGGCGCCGAAATTGGCGCCGACGGCACCGTCGACCAAGTTACCGCTCACCGGTGATGCGTTTACGGTGGAGACTAATGTATTGATGAGCTGGCTCAGGTCCGTGACCACCACGCCATTAGTATTGGTCCCAGCACCTCTGCCGTCGAATGCAATTGGATTCAATGCGGACTGGCTGGCAGCCGAACCCATCCCTAACGCGAAGGAGTCGATGTGGTTGGGATCGAGGAAGCTGTTCGTCCAGTAGGCTTCTTCGCTCGGCTGAATGCCAACCTGATTGAGCGTGCCGGGAATTTGCGGCCAATCTTGACTTGTTGTCGGCTCACCGTCGGACAGGAAATACGCCACATTCTGTACGCCGGAAGTGGCAAGTTTACCGGGGGAGTTAAACGCCGTCATATCTGTGAGCAGTGCTGCGTCGTAATTGGTATTGCCGCCGGCCGATAAGCCAAGAATCGTACTTATCAACGCCGCCTTTGCGGCTGGATCGCTCAGATCGATCCAGCCGCCGGAGGCGTTGGTAGCGCTGCTGCTGAAGGTGACAAGTTCGACCTTCGTTTGTCCAAGCGAATCATATTGCTGTATCAAAGTCAGGAGCGCTTGCTTTGCCAGATCAAGCTTCGTGAGCGTCCCCACGCCCGACGATTCACTCATGCTTCCCGAAAGATCGAGGGTGAGGAGTAGATTGGTGTCCGGCAAATTTGTTTGACCAGAATTGCTGGCGGGAGTTGTTGTCGGCACATCGTCCTTGACGTTGATGGTGATGCTGCCGTTGACCGTGTTGCCGAAGGCATCGAGCGCGGTATAGCTGAAGTTCTCGACGCCATCGATCGTCGTGCCGTCATTGGCGGCCGGGGTGTTGGTGAAGGGGCTCGTCAGCGTATAGACGTATGAGCCATTCGCATTCAGCTGGAACACTCCGTGGGCCGTGGTCAGGCTCTGCGCCGTGTAGCTCGTTGCTCCCGCTACCGCCAGCTGCCCCGTCACCGTCTCCGCGGTCGAACTCGGGTTCGAGCCCGTCACCGTGCCAGCTGCAAGATCGGCCCCGTCCTTCGTGAGGTCGAGCGCCGCCTCGTCCACCGTCTTGGTCTGATTGTCCGCAACCAGCGTCACATTCGCCAGGTTGATCGTCAGTGTCGTCGTCGACAGATCGCCGTCGCCGTCCTTGATCGTGTAGACGAACACGTCCGTTGTGTCCGACGAGATGTCGTTCGCAAACGACTGGTAGGTGTAACTGCCGTTCGCACTCAAATGCAGCGTGCCGTGCAGACCCGCAATCGGAGCCCCGATGCTGCCCGCGTTCACAATCGCGCTGGTCGTGTCGCCGCCCGCCGCGCGAACCCCGGCAATCGAATCGCCATCCGCCCCCGCAACGTCGTTCGACAAAACGCCAGATGCTGCGACCGTCAGCGACCTGCCTTCCGTCACGTTGCCGCTGTCAGCAACCGCCGTCGGCACATCGTCCTTGACGTTGATGGTGATGCTGCCGTTGACCGTGTTGCCGAAGGCATCGAGCGCGGTATAGCTGAAGTTCTCGACGCCATCGATCGTCGTGCCGTCATTGGCGGCCGGGGTGTTGGTGAAGGGGCTCGTCAGCGTATAGACGTATGAGCCATTCGCATTCAGCTGGAACACTCCGTGGGCCGTGGTCAGGCTCTGCGCCGTGTAGCTCGTTGCTCCCGCTACCGCCAGCTGCCCCGTCACCGTCTCCGCGGTCGAACTCGGGTTCGAGCCCGTCACCGTGCCAGCTGCAAGATCGGCCCCGTCCTTCGTGAGGTCGAGCGCCGCCTCGTCCACCGTCTTGGTCTGATTGTCCGCAACCAGCGTCACATTCGCCAGGTTGATCGTCAGTGTCGTCGTCGACAGATCGCCGTCGCCGTCCTTGATCGTGTAGACGAACACGTCCGTTGTGTCCGACGAGATGTCGTTCGCAAACGACTGGTAGGTGTAACTGCCGTTCGCACTCAAATGCAGCGTGCCGTGCAGACCCGCAATCGGAGCCCCGATGCTGCCCGCGTTCACAATCGCGCTGGTCGTGTCGCCGCCCGCCGCGCGAACCCCGGCAATCGAATCGCCATCCGCCCCCGCAACGTCGTTCGACAAAACGCCAGATGCTGCGACCGTCAGCGACCTGCCTTCCGTCACGTTGCCGCTGTCAGCAACCGCCGTCGGCACGTCGTCGATGATAATCACCGACGCGGACCCCGTCGCCGTGTCACCGTCCGTGTCTGTCGCGACTGCCTGGATGCCGGTCACCGAGATCGAGCCTGATCCCGGAGCATGCGGAAAATTGTCGGTTAAAGTCGCCGTGATTGTTGGCGACACGACGTTGCCGCCGGCGTTCCCCGTAGTCGCTCCGCTTATCGATAGAATGATCCCGAGCGGATCACTCGCCGATGTTCCAATATGGCCCTCCAGCTGACCAGAACCGTTGATCATCCAGAAGAAATTCGTGCCTGCGGCCGCGCCGGAGACGCTGGGCGGACTGCTCAAGCTAAACGCAACGCCTATGATATTGTCCGACCCGGTCGTGAAGGTCAGGGCGTTACTTTGCGCCGTCTCCTCCGGCGATGATGGATTCGAGCCCGTCACCAGGCCTGGCAGAATATCCGCCCCGGTTGCGTTCGTATCGAGTGCGGCTTCGTTAACGGTCAGCGAGGCGGTGCCGCTCTCTGTCGGACCCGCCCCGTCAAAAACCGTGATCGACAGCGTCGACTGTACCGGCGCGATGCCGTCTGTGACCGTGTAGGTAAAAACATCCTGCACGCCCGTCGGATTATCGATGTTTTCATTGGGTTGGTAATTGTACGACCCGTCCGCTCCAATCGTTAGCGTGCCATAAAGTCCCTGAACCACCGCTCCATTCGCTGAGGTAGTTCCGGGCGTAACCGCTACGTTGGTTACGCCCTGGATGCTGCTGATTGACAGCGTCGTCTGGCTATCGACGTCAGTGTCGGCGGCGTCTGAGAATGCACCCGACGGCGCGCCGCCATGCGTAATCGTCTGCAGCACGTTGCCTGTTGCCTCGGAGGCCGCTTCCACTGCCCAATTCGTGTCCGCATGCGCAACCGGCGCCTCATTGGTGCCGGTAATGGTGACAAGGACGGTTTGCGTGACCTTGCCGCCGTGGTTGTCGTCAACCTCGATCGTATAGGTCTCGGTAATGCTCTGGCCTTGCCCCAGGAACTCAACGGCGTCATCCGCGACTGTGAAATGCCAAGTCACCAAACCGCCGGTGCCGGCACCAGTGGTGTCGCTGTCAACAGCCGGACCCGCAGAGAGCGTGCCAAGCTGGCCGCCGCTGTAGGTCGACGACACAAACGTTGCATTCGTCGTGTGCGTATCGGTGAGATCAACATCGCCGAACGACACTGTGCCGGTAGTGCTCAGATTCCCAGCGACAACGTCCACATCCTCAGTCACTGCACCATCGGTATGCGCCACGATTGCAGGGTCGTCGTTGGTGCCGGTGATGGTGATAGTAATCGGCTGGGTAACGACGCCGCCATTGTGGTCGTTGACCGTGGCCATGTAGGTCAGCGTCAGCTTCTCGCCTTCAGCCAGGAAGTCGAGGGCATTGTCGGCGACGCTGTAGGTCCAGCTCGCCGAGCCGTTGTCGGTGTTGCCGGCCGCCGGGACAATGGCGAGCGCTGTCTCCAGTGCGCTCTGCTCGGCCGGGGTCAGCACCAGCGGTGTCACACCGTCGGCGGCAAGATAGCTATAGTGGTCAAATGGTGCCGTGACCGTCGGCCTGTCGCTGAGGTCGACGTCGGTGAAGCTGATCGTGCCGCCCACCGAATCCGCCGTCGCGTTGGCGGTTCCGGGCAATTCCGAGAACGCATTGCTGGTTGCCGTCGTGATCACCGGCAAGTCATTGGTGCCGGTAATGGTGACAGTAACCGGCTGGGTAACAACGCCGCCGTTTTGGTCATCGACCGTCGCCATGTAGGTCAGCGTCAGCGTCTCGCCTTGGGCCAGGAAGTCGAGGGCATTGTCGGCGACGCTGTAGGTCCAGTTCGCGGAGCCGTTATCGGTATTGCCGGCGGCCGGGACAATGGCGAGCGCCGTTTCCACCGCGCTCTGCTGGGCCGGGGTCAGCGTCAGCGCCGTGACGCCATCGGCAGCAAGATAGCTATAGTGATCAAATGGCGCCGTGACTGTCGGCCTGTCACTGAGGTCGACGTCGGTGAAGCTGATCGTGCCGCCCACCGAGTCCGTTGCCGCATTGTTGGTCCCCGGCAACTCTGAAAACGCGTTGCTCGTCGCCGTCGTGATCACCGGGCTATCGTCGGTGCCAATGATGGTGACAGTGATCGGCTGGGTGACAACGCCGCCATTTTGGTCATCGACCGTGGCCATATAGGTCAATGTCAGCTTCTCGCCCTTGGCCAGGAAGTCGAGGGCGTTGTCGGCGACGCTGTAGGTCCAGCTCGCCGAGCCGTTGTCGGTGTTGCCGGCGGCCGGGACAATGGCGAGCGCCGTCTCCACTGCGCTCTGCTGGGCCGGGGTCAGCGTCAGAGCCGTCACGCCGTTGGCGGCAAGATAGCTATAGTGGTCAAACGGTGCTGTGACCGTCGGCCGGTCGTTGAGGTTGACGTCGGTGAAACTGATCGTTCCGCCCACCGAATCCGTTGCCGCGTTGTTGGTTCCCGGCAATTCTGAGAACGCATTGCTGGTCGCCGTCGTGATCACCGGTGCCGCGTTGACTCCGAGCACTGTGATCGTCAACGTCGTCTGCGCCGTCGTCGTGCCGTCCGTTTCGGTATAGGTGAAGGGGTTATCGACCAGCGGTTGGCCGCTGCTGAGTGCCTGCACTGCCGGGTTGCTGTCGTCCACCACATAATTGTAGGAGCCATCTGACCCGATCGTCAGCGTGCCGTAGAGTCCATGGATCACCGTGCCGTTCGTCGCGTTAGTCCCCGCCGCCACCGGCAGATTCTCGGTTGCGTCCTGGATCGCGATGACCGTCAGCGTCCCAGTGCCGACGATGACGTCGTTGCTCAGCACGTTGCCAGCGGCGGAGGTGTCCGGCTTCGCAATGACGTTGTTCAAGTCAGGCGTCGGCGTCGGCGGGGGCGCCGGCGGCGGCGGAATGAAATCTCCCGCAGAACTTGCAGAACCGCTCGCGCCCCCGCTCGGAGGTGGTGGCGGTGGTGGCGGCGGCGGCGGTGTGAAATTGATCGGCAGCGGCGTAAATTCCGGAGGAGTTGGCGGAGGGGTACCTGATCCGCCATTTCCGAACCCCGCCGGTCCTTGTCCGGCGACGAACGTGCGAAGCACATCTTGCTGGTCATTTTGGTATTGCAGCATTTGCGAGAGGCTGTTGGTGACGCGGCTCTCGCTGATCGAGCTTCCAATCGGGCGCAGGACGATTGTTTCGCCTGGGTCATCGACAAAGATTGTCCGAGGCGGAAACGTTTTGAGGTCCAGCTGAACAACACCGTAATCGCCCGCGAGATCTTTGAAGTTTATGTGGCCGTCATCCAGGAATGAGACCTCAGAGTCCCCGGCCTGACTTTGCTCCATTGCGGCGAAAAACAGTGAGGCAAGCGAAAGCATGCCAATCCCGCCAGCGCCGGCGCGGCCTCGGACGCGCGCAAAAGGCGTATCGATGCTGAGACGACCGGTTTTCGCCATTTCGCCGGCGATGAAAGCGAACGTTCCGTTGCTGATGTCAAAAAGAGCCGAAGGCGATACGGCGTCGGCGACAAACTCTTCGAGCACCATGCGGGCGCTGTCGGACAAATTGAATACAGAACCGTCAATAAACCGAATGCCGACCTTGCCGCCGGATGCGGTTTCGATGACGTCACCTTGGCAGACCAGATCGCCAAGCTTGATTTGAACCGGGTTGTGGCCCGACCGTGTAAGCTTGCACGACCCGGTGACTGTCTCGATTTTGCCAATACTCGGCGCTGGCTTAATAACAAAGCCAGTTGTGCTCGCATCGGGCATAGCGCGACGTTGACCGGACACTAGCCCCGCCTCTCCGTATCCAGCGCCGGGCTTGGGCAGTATTCTTGCTCTGTTTCGCTGCCAGCGCTCAAATTGTTTTCTATTTAAACTATCGCCCCGATTACAATTTAAATCAACGGCTCCGCAATCCGTAGGTTCAAATTAATGGTTTATTTTGAAGGTTTTATGCTGGTTTTAGAGTTCCATGAAACTCCCGCCCCCGTAATGGTTGAACCTTCTAAAGAGTGCGCCCAAAAGATGAAGCTAAAGCTCATTATAAATAGGCTGGGCTTATTGCTGCGCCACGGCAATACTGCTAATTATATCAAGGGGCACCCCCCTTGAGAGGGTAGGACGATGCGCGCGCATATGATTGCCGTCTTCGTAGCGGGAGCCGTTTTGTCGGCCGCTTTAGCCGAACCGGCACTAACGCAGAGCGACGTCTCGGTAAAGCCTATCGGCAAGGTGGTCAGTGCGACGGGCGCGGTCACAATCGAGCACGTCAACGCGGTGGTTCTCCAGGCAGCGCTCAGTAATCAACCCGGCCAAGCAAGAATTGGTGACCCCATTTATCTCGGCGATGTGCTGGCGACCGGCGCCGATAGTCGCGTCGGCGTAACATTTGCCGATGGGACCGCGTTCGATCTGTCCAGCAATGCCCGCATGGCAATGACCGAGTTTGTTTATGATCCCAACGGCAAGTCAAACTCGAGTCTGATGAGCCTGACCAAAGGGACATTCACGTTCGTTGCAGGGAAAATTGCAAAGAGCGGCGACATGAAAGTCGATACTCCCGTCGCCACCATGGGTATTCGAGGAACGACACCACGCGTTGAGATATCAGATGATGGCACTGTCAAGTTCTCCACCCTCATCGAAGAGGGCAAGGATAAGGTCATGCAGCGCTTTGGCAACGGCAGTGCCAGACCGGCAGCGTCCTCGGGCCCGGGCGTCATAGAAGAGCGTACGAAACCCAATCTCGATATCTGCCGAGGGTGCTGACATTCTGGGTCAAGCTGTTATTGGTGTAATCGATGCCAACACAGCCTATCTCACAACAGCAATCTCAACGGCATTGTCACTGCGAGAAAAAGCCAGCTCGCGTCTTCAGCCTTTCCATTGCGCGATCTCTTACGGTTTCGGTGCTGAGCCGAAGCGTGGGCACACTCGCCGGTGCGGCACTCGTATCAATGCTGGGCCTGCCTCTGGTAGACGCGTGGGCGGCCACGCCAGAGGCGACAGAACTCAAAGGCAAGCTGAAAAATGTGGAGTTGTGTAACGGCGTCGACCGCAGTTCGGTGGAGCCGCAGATCACAGGTTGCACAGCGCTCATTGAGTCTGGAAAAGAAACAACTTTGGTTTTGGCGATTGCCTACAACAATCGAGGCAATGCCTATGCCGCGAAAGGCAATTATGATCTCGCCATAAGCGACTATGATATGGCGATTAAAAACCATCCGGACTTCTCGAAGCCATTCAACAACCGCGGCGTAGCTTTTCTGAAAAAGGGCGACGTCGACCGTGCGATCAAGGATTTCGACGAAGCGATCAGGCTTACCCCCGCCTACGCCAGAGCTTTTGCCAACCGTGCTGAAGCAAATCAAAAACGGCACGATTTTCAAAATGCGTCGCGCGACTATGATGATGCAATTCGTCTTCAGCCAGACCTGGACGAGGTATGGAATGGGCGCTGCTGGACCCGGGCCGTCCTTGGCCAGCTGCAGCCGGCACTGGCGGACTGCAACAAGGCGCTTCTCATACAGCCCAATGATGCCACGACCTTCGACTCTCGCGGGCTGATCTACCTGAAATTGGGTCAGCTCGATGCCGCCATTCAGGATTACAATTCGGCGCTGCGTGCCGCACCGAAAATGGCGAGTGCGCTTTACGGGCGTGGGCTTGCGCGGATCAAAAAAGGCGATACCGCTGGCGGCAATGCCGATCTCGAGGCCGCAAAGAAACTCGAGACCAAGATCGCCGAGGACTTTACGACATACGGCGTACGCTGACCTCAACGCGTGGGCAGCGGCCGCCTTTCAGCGACAATCAATCAATTAACTTTTGGGTAACCGCACGCGTTCCCTGGATCGGGGTTATTTGGACCGTATTTTCCTGCCCGTCATATCGGCACTCGCCACTTTTCAGAATCCATTCACCCCAACGCGGAATAAGGCGACATCACACGCGGATCTTAAACTCGACAGCAAAAGTTTGAGTGCAGAACGCCCGGTAAATTGCCGGACATGGGATCGGAAAAATCCGACCGACATGCCGGGAACAGGGGCGTTCGGTCATGTCTGCTTTCGTCCGGATGGGGCGTATTATTTTTTTGGTCGCGGTTTGTTGCGCTGCAGCCTTCACCGATATGCGTTCAAGCCAATCGGCATCGGCGCCCGAACCGAACGGAAATAATGGGCCCGGCGCGCAGGCCGCATCCGACAACAAATCTGGCGATTTTTCTGTCCCGCAGCTCGGCACGTTTGCCACCGATTTGCTTGCGCGCGGCAAGGACGCTTTGCCAACGGGCAGGCCGGACAACTCATCATCAATGACCGCCAGCGAAATGTCTTCCAAATGGATCGAGCTGCAATCCCGAATCCGTGCCGACGAGGCCGCCGTGGTAGCCTGCCGGTCGGATCAAACCACATGCTCTCAGGCCGCGCGCCGTTTCCTGTCTATTGTTGATCTCGTTCGCAAGCAGGAAGGCCGCGTCCGATTGGGATGGTTGAACCGCGCTGTCAACATGACGATCAGGCCGGTGAGTGATTGGGCGCAGTACGGGTTGGCAGATTTCTGGGCGTCGCCCCTTCAAACGCTAGCCAGTGAAGCTGGTGACTGCGAAGATTATGCAATCGTAAAATACGTCGTGCTTCGCGAATTGAGTATCCTGCCGGAGGATCTCCGGCTGATGATCGTGCAAGACGACAAACGCGAGGTGGGCCACGCGGTGGTCGCCGTCCGGTACGAACAACACTGGCTCATTCTGGACAATCGCACGATGGCGATCCTCAACGCCGAGGACGTGCACCACTACCGGCCGTTGTTTGCCCTCGATCAGCAGGGCACCCACACCATTACGACCGCGGCCCTCGATCAAATCACAGATCGATAATCTGGCCTTCCCGTGCCGCAATTGTACCGGCGCGGGCGTCATTGGCCTCGGCGGCAAGTGTATCCATGAAATCGTCGTCATGCGACGGGTCATGGTGAAACAGACAGAGGTGCTTGACGTCGGCTTCGTTGGCCATGTGAACGCCGCGCATCCACGTTGAGTGACCCCAGCCTGCTTTGGATGAAATTTCAGTTTCGGTGAACGTTGCATCATAGACTGCGAGATCGGCCCGGCGCGCAAGCGAGATCATTTCAGCGTCGCGTTTGCCGGGGAAACCTTCGGTGTCGCACAGCAATGCGAACACGCGGCCACCATATTCGAGACGATAACCGTTCGTGCCGTCCGGATGGTCGAGCAGCGCGGTTCGCAGAACGACATCTTCATGCGGCCGCAGAACCTCGCCTGACTTAAAGTCGCGGAAATCTATCTTTGCCTTGAAAATCTCCATCGGCACAGGAAACCATGGAGAGCTCATGAGCTTTCGCATGACGTGTTCGATGCTGCTCGACGGCGCGAGGTTTCCCGCCCAGACGCGAACCCGATAGTCCTCGCGAAAAAATGGTGCAAAGAACGGCAAGCCGGAAACATGATCGAGATGGCAATGCGTTATGAAAATATCGACGTCACGAATTTTATGGTCCTTGAGAAGCTCTATGCCGAGTGACCGCAATCCAGTCCCGGCATCGAAGATAAGAACACGCTCGTCACAACGTACCTCAATGCAAGGCGTGTTGCCGCCATAGCGCATCGTCGCCGGGCCGGGACAGGGAATGCTTCCTCGGACTCCCCAGAACCGGACCCGCATAGAAGTCTTTGCCATCCAATACGCCTGAAAATTTGTCCCGCACTTTCTATTTGGAATAAATGACAATGTCGAGCATGTACGCAAAAGCTATTTCTGTCAGGAAAAGGCTTACAAATTCAATCTCTATACGGTGCAAATAAGCTAATCCGCTCGAACATGAGAGCGGGTTTTCTCGGCTGCCGTCTCAACTCAAAAAATTCACGCCTCTGCACGAAGCGCGATTGGTCAACGCCTCAAATCAATTCAGTCAGAGATCAGAAGCTGCGGTTGGCGGGGCATACGCTGCCGTAAGCGACAGACGATGCGACAAACGACAAAAATTATCGAACCGCGTGCTGTAATTAGCTTTACCTAGAACGAACACGGTCTATTTTGACACGCACGCAATGCGCGCAATGCGCAGGGAAACCTTGCGAGCACGAGTGGACAGAGCAAAAAGTCGAGAATGAAATCCCATGACCGTTCAACTGGGCCTGATTAAGAAAGATCCGAGCACCGTCGCGTTACAAACGACATGTGCAATCTGTTCGGGCTTCGAAATGAATGTCTGCCAGTCGACGTTGCAAGCCGAATGGGCGATCTCCGGGACAAAACCAATTCCGATTCAACAATCAACACATATCGCGCCCGCCCGGCGAATCATTTGCCGCGACGGTGATTTGCATGACGCGGTGCCGGTTATCTGCGATGGGTGGGCAGCCTCGATCGCCACGTTATCCGACAGCAGCCGGCAGATTCTGTCGATCCTTTTGCCTGGCGACATCGTCTCCACGGCCCTCCTCTTTGATTCTCGCGGGCAATATCTGGTCGAGGCGATTACTGACGTTCGCTATCGCATTTTTAGGCGCAGCGAACTAAAGCCAGCGTTGTTCAAGCGACCCGATCTCCTGGAAAATCTGTCGAAAGCGTGGATAGAAGAGAAGTCACGGGCAGACCAGCTGATTGTGGATCTTGGGCGCCGCACGGCAGACGAGCGGATCGCTCGACTGATCTTGAATCTGGTTGAACGACTAGCCAAACGTGGCATGGCGCGCGGCGAGCCTATCGAGATGGATTTTCCATTGCGCCAGCGCCATATCGCGGATGCAACCGGGCTCACGTCCGTGCACGTCAGCAAGGTACTCAGCGAATTTCGTCGCGGTGGCTTGATCAAGCTACGCGAACGGTCGTTGACAATTCTCGACTTGGGCGGCTTCCGGCGCGTTGCCAATATGCGCTGACGCTGTTCCTGGCGAGTTCAGCGTCGCGTCCGCGTTGCAATCACCTGCTGTGCCGCGGCGACACCAGTCATCCAGCCGCCGTGCGCAGTTGAGAAGTCGGCAGGAGAACAAGCTTCGCCGGCAAAGAACAGACGTTCATCAACAGCAGTTGCCAATGTTTTGCGGCACTCCACCATGCCCGGACGCGCATAAGAATATGAGCCGCGCGCAAACGGATCGCTGCCCCATCGATGGATATGAATCGGCTCTACTCTCTTGGCAAAGGCACCGCCGAATAGTCGGGTCAGTTCAGATACCGCAAAATCGAAAAAGGCGCTCGCTCCCGCTGCTTCAAGTTCGGCGGCGAGCCCTCCGCCGAAATATGCCTCGATTTGCGGACGGCCGAACGGTCTGAAGTGGTACGTCGCTGTAGCGGTCCGATCAATTGTGCCGAACACCCGGCTATCGCTTTCAAACTCTTCTGCATTCGCAAGCGACAGGAACAGTTTATCGGCAAGACCGAGCGGCAAACCACGTGCGGCTTCCACCTTATCCGCGAGGACCGGTGCGAACAACGCTTCGTTTTCTGCCATGACCGCGGTCGGGATGGTGACGATCGCCTGATCCGCCGCAATGACGCCTCGCGCCGTTTTGATATTCAAGCGTTTGCCGCTGTGGTCGATTTGCAGCACTGGACAATCCAGTGCGACCGCCAAATTGGCGGCACAGGCGGCGATCGTGGTGCCATAGCCCTCAACCACGCGCCAATTCACACCTGTGTCGTCGTAGTTGTCAAAATCGCGAGCCGAAACATGCTCAAGTTCGGCGCCGCTGATGTAAGTGGCGACTGCATTGATCAGATTATTCCAACGGCATCCCGGCGCCAGTAGTGACGCCGCCGGAACATCTGGTTCTTTCTGCGCCCGCTCGCTTATCCGCGCGAAAAGCTGTTCTTGCGCCTCGATGAACTCCCGCTGACCACCTTCAGGAAATCCATTGGGCAGCGAACGGCGTCTCCAGGGTGGCGGCGTCCTGTCAATTGTGCGCCCTTGCTCCTCGGCAACTGCCACCCATGGATTGCGGTCAGCTGAATGCAGCCAGCCGCAGCCCAGATCCAGCGCAGATCGCTCCGGTCCAGAGACTGTCCAAGCGCGGCCGCCGAGTCGAGGACGTGCCTCGACGATCAGAGATCTGACCCCGGCTTCATGCAGGCGCCGCGCCGCCGCGATGCCCGCCGCGCCTCCACCGATGACTACGGTTTCGAATTCACTATTCGCCATTTCTGCAATTCTGCCTCAGAAACTCGGTGGCAATTCATATAATGTCGGGTTGAAGGAAAGCGACTGTCGCTCAACGGTGCATGCTCCAGAGGCGCGCAAACTCTCAGGCTAAGGAGATGTCTAATGCCGGATCTCACCTCATTCATCCAGGCCGCGCTTTCCGCACGCTTTGGCGAAAAGCTGGAAGTCGATCCCCGCTTGCCCGGGCTGGATGAAATTGCCCGTATTGCCGCGCACCGCGTGCATCGCCGATATCTTGACCGCGACGTCCCGCCTGACCTGATGCGGCTGCTGTGCGCGTGTGCCCTGTCGGCACCATCCAAGAGCGATCTTCAGCAAGCGGATATTCTCGTCGTTCGGGACAGAAACAAGATTAACGCAATTACGGATCTCCTTAGCGAAATGCCGTGGATTCGGCAGGCACCTATATTTCTTGTGTTCCTTGCAAACGGGCGCCGTCTTCCAAGAATTTCTCAAATGCGCGGCAAGCCGTTTCCCAATGACCATCTCGATCTGTTTTTCAACGCAACAGTCGACGCCGCCATCGTCTTGACCACGATGTTGCGTGCGGCTGAGGCAATTGGTCTGGGCTGCTGCCCGATCAGCGTGATCCGCGATCATGCTGCGACGATCAGTGAAATGTTTGCATTGCCGGAAAAGGTCATCCCAATTGCAGGCATGTGTATTGGGTGGCCGGCGGAGGAGGGCGGAATTACACCGCGACTGTCGCTTGGAACGACGGTGCATGAAGACGTTTATAGGGGGGATGATCTTTCCAAGATCGATGCCTATGACCATCGGCGCGCAACAACGTGGCCGTATCGCAATCAACGAGAGGCTCAACGTTTCGGACGTTCTGAATTCTATGGCTGGTCGGAAGACAAGGCGCGACAATATGCGGTGCCACTACGCGCCGATTTTGGTGCTTTTGTCCGCGCCAAGGGATTTCATCTTGATTGAACACGCCTCTCAGGTCTTGCGGACACGAAAACGAAGCACGCCATCCGATTCGCTCTTTTCCTCCAGCGTGTCTCCGGTTTGGCGCAACAGGTTCGGTATATCGATCGCGGTGAGCGGATCGGTACACTCTGCTACAATCAAGTCTCCGGGCCTCAACATCGACAATTTCTTGCGCACGCGAAGGGCCGGCAATGGGCACTTCAGACCGCGAAGGTTCATTACCGTTTCGGTCATGCGCTGAGTGGCACCATTGACAGTCGTTTATCCGTGGCTGGGATATAAGCCTCTTCAATTCCGAGTTCCTTACGCACGATGTTTGTGCCGCGCGTGAGGGCCACCATTTTGTAGAATGCGTGCATTCGGCTCATCGCCTGGCGGCCAAAGCCGCAATCACTTGTAAGGATGAGCCGTTCTGGTTCAATATATTTAAGCGCCTTGCGTATGAGATCGGCCACCTCTTCCGGCCGTTCGATCTGCAGGGTGCGATGGCTAACGACACCGAGCGCGATTTTCTTGTTTTTCGAAATCATCTTGCCGACGTGTTCGAGATCCATGCCACGGTTAAATGCGCCTTCCACCGTAAGCACGTCGACATCGAGCTGGTCGAGGTAGGGGAGCGCCGCCTTGTAGGATTGGTCCGTGCTCGCCACTCGCTGCGCCGCCGGGCTGCCCCAGCAGGTGTGACACCACACCTCGCATTTGTTACGCAATCCCTCTACCTCGACGTTAAACGCTTTGACCCATTGTTCCGGCTTGATGGACTGTTTTGGATCGGCGATGACCTGGTGGATCGCCGGTTCCTCGATCTGGACAAGAGGCGCGCCGGCATCCGAGAGCGCGTGATACTCGCTATTCAATGCAGCTGACAGGTCCATCAGCAAGTCGAGCCGGTTCTTGTAGTGTTCATTCGTAAGCATCAACGCCAGGATCTGCGCCGAGATCGACCCGATCTTCACCGGTCTGTCTGTCATGGGCGCGATCGCCTTGTAGGCGCGGTCAAGCTGCAACGTCGTCCCGCCGATCCTGCCGGTCACCGGCGGCGTCATACGCGTCTCGATGACTTCCCACATCAAATCGCCGGGCCCTTTGTCGGCCATGAAGCCGGCAGGTGGCACTTCAACGCGTGGGGCACCGATGCCGGCGACGCGTTCGGTGACGTAGCTCACCCAGGCACGCCCGGCGACGTCGTCATCGAGGCGGGTATCGCCGTCCACAAAAATGTCGATACCCGCGCGGTGCTGTGCTGCTACATGGCAAGCCAGACAATCGAAATGTTGCTCGCGGTAGGCGAGCCGGGAAAATCCTTGCGACAGCGGAATGCCGCGAAGGTTCTCGGTATACCAACTGGGGCGGGGCAGCGCCCCAGTGGTCGTGGTGAGAAGAGCCTTGTCCT
>Ga0335079_10001657_pt1 | contig 25408 bp, 18 predicted proteins | sample Lox_Sample_33_FD_206719 | JGI IMG/M metagenome (GOLD analysis project Ga0335079, IMG submission 206719) | Soil microbial communities from Loxahatchee National Wildlife Refuge, Florida, United States - Lox_Sample_3.3 | ecosystem: Environmental > Terrestrial > Soil > Wetlands | place: USA...
TTTAGCCGCTGCGAGCTGAACCTTGTGATCATCGCGTTGCCGCATCAAGCTAACCAGTCTGCGAATTGCCTCCGGACCGTACTCTTGGGCGAGCGCTCGAATCTCAGAAGTGGACTTATTCGGCGTTCCCATTTTCCGCCCGCCGAATTTTTTACCCGTAGTATTAGCCATCCAGAACCCCCACGTCTTGTGCTGGCTGCGCTGATAGCTAATGTCTTAGATGCACGAGATGCGCGGAAGGGGAACGGAGGACAACCCCTGAAGCAATCTATTTCTTTCTACTTTAGAAACCGTTTTGAAACCACCACCGCAACATATTAAGGGTTGAGTTCGCAACATTCGGTCGAGCCGAGCCGCAAACCTCGGCTACCCTCACACGAGCGAGGCGCTGAAAGAGCCCGGACTGGATATTGCGTGGAGAGGACAATTAGCCGACTTGCAGAACTGCTCGCGGACCGTTGAATGACATGGCAGGAATAGATGCGACCGTCTGGCGCAGGACGCCCCCCCGATCAGGACGACGCACCTGCGACCGCGGAATGCCGGTAACGCCGGCGTTCCATTGTGCCTTGCTCTCCTATCTGCAAGTTGCCGCCTGGCCGGCGGGTTGCAGGCGATCTCTCAATAACTGCTCCCCACGTGCGAACAGCTCCTCCTTGGAGATCTTGCCAGCATCGACGTCGGCCAAGATCGATCTTTGGGCTGCGTAGTCTTTGTTTACGATGCCCGCTTTGCTTTGCAGCATCCGCCACGCTTTACGACGCTCGACGCAGAACAGTACGAGCTGCCGCGAGATCGCCCGATACTCGACGTCTCCTTTCGTGTCCTGGACTTTGATGTAGACGCCGAAGTCGGGGACGTAGGAGCGGTGTTCGCGAAGCAGGTAGCGGCGATACACCACATCCTGCTGAGTAAGGCGGACGAGCATGTTCTCCAGCAGGATCAGCTTGTCCGCCTGGTCCTTTTTGATCTTCTTGAAGTGGTTGCGGAATCTGGCCTCGGTAAGGCACCAGTGAGCGACGGTATAGCGCCAAACCTCTTCCGTGCCCTTCGCTTTCGACTCGTACCAATCCTTATCGAGCGAGGGATTGCCCTTGAGATCGATCGTCTCGGGATAGGTTTCGCCGAGCCGCGGATTGAAGACGAACTCCGGCGCGCCCCGCGAGTCGCGCACGCGTTGGGCCTGGGTGAGCGCCATGTCGTCGCCCACGCCGTGCTCCGGCTGGCACGTGGTAAAACACTGCAAGAACGCGGTGCCGCGATATTCGAGGCCGTCCAAGATGGCACGGTACAGCTTGGGAGCGTTGGCGATTGAGATCTGAGCCACAAACGGAGATCCGTGTCCGGCCAGGAAGGTCTCGGCGACCGTCTTCTTCTCGATGCTCTTCCCCTGGGTCGCCGCTCCGAACACGTTCATGTCGCTGCCACCGAGCATGGGCGTGGAGTCGGAATTTTGTCCGCCAGTGTTGGAGTACAACTGAGTGTCGAGCATAAGGACTTTGACGTTAGGGCGGTTCTGCAGAATCACCTTCGAGGTGTTCTGATAGCCGATGTCACCCATGCCGCCATCGCCGCCGACGGCCCACACCTTGGGCAGCTCAAGTACTTCCTGATCGGCCATCAGTGCATCGCTGAAGTGCGTGAGTTCGTAGTATTCGCGCGGGGTGATAACTTTCTCTTCGCGCTGGAGCAGCGCATCGGCGAGCCTCTCCGGAATGACCGAGCGCCTTGCGTGATCTACGATGAAGCTTTCGCCGAAGAGCCAGGCGACCGTGACGCCGTCCTGGAAGAGCGAGTTCATCCACGGATAGGGGTGGGGATTGTTCGGGGGCGTAGAGCCGTAGACGGTGTTACAGCCCGTGTGGGCGGCCATGGCCATAACACACATGCCGTTGGCCAAGCGGCCATCGATGGCCTGCAGATTTTTGTGATTGAAAGCCTCCTGCCGCATGACCGCCACGATGACGTTCACCAACTCGTGGTCGGTGATGGGGCCATAGCGGGCGATTCGCGCCTGGGTGTCTTTTTCATCCTCTCCACCCAGCCCCATGAGCAAGTGAGCGACGGCTTGGCGCAACAGATCATACTCCTCCGGGTTTCTACGTTTGAGTGCGGCGAGTTTTTCGAGGCCAACTTTCTCGAGTTGCGAGGCTTTCGCGCGGAGCCGATCGGCCTTGGCGTGGAAGAGGGGCCGCATGTAAGCCTCGGTGACGCAGGCTATCGCGCGCAGAACACTCTTTTCCCCGCAGCCGGCGCAAGCCCCGTCGCCGGAAACCAGCGCGTCGTAATTGTGACGAACCATCAGCATGTTGCGGAGAGTGGCGGTCTTGGAATCCTGCGGGTGGGCATCGTTGTAGAGGCCCAGATACTTCTGCGGCGTGTCGGGCAGAAAGCTGAGGAACGCGGTTCCAGTCTCGTGCTCGGCATTGACCAGTTCGGTTTCCTGCACCATCTTGAGGGCTTCATGTTCACCGCATGCGGTGACACATGCGGCGCATCCTTTGCAGAGGTCGGAGACGAAGATCGAGAAGATGCCGCCCCCGCCGGGCGTTTTCCGCTCCGGAGTAGAAAAGATGGCGTTCACCTTCTGGTAGGCCATGGGTACCCGGTCGAGGATGGCGAAAAACTGGAGTTTGGCCTCGGAACAGAACCCATCGACCTCGTTCGTGACTTGGCGCAGGATCTGCGGCAACGGCGTCGCCGTATTGTTCGCGATGGCATCGCGCATCATTTGACGCGTGCGCTTCTCGATCTCGGGCAGCAACCGCAGCATCTTCTCGCGCTCTCCCGCGTCCCCGACATAGTGCGCAACTGCGGCCTGCAGAATGGTTGCCATGTCTTCCGAACAGTTGGGCAACGCGGTGTCGGGGCAAACGGTGATGCACTCCATGCACTGCGTACATTTCTCGGGAATGAAAAGCGGCGTTTCACGGCGCGCGACGTACTTCGACGCCGTGTCGCCAGTGCCGGCGGCCATGACGCCGACCGATGCAAAGGGAGAGGAGGGTTGGTTGTAGCCGAGGCCAGCGCGGAACTCGGCGTTGAAGGTCGCGACCCGAGTTACGGGCGTGCGCTCGTTCTGGCCGGGGGGCACAGGGGTGGAGCGGCATTCAGAGTGACAGCCAGTGTCATCGGCACAATCGATGACTGGCAACAACGCCACACCACGCAACGTGGACCGATCGCGAGCGTTGAGCTCGCCAATGCGGATTTCGCGGACGCGTTCAAAGCCCTGGGTCATAACCTCCATGTTGGAGTTCACGACGGCATCGCCGAATCGGCCGAACTTCTCCACATATTGTCTGCGAACGACTTTGCGGAACTGTTCCGTGGCGATGCGGAACTTGGAAAGAAGCGGAGAGACTGCGAAGAACGCGCCCAGGAAGGCATTGCCCTGCATGCGAAGTTGAAGGTCAGCACGATCGGTGGCCTTGCGTGCGATCTCGAACCCTGGCAACGTGAACACGCGGATTTTCTTGTCGATGATCTGCTTGCGAGCCCAAAGCGGTAGCCGCTCCCAGGCCTGCTCGCCTTCCTCATCGGATTCCCACACCAGAGAGCCGCCCTCGGACATTCCGTCCAGCGGGTTGGTATGCGTGAATGCTTTCGGATCGCAGCACAGCACGACGGTGACGTGTCGGAGGTCGCAATTGACACGAATCCGCTCCGGCGCTGCCACCATGAAATACGCCGTGGGGGCGCCCTTTTTTTCCGATCCGTATTTGGGATTGGCACTGACGTGAATGATCTCTTTGGGGTTGCCCAGCTCATCGACGATCTTGTCGCGTTCGTAGAGCAGGTCGTTCAGATCGCCGAGAATGGCGCCGAGGTTCTTGCCCGTCGTGATCGCTCCCCATCCGCCGATAGAGTGGAAGCGCACAGCGACCGCCCCTTCCGGCAACAGCGATGGCGCTTCGTCGGACTTCACTTCATACGGGTGATCGACGCCCAGCACGAAGAACGACGTTCCATCCTCCGCCTGCTTGCCGTCTTTGCGGGCGCGGGTGCCAGTGGCAAATTCGTATGCGCCGAAGATGTGCTCTGGCCGGAAATCCCGCGACCCCAGGCCGTAGATACCGGAGAAGAGCCGAGGCAGTTGGTCGGCCGTGATCGCAGGCAGTCCCGCGGCGGCAGGATGGACGTCGGTCTGCAGAGCCTTGTTGAGCGCGGTTCGTAGGTCGCGCCCCATCGGGTTATCACCGGCCATCGGCTCGTCGGTGCGCTCAAGCACGATGACGTTCTTCTTGCCCGCGAGTACTTTGACAATCGCTGCTTCAGGGAACGGTCGAATGACGTTGAGGTGGATGGAGCCAACCTTCGCGCCTCTCCGGCCGCGGAGGTAATCCACCGCTGCTTCAATGTTCTCCGCGGCTGATCCCAGAGAGACGAATACCGTCTCCGCATCGTCAGTCTTGTACTGAGTGATCAAACCATAATAGCGACCGGTCAGCTTTCCGAACTCTGCGTACGCCTCTTCCAGGAACTGCAGGATCGGTTCCGTGAAGTTGTTCCGGCGCGCTGCCACACCTTGCATGTAGTGTTCCTGATTCTGCACCGGCCCCAGGAGTACGGGATTGGTGAGATCGATCATCTGCGGCACGCGCCGCCGCTTCAGCCCGAAGAGAATTCGCTGGCTCTCGGTGGGGCAGTCGATGATGTCGTCCGGCGCGCCGAGGAATTCGCGGATCAGTTCCGACTCATGCTTATAAAACGTCCGCTCCAGGTGCGAGGTGAGAAAGCCGTCCTGGACGTTCATCCCGGGCGTTAAACTCAGCTCCGTCGTGCGCCGCAAGATGAGCGCCTGATCGGCGGCTTGCTGCGCGTCTTTGCCGAACAGGATGATCCAGCCGGTGTCGAGCGCGCCATAGACGTCATCGTGCCCGCAGTGCACGTTGAGTGCGTGCTTGGTCAGCGCCCGAGCGACGACCTCCAGCACCATCGTCGAGCACTTGCCGGGCGCGTGATAATACTGTTCCACGCCGTACAGGATTCCCTGGCCGGACGTGAAATTAACGACACGTTTTCCGCACACCGAGTGCGCGATAGCTCCGCCCTGAGCCGCGTGTTCTCCTTCTGCTTCCACGGCCAGCGTGTTACGGCCGAACACATTCAGGCGGCCCTCGGCGAAGGACTGCTGGTAGAGTTCTCCCCCTTCGGTTGAGGGCGTGATCGGGTAGAACACGCCAGCATCGGCAATTCGTGTTTCGGTGTGGTAGGAGACGAGCTGATTCCCGTTTGCGGTGACCCGTATGCCAGGGTAACGAGGTGGGGCGGTCATGATGTCCTCCTCGAGCGTATACCTCCCGGTGAGGTCTCCTTAGATATTGCTTTCCTAGACACGAACTTCGGCGCTTGGCCCTCCACGCGGCTGCGCCAAGCCGGCCGGCTCTAATCGATCTCGTTTCCCGATAAGCTGAGAAGCAATCTCTTCTTCGGCCATGCTCCCCGCTGTCTGCGGGGCCTCGCCGGAGTTCATGGCGTTGAATGATATCGCCTGCGACACCTCCAGCGGGAAGAGACCAGTCCCGTGCGGCGGCGGGTGGGTCATCCAGTATCCAGGGAAAATACGCTCAACCAAAAGCATCACTGGTCTGTATCCATCTGGCTGTGACGGTGCTCACATCTGGCCGTGACAGGCAAGACAAAGCGGCCCTGATGCTGCCCCCCTCGCCGAGGAGCCCCAGAGCCAGAGTTCTCTCACCCCGGGGTTTATCCAGCGTTTTGATCTCAGGACAACGCTGTACCGTAGCGGCATTCACGACGAATTTGGCCCTAATAGGGAGCCGCGAGTCGGAGCGCGTTCAGCAGGTCCGCTTTTATCAATAATGATGAGGAGGGAGCGAGAAAGTTCTGGTTCTGCCCACATCTTCGGGGAGGAGGTCCCGCAAAAGCATCGACTGGATATTGCGTGGAGAGGACAATTAGCCGACTTGCAGAACGGCTCGCGGACCGTTGAATGACATGGCAGGAATAGCTGCGACCGTCTGGCGCAGGACGCCCTCCCGATCAGGACGACGCACCTGCGACCGCGGAATGCCGGCACCGCCGGCGTTCCTAATCGCGATTCTTCCGTCCGCATCGCCGCTTCGCCACCTTCCAGGCTAGTAGAAGGCAGCGCATATCCTCCCAACATCCCGAAGGCCCACTTAGCCATCTTGGGATCAGTTTTCCAAGCAGTTGGTCGCAACGGTGGCACCGCAAACCACAACGAACGGCTTGAAATGTGCAGAAACCGCTTCTTTCGGATGGCACCTTTGAAGGCGGCCACCAAAGGGCTGAACCTCGGTACGGGGAAATCTATGCGGAGAAGTTTCCCGCCTTTGGCATGAAAATCAACAGCCGGACCGGTGATTCCCCCACGAAGGGGCTTCGCCTCAATTCGTATTTGCTAGAAATTGCAGCGCCCTGCGCTGTCTGGCAGATCCGGAAGCTATTCCAGCCCGGATCCCTTTATTGTGTGAAGCAATTCCTGGTAAGATAATTACGGCATCAGGAGTGCCCGACAAGGGCCACCAACCGACGGGAGACGCACGGTGGTTGAGCCGCAAGGCTCGATGTGGCTGGAAATCAGCAAACGGTCTCCGCACGAGTGCCTGATAGTAGGGGGGTCTGTTTCGGTTCCTGATGCACTTCAGTAAAGGAGTGCATCAAATGTCCACGAAATTCTCTGAAGGTATTCATCTGAAATGCATTCAGGCGCTTCGTGCCGGTGGATTCGTCTGTCTCCTTCCGCATGTCATCGATCCGGCATGGGGCAGCCATGCGCTGCGCCTGGCCGGGTTTCCCGTCAGAGTATGCTTCACCGGCCTGTCACCAGACTCCGAGCGAGGGTGCCAGCTCGCAGTGACATCCTGTTACACCTTCGACCCATCCACGTATTTTGAAAATGCAGATGTCAGGACCATGACCTACTTCGCCCATGCCCGCTCTGAGTACCGAGTGGAATTGGTCTACCACAAGCGGGAGTGCCGATGGGAAGGCCAGAAGCTCTGTGAGGGGAGGGTTCTGTTCACGGCCTCGGGGCCGGAACTGCGCCAGTTCATCATTCAGTTGACGATGATAGGGTTTGAGGCAGACGAACCTGTTCGGAACTTCCAGACGTTGGAAGACACGGTTAGCGCGGGTATTTACGTTTTCACTCCCGATCTGCAACGTTGACGACCTTATCTATTGGTGTGGGCCGGGACCATCTTCAAGATCACCATTGGATGATCCTGGTGGGTGTGAGTCGGCCGCCCCGTTCAGAATTTCTGATCTCGTAGGCCCTTGCTGCACCAGTTGCAGAGGCGGCCATTGGTACCCGCGCCTGCCACAGCGTTTCTGCCGGCCAATCTTTGGCGTACCCCTTATAACTACATTCCGGGCACGGCTCGAACTCTTCCGCTAGGTTGAATCCATTCGGTGGAACTTGGTAAGGACTGTTCATAACGTCTGCTGTCACGTCGGGAAGAAGCACCTCGGCCTCGGGAATAAATTCCGTATAGAACGTCTTCGCCACCTCGTAGAAGCCTTGCCACTGTGTATAGTCCGGGCCCATCATTGCCGTGCCCATCCGGGCACGCCACCCCTGATGATGCCAGAGCTCATAGAAAGAGAGGCTTAAGCCTAATTTCGCCCGCACGGAAGGAAGTTGGACTAGCGTTGATTCTGTTGGATTTTGAAAGTAGTAGGGGACGAGGAGCGTCACAAAACCGTCGCAGTCAGAGAGCGCTCAAGCTCTGAGCAGAGACCTCTTGCTTCCGCGCCAAAACCCAAAGGTTTCCGCACAAGGGCCGGCTTGCCGGATTACTGGTGAACTCGTGTCGCGAGCAGGCGAATGGGTGTACAATCACCGCCGTTTGTGAAGCAAAGAGCAAATTCCGGTTCAAGGTGACAATCAAGAGAGCGTGGTCACAAGTGAGATCGCTGATACTCATAATACTGACAGCTCCGCTTTGCGCTCAGACCACCATCTCCGGTAGCGGCAAGATCAGCGGCGGCGCGGTTATCAGTGCCGCATGCGGGCCTCCACTTTACCTCTGCTCCCGTAGCGACTCGAACACAGTCGCCGCTCCCACAAATCCTCCACAGGTCGGCCCGAACGCCTGCATTGCTGGATCGTTAACTGCTTGCGGTAATCTGACTGGTGCGAACACGGTAGTTACCGATCCTGATTTCGGCAACAAGATCGTGCGCATCACAGACTCAAATACCGATACTGGCAACAGCACGATGTTAGCATCCTGCGGCGGCGCGCAAGGCGATCAAACTTGGAACACAAATTCTACACTGCTCGTGGTCTGCACGACGGGCGGGCGCTCCTATCCGATGGCGTTCAACCCGAACACCATGCAGGCAGAATTAATGTATGTGGGCGCTTCAGGATTTCCGAATGGCTATTTTATCGGCAACTCTCTGAGTTGGAGCCGCGCGAACCCTTATCTCGGGTATGTTTTGGCGAAAACGGCGATCGAGGGTTATTGCTTCGCCGATCTGGTGGCCGGAGCTTGTCCCTCAACTGGGCCGCTCGATACGACAACTCCGCCGAGCACAGGAAATGGACGCATTTATACAGTCTATGATTTTGCTTCGAGTAATGCCTGCCTTGGAACCGCGATCTTTCCTAGTGGCTTTACACCAAATTGGAGTAACTGGGGCCAGCCGAGCGCCGGTGATGCTAGCTTTTCTGCGGGCTGGGCCTACGACATTTCCGGCACCGCGAATGTGACCAACGGCTCGACTGATGTTACTTGGGCCAGCGGAACAGTATTCGATAAGCGCTATCTGGCTGGAAACACGTTCGTTCTGGGTGGAGTCACCTACCACATCTCCTCCATCAACAGCACAACCGACATCACGCTCACGACGGCTTATACGGGAACCACAGGAACAGCGACATACACGCTGAGAGGCGAACAGGGTACGGGCGTCAATCTCACGGTCTACGTCCCAGGATCGGGATGCACCATGCTGAACACGGAGACGGGGCTTGTGACCTCGGACTTTGGTGCCGGGGGAACAATCGGCATTCCCGACCGCTGGACGATGCACGTCTCTTTTTCAACGGCGGGATCAACATGGGCCTACGCGGGTGTAACGACCTGTCTGATCACGAGCTGCCCGAATTCATTCGGCATGCCGTACTTCTGGCAGATCGGCACTATAAACGTGCGGGGATGTTTGGGATTGTGTCATGGTCACTACACCGAGGCCGCGGGATACTCGAATGTCATTAACAACTCCACGAATCCGTATCAAACATCGTTCGACATCCGGCGGTTTGAGAACGGTGGCCTGGCCATTGCTTCGATCTCTGTTTCTTCGGGAACGGCGACGATCGCTTGGTCAGGCAACGGCCCAACGTTCATCCCCGGACAAGAAGTTTACATTAAGGGTTCCAGCGTCGGCGGGTGTAACGCAATTTTCACACTTCTGACCGCGAGCACCTTCTCGGCGGGATCATGTACGTCAGCGACAGGCGGTACGGCATCGGTTTTTACGCCAATCTCTAATACTACGGCCGAGAATAATGTACCAATTCCTTGGGACCAGCATCCATCGTGGAACAACGTAGATGTCAACGACACCTATTATTTTATTACTTCAACTTTTTGCAATGCAGCCAATGGTTGCGCAGTGCCTTACACGACGCCGCTCGAGGACGAAGTCTACGGCAAGAAACCTTCCACAGGACTGATTGCACGCTTTGCCCATACATTCAATAGCGACCAGAGCCAGACGTTCATCACGTCGGAGGCAATTGGACAAGTTTCTCAAGATGGAAGATTTTTCTTGTTCGCTTCTGATTGGCTAGGGACACTCGGCTCAACGGCTGGCGCAACGACCTGTACACTGGGAACAAACTGTAGAGGCGACGTTTTTGCGGTTAAGCTGCAATGAAAGCGAGAAAAGCATGAGAAAACTGTTTCCCTTCCTGCTGTGCGCTTTGGCCTACGGTCAGCAGACACTCTCCGGTCCCGTGACCATTATCCCTGGCACGGGCCAGACGAACGTGCTCTCCATTGACTTCACGCCGGGAACTTGTCCGACGTTGGCTGAGACTCCACCTGCTACTGAGGGAATGGGGCGACTATGCTTCAACGTGGGCATTGTTGAGGTTGATTGGGGAGCAGGATATGAGTCCATCGGAGGTGGAGTTGGGCCACAAGGGCCCGAAGGCCCGCCAGGGCCAACGGGAGCGGCTGGAGCTACCGGGGCAACTGGAGCTACCGGGGCAACTGGAGCTACCGGGGCGACTGGGGCTACCGGGGCGACTGGTCCGCAGGGTCCAGCGGGCCCGCCGGGGAAATCTGGCATTACCTTACCTCTGACCAACATCTATCTAACCTGCAAGCCCGGAAGGGGAAGCCTCAGCGCCGGGTTCAAAGACCTCGTTTGCACAATTTCGGCGACACCATAATGGTAGATCGTCTGCCGGACGTGAATTACGTAGAACAGCAGCGTTAGAGCCTCTGACGAAATCTCCCTCCTATCCGTTTTTGTCTTCGCCTGTCCCGGCAATATGGCCGTACGGTCTCGTACGCCTTCCGTTCTGGCAGTGCCTCAATCCTTGCCTCCGTGACAGGCGGGGGCGCTGGAGGTTCATCTCCACCCCCTTCGTGAGGGCGCAGCAGAGGCGGTCCGCAGGCAATACACCCCCACTGGCTCCCCCAAACCGCCGACGCCGTTACCTAAGAAGAGTGAGGCGTTTCCAGCATTAAACCCCACCAGCACATCCACCCTCCCGTCGCCGTTAAAGTCCGCGGCGGATATCGAGTCAGGATTAGAACTCCCGGAAGACAGTACCGTGAGGGCCTGGAAGGTACCATCTCCGTTTCCCGCGAAGAAGACTAGGTTGCTGGTATCACTGCTAAAGTTGGCACCGAGGATGTCGAGCGTCTTATCGGCATTAAAGTCTCCGACATCACACCCGAAGTACGTATTTTGGGGACGGCCCGTTTGGCAGGTACACAACCGGCTGGAAAGTGCGTTTGCCGTTGCCCAGAGCAGCGTGAACGTTGCATTGCTGCAACCGACGAAATCAAGATGCTTGTCGCCATTCAGATCCGCAAGGCGGCCATGCAGAAATCCGAAGGAATTAGGTATGGCTGCAGACTGAGCAAACGTGCCATCGCTGTGGCCCAAGAGCACAAGGTCAATCTGAGGGCCAGCCACTGTGGCAGCAATCAAATCCGGTTTGCCATCCTCATTGAAATCGCCGAGGGCAGGCCCGAGTCCATTCGGAATCAGAATCGTGTTGATGATGGGGGCTGCGAACGTGCCTCCTCCCTGGTTCAGAAAGACCGCGATCGTATTGAGTCGAAGTTTGAAACAGCGATGTCCAGCTTGCCGTCCCCGTTGAAGTCCGCGATTGCCAAAGACCCGGCGTGCACCCCTGCCGACGAGATGCTCAATGGAGAAGCATAATTCACCTCGGGGTGGTTCTTGCAACTGGATGAGCTGAAGCTGGAAGCGTAGGACCAATTGCTAGCCGCTTGCCAGTTGCCGGTGCTCCTCACCAACACCGCAGTCAGTAACCCTCGCCTCTCCCCAGTTCCGAGAAAAAGAGCCTGTACGCTCGTACTCTTTGCCCACGCAGTCCATCGCTGTTAACGTCGGGCAAACCGGTGAATTGCCGTGCTCGCCACTGCGCCGCGGAAAAAGTGAAAGGCTAGAGGGAATCATGTCAGATCTAAGCGAGGCGCAAAATTCCGGATTCTATCGAGTCCGAGTCAAAGATGGCCACAACGCGGTCGGGTGGTTAGTGAGTGCGGCGGGCAAGCGTTGCATCCCATCAACACAGTTTTGGCTCACCGTCGATGCATGTGACGCCTATCGCTTCCCGCGTCATGCCGCACTGCGTGTGCAGGTGCGGCTTGGGAATGTGGGGTTTACGACGGTGCTGGAAGAAATTCAGGAGTAGCCCGCAGGGCAATACTGACGCGGCTTGCGGAACCGTCGGGGTGCTCCGGGACAAGATCGCTTTTCGTGTCGCGAGCGTGCGAGATGGATGTAGAATTCGCTGGTGTTCTTGAAGCAAACTGGGGTTTCCGCTAAGCAACCGATTCGATAATTGCAAAGGCAAATTGCCGATACGAGAGGAAGAATCATGATTCGAAAAATAAGCACATCTCTGCTGGCAATCATCGCGCTCGTGTCGGCCGTGAGTATCGTTTGCCAAGCACAGTCGCTGCCCGCATTGACGCGTCATGTGCGTGAAGTGACCCTCAATGGGCAGGCGCGGTCGGTCGGCGGCCTCCCCGCAACACAGCTTGTGCGGCTTGTTCTGGTTCTGCCGCTCCGCAACCAGGTGGCGTTGGATAGCTTCCTGAAGGAACTCTACGATCCGTCCAGCCCGTCCTATCGTCAGTTCCTCACCGTCGAAGAGTTCACTTCGAGGTTTGGTCCCAGCCAGGAGGACTACGACGCTGTGGTTCGTTTTGCGGAAGCAAACGGCCTGACGGTGGTCGGCACCTCTCGAAATCGCGTCAACGTGGATGTCGTTGCGCCAGTGGCCAGCATTGAGTCAGCCTTCCATCTCACCATGGGTTCCTACCAGCATCCCACGGAGAACCGAACCTTCTACGCTCCTGACCGAGAACCCACGCCCGACCTGTCGGTTCGGTTGTGGCACATCTCGGGCCTGGACAACTATTCCATTCCCCATCCCGCCCTTCTGCGTCGAGCCGAGAATCAGAACTTGACTGCGAGGTCCAACGCCACCACCGGCTCCGGCCCGAGCGCTTCTTTTCTTGGCAGTGACATGAGAGCCGCATACTACGGTGGAGCCCTGACCGGCAGCGGGCAGTCGCTGGGGCTGCTGGAGTATTACGGTACCGATTTGGCCGATCTGACCACCTACTTCAAGAACGCAGGTCAAACTAACAATGTTCCGATCACTCTCAAGTCCACGGACGGGACCAGCACGAGCTGCGTCTATCCGCGGTGTGACGACACCGAACAGACCCTCGACATGACGCAGGCGATCGGCATGGCGCCGGGACTTTCCAGCCTGGTGATGTACGTGGGCTCCAGCGATTCCGCCATTTTCAACGCCATGGCTACCGGCAGTCCGCTGAATGCGCAACTGAGTTCTTCGTGGACGTGGAGTCCGTCGGACCCCAACACCGACAACCCGTACTTCCAGGAGTTCGCGGCCCAGGGGCAGAATTTATTTCAGGCTGCTGGCGACAGCAGTGCGTGGAAGTCGAATTCCGAAATCTATCCGGCGGATGATGTCTACGTCACGTCGGTCGGCGGGACGGACTTAGATACGAGCGGCGCGGGTGGTCTTTGGAGCTCGGAAAGCGTTTGGACCGACGGTGGCGGCGGTATTTCGCCGGACAAATTCGCGATCCCCTCCTGGCAGACCACGGCGGCCAGCGGTTGCTCCAGTTGTTCCAAGACTTATCGCAACGGCCCGGACGTTTCGGCAAATGCGAATTTTACTTTTTACGTCTGTGCCGACCAAACCACCTGCACGGCCAATGAGTATGGTGGAACCAGCTTTGCCGCGCCTATGTGGGCCGGCTACCTGGCCCTTGCCAACGAGCAGGCGGTTAATGACGGCGGCCACACGCTCGGTTTCATCAATCCGATTCTTTATACGATTGGTCTGAACTCAAGCTATGGCGCCAATTTCCACGACATCACCAGCGGCAGCAATGGGGATTCGGCAACCATCGGCTACGATTTGGCGACCGGCTGGGGCAGTCCAAATGGGAGCAGCCTGATCAATGCGCTCAGCGGAACGTCGCCGGCTCCCGGCTTCAGCCTTTCGGCCTCTCCGGCCTCTGTCTCGGTGGTGCAGGGCGGCTCGGGAACGTCTACTATCACTAGTGCAGTGACCGGCGGCTTCTCCTCGGCCGTTTCCTTGTCTGCGAGTGGCCAGCCCACCGGCGTGACTGTAGGCTTCAGCCCAACCTCGATTACCGGGGCCGGAACGTCGACGATGACCTTGACCGTCGCCTCATCGACAGTCACCGGTACGTACAGCATCACGGTTCAGGGAACCTCAGGCAGCACCACCGAAACCACCACAGTTTTGCTCACGGTAACCGGGACGTCCCCTAACTTCACGCTCAGCGCATCGCCCACATCGATCAGCGTCAACAGAGGTAGCTCCGGCACCTCCACGATCACCGCGACTATTTCTGGAGGCTTCAACTCGGCGATTAGCTTGTCAGCTTCGGGGGAGGGAAGCGGAGAAACCGTGACTTTCAGCCCTAGCTCAATAGCCGCGCCGGGCTCGGGGAAGTCGACGATGACGGTCAGGGTGAGCAGGAGCTCCAGAACCGGAAATCACACGATCACCGTAACCTGTAAGGGCGGAGGGTTAACGAAAACGACCACGGTGACCCTCGACGTCCCTGAACTGAGTAACCGGTAAGCGCCTCGGCCCTTGCTGACTACGATGAAAAACCCGGACCGCAAGGGTCCGGGCTTTTTCTGATCGTGATACTGCTTAGAACTCCATATACCGCCCCCTCTGGAGTACTTTCGCTAGAAACTCTGCCTCACTAACTCTTCGATTCGTCACAGAACTCTCCGCGGGTTCGCCCTTCATCATCTTCTCCACGTACTTGGCGATCAGGTCAGCTTCGAGGTTTGACGGGAACCGCCAGGCTTGAGCGACCCGAGGTTCGTCATCTCGACCGTGTGAGGAATGATGGCAACAATGCAACGCTTGCGCTCCAGCTTGGCCACGGTCAGGCTGATACCCTCGATCGGGGTCGAGCCTTTGAAAACTGTATATTTTTCTATGTCACGGGGAAGGTCGATGCTCAGCCACCAATTCCCCGAATCGCCGATACGCTCGGACAAAACGAGAGCGGGAGTCAAGCCCGCTCTCATATGAATCATGGAACTGCTCGAACTTAACGCTTCAACTCGACTAAGATCACCTCGAATGGCGTGCTGCTAACGCTGTAGATTTACCCGTGCAGCCCAGCCCGACTGACGTTAAACCCCGGTGCTAGAATTTTCCATGCACTGGCTGTCCGACAATCACAAGTTGCTACTGGATGTTGTTCTCGGAGTGAGCGGCATTGTACTTGCCGCTTATTTAGTGCCTTGGTTTTTCTTCAGAAAGGGCCGCTGAGATGACAACTGCCATTTTACAGCCTGAACGTTCATCGGTTCATTGCAGTTGCCGCACTGAGCAGTCGAGAGTAGGATTGCGAAAAACCACGACGTGCCAGCCCAAGCCGCTGTCCGTGGTGTCCTCCTTAAGATGGACGGCGGCTTTTGGCTTCTCTGGCTAAACCGTCAGCCCTGCCCCGCATGGCTTGGTGTTTGGCCCGAAAAAGACCTACCATGTGGCTTTCAGAATCGTGGGGCACATGACCAAGCAAGTGGGAGCTTGTTGTACCTCGCCAGCAGCGCTGTGCTACTGGTTCATGGTGTCGCTCATGGCGTGGGGAGTGCTGAGCCTCATCGGAATCTACTGGCAGCCTCTCAATGTGTCGTCAGCGGCTGTGTGCCTTTTCGCCATGGCCATCGGCTGCCTCGCCAACTGGCTTAGGAATCGCTCCTTTCACTGTGTTGTCACTGGCCCACTATTTCTGATCGCTGGCATCTTGTTCCTGCTCTCAGGCGTGCGCGTGATCCACGTCAACACCTCTTGGGTCTGGTCATTCATTCTCATCGGCATCGGCATCGCGTTTTTAGCGGAATGGCTGTATGCGAAGCGTTCTGCGTCATAGTTCGTCTACGGGCTGGCCGTTAGCCGCAGTGACAAAACGGATTCGGTTTGTCCCTCGACACCATCGGTGATTTCAATGGCGCTCCCGGCATCGGTCTCGGCGAACCTTTTAACGCTCAGTTCGCCTTGAAGGTGATTTTCTAAAGGGTTGACTTCCACGGCTTCACTTTTCTCGATTCAAGTCCTATTGCAGACCCCTGCAGTTACTCCAACCTCGCACCACTAGGTTTTCGACACTCTGTTCTTTCACGAAGGGGGCGCTCTAGAGGGTCTACTTCCCTCCTCCCCGGCTTTCATTGACTTGCTTGGCGCATCCCGCCTAACATACCTCGACTCCATGATCGGCCAAACCATCTCGCACTACCGCATCGTCGAGAAACTTGGCGGTGGCGGGATGGGCGTGGTGTACAAGGCCGAAGACGTAACCCTGCACCGCTTCGTTGCCCTGAAGTTCCTGCCCGATGAAGTCGCCCGAGATCCCCAGGCCTTAGCCCGCTTCCAGCGGGAGGCGCAGGCGGCTTCGGCTCTGAACCATCCCAATATATGCACCATCTATGAAATCGGGGAGCAAGACGGCCATCCCTTCCTTGTTATGGAGTTCCTAGACGGCGTGACGCTCAAGCATCGGATCGCGGGGCGGCCGCTGGAGATCGAGACGTTATTGCCGCTGGGCATTGAGATTGCCGACGCTTTGGACGCGGCACACAGCGAAGGCATCGTCCACCGCGACATCAAACCTGCCAACATCTTCGTGACGAAACGCGGTCATGCCAAGATTCTGGACTTCGGGTTGGCCAAGGTCACGCCCGTGAGTTCGTCGGGCCAGATTGCGACTCTTAATACCCAGACGGCTGCGGTCAGCGAGGAACACCTCACGAGTCCCGGCACCATGGTAGGCACGGTGGCTTATATGTCGCCGGAACAAGTCAAGGGAAAGGAACTCGACGCGCGTACCGATCTGTTCTCATTCGGCGCGGTCTTATATGAAATGGCGACGGGAGCTTTGCCTTTTCATGGGGAAACCTCCGGCCTGATTTTCAAGGCCATACTCGATTCTGACCCTCCGCCCGCGGTTCGGTTCAATCGTGATCTTCCGCCCAAGCTGGAAGACATCATCAACCGGGCGCTGGAGAAGGACCGCAACCTTCGATACCAGCATGCCTCCGACATGCGCGCTGAACTGCAACGACTGAAGCGGAACACGGAAACGGGGCGGGTGGCAGCGGCTAGTTCTGACACAATGCCAACGGCTCAGGAAAGTGGTTCTCAGCCAGCAGCCCCACCACCGACGTCCGCGTCAGGTTCCACACCCAGCTCAGCCAAGCTGCCATCATCGAGCGGAGTTAAGTTGGCTGAGGTTCCCGTAGCTGAGAAGAGGAACCGGTGGAAGATTGTGATTTCGGCTGTCATCGTGATTGTCGCTGCACTGATTACGGGCCTTTACTATCGTTCGCGTCAAAACAAGGCACTGACCGAGAAAGACACCGTCGTTGTTGCCGACTTCACCAACACCACCGGTGAGACGGTTTTCGATGACACGCTCAAACAAGCGCTGACGACGCAGCTGGAACAGTCTCCTTTCCTCAACATCCTGCCCGAGCAAAAAGTTCGAGAGACCTTACGGCTGATGGGGCGCTCTCCCAGTGAACGCCTTACCCAGGATGTCGCGCGCGAAGTTTGCCAGCGTGCTCAATGCAAAGCCATGCTCACCGGGTCGATTTCCAGCTTGGGCAGCCGCTACGTGCTCGGACTGAAGGCAATCAACTGCGAAACCGGAGATTCCCTGGGCAGCCAGCAAGTGGAAGCCGACACCCGCGAGCACGTTCTTCAGGCATTGGGCAAAGCGACCACCGCCTTACGCGAAAACCTGGGCGAGTCGCTGGCCTCGATTCAGAAATTCGACGTTCCCGTCGAGCAGGTCACCACGCCGTCGCTCGAAGCGCTCAAGGCCTATAGTCTGGGCATGAAAACTCGCGGCGAGAAGGGCGACTCCGACGCGCTTCCGCTCCTCCGCCACGCCGTCGAACTCGATCCCAACTTCGCGATGGCTTATGCTCGAGTGGGAGTCATCTATTCAAACATGGGAGCTAGCGACCAGGCAGCCAGCTACACCACCAAGGCCTATGAGCTGCGGGAGAGGGTCAGTGAGCGAGAAAAATTCTACATTGCCTCGCATTACCACCAGGAGGTTACGGGGGATACTGAGCAGGTAATCCAGGTTCTTGAACTCTGGAAGCAGACCTACCCTCGCGACTTCCTGCCCTATTCCTTGCTGGCCTTCGAACACAGCTTTAATATGGGCCAGCCCGAGAAGGCCCTGCCGGAAAACCAGGAAAGCCTACGGCTCGAACCCAACAATGTCCTAAGTTACGAGAACCTGGGCTTTACGTATCTGGATCTGAATCGTTTTGACGAGGCCAAGGCAGTTGTCGAGCAGGGGCAAGCCCGCGGGCTCGATGAAGCGACGCAGCACGTTTTGCTTGCCCAGTTGGCATTCCTTCGCGGCGACGCCGCTGAGATGGACCGGCAGTTCGCTCTTGGTGCGAGCCAACCCGGGATCGAGAATTTCGTCTTTGCCGTCCAGGCCGATGTCGAGGCATCCGCCGGGCGCTTGGCCAAAGCGCGAGAATTGTTCCGCCGCGCCGTGGACTCGGCCCAGCGCAACAGTCTGAAGGAGCCGAGCGCCACCTGGCAGGCAGTCGCGGCCGTGCGTGAGGCATACTTTGGAAATCGCGAGCGCGCCCTGCAAGGGGCTACCGCCGCATTGGCCGTCGCTTCCGGCCTGAATGTGCAACCGCAAGCGGCCCTGGCTTTCGCCGTGGCTGGCGACCCAACTCACGCCCAGGCCGTGGCCGCCGACCTGGCCAAACAATACCCGAAGAATATTCTCATCAGCTCATACTACGTCCCTACCATCCGTTCCGTCGTTGAACTAAATCGCGGCAACGCTGCTGCAGCCCTCGATCTCCTCCAGACCACGGCTCCCTACGAGGCCCAATCCTGTATGGACGCAGTCTACGCACGCGGCCAGGCGTATCTAGCCAGCCACCAGGGCAGTGCTGCCGCTACCGAGTTCCAGAAAATTCTCGACCACCGCGGCCTGATGAACGTCTGCCCGCTGATGCCGCTCGCCCATCTCGGCTTGGCGCGCGCCCGCGCATTGAGCGCCGATTCAGCCGGCGCACGCACCGCCTATCAGGATTTCCTCACCCTCTGGAAAGACGCCGACCCCGACATCCCCATCCTGAAAGAAGCCAAGGCGGAGTACGCGAAGCTGCAGTGAAGCCCGTGCATTGACAGACCAGATCGCACGCCATAACATTCCTGCGAATGATCGGTCAAACCATCTCGCGCTACCGTATCGTCGAAAAGCTCGGCGGCGGCGGTATGGGTGTCGTTTACAAGGCCGAGGATACCGAACTTGGTCGCTTCGTTGCGCTCAAGTTCCTGCCTGATGACGTGTCCCGAGACCCGCAGGCATTGGAACGTTTCCGACGCGAAGCTCGTGCGGCCTCAGCTCTCAATCATCCCAACATCTGCACAATTTACGACATCGGCAAACACGAGGGCCAGTCGTTCATCGCAATGGAGTTTCTGGATGGTCAGACGTTGAAGCATTTGATCGGAGTTCGACCGCTGGAATTAGAGACACTGTTATCTCTAGCCATTGAGATTGCCGACGCCCTCGACGCTGGGCTGCCTGCGTCCTCTAGCCCACGAGTGCTGTTTGGTCACAATCAATTCATTTAGCTTGCCGAGTATAAAGCGATCTCTTACTCTGAATTTCCCACTATCCCTCATGCAAGAGCTCTCAAGCCGCCGGCGCTTTCTTAAGAAGGCAGCCTTCGCAGGCGGCGGTGCGTTGCTCGGAACCGTCGGCTTGAGTCAGATTTCTCCCAGGATCTGGCGTGAACCGTTGGAGTTTGAGCCAAACCGCAGCTATTGGGCGAGAAGTCAGCCGCTGCAGAATCTGCCATTGAAGGAGGACATTGCTGTAGATGTCGCGGTACTCGGAGGCGGCTTCACGGGGCTCTCCGCTGCCTATTACATCCGCAGCATCTCCCCACGCAGTGGCGAGGCAAGCCATGTAAGTCAGCAATTTGAAAAACTGAAGAGGGAGGACCAAGAAGCCATCATCGAGTTCTTGAAGTCTCTGTAACTCCCAAGGACTGCGGCTCTCGTCGGAACATTCCTCGGGGAAGACTGCGTGACGAATTTCCCAGAAGTCTAACGTTTCCACGCGCCCCGGGATATGGGCCGTCTAAGCTGCTGCATGCATGTGCGCTGAGGTGTGCGAAAAACTTGGTTCGGGACTCTTACCTCGTTCAGAAGGTGCCTCGCGATTCTTCCGTCCCTATCGCCGTTTGCACCGCAGGGCAGGGAGAACAGCCCGCGAAGCAATCTATTTCTTTTAGAAACCGACTCCTCGTCAGGCCCGTTACCCTCTTGCCCTCATTGTGTTGACGTCCCACTCGCTGATTTGTTCGACCGCCTGGGCAAGTGAGGCCACGACTCTGTCGGGCCGCGTGGTTCCGAAGCGTTCTTTGGCTTTGTCGAGGTCGCCAGCAAATCCCCAAATACCGGCAAGGATCTTAATCTGAGGCAGGTGCATGCGGATGCGCTGGCATAGGGCGCGAGCTTGCGCAAATGCGAAGGGGGGAAGCGCGGAGATGCAGACCACGTCCTGGGTTTCGGGCGGGAGATGCGTGAATATTTCCTCGAAAGGGGAACCAGCAGGCAATGAAAGGACGCCGTGGCCGGCGCGCTCCAGCAATTGGGCGAGCATGGAAGAAGTGATCTCGTCCGCCTGATCATTCGCTGCCAAACAGAAAATGCGAACGGCTGAGGGCGCAGGCTCCACATTGAGCGAAGGCAAATCGGGCTGCGCTGTGGACATCCAGCGCGACTTCAGCTTTTTTGGCTTTCCCGAGGCTCCTTCCAGCCGGTAAACAGTCAACTCGGAAATGATTTCGCTTACGCTGAGAAACAGAAATGACTCCCGCGTCTCGTCCAGTGCGCCTTTGTGCCGGTCCTGTTCGGCCAAGGTGAGAGCGGGAACCAAGACTTCATCATACAGGCTCACCAGAGGGTGGGCTTTCAGAAAAGTATTCGCGATTGTTCGGGCATCTTCCTGGTCCAGAGCAAGCAAACGTTGATAAAACTGGGCCTCGATTGACAAAGCGGTTTCATCGCCCAACAGAACATGGAGGAAGGACATGCGCGGGACATGGCGCCCCAGCACGATCGCAAAAACGGTAAGTGGAACCGCCAAAGCAAGTCCGGCCCATCCCCAAAGCATGGTCCAGAATACGGTGCTTACCAACAGGGCGAGAGAAGAGATTCCAGTGTGCGCACCGTACAGCCAGGGCTCCACAAAATTTGTTGTGATCAATTCCAGCAGTGCGAACAGTAGAACGACCAGAACCGGCGGTCCCCAGCCATGGAATACCGCCAGAGCCAGCGTGAAGGGGAAAGCGGTAGCCGTCAGGATGCCCGCATAAGGCACGATTCGGAAAACACCCGCGATGACCCCCCAGAGGGCGGCATTCGGAATTCCGATCAGGAACAGGCCAGCCCCGAAGCAAACACCATAGCAGGCGTTTACAAGAAACTGCATCACCAGGTAGCGGCTGATCCTGCGAGCCGCGTCATCCGAAGCCAGCGTCATGGCGTGCAACTGCGCCACGCCAACGAGGCGCAGAAAGCGGTTGCGCAGGTCCACCTGTTTGATCAAGATGAACACAGTGAAGATCAGAACCATACCCGCCGTCCCGAGCGGCCTGAGAGCCGGACCCAGCACCTCGCTAAGGTATTGAAAACGACTTGCCGGAACCGCGACAACTTGAACCGGTAAGGGCGCTGCCGGCTGCGAAGCCGCCTTCGCCTGGGAACCCCGTCCAGACAAATCGGCCTGTGGAGTTGCGGGACTGATCCCGGAGTCCGTAAACTCCTTGCCAATTTCTTCGACACTCTCGGTCGCCCGCCCGAGCGCGCTGTCCGGTGGGAAATGAAGAGCTTCGATCTTGTTGTGGATATTCAGACGATACTTGGGGAGGTCGTTCGCGACTTCCAGCAATTGATCGGCGACCACCCAGCCCATGCCTCCGACGGCTGCGACGGAAATTAGCATCGCCAGCGCCACCGCGAGTACGCGACGCATAGGGAGCTTTTGGAACCACATCACCATCGGCGTCAACAGGAAGCTGAACGTCAAGGCGAAAGCGAGAGGAATCAGGACCGCGCGCGCGAAATATAGAATCAGAATGACGCCGGCCAGGACAACCAGGGGGCTCAGCGTTGGCGAAGCCTGTCGAGAACGATTCATATGCTTTGAGACTTTACTCCAAGTCCGACCCATGAGAATCGTGATTGGCCACCATGTTGGTTTTTGGCAAGACGCAACCCCAACTCACGGGACATTGAATTCTGCCAACTGTGTCCAAACCATTATTTTTCAGCGTTTTCTAGTGGAGACTCTATCGGAGAAGGGGATCGCCTCGGGCTAGATGACGGTACAAGGGTCCGAGTTGAACATCCCAGTGGTTTTTCCCTGCCAGAGAGGAAGTAACAGAACCGGGGACGGTAACGGCCTTGGTGGGGTCGCCCAGGTCGGGAAGTCGACCGCAGCCTTCTTAAGCCGCGTCGCCTGTCGCGGGTGGGCGCGGCAGGGGGTAAGATCGTGGCAGCAACGGCCCCAAACAACTACGCAAAGCGTCACCTTGGGTTAGTATCACTCGCAGAGGTGCGCCGCGTCACAGAAACCTTTAGTCCTTTGCAATAAACAGGCAAAGGGCCAGGAGTGGTCCGAGAGGCAGTACTCGGCCTGTGCAGTCCAAGCGGGCGAGGTTGTGGCGAAAACCCGACATGGCAATAAAGGAGGTACCTCCCCCATGGCTCCCGAAACTCAAGCCTCAATCGGAGCAGATCCCTTCACAGGTCTTGCACTTCACGATGAAATCAAGTGTCGCGCTTACGAACTCTGCGAGCAGCGCCGTTCGATCGACGGGCACCATCGAGAAGACGGGCTGCGAGCCGAACTACCCCGTGTCCTGTACGCGACCGCAGAGCTTAAAAAGTACGCCAATGGTGAGGTAGGGGACATCAAAAGCGTGAGAGCGGCGCGGGTTTACTTACGCGCCCTGAGCGCTTATATCGGTGAGCGTGGGACGTCCTCTTAGGTGCTGGTAGCTTTCGTGGAAGATCAAGGAGCGTCAACGCAGGGCGCAGAGGCTTCAGTCTGGACCACTCAATTTTTCCAGTTTGTCCACTGACACAGCCAGCCGACCACTTTTCCACGTCCCCAGGCCCTGCTCTCACCAGCGACCTGTGCCAGAGTCGTTCCGATACCAGGCTTGCCGTTCTTCTGGAAAATGAGTTCCGAGCGTCGCGCTGTTAGTCGTAGTTTAGATAAGGGGATTGCTCGATGTTAGGAAGCTCCGTACCAATACGTGCCGCATTAACCGAGCCGATCCACAATTTTCAACAGTTGCGCGATTATGCCCGCGCGGTTGGCCCGAAACGCGTGGCCGTCGTAGTGGCCGATGATGAGGTGGCATTGACTGCCGTGGCGAGTGCGCAGGAATCGGACATTGCCATACCCGTACTGATCGGTGAGACCGGCAAGATTCGCGCCCTGGCGCAGGCGCTGGGTTTGGATCAAGTGGTTGCCAAAGTGGAGTTTGTCCCGGGAGGCGTGGATGCGGCTGGAGTCGCGGGACGATTGGCCAGCGAGGGTAAGGTTGACATACTCATGAAGGGCCACCTCCGCACCGACCAACTACTGAAGGCCGTATTGGACAAACAGAATGGACTACGGACCGGCCGCTTGTTGAACGACATTCTTTTCTATGAGGATGTACTGAGTGGCGAGCGCCGGCTAGTGGGATTGACCGACGGCGGCCTCAACGTGGCTCCCAACCTGCAGCAGAAAAAGCAGATCATTGAGAATTCGATTGAAGCGCTGCGCCGCCTCGGCTTCACCCGGCCCAAAATCGCGGTCATGAGTGCCACCGAAGCGGTTTCGGAAGGTTTGCCTTCTACGATGGACGCCAAAGCGCTGACCGAGATGGGAGCCGTGGGCGAATTCGGCGATGCCGAGGTCTATGGTCCGCTGGCGCTGGATAATGCACTGCTGGAATCCGCTGCCAAGGCGAAAGGTATTACCAGCCCGGTGGCTGGTCACGCCGATGCCATGGTGGTGCATTGCATCGAGGCCGGGAACCATTTGGGGAAATCGACCAAGTACTTCGCCAATTCATCGTGCGCGCACGTCATTGTGGGCGCCAAGGTGCCAGTCCTAATCCCGTCACGCGTGGAGAGCGCCGATGATAAATTGAACTCCATCGCGTTGGGAGTGATTTTTTGCCAGCCGCTGATTTCAAAGTGTTAGCCATCAATCCGGGTTCGACCTCCACCAAGTTCGCGGTGTACGTGAACGAGAAGCCCGAATTCGTCAAGAACATACGGCACGGTGAAGAAGAAATGGGTCAGTTTCGGGGACGGCCGGTCCTCGAGCAGAAGGATTTTCGTCTGAGCGTGGTGGAGCGCGAATTCCACGAAGCGGGATACAAGTTGGAGCAGTTGAGTGCCGTTGCCGGCCGCGGCGGGCTGTTACCCCGCCTGGTCAGCGGTACTTATCGAGTTAATGCGAAAATGCTGGCGGATCTACGCGAAGCCGAACAAGGGCAGCACGCGTCCAACCTCGGCGCCGTGCTGGCTCATGCGATGGCAAGCCGGGTGGCCTTGGAAGCATACATCGTGGATCCAGTCAGCGTGGACGAACGGCCCGACCGCGCCCGGTTGTCCGGTTCGGCCCTGATCCAACGTCCCAGTCTTTCGCACGCTTTGAACACCAAGGCAATCGCGAGGCGTTATGCCCGTGAGAGGGGCACGCCTTATAAGGATTTGCGTTTGATCGTGGCGCACCTGGGCAGCGGCGTCTGCGTCACCGCTCACGAAGGCGGCAAGGCGGTCGAATACAACGATTCGCGCGAAGAAGGTCCTTTCGCCAACGAACGGGCCGGCACTCTTCCCTCCGGAGCAGTCATCAAGATGTGCTTCAGCGGCAAGTTCACGCAGGACGAAGTCGAGAACATCCTGTTCCGGGAGGCTGGACTTTATTCGTATCTGGGCACCAAGGATCTGGTGAAGATCGAGGAGCGGATCGACGCGGGCGATGCCGAGGCAAAGCTGGTGTTCGAGACCATGGCTTACCAGATTGGACAGCAAACGGGCGCCATGGCTGCGGTGCTCCAGGGCCGCGTCGACGCCGTTCTGCTTACGGGGGGCATGGCGCACTCGACGAAGTTGATCGCCGAAGTGCGCCCCTACGTCGAGTGGATCGCTCCGATCCTGGTGTATCCCGGCGAAGACGAATTGTTGGCCATGGCGGAAGGCGTACTGCGTGTACTGCGCCGGGAAGAGGCGGCGATCGAATACGTCGGAGAATACCTCGGTTAGGCTGAACCTGGAGTGTCTTGGGTGCACGGTGACGGTGGTATCAATCGGTTAGGCGAATGGTTCAGAGGTGCGGGCAGGCTAACACGGCAGAGCGATGACTGCCAAGGAGACTAGCCTCTGATTGAGCAGTTCTGGTGAGGGCTGTTCGACGCAGTCAATAGAGTTTGCGACCGATACTGCATTAGCCCATGTGGAATCCGAGAGCCCGGCGCGTCCAGGCCCCGCATAAGAGCAAACGGCGCAGGTCTGGGGAATACTGGAAGAAAA
>Ga0335079_10001658_pt1 | contig 25403 bp, 15 predicted proteins | sample Lox_Sample_33_FD_206719 | JGI IMG/M metagenome (GOLD analysis project Ga0335079, IMG submission 206719) | Soil microbial communities from Loxahatchee National Wildlife Refuge, Florida, United States - Lox_Sample_3.3 | ecosystem: Environmental > Terrestrial > Soil > Wetlands | place: USA...
ATCGACCCGGCAACCAACAACTGGACTGCCAGTTGGCGGTAGTTGTGCGCGTTATACCAGTGCCGCATTAACAACAGGGCAACCACGAGGGGCATGGTCAGCAGGATCGGCAACGCGAATGCTTCCCGCAGGTAGGTGCGCATCCGGATACCGAGAAGCCGGCACAGATGCCACGGCATGAACAGAATCATGCTGCAAGCCAGCGGAATGGCGGTTCCGTACGCGTCGCCGATAATCCCAAAGGGCCGTACGAGGATGACGCTCAAGATCAAATTGACAATTCCCTCTGTGAGCGTGACAAACCCCCAGGTGCGATGCTTGCTGATGCCGAACAGTACCCGGCCGGACGCCGCCTGCGCCCACATCAGCGTGGCGGGGATAATCAGGATCACGAGAACGGGATAGCTGGTCGCTACATAGCGCTTCCCTACCCAAACCTCGATCACCGACTTGCCCAAAATGATCAGAGTTGCGGTAATCGGGAAGCTCGTTAAGGCGCAGAACCGGTTGCCGCCAACGAAGATTTTGCGCAAACGATCGATATTTCCCGTGGCCTCCGACTGGCTGGCAATGGGCAGGAAATTCTGCGCCAGGGCCATGACGACCTGCTGAGCGTAACTGACAATCCGCGACCCAATGCTGAAATATGTAACCGCAGTCGCGGAAATCATGGTCGCAATCACGACATTGTCGCTTTTGAATTTCAGCTGCGTCGCGATCATGATGACAAGCGTGGCGCTGCTGTAGTTCGCGATCATGCGAAACGTGGCGCGATCCACATACCTAAAACCGAAAGCGACCGGTTGGATGCGGAAGGTGATAATTCCGCGCACGACCGATGTAATCAACGGGATGACCACGGTGATGAGGGCGACGGTCAGCAGTCCTCGCCCGTGAGAGAGCGCCAGAACGATCAGAATGACACGCGCGACGTTGGCGGCGATTCCAGCCCAATTGTTCACGTCGAAACGCTGCAGACCATCCAAAATGCCGCCGATCACGCCCAGCGGAAAACCTAGCCCAACCGAAGCTCCCACCATGAGCAGAAGCCAGCGCGCCGTCGAGTGCAGCTCGGGTGGAATCTTGAAAATGTGATCGACATAGATCGCCAGGATGCCGGTGACGAGAAAACTCAGCGTACCGATGCAACTGTAGGTAAAGAGGCTGGTGTTAACCAGCTTGGAGAGATCTTCGGTGTCGCCGGTCGCGGTGAACTTTGACACGTATCGGACGACCGAGGAGCGGATTCCCAGGTCAAAGAGACCGTAATAACCCGTGACCGAGAAAATGAGTATCCAGACGCCAAATGCGGCGTCGCCCAGCCGGTGCAAGATGAATGGTGACAGGAAAATACCGACGGCGACGTCCGTGGACAGTGAAAACCAGCTGGACCCGACGTTCTTGATGATCCGCCGCTTGTCGATCTTACTCATTCATCTCTCATTTCCCGACAACCCTTCTTCGCGGTCGATGCGAATCCGAACTATCCCGGTGCGTCTACCGTATGGCCACTCGTGAGCCACGCTGGCAGAGTCTTCGCATCCAACACCCGGCTCTGCAGTTCATATCCAAGAAAATTCATGAGGGGAAACCATGCGCTTTCGATTTCCTCGACCGAATGGCGCGACAGACTTTCCTTCCACCCGCCCGACTTGGCCGCGCGAACGAAGGGAATTTCCTGACGCGTATTCTTTGTTCCCGTCCACTTGTCGGCATCCTGTCGTTCGAGCTTTCGCATGCGATCGGCAGAACTACGCTCAACCGCCGCCTTCAGCCTGGCCTCGCCTGCCTCGATGCCCAGAAAATCCGCTATCCTCGCGGTTTCTTCGATCGGACCCTTCAGCAAATCTTCGTATCGAACGAGCAAGAACGCGGGATTGCCATAGCGTGGACCCACCCAGCTCGCTACATGTTCCCACCAGGAACCATAAGAGGATGTCTCTCCCGCAAGGAATGGCTTGATGAACCCCTCCATTGTCATTTCCGCGGCGACGTAGCGCTTCTTGAGATCGAAGTGGTATTCGGAGACGGCCACGTCGCGCGGGTCGCGTACCAGATAAATGACCTTGCGGAAGCGCGTGTCGAATGGCTCATGGCTCTTCAGGATCCGGGGACGCGGCAGGCTCTTGAGAAAGCGCCTGGAGAGAACTCCCGGCGCCGGCAATAACCGGTTGATGTTCGCGAATCCAACGGTTTCATCGGGATAGATCAGATTGGCGAGAAGGAAACGAACCCATGTGTTTCCCGATTTTGGATAAGAAACCAGGAATGTGTCGTCGGGATAGACGGTATAGTGTCTTCCCGCAAGATCGCGTCCGAGGGCGCGTTTTGTAATGTATTTAAGCTGCCCGAACATTGATCTTCTTCTCAGAACCTGGTCATTCTGGTGGAGGCCAGGCTTGGCATAGGCCACACGATTGTTAGTTTGGAGTCGTGGTCGCTGATCCCAAAGAGGCGTACTCGCCAACCTCCCGGGGTGTTCGCGTTGTCAACTCGTATCCCAAATGATGCATGAGGGGACCCCATGCGGTTTCCAACCTCGCCGCCTGTTCAGCGGGCAAGTCTTTGCGCCACCCACCGGCCCCCGCGGCGCGGACAAACGACATGTCTTTACGCGAACCCTTGTAGAGACCATGCTGCTGCTCTTTTTCAAGTTTGCGCATACGATCCGCTGAACTGCGCTCGACGGCTTGGGCAATGATCTCCGGAGTGACTGGCAACTGCAAAAAGGTCGCGATTTTCGCCAGCTCGCGTGGAGTATCTGCAATCAGATCTTCGTAGCGCAGCAAAAGAAAACGCGGGTTGCCCTCGCTCGTGTACAGCCAGGTCGCTATGTTTTGCCCCCACGATCCGTGGGGACAGGTTTCGCCGGCAAGAAAGCGTGTCACGAATTTCTCGATCGGCGAGTCGTCTGCAATCTTCCGTATCTTACGATGGTAGTGGTATTGCGAAACCACGACGTCCCGCGGGTCCCGCACGATGTTAATTACCCGCGGATAACGCGGATCGAAACACTCGTGGCTCTTGATGATGCGCGGCCGCGGCATGCGGTCGAAGTCGCGTTTGGCGGTGCCCGTAGGGTCCGGAATCAGCCGATCGATGTTTGCCCAGGTGGCAGCTTCGTTGGGAAACCTCAGGTTGGCGAGAAGGAAACGGGTCCATGTGTTCCCGGACTTCGGAAACGACACCAGAAAGATATCATCGGGCAGAATGAGCAGGCTTTTCCCTGGTTTGTGCAAGCCGAGACTGCGCTTGAAACCCGCAACCAGATGTTTGATCAGTCCCGAGCCCGCCATACTCTTCACTCCCCGCAGAAAATTATCTTGCTTACCGTCGGCCTGCCCCCGCATTGGCCAGGCTTGTGACGGCAAGTTCATATCCAAGTTCATGCATGAGCTTGCCCCATGCCGATTCGATCTCCGAGATGCTGGCCTCCGACAGTTCGTTCTTCCAGCCCCCCGCCTTTGCGGAGCGAACAAATGGCTTGTCCTGCCGTGTCTGCTTGGTGGAGGACCAAAGATGGCCCTGCTTCTTTTCCAGTTCCCGCATCCGGTCCGCGGAACTCTGCTGGATCGCAAAGGCAATCCGGTCAGGATCTGCCGGGACGCCGATGAACTCGGCAACCTTTTCCATCTGGCGCGGGCCATCCGACTGCAGCGCTTCATAAGTCACCAGGAGCAGTCGCGAACTGTTGCCTCGCGTATAGAACCAGGTCGCCGTGTTTTCACCCCACGTGCCATAAGGATGATTCAGTTCACCCCGGACGAAACGCGAGACAAACTTCTCGAGCGGAAAATCATCGGCAATCGCCCGCCGCTTGATGTCAAAGTAGTACTCGGAAAGCACGACATCGCGCGGATCGCGGACGATGTGAATAATTTTCTGATAGCGCGGATCGAAGTACTGATGGCTCTTGAGATAGCGCGGGCGGGGCAACTGCTCGAGATGTCTCTTGGTCAGCCCTTCCGGGTCCGGAATCAATTCATTGATGTTGGCAAAATCCGGATGCTTTTCGGGATAAACAAGGTTTGCGATCAGAAACCTCGTCCACGTATTGCCCGACTTCGGATAGGAAACGAGAAATATGTCGTCCGGAAAAACCCTGAGGTTCCGTCCGGGATGATGTAACCCAAAGAATTGCTTTCCACCAGCGATGAGACGCCTGATCATCGAAGAGTCCGAATTCTTTCAAAGTAAGGGCCGGGTCGGGCGGCTGAATTCTTCACGCCGACGCCCCCTGCCGAATCTGGTTCCAATACAAAATGAGCTTCCTGGTGGCGCCGGGCGCAACCATCAAGCCGATCAATGCCAGTCTCAATCCCGGCTTATGAAAATACCCATTTGCCTCCGAAAGCAACTTCCGAGCATCGTCAAACTGATTCTGACTTAGCTTGTTCTTGCCCTCTTCCAGTAGATATCTGGCTCTTATTTCCGCAGCCCGATCTTCCAGGATTACGCGATCCGCATCTTTCAGCGGAAGCGTCCGCTTGTATTTTTCAAGAATTGCCGAGTAACCTTCCGCCAGCCTTGCCCGGGACGAACTCAGCGAACCGGGTCGCCCGACCGGCATATACGCCTGAACCTTCCGGGTGTATGCGATCTTGGCTCCGCAGAATGCCGTGCGGACCCACATATCGTAATCGTCACAGCGCGCAAGGCTCTCATCGAACATTCCGGCTCTTACGATCGCCTCCTTGCGAGCTACCACCGTGGATATCGGAATCTGGCAGCGTTCCACGAGTAACGAGGCAAACGTCGCCTCGCCATGCGATGGGCAGCGCAACATGAATTCCCGCTCCTGCCCCCGCTCGCCGACCAGACCGTTGGAGTAGGTGAGCTCAACAGACGGATCAGCGGCGAATAACTGCATCTGCGAAGAAAGGTGATCCGGCATCCATACGTCGTCACTATCCAGAAAAGCGACGAATTCGCCACGGGCGTGGCGTATGGCGTTGTTCCTGGCTCCGGCGGTCCGCTTGTTCTCCTGCTTGATGTATACGATCCGGTCCATATAAGGACCGAGTGCCTGCTCCAGTTCGGGCGTATCGGGCGAACCGTCGTTCACGACAATCGCCTCGAGATCCTGGTAGGTTTGCGCGAATACGGAATCGAGACAGGCCGCAATGAAATGTGCGGTCTTGTAGCTCGGAATGATTACGCTGACCTGCGGCGCTGGGCGACTCGTTGTTGGCTCCGGAATGATACCGGCTGTCTGCATGCTCTCCCTAAGTTCTACGCACTATGGAACACTTCTTCTTTTTCTCCCGCGAGGATGTTATTGACCGCTTCAACTCCCATCATGACAGAGTGATCCATATTGCCAATCTCATAACGCCATGCGCCAAACCGTCCCCGTGAGTAGATGCCCTTTTCCAGCAGCGCCGGCTGGAGCACGGCGAGGGAACGATCACGGCCGAGCGTTGGAATGGGATAGGAATAGCCCACAATTCGATGATAGCGCGATACTACGCGGCGCCGGTCCGAGTCCTCCAGCATTTTGGCTTTGATGAGGCAGGTTGTGACCTGGTCAAGAACCTTCTCCGGATCGGGCGATTCGCCCACGCGGAACGACATCTCGCACATGAGCGAACTGTACTTCTCGGTGTCTCCGTTCGGCACGTTGTTGGGAGAATAATGGGAAAAGTAAGTGGCCCGATAGCACGGCATGTCGGAATCGGTGAAATAGATCCAGCAGCGCCCGGTCTCGATTTTCTTTTCGAGACCGAGACCGACGACCAGCAGATTGTTGTGCTCAAGTCCGTGGGCGGCTTCGGTCAGTTTTCCATCCGCTGGCTTCATCATCCCGACGAACAGGTCGAGGGGAGCAGTGGAAATCAGCACATCGTAGTTGTCACCGGTGCCGTCGGCAAACGAGACTTGCCGGCGCTGCGGGTCAACCTGCGCCAGCTGCTTTCCGGTCTGCACCTTCCCGGGAAAGTACTTGGCAATGCGCCGATAAATCTCCCCGGTCCCTCCGTGCAGCGGAAATCTGAACTTGCTGTTCGGACCCCAGCCCACGTCATCGCGCTCAAGAAGCACGTTCTCCAGCAGCCGCTTGAAGTCTATGATGGCCACGCGGTCGGCAATCCACGACTTCGACATCTGCTCGAGTGGTGTCGTCCAAACCTTGGAGTTGTACGGAAACATGAATGCTTCGGCGATGCCGTCGCCGAAAGTGGCCAGAATCCAATCGCGAAAGTTGGTAGAGGAGACACTACCGCCGTTCGCCGCCGCCTTCGCCGCACCCACCAGACAGCTAACCTGAACGTCTTTCGGCAAGTAACGCAAGTTGCTCTGAAACGGATATGGGACCCACGAGTCGCCTTTGACAATCCAGCTTTCACGAATGCGCTCATGAACCTCTTTGCCAAGGACTCTGTCGATCAAGTTGTCGAAATACTTGTAATGAGAAAAAATGACGTGGCCGCCTTCGTCCCAGACAAATCCCTGCTTATCAACGTGTGATGTGGCGTGACCACCTACCCCATCCGATTTCTCATAAAGCATCCAGTTGCTGTAGCCAAGCTCGTGCAACCGGTAGGCCGCGCCGAGACCGGTCGGTCCGGCTCCTATGATGACAATCTTCTTGCTCATATCGCTCTATTCATAAGGCTTGACTGGGAATCGGAACCCGAAAGGACGACCGCCTGACCGGTTGTTGGGGCTAAGCTGCCTATGTGTCCGCGATCCCCTTGATCTGCACTCAGCTAACTCTGAACCGCCGTGCGATGAATGCTGTATTTTACCATCCGGATTTTGGCGGCCTCTGGTTCCGCAAGTAACCATCTTTTTCTGAGCCGAGCCAAACAATCAGGTTTCGACTGCCTGCTAGGTTAGCCTCCGACGATCATGAGCCCCATGGGAAAATTGAGCAATTCCACTACCGCCGGTCCCGGAGAAGACCGGCATTAGTCTAAGAAAACAAACGCCTTGCCAACCGTAGATGCTCTGTGGCAACCGGGTGTGCAACCGGGTGCAGTTCGGGTAGTAAAGTTGGTGGGCAACAGGAGAATCCGTGTTCCTCGGTAGTCCGACGTCAGCGTCGCCGGAGTGGAGGGGCTTGCTATGGATTCACCACGAGGCACACCGACGCAGTCGCGGTTGTGTAATCACCGGTCAGGGTCGGAGTGAACTTAACCGTCAGCGTATCGCACGTCGCAGGAGGCGTAGGCACTGGCGGCTTTGTCCCCGTGGCCGGGGAATACGAGAATTTTCCCGGGACGTTTGCGGTCGCATCCAGTTGTGTCGAGCTTAACTTTGTTCCGTAAGTAATCGGTGCCGGCGTCGGCCACGTGACCACGCTTGTGATCCTCTCCGCAACCACATTCTGATTGGCAGTCGCCGCCGCATAAACCGTATTAATCGGCCATGACGCTTTCAGGCCACAGGTTCCGTTGCCCTTCGTCATGGTGACAAGCGCGCTGACAGTAGTCCCATTGACGGTGTTGCCGCTGACTGCGCAAGGACCGGAAGATGAAATGGTCGGGATACTCGTATCGTTCGTCGACGATGCCGTTACTGTAAACGTGGCCTGGTAGGAAGCAGTTGCCGGCGCACCGGTGAAACTCACCGTCGGCGTAATCGCCTTTACTACAGTTGTGGATTCCTGAATCCCGGTTGCAGCGGAGTAGTTGGAGTCTCCGGCCTGAGTTATCGAAACCGCGCAAGCGCCAGTCTTGGCGATGACGGTGTAGGTGCCACCTACATTGCTGCACACAGTGGGAGATTGGCTGCTGAAGGTGACCGGCAGTCCCGAGCTCGCGGCCGCTGCCACCGTGAAACTGCTGCCATTGACGGCCGTCGCCGGCGCCGCCACCGTAACTGTGATCGTCTGATTCGCCTTGCTCGCCGTTGTCGATTCGTTAACTGGGGTCGCCGCCGAATAGTTGCCGTTGCCCGACTGGCTGGCGACCACCGAGCAGCTCCCCGTACCGCTCGTCATCGTATAAATCGCGCCAGCATTGCTGCAGGCCCCGGAACTTGTAAACGCGACTGGCAACCCGGAACTGGATGTCGCGGCCACCGTAAAGTTGCTGCCATAAACCGCACTCGCCGGAGCGTTAGTCGTAAAAGTGATCGTTTGGCTGGCCAAATTCACAATCTGGCCGCCGCTTAAGGAACCCGCGCCGCCGCCATGATTGCTGTCACCGGAATAGGTCGCTGTAACCGTGTCGGTTCCACCTGGAAGACTCGTGGTTGTGCACGTCGCCGTTCCAGGGCTACCTGACGTCACCGGGGTCACGCCGCAACCCGTATTCGCGCTCCACGTTACTGTTCCGCTAACGTCCTTCTTCCCACCGGACTTACCCTTGAACAGCCCGTACTGGCCGCTGATCGTCACCGTAAACGTAACCGACTGGCCGTATACGGACGGGTTCAGGCTTGAGGCTACGCTCACACTGGTGGCCGCCGCACTCACCACCTCTCCCCCGCTTAGCGTGCCTGTGCTCCCCGCAAAATTCGAGTCCCCCGAGTAAACCCCTGTGACCGTGTGCGTCCCTGCTGAAAGCGTCGCGATGCTTCCCGAAGTCGCCACCCCCGAAACCAGCGCCGCCGGCGAACCAAACGCGCCCCCGTCCACGTTGAACTGCACCGTCCCGGTCGGCGTCCCCGATGCCGCCGTTACACTCGTCGTAAAACTCACCGCTTGACCGTACACCGAGGGATTCAGGCTGGAAGCCACACTTACGTTGATCGCCGCCGAATTCACTACCTGTCCCCCGCTCAGCGTGCCCGTGCTCCCGGCATAATTGGTCGCTCCCAGGTACACCGCCGTGACCGCGTGCGCCCCTACCGCCAGCGTCGTCGTGCTGCCCGACGTTGCCGAACCCGACACCAAAGCCACCGCTGACCCAAAAGCGCTGCCGTCAACGTTGAACTGCACGCTCCCCGTTGGTGTTCCCGCCCCGGACGTCACACTCGCCGTGAAACTGACGCTTTGGCCGAAAGTCGAGGGATTCCTCGAAGATGAGATGGCCGTGGTGGTAGCCGATTGATTTGTAAGAAGACCAAACACTGCAAGCTGCGACTGGCCGTTGATGTATACCTTGCCATTGGCCACGACTGGCATCGGGAAGTGAACCAGCGGCGTGAGCACATCGCGTTTCCCGCCCTGACTGCTGTTGTAAAGCTCGGTTGCAAGATTTGTTGCGTCGTAAGCGAACAGCTTATTGGTAGGGGACGTAGCGTACCAGTAAATCCCGTTCTGAGTCCCATTCGAGGACACAATGCCGCCCTGCGGATGCGCTGTCGATTTGGGCGTTTGTGAGGTTGGCGTGAGAGAGAGTTGATCATTCGCCAATGCGTACGCCATCACCGGGGTCTCGTAGGCTGCGATGTAGACCGTGTGATTCCAATAGGTCAGACCGCCATGCACTTCGTCAGCCACCGGAACATCCAACTCCTGCTGGATCTGGAAATTTCCGGCGGGATTGTATCCGCCAAGGCCGCCCTGATTGAGCAGATAGGTGCTTCCGTTTTTGTCGATCGCGATCAGCAAGTTGCTGCCGTCAGGTTGTTGGGGCAGTATTTGCACCGCGCCTGAACTCAAGTCGAGATCCTGATCCTGGAAGAAAAGCTGGTTGTAAGGAGTGAAATAATCGGCCAGCGTCAGCACACCGTCGCCTTGATTCAGCTTGAGGACAGTGTCGCCAAAGTGTGTGCCCCCGGGGCCATCAAACAAACCATCGCCCGTGCTGAAGTAAATGTTTCCCGCTCCATCGCCCGCCAGTCCGCTGCCGGACATCCACACCGCCGAAGCCTGAATTCCCGGCGACACATCGAATACCCCGACCTGCTGGAGTGTGAGTTCGTCATAGGCCATCACCCAGCCGTTCTCGGTCCGGACGTTGCAGCCGGGGCTGCCGAAACCAATGTAAATAGTTCCGTTCTGCAGCAGGAGCCCCGGACGTTGTTGCTGGTATCGATCTATGAATGTGTAGGTTGTGCCGTTCACAACTGCCGAAGCCGAGACTACGACCGGCCCGCCGAATAGCTCTTGCCCGGTACCGAGATCGAGAGCGTGTAAACGATGAACATAGCTCCCGTTCTCCTTGGTCATGGCCAGCATAAAAATGGCGTTTTGGAAGAGGTCAATGACGGGTGTCCCCTGGATGCCGAACTCGGTGTACCCGACACTGCAGGTCTCGTCGGCCAGGGGAACACTGGTAACGCCGTTCGCCGGGTTGAGGAAACTGACCTGCCACAGGGGCGACGCATTGCTCCCCTGATTGTTGTCGGCGTCAAAGGCATACACGCTGTCGTGCATCGTCACCGCATATACAACGTTGTGAGTCGCATTGAGCGCGGGGATGAAAACGTTGGGAACGTACAGTGGCTGGGCGGGCATCTGTCCATCCAGACTCTGCGTGAAGAGTTTCCCGAATTGGGTGTGATTGACATTCGCGGGGGTCAGCACCGTCTCCTGTGTGTTTTGACCGGTGCGGGCATTATCGTAATGTTGGGTCAGGACACTGATCTGCGCGAAGCCAACGGAAGCCCCAAAGAGAAGAACAAGAAAAGAGAAGGCTATGGCAGTCTGGCGGGGAAACGTAGAAAGCCTCAGAACACAAGGGCGATCGTAGGCAAGGGTCATTTGTGGAACCGACATAGCTATCCCGTTCCTTTTGAGATTTGGGCTTGCTCTGTCGGCGAGGGAGGACCAGCGTGTGGCCGACCGACCCCGTAAGTATATCTCCGAATGCTTCCGGAGTTACACGCAAATGTGGGCCGAGGCGGGCGATTTTAGCCAAAACAGCCTACTATCGCTGATAGTGGCCGCGGGCGGCCAGAGGCTTGATTGGGGGCAGTCCCTTCCAGCGCTACAATCGTTCTGTTCATGGACAACAAAGCCATCGCTGGAATCCTCTACGAAACCGCCGATCTGCTGGAAATCGACGGTCAGGACTCCTTCCGCGTTCGCTCCTACCGCAATGCGGCACAGGCGATCGAAGCGCTGCCACAACAGGTCGCGGACCTGATCGGGGAGCCCAAAAGACTGCTCGAAGTACCAGGCATCGGCAAGGGGATGCTTGCCAACCTGCAGCATCTCTTCGCAGAAGGAACGGTCGAGGTTCATGTCGAGTTAATGAAGAAGTATCGTCCCTCGATGCTTGAGTTGCTCAAGGTACAGGGCCTGGGACCGAAGACGATTGCGCTGATCTGGAGTGCCTACCAGGTCAGTGATCTCGAGGGCGTTGAAAAACTGGCGCGCGAGGGAAAAATCCGTACTCTGCCCCGCATGGGCGAAAAACACGAACAGAAGCTGCTCAAAGCGATCGAAGACTATCGCCGCATCGGCGGCCGCTTTTTGCTCGACACGGCCGAACAGCTTGCCGGAAAGCTTGTCGAACACCTGTTATCGGTCCCCGGGGTTGAAAAAGCGACGCCTGCCGGTTCGCTGCGTCGTGGAAGGGAAACCGTCGGCGATCTCGACATCCTCGTCACGGGAAAGGCGTGTTGCGATGCGGCATCCCGGCAGAAGATCGTCGAACATCTGCTGCGCTTTCCGGGCCTGATGGAAGTCATTGCCCAAGGCGAGAACAAAATCAGCTTCCGCCAGCGCAACGGCATGCAGGTCGACGTTCGCTTGCTTCCACCCGAGTCATTCGGAGCCGCCATGCAATATTTCACCGGCTCCAAGTCCCACAACGTCGCCTTGCGGCAAAGAGCCCTCAAAATGGGTTATACGCTGAGCGAATACAGCCTGGCGGATCTCAAAACCGAAAAACCCGCTGCCGGCGCCAGCGAGGAAGAGGTCTACGCCAAACTGAATCTCGACTTCATTCCACCGGAACTGCGCGAAAACCTGGGAGAGATTGAAGCCGCTGCGACCCACGATTTACCCCATCTGCTCGAACTCCCTGACATACGCGGCGACGTGCACATGCACACGGTCGAAACCGATGGCCGCAATACCATCGAAGAAATGGCGGAGGCTGCCCGCGCTCGCGGCTACCAGTACATTGCCATCACGGATCACTCGAAAAACCTCGCCTTTACCAATGGACTTACCGACGAACGTGCGCTCGTCCACATCGAAAAAATTCGAGCCGTGGATGAGAAGATGAAAGGCTTCCGCGTTTTCGCGGGCATTGAAGTGGATATCCTTCCCGACGGCACGCTCGATCTCTCCGACTCTGTTCTGGAGCAAATGGATGTCGTCATCGCCAGTGTGCATTCACAATTCAATCAGGACCGCGACACGATGACGGAACGACTGGTACGCGCGATTGAGAACCCTAATACTTCGATACTCGGGCATCCTACGGGACGCCTCCTACTGCGCCGCGAAGCCTATCCTTTCGATTTTGATGCTGTCCTCAAGGCCGCTGCCCGGCACAAGGTTGCGATGGAGCTCAACTCCTATCCCGACCGTCTCGACCTTAACGATGTGCACTTGCGAATGGCCAAAAAACATGGGGTCAAGATCGTGATCAATACCGATTCTCATCACACATCACACCTGGAAAAAATTCGCTACGGTGTCATCCAGGCAAGACGCGCCTGGCTGACGAGAATGGACGTGTTGAATACCCTGCCGGCGCGGGAGTTCAGTCAGGCAGTCAAGCGCAGATCGTAGTTTGCCAAGGGGCTCTCGCATGATATTTTTGAGAGGGGGTTTGCTTCGACCGTGGAAGTCTATTACTCCTATGGGGCAACCAAGAGTTGCAACTTCTTTCACAGCGACGGTTAGAAGAGCCGCCCCCACAAGGTACGGAGTCAACTGTCTCCTTATTTTCAATAGCTTGCTTGGGTAAGCGCACCGCATGATGGAATCGGAACTGCTTTCGACAGGGGTGCGCTGATTTTGCAACAAAGCCTTACCAACTTAGTCGGGACCGCCTTCTGACCATTCCTCGCCGCCCCTCGCGAGATGCGGGGCGACTCCTGGGAATTGATATTGACTCATAGTGATTCGAATACCACGTAAAAACTTTGATCTAAAGCTCTAGAAGGAGAAAAGAATTGACCGCTACGACCAGTCATCTTATTGCCCCCCACGGGGGCACACTCGTCCAATTGCAGGTTTCGCCGGAGCACGCTGCCCAGTTAAAGGCACATTCGAAGGAGTGGCCGTCGTGGGATTTGACGGCGCGCCAGCTTTGCGACTTGGAATTGCTTATGAGCGGCGGCTTCTCGCCGCTGCGCGGATTCATGAACCGCGCGGATTACGAGGGCGTCTGCCACAACATGCGCTTGGCCAACGGCACGCTCTGGCCCATGCCGATCACACTTGATGTAACCGAAGAGTTTGCCAAGAAGCTAACTCCGGGGTCCAGCAGCATCGCGCTCCGCGATCCCGAGGGAGTGATGCTGGCCGTGTTGCACGTGGAAGATGTCTGGCAGCCGGACCGCAAGGCCGAAGCACAGGCCGTTTTCAATTCCACCAGCTCCGCTCATCCGGGAGCCGACTACGCCATCAACAAGTCAAACCCGTGGTATGTGGGCGGGCGCGTCGAGGAATTCCAACCGCCCTCGCACTACGATTTTCGTTCACTGCGATTGACTCCGGCCGAAGTGCGTTCCGAGTTCACCCGTCTCGGCTGGACGAACATCGTTGCCTTTCAGACCCGTAATCCTATGCACCGCGCCCACGTCGAGCTGACGATGCGGGCCGCCAAGCAGGTCGAGGCAAATCTGCTGATTCATCCTTCGGTCGGAATGACCAAACCCGGCGACGTGGACTATTTCATTCGCACCCGCTGTTATGAACTGCTTCTCCCGAAATATCCGCACGGCACAGTCAAGCTATCCATGCTGCCGCTGGCCATGCGCCTGGGAGGACCTCGCGAAGCAATCTGGCACGGCTTGATTCGCAAGAATCACGGGTGCACCCATTTCATCGTCGGCCGCGATCATGCCGGGCCCGGCAAGGATAAAGACGGTAAACCGTTCTACGGACCTTACGACGCACAGGAACTCTTCAAGAAACATGAAGCCGAAATGGGCGTCACCATGGTGCCGTTTCAGATGATGGTTTACCTGCAGAATGAAGACCGCTACGTTCCAGCGGATGAGGTTCCCCAGGGAGCGAAAGTGCTCGACATCTCCGGCACCGAACTGCGGCAGCGTCTGAATGAAGGCCGTGACATCCCGTCATGGTTCACATACCCGGAAGTCGTCCAGGAACTTCGCCGCAGCTATCCGCCGCGGCACAAACAGGGCGTGACAATCTTCTTCACCGGGCTCTCCGGCTCCGGAAAATCGACCATCGCCAATGCGCTCATCACCAAATTTCTGGAAACAGGAGGACGTCCGGTCACGCTGCTCGACGGTGACCTGGTCCGTAAACATCTTTCTTCGGAACTTGGTTTTTCGAAGGAGCATCGTGACATCAACATCCGGCGCATCGGCTATGTCGCCTCGGAAATCACAAAGAACGGCGGCATCGCAATCTGTGCGCCCATCGCTCCCTATGAGGCAACGCGGCAAGCGGTGCGGCAGATGATTGAACCTCTCGGCGGGTTCATTCTCGTGCACGTCGCGACCTCGCTTGAGGTATGTGAGCAACGCGACCGCAAGGGCTTGTATGCAAAAGCACGCGCCGGCATTGTCAAGGAGTTCACGGGCATCTCGGATCCCTACGAGGCGCCCGCCAAGGCAGAGGTCATCATTGACACAGCCAAGCTTAGCCCCGAGGAAGCGGCGCAGACGATCATTCTGCACCTCGAACGGGAAGGCTTCATCGGAGTTAACGGTAACGCCTAACGAATCGGGCAGGCGGGCACTGCCCACCTGCCTGGCTGCAACGCAGCGTCGCAGGAAAGACAGAAAGACAGAATGGAACTGTTGCTGGCAAAAGTGCTGATCGGCCTCACGGTCGGCACACTGATCGGGCTGACTGGACTGGGTGGCGGCGTGTTGCTGTTGCCCATGCTCATCTTTGGCCTGCGCATTCCTCCGATCATCGCGGTCGGCAGCGACGCCCTGTTCAATTTCTTCACCAAGATCCCTGCCAGCATCATGCACCTGAGGAAGGGCACGGTGCGGAGAAAAGTCGTTCTGGCATTGGCGGTCGGCAGCATTCCCGGCTCTTACCTGGGCGTGGCTTTTCTGGTTCATTTGCGGCAGGTCTACGGAGCCGGAGTCAACGATTTCATCAAGTCTGCCGTGGGACTGCTGCTGGTGCTGATTCCCACACTGCTTCTGTTCCAGGGGCGAATTGAAGACCATCTTGCCAAGCGCCAGCCGACCATGAAGTCTTTTGCCTTTATGGGGGTGATCGGACTGGTGGGCGGATTTCTGGTGGGCATCACTTCGGTCGGGTCCGGCAGCATCATTATGATGCTGCTTCTTTTGTTCTATTCGTTCGCGCCCAAGATCATGGTTGGCACCGATATCGCCCACGCGGTGATCCTGACCGGCGTCACCGGGCTGCTGCACTGGCGGGCCGGCAACGTCGATCCGCACCTGGTCGTCTCGCTATTGATCGGTTCGATCCCCGGCGGAATCATCGGCTCACACCTCAGCACGCGCGTCCCTGTTCTTTGGCTGCGGAGGATTCTGTGTACGGTTTTGCTGATGACTGGCGCGAGAATGTTGTGGGCATAATAGCTGTTCGTCGGCTGTCAGTTTCCTGTTTCAATGGGGACCGCAGACATCGGTAATTTCGTGTTGCGTCGTCACCTGGTGTTCCGGGGACTGAGAAGTGAAAAATAGAGAATTCATACAATGACTGCGAACCAGGAAACCCTTGAACGAATTCACGCGGCCCTCGAAGCCGGGCGCGAAGTCCTTAACCGTTTTACGCCGGGCGCGATTGAAGCCGAATATAAGGCCGGGCACGATCCGGTGACCGAGGCCGATCGGGCTGTTGACGCCATTCTCAAGAAACATCTCCTTCGTGCCGAGGAGGGCTGGCTCTCGGAGGAAACGACCGACGATCCATCCCGTCTCAGCAAACAGCGGGTTTGGGTCGTTGACCCTCTGGACGGAACACGCGAGTTCGTGCAGGGCATCCCTGAATTTTGCATGTCGATTGCCATGGTTGAGAACGGCATTCCAGTCGCCGGAGGCATTTGCAATCCCGCCACCGACGAACTGATTCTCGGTTCCAGGGAAACGGGCGTCACCTACAACGGCTCACCGGCCCAGCCGAGCCAGCGCCGCGATCTTCATGGGGCGCTCGTGCTTGCCAGCCGCAGCGAGGTGAAGCGCGGCGAGTGGAAGCAGTTCGAGTCCGCCGAATTCAATATTCGAGCCATGGGCTCGGTCGCCTATAAACTCGGCCTGGTAGCCGCCGGCCGCGCCGATCTCACATTCACACTCGTTCCCAAGAATGAGTGGGATGTCGCCGCCGGAGCCGCACTAGTAGAGAGCGCCGGCGGTTGGACGCTCAAACTTGATCATTCCCCGCTGCGCTGCAATCAGAAGAATCCCTTGATTTCCGGTTTGCTGGCCGGCGGTCCGTTCCTGCGCGAGCCATTGCTCGCCCTGCTTGAGCGTCACGCTCACGCCGCCAGCGGCGAACTGGAGAGGTAAGCCAACAGTCGGGGCTAGGAATTTCAACATGGCCGGTCCGCAGATCGTCTTCTTGATGTACCACGAACTGGAGATGTCGGGCCGGAAACTCTGCCAGTCCGAACCCGGCTACGTGCGTTACATTCTTACGCTCGAAGCCTTCCGAAACCAGATCGAGTGGCTGAAGGAATCCGGGTTCCGCGGCATCAACGTAAGTGAAGCTCTCCGTTATCCGGCCGAACCGAGCGTTTGTATCACCTTCGACGATGGTTGTGAGACCGATCTGATCGCAGCCGCTCCAGTTCTCTATCAATCCGGGTTCCATGCGACTTTCTATGTGACCGCTGGGTTCCTGGGCACGCGTGGCTACTTAACCGAGGGCCAACTTCGAAGTCTCGATTCCATGGGATTTGAGATAGGGTGCCATTCGATGACCCATGCCTACCTGTCGGATTTGCCGGAAGCAGAGTTAGAACGTGAAATCGCCGAGGCAAAGAAAGAGGTCGAACGAATCCTCGGCCATGGGATCGAGCATTTTTCATGTCCGGGAGGCCGTTACGACAAACGAACTCTGGTCGCGGCTCGGGCCGCCGGATTCAGGACTGTAGCCAATAGCGACATCCATGCCAATTCATCATCCACCGATTCTTGCCAGCTTGGAAGAATTGCAATGCTGCGGGATCTTCCGATCGATGAGTTCGAGGCGATCTGCTACGGCCGTGGCCTGTGGAAAAAAAGGCTCCAACACCAGACGCGGCGCGGCCTTCAGCGGATGTTGGGAAATCGCGCCTACGACCATTTACGAGCGGTCCTTTTCAGAGAATTCCGCCTTTAGCAAGAAGCCAAAGTTACTTTCGTAAGCCGACTCTTCAGAGTTAATAAATGCGCGGCCCGATGTATGCGTCGTCGTGGCCGTGTTGCGGCAACCGCCAAACTGCCTGCCCAGAGCGGTTTCTGGGCCATCGCGCCCAGCGTACTCTTCAGAACATCTCGTGACACGAATTCGTACAGCCGACCCTCGACGTACTAGTGCGTTTTGGCATGCACCTCTGGAATCTAGAAACGTCCATTGATCCTCTATAGATTGACCATGTGGACTAGCTCGACAGTCCCCCATTTCGTAGGTCGAGGCTTCTCTATGGCGGTTTTTGACTCATGTATTCCGGGTCCTGGCGCAACACCATCGACCCGATCCACCCATCACATTGGCGTTCTGATGCTGATACTGGTGCTCGCGCTGATCACCAGTTCGTGCGCTACCAATGCGGACGCAGCCGGCAACGGTCACAACGCTCTTGCGCTTTCTGCCTCTCTTCCGGCTGGCAACATGAGCCAGGCTTACAACGCAGTACTGACGGTGAGCGGCGGTTCCGCGCCTTATCAATTCTCGGTCGACTCCGGGTCTCTGCCGCCTGGCGTCACACTTAATCGCAATACCGGTTCATTGACTGGCACGCCGTCGGCTTCCGGCACTTATACATTCGAGATTTTGGCCACGGACAGTCCCGCCGGCGACCGCGGGAGTCAAACATATATCGTCAAGATCCATAATTCCCAAGGCGGAATCAACGTTAGCGTTTCGCCCACCACCGCGACACTGGCCTCGGGCGCCACGCAGCAGTTCACGGCAACCGTCACCGGGACTTCGAACACCGCAGTGACGTGGACGGCCTCTTCCGGCTCAATCGATGGCAATGGTCTCTACACAGCCCCAACCGTGAAATCGCAGGCGAGTGTCACCATCACGGCGACGAGTCAAGCGAGTACCCATGCCGCGAAAGCCGCCATCACCGTTAACCCTGACCAAGCCTCATCCCTGCAGATTACGACCACAGGACTTGCGCAAGGGCAACAGGGGAGCGCATATAGCGAGACATTCGGAGCCACTGGCGGAACTCAGCCTTACACCTGGAGCGTTACCTCGGGCAACGTTCCTTCGGGACTTACGTTAAGCGCTGGTGGAGCACTCGCCGGCACACCAAAGAAACTCGGCACATTCAGCTTTTCTGTCATGGTGACCGACTCACAACAACTCACCAGCACCGCCAACTTCAGCATGAACGTCAGCCAGAACACCGGCTACGACGGCCCCGCTCAGCTTCCCCTGGTCACCATTCCGGTGGCAATGTCTGATTCCCCCGCGCCGGGTTCGGTCATCACTGTCAACGCGGGGGGCGACTTCCAGGGGGCTTTGGATAAAGTCAAGTGTGGACAAACGATTGAACTTCAAGCGGGAGCTACTTTTACCGGCTACTACACCGTTCGCGCCAAGAAGTGCGACGCCGATCATTGGATTATCATCCGCACCAGTTCCCCGGACAGCGTTCTGCCCGCCGAAGGGCAGCGCCTTACGCCCTGCTATGCCGGCGTCTCTTCCCTGACGGGACGGCCAGCCTACAGCTGTTCGAGCCCGCAAAATGTGTTACCAAAACTCCAGATGGAGAAACCGGGGAATGGGCCCGTCATGATTGAGGATGGGGCAAACTTCTACCGGTTCATTGGACTCGAAATCACCCGTCCGGTGGATGCCTCCGGGATTGGCCGCCTGATCAACCTGGAAGGGACCGGTGACCATATTATCGTCGATCGCTGCTGGGTGCACGGGCAAGCGCAAGATGAAACCTACGTAGGCTTTTCAGTGAGTGGCGGCACGTACATCGCCGTCATCAATTCCTACTTGAACGATTTCCATTGCATCGCTGTCACGGGGGCGTGCACTGACGCTCATGCAATCTCAGGCGGCATTGGCGATACACAGGACGGACCGTACCTGATCCAAAACAATTTCCTCGAAGCTTCCACCGAGTCGGTCATGTTCGGAGGAGGCCCGGCGACCAAGACCCCGGCTGACATCGAGATCATCGGCAACCACTTCTGGAAGCCCTGGCAATGGATGCAGGGCAATTCCCCGTTCGTTGGTGGAGTCAATGGCCGCCCGTTCGTCGTAAAGAACCACATTGAACTCAAGAACGCCGCACGCGTGCTTGCCGAAAACAATTTGTTCGAAAACTGTTGGGGCGGATTCACCCAGAACGGGTTCGCCATTCTGCTGACCCCCAAGAATCAACACTCGGCCAAGAATCACACGAACGTATGTCCGCTTTGCCAGGTCACGGACGTGACAATTCGTTATAGCCAGATTTCGCACGCGGGCGGCGGGATGGTGATGGCGACTGTGCTCTCCGGAAACGGGCATGGCGGGGCACCCGCCTTGGCCGGCGCTCGTTTTAGCATTCACGATGTGGTGATGGACGATCTCGACAGCCGGTACGGCGGGGCGGGCGAGGCCTTCAAGATAGGGAACAACTGGCCAAAGAATCCCCTGAACACAATCACCATCGACCATGTCACCGCATTTCCTGAAGTTGACAGTCACGTCATGTCGGTTGGGAACCTCCTGCAGGACGCCCACATGTATGGATTCGTCTTTACGAACAATTTGGTGCTGGGCGGCGATTATCCAATTTCAAATGCATTCATGTCCGATAGCTGTGCCTACAAAGGCGTGCCGCTAACGATGATTGCGAACTGTTTTACCACGTACACATTCGAGGGCAACGGAATGATCGCCAGTTCGCCCAACCCGGCATCTTCCTGGCCGAAGGGCAATCTGTTTCCGAAGAGTACGACCGCTGTCCAGTTTGCGGACTACAACAACGGCAACGGTGGCAATTACGCCCTTCTCCCAGGCAGCCCGTACAAGAATGCTGGAACGGACGGCAAAGACATCGGAGCCGATATCACCGGCCTTACTGCCGCGTTGGCCGGAGTCGAATAGCGGTTCTCCAACCTGCCGGTAAAGGCCCGCGCTTGTTATCGCGGGCCTTTTTATCTGCCGTTCCCCGAACTCTCTGCTGTCCGCCAACGTGATATTCTGAAACCCGTCCAGTGAGTTCCGCTGGAAACACGCGTTTTGCGGCTTCATGAGCCGACTTCAGCTTCCTGCGAGCTCTCCGACCGCGTTAAATGGGGCGTGATGAGGAGAAAACAAAATGGTTCGGCTTTGTCGGAGGTTTCTCCACCCGATTTTCTCGGCTGGAATCGTTTCTTTCACGCTGCTTTTGACCCTCATCTTTTTGTCGTCGGGGCCAGCCCGTGCCGCGAATCCGCCGACCGCGGAAAACGCTTACTGTGGTAGAGGCGATGTGCCCAAGTTCGGCGAAAAGGATGGTCCAGCCGAGTTGCCCAAAACCTGCTATTACACCGGCATTGATGGAACTCCCTCTCCGGGAAAGCAGATTCGCCTGGACGGCAAAGAAAACCTCGCAGACGCCGTTAGCTCCGCAAAATGCGGAGATACTCTTCTGTTGGCGGCCGGCGCAACGTACGAAGTAGGTGCCTTGCCCTTCAAGAAGTGCGATGAGGGTCATTACATCACCATTCGGACCGACACACCGGACTCCAAGCTGCCTCCCGAAGGCACCCGCATTTCTCCGGCGTGGGCAGGAATCTCAAGCCTTCCCGGCCGTCCGGCATTCGCCCAGCCACCCGGAGGCGCTGCGCGCCTTATGGCGACCATCATGGTCAAACGCAATGCCGGCGTGGTGGCCGGGGACCATGTGCGATTCATCGGCATTGAATGGACAACTCGCGCCGATGTCGGCGTGACTCGCATGATCAGCACCGAACATGGCGACCACGTCATCTTCGATCGCAATTACATTCACCCCGGAGAAGGCGCCGAGGTGGCGCACGGGATCGGAATGCCCGAAGGCAGTCGTTTCATCGGAATCATCAACTCGTATATCGGCGGTCTTAATTGCATCGCGATTTCCGGCAAATGCAGTGACGCCACGGCCGTCGGCGGCGCTCACAGCGATGACCCCTTCGGGACGTTCAAGATTTACAACAATTTTCTCGAGGCCTCCGGTGAGGACATTCTTTTTGGCGGTGGTCCATCCGAGAACAACCCGACTGACATCGAGATTCGCCGAAACCACCTGTTCCGTCCGCTAGCATGGAAAAAAGACGAGCCGGGATACTCGCCCAGCGCCTCCGGACACCCTTTCGTCGTCAAGAACAACATTGAACTCAAGAGCGCAGTCCGCGTCTTGTTTGAAGGCAATCTCCTGGAGAATTCCTGGGGTGGTTTCAGCCAAAGAGGATTCTCCATTCTGCTGACTGCGGCCAGCCAAGCCAGTCATTGTCCGAAGTGCCGTGTCAATGACGTGACATTGCGTTACGACCGGGTTCGCAATGTCGGGGGCGTCTTCGCGTTTGCGACCAATCTCGCGACCAAAGGTAAAGGAAGTCCGGAGGATGGAGGACGGTTTAGCATTCACGATGTTATCGCTGACAATGTCCACGAAGAGGACTATGAGGGCGGCGGGACCTTCCTCAAGTATGTGTCCGCCAAGGTACTGCTTCACGACGTGCAGATCGATCACGTCACATCGTTCGTTCCCGGTGCACTCCTGGTCGTCCTCAACCGCGGCGACAAGATGCCCAACTTCTCCATCACCAACAGCGTCCTCGCCGTGGGCGGCCCCCGCCAGCCGGTCAATTCGGCCGGTCCCGACAGTTGCGCCTCGCGAACCCAAAAGCTGGGAGCGCAAGCCGTTATGGATGAGTGCTTTACCAATTACAAGTTTGACCACAACCTTATCTCTGCCGAACGTGGCGGCTGGCCGAAAGGAAACATGATTGTGCCTTCCGCGAAAGACCTCGAGATCCGCGATCTCAAGGACGGCATCAGCAAAGATCCTCGCCTTTGCCACGAAAAAGCTGACGGGTGCGGTAAGAAATCTCCGGGCACTGCTGCCGCCTCGGATGGCCGGGATGTAGGAGCCGATGTTGATGCCGTTGAGGCCGCGATCGCAGGCGTCGAATAGTCTGCAGTGTCGAGAGTAATCAGGAGCGGGATCTTACTAGTCTCTGTTGATCCTCATGGCCGGCGGTTCAGGCATCCTGCGGATCCACCGATGTAACTGCTATCTCAAGCGGTTGGCCACCGTCCGGCTGGCCGGGCGACAAACCGGATCCCGCATCTCGCCACCCGATTGGATGAGACACGGGCCGCCGGATCGAGTCAAGAACAGTCTTCGGGATACCCGTCCCCAAGTCTCCCGCCACGCGCACCGCGCTAGCCGGCGAATTCGTGATCGGCCAGCGGAACTGGTCGAATGCGTGGCGAACCAGGGCGATCTTTTCGGCATTGTAATCGAGCAGTTGCGCGGCCACCCAATCCATCGCCGCAGCATTGTTCCCGCCAATCATCAGACCGAGTTCCAGCGGATCAGGCGCCAGCGGGCCATTTCCCTGCCCGGCAATGACCGCGTCCGCGATATGGAGCACGCGACGTTGGGTCTCATCTCTCAAGGTGCCGTCGGGCCGGCCATAAAGGAGAATCCGGTTCAGATCGAGGCAAGTTCGCCATATGGTGTCGTTGCCCGACCATGATCCGTCCATCCCCACGCGGTCACCACGATAGCGCGATGTCCTCGCCAAGATCGCGAACAGCAGGTGCCACGCCATGCCACCCGCATAGGAACTGGTGACATTCTGGCGGTCGCTCACATACTCCAGCGCACGTTTTACCGCGCTGTCATCGGGATAATTGTCGCCTCCCGTCTTCGGTCCGCCCAGACGGTGATGCGGCAGATATTCCTTGTTGCCGTTGATACCGATGAGATTCTTGAGAGCGCAGGTAACTCCAGCTTTCTTGTGAGTCTTAAGCTTGGGAAGATTGATCACGACGTCAGCTTCGACCACTTCTTTCGCCACCAGGTACTGGTGCACACCGGGATGATGAGTCCTCGCCATCAACCGGTGGTCATACCACGCGACTCGAAATCGATTCTCCGGATCGCTGATGGGTTCCAGCAGGCTTTCGCGGCCGAGGTCGAAAAGGGCGAAGCGGTCCTCCGATTGCACATTCTCCGCTGCCACGCGTACTCCATGCACCAGCACGCATGTTGTCCGCCGAAAATCCCGCACCCCTTGGAAGCGAGGTTCGCGGGCCATGAGCGAATGTGACCATTCCTCAAGGCCGGTCGTCTTGACCAACTGGTCGAAGTCGCATCCCTGGATTGGAGCATCTCCCACCAGGACTTCTGCCGCGTCAGTTCGGAGTGCCGCTTTGGTCACAGCCCGGATCACCGACGAGTGCGTGATCAGGCAGTCGACTCCTCCAGGACCTTCGTTCTGATGCAAAACCATGTTCGGCTTGATCAGGACGCGCGCGCCCGGGGGAATGATGCCGCCGAACGGTCCACGTTCATTCGACCAACCCAGTTCCGCAGCCAGCCGTTCCAGTGCTTGTGTAACTGGATCATCTGCGCCGTCATCAGGAGGGTATGAACACGCGGGCAGCCGTGCTATGGCGACCTTCGGTGAAAAGACTTCGGTAGCCGGAAAGTTTGCCGTCATGGTCAGGAACTGGACGACGCCGTTTCGCGCTCGACCGGCGTATTGATGGCACTGACGTCCGAACGGGTGAAACGATATTTACCCGCAGAAGACAGTGGTATCGATTCCACCTCCCGCACTTCGACGTGGACAGGGCACTCCGGAGACACTGCTCGAATCTGCCGAATTGATTCCTGAACTTTTGCTTCGCGCGCCTGCACATCGCCCGGCCCTGGCACAATCGACAGGACAATGTTATCGATCGCGGTCTGATGAAACTGGAAGTTCACGATTCCGTCGCTGCCGTACATCAAGTGCGTGAAGAATTCACCGTGCACGACCCGTCCGCCGGGGAACAGGAAGTTGTCGCTGGTACGTGCGATCTCCAGGCGCATCAGCGGGAAATGGTTGCCGCAAGAACAATCCTCGCGCGACAGATAGCCGCAGTCTTCATTGCGATAACGAATGAACGGCATGGAGAAGTTCTGCAACGATGTCAACAGAAAAGGCTTTGGCCCGTCCCCCGGCGCCTTGTCCTCTTCGATCACCACAAAGTCCGCGTTCACGTGCATTTTGCCGAGCGAACACTCGGCCGCGATGTTCTGCACCTCGCTCGATCCATAGCAGTCATAAACCTTGCACCCAAACACGCTTTCCATTACTTCGCGCTGTGGCTGATACAGTTTCTCTGCCGTCGTAAATGCCCCTCTAATTCCGCGGACCGTCTGCCCCTGGCCATCCAGGAACGCCGCGAAACGTGCGATCGTCGACGCGTATCCCAAAATGACCCGCGGTTTGATTCGTGCAAAGACGCGCGCCCAGTTTTCCAGGTCCTTGTCCCCGGCAAAAAAAGGATCGAACTGGTACTGGCGCCGTGCGAACTGTCGCACCTCAAATTCCAGTCGCGACATTGCATAGAGCTTTTCGTTCCCCCCCCAGAAAAATGCGATCATCTCTCCGGGACGCCACCCGGACTGCGCCAGGTTGCGGTAGGTGCCGGCGTCGCTTGCCACCATGTAATCGGCGCTGCGAAAGAATTTGAGCGGTACGCCCGTTGATCCGCCGCTGAAATGGGGGGACAAATTCTCAAGCGGTACATCCTCACGAACCAGGTCCCGCTGATTTGCGCGAATAATGTCTTTCGTCAGAATCGGTAACTGGGCGAAATCGTCCCAGGTGCGAATGTCCTGACTTCGAACTCCCAGTTGGCGGAACAGATTACGGTAATAGGGGACGCGCGCCTCGGCGTGCGATAAAAGAGCGCGCAAGCTCCGAAACTGTGCTGCGCGGACCTCCTCAGGAGAACAAAAGGGTGCATTCTCGATCTCTTTGAGTTTGCCGAGCAGGTCGACGCCGCGCATCCGGCAGGTCAATGACAGCAGGGCGCGACCGAAAAACGGCCCGTGGCCGGCTGAGGATGCCCTCATCTACTTCCCCCAGACCCTGTGCCAAGAGGCGCATCCGGCGCTGAATCGACGATGCCTGGCATGTTTTCCAGCGGAAAGTACCCCATTTTCAAACTATAGCACGAGGCGCCCTGGCCGCCTGTGAGGCGAGCAACCCGGGCAGTGTCGTAAGTCACCTCGAGAGATGAG
>Ga0335079_10001660_pt1 | contig 25381 bp, 23 predicted proteins | sample Lox_Sample_33_FD_206719 | JGI IMG/M metagenome (GOLD analysis project Ga0335079, IMG submission 206719) | Soil microbial communities from Loxahatchee National Wildlife Refuge, Florida, United States - Lox_Sample_3.3 | ecosystem: Environmental > Terrestrial > Soil > Wetlands | place: USA...
TGAGCCGTGCGATCTTTCGTCCGATTTCCGTTCTATCTCGTTTTTAGGATCGATAACGGCAGCGTAGTCATCCTTGCCTTAGCGCGTGGGAAGAGACGCCCTCGATTCTGGCACGACCGCGCTTGATGATTCCGGCGATAGTGACCGCCTCACCCACTCACGCCGTCACGAGCGTGTATCCGCGTTCCTGGGCGCGATTGACGGCGACGATCCCGGCGGGCACCAGCCGTGCATTGCTCACCAAATTGGCGCCCAACTCGGTGAAGATCGCGTCGGCGGTTCCGCCTGAGGCGCGTGCGATCATTCCAGCAAGCCTCCGAGTCGCCATTTGACACACGGCAAACCGAACACCCTGATTCGCCAGCGAAGCCACTGACGCGGCACTGGGGTTCGCTTTCGGCGGCTCTTTGGCCGGACCGTCCGCGGAAGGCGCCCGGCCTGCCAGGGTGGCTCCGTACTTGGCCCACATGTCGTTGTTGTAGCCGTACCCTGTGGAGAAATGGCGCGCGACGATGATGAGCGCCAGATCCTCATTTTTCAGTCCGTAATCATTGCGATTCGCCAACAGAAAATTGCCTGCCCACAGGGCTGCTTCCCCGAAGCCATCCACCGTGAAGGTGTCGAACACCATCCGATGTCTGCCGGGGATCTGGTCCATCCAATCGTCTTGTGCATGACGTTCGGGCTCGAAACGCGGTGCGGGGGCGGATTTCTCCTGCGCCCTCGCGACTCCGCCCACGACCAGCGCAGCGGCAGCGGCGATTCCCGTCTGAAATCGCGTCAAGAACGAACGCCGCTCTTCGGAGGATGGGGATCGTTTATCCATCACAAGAATCTACCAGATTCGGTGCGGATCTGCCCTCCAGTGCCGGCGGTACACTCAACAAGGAGGAGAACCCATGGAGATTCGATTTCCGGACATCCCGCTCTATCAAGGGTGGGGCCATCCATATCGCGTGGAGGCCACCATTCGCGGCCTGGAACTGGTGGAGGGGCACCTGCCCGCGGAAATCGAAGGTACTCTGCTGCGCTGTGGGCCCGATCGCCAGTATCCGCCGCGCGGCGGCAACGACGTGTTCATCGATGGCGAAGGCATGGTGCATACGTTTCGGTTCTCGGGCGGACAGGTCGATTACATGAGCCGGTGGGTCCGCACCGAACGCTTCGTTCTCCAGGAGAAGGCCCGGCGCGCGCTATTCGGGCCGTATCGCAACCGCTTCGCGAATGACGCCGAGGCCGGCAGCGCCCGCAACGGCACCGCCAATACCAACCTTGTGTTCCATGCCGGCAAGCTGCTCGCCCTCAAAGAAGACGACCTGCCATACGAACTCGATCCGGAGACGCTCGAAACCCGCGGGCGCTCCGATTTCGGCGGCGCCATTACCAGCGCGAGCTTGAGCGCCCACCCGAAGCTCGATCTGGTTCACGACGAAATGCTCACCTTCTCATACCAGGCCAAGGGCGACGGCACGAAAGACATCGTCTTCTACGCGCTCAATCGCGACGGTCGAGTGGTCGACGAAATCTGGTTCGAGATGCCCTGGCCCGGCATGGTCCACGATTTTGCGGTCACGCCAAACTACGCGATCTTTCCGTTTTTCCCGTTCATTACCGATATCGAAGCGGTGAAGCGCGGCGCGCCGTTCTATCAGTGGCATCCCGACCAGGAAACGCAAGTGGCGATTGTGCCGCGCCACGGGACTGCGCGTGACATCCGCTGGTTTCGCGGCCCCACCATGAGCGCCGGCCACATGATGAATGCGTATGAGGATGGTTCGAAGCTGCACCTCGACGTCTGCCTGTATGACGGCCCGTGCTTCGACTTTTTCCCGACTCCTTCCGGTCAGTCGTTTCCCGTCCCGCCGCCGATCCTGACGCAATTCACTTTCGACCTGGCAAACGGCAACCAGGGATACAACCTGCGTCCGCTGGCGCGCATCCCAGGCGAGCTGCCGCGCACGGACGACCGCTATCAGGGACACGGCTATCAACACGGGTACATGGTGGCGGGACGCGGGGCCGACGGCAGCTCTTCGGTCGGACACGTGGACCACAACACGGGAAAGATGGAGTGCTGGAATCCCGGCCCGGCCAGCGCGGTTCAGGAATCGCAATTTGTTCCACGCCGGCCCGATTCCAAAGAAGGCGACGGCTACCTGCTGACGGTTGTCAACCGGCTCGCCGAAAATCATAGCGACCTCGCCGTGCTCGATGCGCGGAACGTGAGCGCCGGACCGGTCGCGCTGTTCCGGCTGCCTGTGCGCGTGCGGATGGCGTTTCACGGGACCTGGGTTCCCGCTGAAACGTTCCGCACTCGCCGCTACGGAATGGAGATCGCGCAATGAGCGCCCCGGCGATGAATGATTTATGGGCCCAGATCCGCAGCTTGGGTTACGAGCTAACGCCTGAACAAATTCAAGCCACCACGGAGCTGATGGCGCCGCTCGCGCCGCGTCCGGGCACCGACGTCACGGTGCATCGCGATTGGGTCTACGGACCGGATCCACGGCACCGCCTGGACGTGTTTGTCCCGGCTGCCGGTGCGGTCGGCGCGCCCGTGGTCGTCTTTGTTCATGGCGGCGGATTCGTGCGCGGCGATAAGGGCGCCCCGGACGCACCGTTCTATAACAATGTGGGGTTGTGGGCGGCGCGATCGGGCTGCATCGGCGTTACGATGACATACCGCCTCGCTCCCGCCGCGTCGTGGCCGGCCGGCAGCGAAGATGTGGGGGCCGCGGTTCGGTTTCTGCGCGAAAATATCGAGCGCTGGGGCGGCGACCCGAACGGAATCTTCCTCATGGGCCAATCGGCGGGCGCTGTGCACGTGGCGGGATATGTGGCGGAGCAGCAATCACAGATCGCGGGAGCCATCATGGTTTCGGGCATCTATGACATCGCCCGCGCCGATCGCAACCCGTTTCAAGCGGCATATTACGGCGAAGACGCTGCGCGGTTCCCGGAACAGTCCACGCTGGATGAACTGGCCGAGAGCGCGCTGCCCTGCTTCTATACCGTCTCGGAATTCGATCCACCCAATTTCCAACGCCAGGCCGCCTGGCTGGTGGAAGCACATGCGGCTCGCACGGGACAGTGGCCGCGAGTGATGCAGCTAACCGGCCACAACCATCTTTCGAGCGTGCTGCAAATCGGGAGCGCGGTGGACACGCTCGGGCCCGAGTTGCTGCGGTTCATCGTCGCGGTCCGGGATTGAACCCCACGGTTTAATCACGTCGGGGAGGAACGCGAGGACGGTGCCTGGCCGGACAACCCGGCCCGGGTCCGCGCGGAAAACATGGCACCAAGCGCAGGTGCTCGGGGCGCGAACCTCATCATTCCGACAGGCGCTTTCATATCGACATGGACGGATTCCATGCCTCCGCGCAGATAGGTTTCATGCCAGAAGCCGGTGCTGCCGCTGTGGCGCAGGAACTTCTGCCACCAGTCGCGGTGCGGTTCGGAGCGCGCCCACGCTTCGAGCGATCCGAAATCCCGCCGGTATTGACGCATGCCGAGGTGCCGTAGCGAATAGATCAGGTTTTCGTGGAGCACCAGGCCATCCGGTCTGGCGTCGATAGATGACGACGAGGTCGGGGGATTGCGAGAGGTCGACGGTTTCGCGCTTGGGACGTTGGGGCAGGGGGGCTCCCTCATGAGGCATGATACGGCAATCGGTGGCGTTGCCAGAGTGCACCGGCTGTGCAAAAGCGACCGCGGCGCCGGCGACAAGATCGCCGGCGTTACTCGCTGTAGTTGATTTCCGCGCGGCGGGCGGAGTAGGCGGCGTAGGCGAGGACCAGCGTCGAGACCAGCAGGAGGCCGGGGACGGCGATCCAGGCGGGGGCGGGGTTGGTGTCGGTCACGAGAACGGATAACGGCGGCGGCACGTCGACCGTGACCGGACAAAGACTCTTCAGGTAGAAGATCACGCTGATCTGCTTGAGCAGGCTGGGGAGGAACGGGTTGAGGTTTTCCCAGACCATCACAACCGCGGCCGGGATCATGGGGTTGCGGACGAACAGGCCGGCGATTAAGAAGACGGCGCCGTAGCCGATGCAGGCGAGCGCGGTCACGAGCAGGTACCAGCCCATTTGCGCAAGGCCGGGGCCATGCCAGAAGAAGTCGCTCCAGGCGGCGCCCTGGTGACGGCCCATCAGCCAGAACGTCAGGCCCGTGCTCAGCAGGAACAGAACTAGCGCTACGATCAGGCCGGCGAGATATTTGCCGATCACCAGAAATTCGCGGCGCATCGGCGTCAGGAAATAATAGTGCAGAGTCTTTTCGAGCATCTCGCCGCGGAACAGGTTGGAGAAGATGCCGATGCAGCCGAAGAAGATGCCGAGGTGCAGAAAGAAGGCTTCGAAGGCCACGGCGAAGGCCTGGGCGTCCTGAAACACCGTGTGCGGGCGGCGGGCGGCGAAACGGAGGGAAATGAGCGAGTGCATCAACGCGATAGCCACTGGCGCCAAGGCCAGCAGATAAACCCACCAGCCGCGGCGGGAAAGGAACGTCTTCTTCCATTCGAGCCGGATCACGCCGGCGATCTGCGCGAACCAGAGCCGGTTCATACGGTCCCTCCTTCGCCACCGATCAGGTATTGATACACGGAGTTGACGTCGTCATCGGCGGGCGCGACGGATTCGACGGTGAGGTCCGTTTCGAGAACGATGCGGTTGAGCATCAGATAGAACTCGTCGGCGTCGGTGGTGCGCAGCAGGAGGCCGCGGCCATCGGGGTGAATCTTGGCCTCGACCACGTGGTTCTGGAGGAACAGGCGCGCGGCGAGGGCGTTGGGGTGGTCGCAGCGGACCAGGATCTGCATCGGCTGATCCTTGACCTCGCTACGCACGCCCTGGATTTGGCCTTCGGCGACGACATAGCCGTGGCTGAGGAGGATGACCTGATCGGAGATGCGGTCAACCTCGTGGAGGATGTGGCTGGAGACGATGACATGGCGGCCGGCGGCGCCCCACTGTTGGAAGAGGGCGATGGTTTCGGCGCGGGCCATGGGGTCGAGGCCGTTGAGCGGCTCATCGAGAACGAGCACTTGGGGATCGTGCGCGATGGCTTGGGCGAGCTTGATGCGCTGGCGCATGCCTTTGCTGTAGGCGGCGACGGGCCGCTCAGCCGCGCCGGTGAGGTTGACGGTTTGGAGCGCGGCGGCGGTGCGCTGCGCGCATTCGGCTTCGTTCATGCCGCGGATGCGGAGAAACGAATGGAGGAACTGATAGCCGGTGAGGCCTTTGGGGAAGGCATCGAATTGCGCACAGTAGCCGACGATGCGGCCGAGCTGTTCGGGGTCGTCGGGGCGGACGCCGAGGACGCGGATGTCGCCGCGGGTGGGGCGGATGAGGCCGGTCATCAAGTTCATGAGCGTGGTCTTGCCGGAACCGTTGGGTCCGACCAGGCTGGTGATGCCCGGAGGAATGGCGAGATTGACGCGGTTGATGCCGAGGACTTCACCGTAAAAACGCGAGACGTCGCCAAAGGTTATGAGGCGATGATTCATGGGAGCGCCTCGGAGCAGTGCAGGGCGGACGGGAAAAAAGAAGACAGGCACCTTTTCCGCAGCGAGGTCCAGCGTACGGGTAGGGAGTTGTGGAAGCGGAAAAAGAGCCAGTCCCCTTTTTGCGTACTCGCCTGCTTCATCGGACCACCTCGGCGCCGCGGATTTTGCGGCTTAGCATGTAGAGACACGCGGCGCAGAGCAGCAGCAGGACGGTCCAGCAGACCCAAACCGGGATCACCGAACCCGGCGCGACACGGAAGAAGACAGCGCCGTTGCTGGTAGGGTTGTCGCCTTCGAAGAGCTGCACCCAGACGGAGCCGACCAGGTTACTGACATTCAGGAGGTAGCCCCACTTGGTGTCCTGGACGGCGTTGATGGCGCCGCCGAAACCGGCAGCGACGAAGAAGATGCCGAACAGCAGCGCGCCGGCCGCCGGTTTCCATTTGACCCAGGCGGAGAGGGCGAGCGAGAGAAGCGCGATCAGAAGGATCCAGACCCAGGCGCCGAAGAAGACGGCGGCGACGATGCGCGCGTGCGCGACGGCCCAGTCCCATCCTTCGAGGTACGTTTGCAGGGCGAACAGGAGCAGGCCAGGCACCCAGGTCATCCACGAGAGCAGCGTGAGCAGCACCGAGAGCTTGCCCAGGACGTATTCGGAGCGAGAGAACGGCCGCGCGAGATAGAGCGAGAGCGCGTTGTTGGAAAGATCGGGCGAGATCTGGCCGGGACCGATGAACGCGGCCAGGAACAAGGCGAGCATGCTCTGCCAGCCGAGCAGCGTCATGTAATATCCGGCGTCGACGGCGATCAGGCGCGACGTGTTTTCGAGGTTCAGCAGCTTCAGGGCGCTGGTGTTGTGCTCGACCCAAAGGATGAGCGCCGCGATCAACGGGTAAAGAAACGTGGCCAGATAGAAGACGGTCAGGAAGCGCGAGCGGCGCAGGTCCTCGAAGGCGTAACGGCGGATCACCAGAAAGCGCGACCAGGCAGCGGTGAGCGGGCCTTCGTAGGGGCGATAGGTCTTTTTATAAACCGCCATTGCGGGCCTCGCTGTTCTCCATCGCTTTGAGGAAGATGTCTTCGAGCGAATCGCGTTTGTGGTTGAGGCGGCGAATCTGGATCTGCTGCTCGGCGGCGACCTCATAGAGACGCCGGATTTCGAGGCCTTCGGGCAGGACCAGTTTGACGCGGCCTTGCGCGCCCTGGGCGGTTTCGCATCCGAGCTTTTCGAGCGCTTCGAGGAAGCAGCCGTTGGAAGCGCCCCGGACTTCCAGCTCGAGAAAGCGGCGGTTGGCGCGGCGCTCCTGCTCGAGATCGCAATGCGCGGCGATGTTGCCGTCTTTGAGTATGAGGACCTGGTCGCAGCACTCTTCGACGTCGCGGAGCAAGTGCGAGGAGAGGATGAGGTGCAGGTCGCCGCGGTCACGGATTTCCTGGATGAGCTGAATCATGCGGGCGCGCGCGGGCGGATCGAGGCCGTTGGTGGGCTCGTCGAGGAAGAGGAGCTTGGGGCCGTGGGCGATGGCTTGAGCGAGCTTGGCGGATTGCTTCATGCCGAGCGAATAAGTGCCGAGGGGGCGGTAGCGCACCTCGCCGAGGCCGACGTAAAAGAACGCTTCGTGGGCGCGTTCGAGCGCCTGCTCGGACGGCAGGCCGGCGAGCTCGGCCATCATGCGAACGAAGCGGACGCCGGTCATGGAAGCGATGAAGGCGTCGTTTTCCGGCATGTAGCCGATGAGGCCGCGGACGGCGCGAGGCTGAGTGCGGATGTCGAGGCCGAGGACGCGCGCGGAGCCGGCGAAGGGGCGGTGAAAGCCGAGCAGGGTGTTGATGAGGGTGGATTTGCCTGCGCCGTTGGGACCGAGCAGACCGATGGCGCGGCCGGTGAGCGAGGCCGTGAGCTGTTTGAGGATCGGGCGGCCGCCGAAGCGGACGTCGAGAGAATCGAGCTCGATGATGGGATCCATTTCTCGGTTCACGCCGGCTCGCCGGCGACAAGATCGCCGGCGCCACTATGTTATCGAGACGAAGATCGGGCGGCGCTTGTTCCCGCGAATTGGCCGAGCCGTAGGCCGTTGGTTGCGATTCCGAATACGCCTCCGCTCAGAAAACCGTTGAGGCCCATGCCGGGAACGTCTCCGTTACTGGCTATGGTAATCCGATCGGGTTCGCCATAGGCGGCGATCAGGAACGGCTTGAGGTTATCCAGGCGCGGCATGGGGCCGGCGTTGGGCGGCCGGAACGCGGCGAGCAGGCCGGCGAGGGGGGCCAGGCTGCTGCCGAGATTCTGGTAAACCACCGCTGAAAAATTCTCGTAATGGTCGTGGGGAATGAGGGCAGTGAACCCGGCGGCGTGCACGATGCTGTTGCCGTTGGCTTTAACTTCAAGAGCACGAGTCAGCAGAGCGCGGGTGGGCGCGGCGATCAGATAACCGCTGGCGAAGGTGTAATGCGCTTCGGTGAGCGGGTTGGGATCGGCCGCCGCAATCTCGTAATCGGTGCGGCTGCCAGCGGTTTCTTGGGCGGTGCGCAGCGGCTTTCCCCCATGGGCGACGGCGTCGCGGTTATATTGATCGAGCGCCTGCTGCACAGCGGCCTGGAAACGCGCGGGGTCGTAGACTTCGACCACCAGCTTCCAGGAGGGGACCGGAAACGCGGGGCCGTCCAACGCGACCGCCATCTCGCCGCCGAGAGTGGCGGAGGTGTCAGAGGTTGTCGCGAGCGCAGGCAGATGGAAATGGTCGGCCGCCTGTTCGAGGATGGCGCCTGGTTTATCGACCGCGAACGCGGAAACGAAGGTGGCTTCGGAAGAAATGTAATCGAGCGCGCCCATGGGCGAGGGCTCGGCCAGCCAGGCGGCGGCGCCGGTGCGCTTGCCGTCGAAAGTGAGGGAAGCGCGCGTTTCGGTATGGCCATCGGTTTGTTTCTGGCCGGCGATCAAGTAGCGCACATCGGAACCGGCGGGGTGCGGGCCGAGGTGGGCCAGATCGGCGCAGAGCAGCAGTCCGGCGCCCTGCTGATACGCCTCGGTGATGCGCTTGAAGAACGGACTGGCTTGAAAGCTGGAATCGAGGGCAGTGGCGAGGGCGTCGCGGTTGGGACTGAAAAGAACCAGGCCGGGGCGGGTGGCGAAGGCGAGCGGCAGGTTCTGCTTCTTCAGAAAATCCTCCAAGCCGTCGCGCTTGACCTCCGCCACGAATACCGGTCCGCGGGTCTCGGGCGTTCCGAATACGACGATTTCGTCGCCCAGGTACTCATTCGCCGCACGCAATTTTTCCAGCGTCGGTTCGACGGTAGCACCCGGCCCGGCGAGCCAGTCGCGCAGCTCGGGGCTGTCTTCGGCCTGGCGTCGAAAGATGCTTTGCGCCTGGCCGAGGTAGTCGGCCAGATTGGGGATACTGGCGAAGAAGATGGTGGAAGAAGGAAGCAGACCGAGCAAGCGGCTGGAATATCGCAGCTTGGGCATCGGGATGTGCGCCAGATTCTGCCCGACTTTGGCGAGTTGGTTGAGCAGGGTAGTGTTGCGGGTCCAGCCGAAGTCCTGGGTCAGGGAAGCGGGGGCCATGGCGTCATCGGTGGACGTCTGCTGGCCGGGATGCAACACGGTTTCCTGGTTGGCGTGGGTCACATGCACGACGCCTTCGAGAACCGCTACGCGCGAGCCTTTCAATCCGGCAGTGACGCCGAAGACGGTGCCGGTGACGGCGACGCGGCAATCGGCAGTGGCGACATAAAGATGTCCGGAGCGCCGTTTGGCGGCCTGCACAATGACACTGCCGCGATCGAGGTGAACGGTGATTTCGTTTCCGGCCTGGGAGGTAGAGAAGGCGGAGCGCTCGCGCATTTCGACCAACGAACCGTCGCGCAAAGCGAGCGTGGCATCGGAGTTGAGCGCGGTGCGGATTTCAACGCCCTCGGGAAGATCTTCGCCGGGATTCATGACGCGCAATCCGGCGGGCGAGACGGCGTAAAGGCGGCCGTTCACGGCCTGAACCATAGCGCGCCCGGCGTGCGGGCCGGACTGGATGACGGAAAACCAGACCACCAAACCGCCTGCCAGGACGACACCCGCGGCGATGGCCCAACGAGTGGATTGAAATTCGCGGCGCGGCGCGCGGGCCGGCGCCGCGGGCATCGCAACCACTCTGCCTTCAAACACGCGGCGGCAGGCGACGCATTCGTGGAGATGATCCTGGAGCAAGAGAGCGCGGGCTTCAGGCAGGCGGCCGGCGCGGAAATCAGGAATCAGAGCCTGGAAATCGGCGCAACTCCGGATGTGCGGGTGCGCATTGGAAAGCCGGGCCCAAACGCGCGCGGCGGCTGCGTCGACCAACTCATCGGGGATCGCTTCGTCGCGGATTTCCGAGACGGCTCGCTCCAGGGCGGGGTCCATGCGGATTTCTTCGGGTGTCACGACACACCTCCCAGATACGACCGAAATTCTTTTTCCAGACGATCGCGCGTCCGCGACAGCGTCACCGCCACCGTTCCGGGGGTGGTGTTCAGCAGGCGCGCGATTTCCGGATTATCCTTCCCTTCAAAGAACCTGAGGATGAACATCCGCGCGATGCGCGGATTGAGGCGCGCGATGGCGCCACGCAGCCATTCGCGGATCTCGCCGGCGTCCTGCAAGCGGTCGGGCCGATGCTGAACCGGTTCGGCCAAGACTGGCTCCAGGTCATCGAGCGGCACATTTTTCACGTGCTGGCGGGCGCGGACCAGGTCGAGCGCCGCATTCACCGCGGCACGATGCAGAAAACTCGAAATGTTCTCCACCGGGTCGGCGTCGGCGTCGCGTTTCACCATGCGGAGGAACACGGTTTGCAGCGCGTCTTCGGCGTCACTGGCGTTGCCGGTGATGCGATAAGCCGCGCGAAACACCGCGGCGTAGTTTTCACGGAAGATCCGCTCCAGGTCGGCCGCGGGTAAGGTGGCTGAATCCATGGCGATCGCGGTCAGCGCTTTCATCCTAGCAGGCCCATCCGTAAGAGGGACGGACGGGGGGAGGGGATATTAGCGGGGCCAAACGAGCGGCAGGTCGGAGACCTGCGCCACTTGGGCACAAAAAAGCCCCGTGCCAGCGGGCGCGGGGCTCGAAGTCTACTGCAATCTGTCTCGGAGGATGACAGACCGTGGAGTATGTTAACACCCGATTACGGGCAAATCAATAAAATCGGGTCCCGGCCTACCGAAGTTCCTCCATTACCTCGTCCAGAGCGGCTTTTGAAGGCCGAATCCGGCTTTGCGGGAGGGTGGCGAGCGGCTCTTCGACCAGGTTTAGTAGTTCTATGAAGTCTGGGCTGTCGGTGTTTACGTAGAGCAGCCCGGTCAGCACTTCGCCTTTGGCGGCGGCTTCTTCCAGGGCGGCTAGAGCCTTCAGGCGATCGGTGGGGTTATATTCCCGTTCGAGCTTGCGGATTCGCAGATGCGAGCCGTCATGCAACTCGACATCGGTGACCTCGCCTTCCGGGAGCTCGACCGTAATGTCTTCGAAGAAGGGCACGAAATCGAGATCGTGGAGCGCTTCTTCGTGATCTTTCACGTACGAATAGCTCTTAGTCGAGCCATCGTGATCGTTGAAGGTGACGCAGGGGGAGATAACGTCGATGACGGAGAGGCCTTTATGGGCGATCGCCGCCTTAATCACGGTTTGGAGCTGTTTCTTGTCGCCGCTGAAGGATCGGGCGACCAGCGTGGCGCCCCACTTGAGCGCGAGCGCGCAGCAATCGAACGGCGGAAGCTGATTGGGGGCGCCGGTTTTGAGGGTCGAACCGACGTCCGCGGTGGCCGAGAACTGGCCTTTGGTGAGCCCGTAGACGCCGTTATCCTCGATGATGTAGATCATCGGCACGTTGCGCCGCACCAGGTGCATAAACTGGCCGATGCCGATGGAGGCGGTGTCGCCGTCGCCGGTGACGCCGAGGGCCAGCAGATTGCGGTTGGCGAGCAGAGTGCCGGTGGCGATGGCCGGCATGCGGCCGTGGACGCCGTTGAATCCGTGCGACTGGCCGAGGAAATAGGCCGGCGACTTCGACGAGCAGCCAATGCCGGAGAGCTTGGCCACGCGCCAGGGCTCGACACCCATGTCGTAGAAGCACTCGACGATGCGCTCGGAAATCGAATTATGGCCGCAGCCCGCGCAGAGCGTGGTCTTGCTGCCTTTGTAGTTGAGAACCTCGAGGCCGATGCGGTTTACTTTTTTCGGCGGCGGCGTGGTAACGGTGCTCATCGGCCCTCCTGTTTGACGATTTCGTCGGTGATGGTACGCGCGTCGAGCGGCAGCCCGCCGTAGTAGCGGACACTGCGCAGCTTGGCGATCAGCTCGGGCTCATACTCCAGTCGCATGAGCTTCAAGAATTGGGCGTCGCGGTTCTGATCGATGACGTAAACGCGGTCGTGGCGCCGGATGAACTCGCGCAGGGCCTCGGCAAATGGATACGAGCGCAGACGGAGATAGCTGGTTTCGATGCCGAATTCGCCGCGCAACTGATCGCGGCTCTCGCGGGCGGCGTAATCGGAAGAGCCGGCGGCGACGAAGCCGATGCGGGCGTTGTCCCGAACGTCGACGACCGGCGCCGGCAGGTGCCGGCGCATGGCTTCGAACTTATGCGCGAGGCGATCGATGTTGTTCACGTAATCGTCTTCGCGCTCGGTGTACTGGGCCTTTTCATTGTGGCCGCTGCCGCGCGTGAAATAGGCGGCATTGGGGTGGTTGGTGCCGGGCAGCGTGCGGTAGCCGACGCCGTCGCCGTCGAGATCTTTGTAGCGGGCGAAGCCGCCCAGCTTATCGAGGTCTTCGGCAGCGAGTACCTTGCCGCGAGCGATGGGCTTGTCCGGATATGGGAACGGATCGGCCATCCAGTTGTTCATGCCGAGGTCGAGGTCGGTCATGAAGAAGACGGGGGTCTGGAAGCGCTCGGCGAAATCGAAGGCATCGGCCGCCATCGTGAAGCACTCTTCGGGAGAGCACGGGAAAAACATGGGGTGCTTGGTGTCGCCGTGCGAGAGCATAGCGTTTATGAGCACGTCGCCCTGAGCCGTGCGAGTCGGCAAGCCGGTCGAGGGGCCAACGCGCTCGACATCGAAGATCACGGCCGGCAGCTCGGCATAGTAGCCGAGCCCGATGAACTCGGACATGAGCGAGATGCCCGGGCCGGCGGTGGCGGTCATGGACCGCGCGCCCGCCCAGCCCGCGCTCAAGGCCATTCCGATGGACGCGATCTCGTCTTCAGCCTGCACGACGGCATAGGTCGCCTTGCCGGTCTCCGGATCATGCCGGAACCGTTTCATGTAGCCGATCAAGCTTTCTACCAGCGACGACGAGGGCGTAATGGGATACCAGGTCACGACCGTCACGCCGGCGAACATGGCGCCCAGCGCGCAGGCGGAGTTGCCGTCGATGATGATCTTGCCGGCGGTCTCGTTCATGCGCTCGGCGCGGTAGGGATCGGTCTTGGTCAGGGTCTTGCCGGCCCAATCATAGCCGGCCTGCGCGGCGCCCCAGTTGAGGTCGGCGGCTTTGGCTTTGCGCTTGCCGAACTGTTTAACGAGAGCTTTGCGCAACTCTTCCATGTCGAGCGAGAGCAGCCACCCGACTACGCCGTCGTAGATCATATTGCGCACGAGCTTCCGCAGCTTCGCTTCGGGGCAGACCGGGCCAACGAGCTTGTCGAAAGGAACCGGATAGAAGTGCAGATCGCTCCGCAGCTTATTGAGTTGCAGCGGCTCGTCGTAGACGACGGCCGCGCCGCCCTCCAGGTTCATGACGTCTTCGCGGGCCGTTTCCGGGTTCATGGCGACCAGGAAATCGACTTCCTTACGGCGGCCGATGTAGCCGTGCTTGCTCGCGCGGATGGTGAACCAGGTAGGCAGCCCCGCGATGTTCGACGGGAACATGTTTTTGCCGGAGACCGGGATGCCCATTTGGAACAGGGTCCGCATGAGGACGCTGTTTGCAGTCTGGCTGCCCGATCCATTGACGGTAGCGACTTGGATACTGAAATCGTTGGTAACCGGTTGGCTTGACGGACGAATTACCGGCGCAACCGGTGAAACCTCTAATGTGGACATTCTTTAGGTACCTTGGTTGGCGAGAAAAAATAGCCCAGATCGCTTCAATTATATTCCAGTCGGCCGCGACACGCAGGGCGCCGGGCCGGGCGGTAGGTTTCGCGGCCCGAGCGGTGCTAATTTGAAAGCAAGCAACGGAGTGCCGTCGGGCGTCGACTCCTCTAGATTGGCACTATGACTTCCACTGCAATCGAACCCAAAACGAATTCGCTGTTTCAGTCCGAGAAGGAACGGTGGGCCGCGGTAGTGCGGCGCGATCGGACGGCGGATGACGCCTTCTATTATTCGGTGAGCACCACGGGCGTGTACTGCAGGCCATCGTGCGCGTCACGCCTTCCGCTTCGCGAACATGTCCGGTTCTATACGACGCGCGCGGAGGCCGAGGCGGCGGGCTTTCGTCCGTGTAAGCGGTGCCGGCCGAACGAAGCCCGGCTGGAACAGCGCCAGGCCGCGGCGATCACCAAGGCCTGCCGGCTAATCGAACAGTCCGAAGAGTCGCCCGATCTGGACGCGCTCGCCGCTGCTGCGGGCATGAGCCGCTTCCATTTCCACCGCGTGTTCAAATCGATCACCGGGGTCACGCCGAAAGCCTATGCGGCAGCGCACCGGGCGAAGCGTGTGCGCCGCGAGTTGGGCCGGACCGGGACAGTAACGGATGCCATCTACGAAGCCGGATTCAACTCCAGCGGACGTTTCTATGCCAACTCGTCCAAGATGCTGGGGATGACACCGCGCGATTTTCGCGCGGGCGGCGCGGGCGCCTCGATTCGCTTCGCGGTGGGCGAGTGCTCGCTGGGGTCGATTCTGGTCGCGGCCACCGAAAAAGGGATTTGCGCCATCCTGCTGGGCGGCGACGCCGACGCGCTGACGCGCGACTTGCAGGACCGGTTTCCGAAAGCGCAGTTGATCGGCGGCGATGCCGAATTCGAGCGCTGGATGGCTCGCGTGGTGGGATTTGTCGAGCAACCCCGCCTCGGCTTGAATCTGCCGCTCGACATTCGCGGGACCGCATTCCAGGAACGCGTGTGGGGGGCGCTGTGCGAAGTGGCACCCGGCAGCACCACGAGCTACGCCGAAATTGCGAAGAAAGTGGGGGCGCCGCAGGCGGTTCGGGCGGTGGCTCAGGCGTGCGCCGCGAACCCGCTGGCGGTGGCGATTCCGTGCCATCGCGTGGTGCGGCATGACGGTTCGCTCTCGGGATATCGCTGGGGTGTGGAACGCAAACGCGCGCTTCTCGATCGGGAGGCGCGCGGGTGAATCCGGCGGTTGCTGCTGAGAAGCTGGATTGGCGCCAGATCGGCGAGGAACTGGATGCGCAAGGCGCCGCAACCCTGCCTGCGGTGCTTTCAGCCGAGCAGTGCGCGGCGCTCGCGGATAGCTACACGCGGGACGATCTCTTTCGCAGCCGCGTCATCATGGCGCGGCATGGTTTCGGCCGCGGCGAATACAAGTACTTCGACTATCCGCTGCCGGAGCCGGTCGCCGCGTTGCGTACGGCTTTGTATCCGCCGCTCGCGGAAATCGCGAACCGGTGGAATACTGTGCTTGGCATCGATGCGCGGTATCCCGCCGATCACGCGCGCTATCTGAAACGCTGTCACCAGGCGGGCCAGACCAAAGCCACACCGCTGCTACTGCAGTACGGGGAAGGCGACTACAACTGCCTGCACCAGGATCTCTACGGCGAGCTGGTGTTTCCCCTGCAAGCGACTTTTCTGCTCTCGGAGCCCGGTCACGATTTCACGGGCGGCGAGTTCGTGCTGACCGAGCAGCGGCCGCGGATGCAGTCGCGTCCTCAGGTGATGCCGCTCCGAATGGGCGACGGCGTGGTGTTCGCGGTGCATCATCGGCCGGTCCACGGCGCGCGTGGGGTGTATCGCGTGAATATGCGGCATGGCGTAAGCCGGATCCGCTCCGGCCGCCGGTATACGGTCGGTATCATTTTTCACGACGCGAAATGAACCTGTTCGACGAAGCTGCGAATTCCGAATCGGCGCAGCCACTGGGCGGAGGGCGCGGTGGTACTTCGTGGGTTTGCCTCCGCGAGGATTCCCGAGTTGCTGGATGGATTAAACCGAGTGGCGGCGCAGGCTCCCTTTCGCCACATGGTGACGCCCGGCGGGTACACGATGTCGGTGGCGATGACGAACTGCGGGCATGTCGGGTGGGTATCGGATCGGAAGGGATACCGTTATGACGCCGTGGACCTCGATACCGGCCAGCCCTGGCCGGCGATGCCGCCGGTTTTTCAGCAACTCGCGGCTCAGGCCGCGGCGTTAGCCGGATACGAGAATTTCCAGCCGGATTGCTGCCTGGTGAACCGTTACGAGCCGGGCACCAAACTTTCCCTGCACCAGGACAAAGACGAACGCGATTTCACCGCACCGATCGTTTCGGTTTCGCTGGGGCTGCCGGCAGTGTTACTATTTGGCGGGCTGAAACGCAGCGACCGGCCCAGGCGCATTCGGCTGGAGAGCGGAGATGTGGCCGTGTGGGGCGGACCGTCGCGGCTCACGTATCACGGGATCGCGCCGCTGGCCGAGGGCGACCACCCCGCGACCGGCCGCGCTCGCATCAATCTCACGTTCCGCAAGGCACTCTGAGCTGCAAATTCGACGGCTTCGTACTAAAACCAGTAGTGCCGTGAGGGGCGAATTGGGGCGAAAGATCTAGCAGATTCGTAGGCGGCCTAGACATTGAACCGGCGGGCAATCCCGATCTATGATTCGTTTGTATGGCTCGGGTACGGGAACTGGACTTCCGGGCAGTGGGCTCGGTTCACGGTGAAGCGTTTCGCGGCGAGGCGCGCGTCTTTGAGCCCGTTGCAGAGAACCGAGTCTCCACCCTCATCCGGCGGATGGAACGTCTGCAGCGCACGCTTGAAACCGCAAAGCGCAGGCGCGCCCGGAATGAGGCGGCCCGACTGCCGAAGTGGGGAGTGACCCACCACCGCGTCTGCCCGCAGTGCCGCTGTACAAGGGTCCTCCGCTCCCATCGAAGAAACGCATTCGAGAGGATGCTTTCGTGCCTCATGCTGCCATACCGGTGCGATGCGTGCGGCGCACGATTTTTCCGCATCCATCGTTTCCAGCCACGGTAGAACCTCAACCGAGGAAGACCCAAATTCCGGCTGCGATCGACGCAGCGCCGACCACACGCGACAACAGAGGCCCCCGCTTCCAGAGTTTTTCCAGTGCGATGACGGCGGCGATCGCCGCCATGGCCGCCAGGTTCATTAACCCGACTAGAATCTGGATGAGCATCAGGGCCCAACAGCAGCTCGCACAAAACCAGCCGTGATGCAAGCCGAGACGCAGCGCGCCGCCGAGGCCCGGTTTCCAGAGATGGCTGAGAAGCAACAGCGGCTCGCGGCAATGGCGCAGGCAGCTTTGCTTGAGTGGCGTCAACTGATAGATTCCCGCCAGGAGCAATGCGATTCCGGCCGCACGCGGCGCGAGCGCGCTGACACGAGGCGCATGCATGGCCCACTGGCTCAGGCCGAAGCCTCCGCTGAATGCCGCCGCGCCGAATGCCAGCCAGACGGCAAAATAAGCGGCCCCGGCCAGCATGGTTCCAAGTGTGGCGTGAGGCGACTCATGGAAGAGTGCCACGCGACGGTACAGCGCCAGCATCGGCCAAGTCGACGGCAGCATCATGGCCAGCATCATGGCCTGCCACATGAGCAGGAACATGGCAGCGGTAGACCAGGCGGTCCTTCCGGGCATGACCATCCACATCATCGACATGGTCCAACCGCCGGGCATGCGCATCCCGCCGCCCATGATGCGACCGCCGTGCAGGGTGACGGCGGCGGCTGCCAAAAAGATGACGCTGGCAACGCAGCGCGCCCACCATTCGCCGGGCGACGAGCGCGTGGAACGCTCCTGTAATTCGGGAGGCGCGCTAATCGGGCGCTTCCCCGGAGTATTCGAAGTGGGAGAACTCTGCATATTGGCCGTCGTGCTGGTAATGCAATCCGGCGTTCACCCGGAAGGCGAGCGAGCGGCCGATGGTGGCGCGGGTCGAGGTGAAGCCGGTCGGCTTGTCGAGATAGATCTCTTCCGGCTTCTGCGTAACCGGATTCAGAATGGGCCCGAGCGCCATTTCCACGTAACTACCCACGCGCGCCCGGCTGTTCATGTCCGCGATCGTCACATCGAACGGCGCGTAGAGCGGATCGAGCCATTTGGCGGTCACGGCGGCGAAGATGCCCCAGGGGCCGCCGCACTTTCCGCGCGTCAATTTCAGCAAGACCTCGCGCTGGTCCGCCTCGGCTCTCTCATCGAAGATGATTTGCGAAGTGACCTTACACTCGTGGATCGGCCCGGGGGAATGGGCGGTCATCGCGATATGCAATCCAGCCAGCGGCAGGCTGCCGAATTGTCCTTCGATCACCTTCCAGAGATAGGCGCCCTCGCATTTGGTGTAGGTCGGCGGCGCATTGAAGCTGCAGGGGCAGCCCCAATCGCAGTTGCAGGCGCCGAGGAGAATGCCTTTCATGTTCCACGAAACGGCCACGGAAAGCTCCTTTCGAAGAACGATATCACGAACGCGCGCTTGCACGGCCGCGGCTCGCGGTCCTACACTGCGTAAAATGAGCCGAACTCGAATCACAGTGTGGGCGCCCGTCGCCGCCTGCTTGTTGTGGACGTCCGCGGGAGCCCAGCAGGGAACCCCCGCCACGGGCGAATGGCGTGTGAACGGAGGCGATACCGGCAGCACGCGCTACGCGCCGCTCGACCAGATCAACGCGGGCAATGTTAAAAATTTGCAGGTGGTGTGGCGGTGGAAGGCTCAGAACATGGGGCCGGCACCGCAAGCGGCCTGGGAAGTGACGCCGCTGATGGTGGGTGGCCGGCTCTACTTCACGGCCGGGACGGGGCGAACCGTCGTCGCTGCCGATGCCGCCACCGGCGAGACGCTGTGGCTGTACCGCGGCGATGATACGGCCGAGCGCGGCGCCGTCCGCGCCAACAACCGCGGCGTCACCTATTGGAGCGACGGCCGCGGCGATGACCGCATTCTTTTTGTGACGCCAGGCTATCAGCTCGTTGCCCTCAATGCGAAAACCGGGCTGCCCATCGCGAGTTTCGGAACTGATGCGCACGTCGACCTCTGGAAAGGGCTTGACCGCCCGGTGGTCGAAAAAGGCACGATTGGCGCGACCTCGCCGCCCATCGTCATTCGCGATGTGGTGGTGGTCGGCGCGGCGTTGAAAGTCGGAGTGGCCCTGCCGAAGAAGGAGAATGTTCCGGGGTACATTCGGGGCTACGACGTCCACACGGGCAAGCTGTTGTGGACGTTCCACACGGTGCCGCAAGCGGGCGAGTTCGGTGTCGAGACCTGGCAAAAGGATCCGGCGACGGGCACCGACTCGTGGAAGTTCACAGGAAATACGGGCGCGTGGGGGCCGCTCACTGGCGATGAAGAGCTAGGTTACGTCTACATCCCGGTGGAGGCGCCGAGCGGCGACACCTTCGGCGGACAGCGGCCGGGCGCGAACCTGTTTTCCGACAGCATCGTCTGCCTCGACGCGAAGACCGGCAAGCGCATCTGGCATTATCAACTGATCCACCACGAGATGTGGGACTACGATATTCCGGCCGCGCCCATTCTGCTCGATCTCACCGTGAACGGCAGGAGGATCAAGGCGCTGGCGCAGGTGAACAAGTCGGCGTTCACGTTCGTTTTCGACCGCACCAACGGCCAGCCGGTGTTTCCGATCGAGGAGCGCCCGGCGCCCAAAGGCAATGTGCCGGGCGAGTGGTATTCGCCGACGCAACCGTTTCCGATCAGGCCCGCGGCCTTCGATCGCCAGGGCGTCACCGAGGCGGATCTCGCCGATTACACGCCGGAAATCAAAGCGGCCGCACTGAAGATGGCGTCGCAATACGTGCTGGGGCCGATCTACACGCCGCCGATCGTGAAGGACACCGGGGGCAAACTCGCGACCATTCAATTGCCGGGCGCCGGCGGCGGCGCCAACTGGATGGGCGGGTCGGTGGATCCCGAGACCGGCATCTTGTATGTGCCCTCGGTGACCGCGCCCTACCTGTCTTCGCTGCAGCCGGGCGGAACGCGGTCGGAGATGCCGTATATTGCGGCGGGCGGCCTCGGCGTTCCGATGGTGATGGGCGTGCCGCTGATCAAGGGCCCGTACGGGCGCATCACGGCCATCAATCTGAACACCGGCGAGCACGTCTGGATGGTGCCGAACGGGAAGCCGGCGGACAGCCTCGTCAACAATCCGGCGTTGAAGGCGGCGAACATCGATGCCAGCAACTGGGGCGGCGGCCAGCGTTCGCCGATTCTGGTCACGAAGACGCTTTTATTTGAAGGCAGCAACAATCTGCGGGTCATCGACAAATCGACGGGCCAGCAAGTCCATTCGATCGATCTCGGCGGAAACCTCACCGGCGGGACCATGACCTACCTCGTGAACGGCCGCCAGTTCCTTCTCGCGGTAGTTGGCGGACAGAGAGGAGAAGGATCGGAACTGGTTGGTCTGGCGTTGCCGCGGCCGGGCGAAGGCAACGGCCGGGGAGGCAGAGGCGGCCGCGGCGGCAACGCAGCGCAGGAGAATCAGGAGTAGGGAAGCGCGATGGTTTGAAAGGTGGCGCCGGCGACGTCTGCGTCCGTTCGGGAGCTTGTCGCCGGCGCTACTGAAGAGCCAGCACGCCTGGCAGGCAATCTGTCTATCCCGCTGCCCGGGCGCGCAGTGGTTTCACAGCCGCGGCCACCGGCGTACTCCAGATCTGCACTTCGCGGGGGGCGAGTTGCACATCGACTGCGGCGATGCGCGCCGTCGTTACCTCGCCGGCCTGATGCATCTTCGCGTCGATCATCTGCACCGAGCCGGTTCCTTCGCCGGCTTTGCTGGCGTAGGCCTGAATCATGTTCTGCGCGGTGGCGTTGAGGTCGCGGTCGACCAGGATCTTCCCGGTGAACTGAGTAGCGCCGGTGTTGGCGGCGATCAGAATCTCGCGATCGCCCAAGATTCGCGAATACGCCACAACCCCGCCCGTTCCAAAGGACTGGCCGAAATCGGTGCCGTTGCCCGAGACCTCGCGGAAGTAGAGACGCCCGTAGCGCAGAGCCGGTTCGGTTTGCCGCAACTGCAGCAACCGCTGGACGGTTTGGTACATGGATGTGGTGGTCGAGAACGCGTTGGGCTTGCCCCAGAGCGCCTCGCGCACCGACTCGTTCGAGTTCAGATCAGGATTTCCGTTCGCGTCGACCGTCCCTTGCAGGAGCTGCTCGGTTCCATAGTAGATGCACGGAATGCCTTGCAAGCTCAGCAGCAAAGTAACGCCGAGCGTGACTTGCTCCTCGGGCGTCAGCGGGTGTTTGATGCGCTCATGCTGATCGTGGTTATCCAGGAAGCTCACGAAATAGCGTCCGGCTTCACCGTGCGAGCTGAGCAGCCCCTGTTCGCGCTGCTTGCGGAGCGTGAACACGTTTTGTAGGGCGGAAACGTCGGCCAGGCCTTTGGCAATGCCGGGCAGGTTATAAAACAGCGGGAAATCCAGCGCGGCGTCGATGCCGAAGCTGTCGCCGGTGGCGCCGCTATGGCGTCCTACGAATTCGTCGATGACTTCCTCGTCGTCGTAGATTTCTCCAAAAGTGAAAAAGTTCGACTTCCCGATACTCAGCGCGTACTCGCGCATGGCGTTTCCGAAGGTTTCGATCATGTCCTCTCTGACGTATTTCACGGTATCGATCCGATAGCCGTCGAAATCGTAGCGCGCCATCAGGTATGCGTACGCGCGAATGAGAATATTGAGCACGGGTGAAACGCCATACTTCGCGCGAATCGCTTCCTGTCCGGGCATCGTCGCATCGTATTCGGCGACGAGTTGGCGCATGGTCCCGAAATCTCCAGGTACAAAGCCGCGCGAATCCGGTTCATCGCTCAACTTCGATCCGCGACGCCGGAAGAACAGCGGGTTCTGCAAATCCGTAGGCCAGACCGCGTCGTCGGCGGTTAAGGTCGAGGGGTCCGGCAATTGGTTCTGCCAGTCCGCGCGCGGGAAACCCAAGCCGTTCAACCACTGAATCGAAGGCTCGCTGCCGAGCGGCGCGTTGATCACGGCGGGATCGGCAAAACTATCGACAGTGACGCCGTTGCGCACGTAATCGAAGACGCGGGCCGCATGGTTCAGAACGATATCGAGAATCACATAGATGCCGCGTGCGTGAGCCTCGTCGACCAGGTCGGTCAACTCCTTCTCCGCGGTGGCGAGCGTGCCGTCGGAAGCGAACCGCGCGTCGACGTTCAAGAAGTCCTGGGCGCCGTAGCCGTGATAATTGTACTGCCAGGAGTCCGGCCTGGAGTTCTTCAGAATGGGAGAAATCCAGATCGCGTTGACGCCGAGAGTCTGAAGGTACCCGAGGCGCGACTGCACGCCCTTGAAGGTTCCCCCTTGCCGGACGTCGCAGACGCGATTCCAGGTTTGGCTGGGTGCGGCACCGGAGTTGTTGAACCGATCAAGCATCAAGAAGTAGATGCAGCAATCGCGCCATTCCGTCGGTGAGGGGAATGGCCGGCGGGTGGTGCGCGATTTGCCGTCAACGGTTACGGTTGTCGTGCGTTGTTCTCGGGCAGCCGTCTGCGCATCGGCAATGGCGGCCAGCACGGCAGCGTCCGAAAGACTGGTGGGCATGAATCCTCCTGGCTCCGAGCAGGCACACGCTCAGAGCGCGTTCACACACGTTGGTGGCTGGGGTGACGACAGTACGGCCGGACGGCCTGGCGTAGTCACCCGATTCTTCTAGGAATTCGGGACAAATCGATCTATACACCCTTTAGAAATCAAATGCAATGGTACTCGACGCGCCGCCTCGAGCTTCGCCTGATCTTCGTGCGGGAGAGAACGGGCTTGCGGGAAGGAATACAATATCTTTCTCGGATTCTCTCAGAGGAGTTAAGAAACGATGACACACACAAGACTGGCAGTTCTTATCTCGGCCGGCGCGATGCTGGCGGGCAGCGCTCGCGCCCAGCTTCCTAATTCGAAGGTGCTGACGCTGGACGTGGCGCAAGCGATCGCGCAGGAAGCCATGGCGAAGTGCCACGCCGACGGTTACAACGTCACGGTGCTGGTGGTTGACGCTTTGAATGCACCCAAGGCCTTGCTACGCGCCGACGGGGCGACCGCGTCAACGACGGAGGTGGCGAAGATGAAAGCAACCGCCACGATGTTGTACAACCGGCCGTCGGGCCCGGCCCAGCCGCTGCCGCCGGGAACAGCCGCGCCGCCGGCGACGATTCCGGGGACGATCAACGCCCAGGGCGGCGTCCCGATCAAGGTAGGCGGCGTCACCATAGGCGCGGTTGCGGTCAGTGGCGCGCCCGGAGGTGACAAGGATGCCGCCTGCGCCAACACCGCCCTGGAGAAGCTCGCCGACAAGCTGCGTTAGGCTCGTTGTGAGGCAGGCCTCAGGCCTGCCGACCCGGTTTCACAGGAGGCCTGCCATGCGTTATCGATGGATCGGATGCATTGCGCTGCTGGCGCCGTCGCTTTTGTTCGGGCAGTGGAAGCCGCCGCGCACGCCAGATGGCCAGCCGGACCTGCAAGGCATCTGGACCAATGCCACGCTCACGCCTCTGCAGCGGCCCGCGGAGCTCGGCAATAAGCAATACTTCACCGAAGACGAAGCGGCCGCCTTCGAGAAGCAGCGCATCCAACAAAACGACGTGGATCGCGTCGAAGGCGCGCGGGGCGAGGCGGACCTGGCCCGCCGCGCGTACAACAACGTCTGGTTTGACCGCGGCAATCATGTAGTGAACAGCCGCCGCACGTCGCTGATCACCGATCCGCCCGACGGCCGGGTTCCGCCGTTGACACCAGAGGCGCAGAAGCGGTTCGCCGCGGTTCAGGCCCATGGCAAGGAGCATCCGGCCGACGGTCCGGAAGACCGCTATTTGACCGAGCGCTGCATCCTGTTCGGAGCAACCGGTCCTCCTATGCTGCCCGAGCCCTACAACAACAACTACGAGATCGTGCAGGGGCCCGGCTACGTCGCGATTCTCGCGGAAATGAACCACGACGTGCGGCTGATCCCGCTCGATGGCCGCCCACATCTGCCCTCGGGCATGGCGCAGTGGAAGGGAAACTCGCGCGGGCGTTGGGAGGGCGACACGCTGATCATCGACACCACCGATTTCCGTTTCAACGACCAGAGCCGGTTTGGCGTCGGCTACTTAACCGGCCTGACCGATCAGAACCTGCACGTGGTCGAGCGCCTCCGCCGCATGGACGCCAGTACGATCTTGTATCAGGCGACCGTCGACGATCCGACGGTATACACGAAACCGTGGACCGTCGAAATCTCGATAAGCAAGCGCGACGATCCGATCTTCGAATACGCCTGCCACGAAGGCAACTACGGCATGTCCGGCATTCTCTCGGGAGCTCGCACTGAGGAAAAGAACGGGCAGTGAAAGAAGGGCGAGACACGTTCTCCGCTATTGCCGCAAAATCCAGCTAACGATCCTGTCGAGAGCCGCCGGCGCGATTGTCACGTCGATATTTTCGTATTCGGCGACGCTGCCCGTCTGCGCCGGCTGGAACAGGTGATTCAAGCCCGGCAACTCCACAACTTCGACGTGTTTGTTGCCGCCTTTCTTCAAGGCGTTTTGAATTGCGGGTAAATTCTGCGACGGCGGTACTTGCAGATCCTTCGACCCGGCCAACACCAATACCGGGCAGGTCACTTCGCGCAGCGCCGTGGCAGGATCGTATTGCAGAAAATATCGCGTCCAAGAATAGGAAAGTTCCGCGACCTGTTTGTCGAGCATGCCCTTCGGCCACTGAGCCGAGAATCGTGCCTCGACATTTTTCCGCAAAGCGTCGACATCCGTTTCTTTTTCCGCCATTGCAATCACTTCTGCCTCCTCACGGCCTTGCTTCTGAGCCTCTTCGTGAGAGATGCCTGAGGCTTCGGCCAAGAGACGCGTCTGTTCGGGCAAGATCTGGTCCCCGCGCATGCCGGGAGCGGCCATCAGCACTACAAAGCCAATTCCCGTATCGTTTGACGCGACGATTGCAGCAATCAGCCCGCCTTCGCTATGCCCGATCAGCCCGATCTTCTTCCTGTTCACCTCAGGGCGCATCCGCAAAAATGCAACGCCAGCTTCGGCATCACTGGCAAAGTCGCCAGTGGTAGCGTCGAATTCGCTACCGCCCGATTCGCCCACACCACGTTTGTCTGTACGCAGCACTGCGATGCCTATGCGCGTCAGGTAGTCCGCCAGCACCAGCAATGGACGGTGCCCCATGATCTCCTCATCGCGATTATGCGGTCCGGACCCACCGATCAGCAGCGCCGCCGGAAATGGGCCATGACCTCGGGGCACAGTCAGAGTGCCGGCCAGTGTAATGCCCGCCGCCGGGTTCAAGAACCGGACATTCTCTTCTTCATATGGGTACGGCTTGACCGGATTTTGCGGCCGATTGGGCGGTGGGGGCGCGATGTGCGGCGCCTGCTTCAGGACCAAATCTATCGATCGGCCTCTCTGCGTCCACGTTCCCTGAATGCCAGACCCGTCGTTCGACAGAATGCCTTCGAATCTTCCGCCGCTCACCGGTGCATCGATTGTGATGCGCGATCCGGCGCCTTCCGCGATCGAAATCGGGATCCCGCTCGCATGTTGGGCCGGACTATCCATTGCCCCGAGAAATCCTCCGGCCACCCGCTCGATATGAAAAACGAGGTTCAGGTCGTGCCTCGGCGTAGCTAGTGTTCCAGACCACGTGCCGGCAATCATTGACGGGAATGTCCGTTTCCAAGTCAGCGGCCGCG
>Ga0335079_10001661_pt1 | contig 25378 bp, 23 predicted proteins | sample Lox_Sample_33_FD_206719 | JGI IMG/M metagenome (GOLD analysis project Ga0335079, IMG submission 206719) | Soil microbial communities from Loxahatchee National Wildlife Refuge, Florida, United States - Lox_Sample_3.3 | ecosystem: Environmental > Terrestrial > Soil > Wetlands | place: USA...
CTCAGGCGGCGGGCCAGGCGTGGAGTTTTCGCACTCTGGAAACACAGTATCGTGCGGCACCCCAGGAGTTCTTCTTCCGCCGCCGTCTGGAGACGCTCGAGAAAGGACTCGGCATGCGTGGACGCTTCACTGTTGTGGATGCCCGCTTCCAGCGGGATGGAGGTGAGTTGTGGGTGATGCCATGAGAACGCAGCGCTGGTTGAGAGCCGTTGTCGGCACGCTGGCGCTGGCAATGATCGTCTTTCATGCGATGGCCGTGGTGGTGACAGAGGGGCACACGGCGCTGATTACGCGTTTCGGACGTCCCGTCCGCGCGGCCACCCAAGCTGGCCTGCACTGGAAGCTGCCTTGGCCCATCGACGCGGCTTCCTTGCTGGACATGCGGCGGCGTGTTTACGAGACCGGCCACACTGAAATGCTCACGCGCGACAAGAAGAACATCATCGCGCGGACTTTCGTGGTCTGGAGGATCGGAGACGCCCTGTCCTTCAGCCAGGCCATCGGAATCGATGGGGCGGCCGAGGCCAAGCTGGATGGACTGCTGACCAATGCGGCCATCGGGACCCTGGGCGGACACGACCTGTCGGCGTTGGTGTCTACGAACGCCTCCGATCTGCAGGTGGACCAGATCGAGTCCGAACTCCTCGCTTCAACGGCGCCGATTGCGTTGCACAGCTATGGCGTGGCCATCGAGCAGATTCGTCTGGAGCGCATCGCGCTGCCTGAAGAGAACGTCACGGCGGTGTTTGAACAGATGCGGGCCGAGCGGCGGCAGTTCGCCGCCAAATTCCAGGCCGAAGGAGACCGTGAAGCCAGCCGCATCCGCTCGGAGGCGGATCTCGAGGCGGCCCGCATCCACGCCAAGGGAGCCGAAGAGGAGGCTCGCATCCGCGGCGAGTCGGCGGCGCGAGTCGCGAAGACGTACGCCGATGCCCATCGCATCGACCCGGAACTCTACCGATTCACACGATCCCTGGAGTCCCTCGATAAGCTTGTCACGGGAAGCACGTCGCTGATCCTCCGCACCGACTCCGAGCCATTCTCCCTGCTGGAAAATAAAGGGGGCAAATGAGAAGGACGGGGCCGCCTTCCGAGATCGGCAGGCTCGCCGCGCCGGTCGCCGGCCTACTTGATGCGGGCTGGCGGCGAATGCACTGGTGGGTCGCCGCCATGGCGGTCCTTTACTCCCTGTCCGGAATTACGATTGTCAGGCCCGACGAAGCGGCGGTCGTCCTGCGCTGGGGGCGGCTGGTGGGGGACACACCCGCGTTGCAGGAACATGGCCCGGGGCTGCTATTCGCCTTCCCGCGGCCAGTGGACCAGGTAGTTCGCGTGCCGATCAAGCACGTGTGGGAGGTGCCGGTGAAGACCCTGGCGAGTGCAACCGTCAACGCCGATTCCGCATCCGGCTTGGATCCTGTGACTCAGGGTTACGCGCTTACCGGAGACCAGAACATCGTGCACCTGGATATGGTGGCCCGCTACCGGGTGCGAAATCCAGCCGAGTGGGCATTCTACGGCCCTAAGACCGACATCCTGCGCGTCGAAGTCACTGCCGCGATGGTTCGTTCGCTCGGTGAGATGCCTGTCGACCATGTGCTCGCCGACGGCCGCAAGCAGCTCATCGCGACGGCCACGCGCCGCGCGCAGGCTGGACTGGACGCCGCCCACTCTGGTCTTGAGCTGTCCTCGCTCGAACTCACCCGGCTCACGCCTCCGGCCGAGCTGGCGACCGATTTCGACTCCGTCCAGAGCGCCTTCATCGGAATGGAGACGCGAAAAAAAGAGGCCCAGACCTATGCGGAGAACGCCATCCCACAGGCACAGGCGAAGGCGGCCGCGGCGGTGCAGTCCGCAATGGCGGCTGCCGCCTCCGATCTCGCTACCGCCAATGGCGAGACCCAGGCGTTTCTGGCTTTGGATCGGGAGTATCGGGCGCAGCCGGCGGTGGTGCGGGAGCGTCTCTATCGCGACGCCGTGGAACGGGCCATAGGCCGCGCGGGCACGGTCCGGTGGGTGCCTCCTCCAATAGGTGGGAATTACCATGGGTTCCGTATCACACTGCAGCCCAGCGGATCCCGCCCTAAGACCGGAGACCCAGACGAAGGCGGAGGCGACCCTGAGTGAGCGGCATCGGGTTCCAGGCCACGACCAGCGAGGGAGTGCCGGTTGCGCTCGCCCCGGAGGAGCGCCGCCGCATCAGTCTACGGCTCGGTACGGGGCTGGCTGGGATCGGGCTGCTTGGGCTGGGCACAATCCTGGTGAGGCTGGCGCCCGGCCAGTGGCAGGTTGGAGAGCTTTGTCGAGGCTTGGCGGCACTGGTTGTGGGAGTGCCGACGCTCGCCTCCGGTCTGCGCGGAGTGGTGACGGGAGACACGCGAAGGGCCACCGACCAGTTGGTCGCCATCGCCGTGCTCGCCGCGGCAGCAAGCGGCGACTTCGTGACGGCGACCCTGATTCCGCTCTTCCTCGAACTGGGGCGCCTCTTCGAGGAGCGGAGCTCTCTGGGCGCTCGGGCCGCCATCGACGGGATCCGCGCGCTTAGCGCCCGTCAGGCGGTGAGATGGCGCCACGGCATCGAGGAGCGCGTTGATCCGAACAGCCTGTCGGCGGGCGATGAGATCATCGTTCGGCCCGGCGAAAGGATTGCCGTTGACGGAACCATACTGGACGGCCGCGCGGCAGTCGACCAGTCCGCCATCACCGGGGAGTCGCTTCACGAGGATGTGGGACCTGGCAGCCCGGTCTTCGCCGGAACCGTGGTGCTGGACGGGCTGCTCAGAATTCAGGTGCGTGGAACCGGCGCCGATACCGTGCTGGGACGGGTAGTGCAACTCCTGGCCGAGGTGGAACTCGCCAGCGTCCCTCTCCTGAGGCTGTTCGAGCGTCGCGCCGGGGTATGGCTGCCACTCGTGCTCACGCTTGCCGCAAGCACGCTATTCTTCACCGAGAACCTATCGCGTGCCATCGCCGTGCTCGTCGTAGCCACCCCGACGGCCTTGGTGGTGGCGGGTCCGGCCTCGGTGGTGGCCGCGATGACTGTGGCTACGCGTCTTCGCATCCTGATCAAGAGCGTGGACTTTCTGGAGCGCGCATCCGACGTCGACACGCTGATCCTGGACAAGACCGGGACCGTGACGGTAGGTGAGCCGACGGTCACGGGGATCCAACCGGCGGAGGGCGAAACCGAGATGACGCTGCTCACGGTGGCGGTGGCATGTGGCTTCGGCTCGCTACATCCCGTCTCACGGGCCGTGGTGGCGGAGGGCCTGAGTCGCGGAATAGTGGGTACGCCAGCGAGCGAACTCCAGGAGAGGCCAGGGCTCGGCGTGGTCGCCATAGTCGACGGCCGTCAGGCAATTCTCGGGCGCAAGGAGCTGCTCGTGGATCTGGGAATCGATGTCGGATCGCAGGAGGACGCCGGCGCTTCGCAGGTGTGGGTGGCATACGGAGGGCGTTTCATCGGCAGCCTTCTGCTGCGAGATCAACCTCGCCAGGAGGCCCGCGGGGCGCTCGCCGCCTTGAGGGCGTTGGGGATCGGCCGCTTCGTACTACTCACGGGCGATCGTACAGAGGTGGCCCGGAAGGTAGGGGAGGCCCTCGGCATGGACGAGGTTGTCGCCGAAGTCCTCCCTGCCCAGAAACTCGACGTGGTGCGGGCCGAACAAGCCGCCGGGCGCACCGTCATGATGGTCGGCGACGGAGTGAACGACGCGCCCGCCCTTGGAGGGGCTGATGTGGGAGTAGCGATCGGCGCCGAACTCAACGAAGTAGCTCTGGGAGGAGCGGATGCAGCGATTTTGGGAACGGATCTCCGGCGCTTGCCGCAACTCATCGCGCTGGCGGATAACACCCGCCGCGTGATCGGTCAGAACGTGTGGCTGGCATTCGGACTTTCTTTGATCCTCATTGTGCTGGCCGCGTTTGGAGTATTGGACCCGCTGACCGGGGCCCTGTCCCAAAGTGTGGCCGTCCTTGCGGTTGTGGCTAACAGTGCCCGTATTTTGCGATTCGCAGGCTAGTCTGTGCCCAGGACCGTTTAGAAGCCACTCTGGCCAAGTTCGAAGAGATGGTCAGGGGTCTTCGCGCGCCACTGATCGCGCAAGCGCATCCGAACAGGGCTATCTAAGCCCGTTCACAAGATTGTTGTGAATCCACGACACTATGTCCGTCCATACTGGCATCGCGCGCATTTGTGATATCCACGACCTACGGCACGATGAGGAACACGCATTCAGAGCTGAAAATCTGGAGGGAGTTCGGTTTCCGGACCGCTGGCATTGCTGCCATCCTGAGTGTACTTTTGGTACTTAAAATGAAGTTTCTTGCCGACACTATTTGCCGCGTAATCAGGAGATAGCGAGGGCCGTCTGTTTCGGGACCAGGCGGCCGCTAGCGCGTCGGCAGATCCGCTACGACAGTGCGTGTACTTGAAACGTCCGGACGTGCCGGGGACCGGGCATGCCGTGCCGTCGAGAGTCTCAGAACGGTGTACCCTGTCGCGGATTCTCTGGCTCATTTGCCCGAGCAAGTCCAGGCTCATTCGGGAGCTTCGAGTTATTCAAACCTGTTTCAGAAGGTCCTCTAAATTTGGGACAACGAGAAGATGCACGGCCAGCAATTCAGCAGTCGTCCGCAATCGCCAGTTGCTGCTCTGCCGAAGCTGGCAGCTCGCCAAAATGCCTCGTGACAAGGCTTCGCAAAGATCCTCAGGTCACCATCTCGCCGGCTCGCTCAAATTCCGCCTTAAGACCTTGTTCCGCATAACAGGGCTGGAAATAGCCATACTGGATCTCCGTTCCGCAGTCTAGCCGTCTCGCCTGAAGGAACGGATTGAGCGAAATCTTTTACCCCGACGAAAGAGATGATCGAATCCACTGGAACGAACGCCATTCTATTTCGGCCGGGACAAGCCAGGAACCTCAAGCTGATCGAGACGCTGGTGCACGTCGCGCGCCGGCACCAGATATCGCATTGTGGTCTCCAATGACTTATGGCCCATCCACTGTTGGACGGTTCGCACATCGAACCCGGCCCGCAGCATTCGAGTCGCGTACGTCGAGCGAAATGTCTTCAAATCGAACTTGGCGGAATCAAGCCCGGCGCGTCCTGCGACCGCTTTGCAGACGTCCAGCATGTGTTGTTCCCGGTTGCCAGTACGCGATGGAAAGACGAACTCGCTTCCTTGGCGCTTCGGATGTTGCGGCAGCAGCTCCGCCAATTGAGCCGTCAGCGGCACCTCCCGTTCCTCCCATCGCTTGGGATAGAAGGCCCAAGTGGGCTTGGCGGTGACCCGCAAAACCTTGAGGTCCGCCTTAATATCCGACCAGATCAGATGAACCACCTCCTGCTCGCGCAGGCCCGTCATCAGAAACGTTGAGAAAAGGACCTTCTCTCTTTCGCGGCAAGCCCCGAAGAACCGGGTGAGATCGTGTTCGCTGTACTCACATGGAAGAGGCGTGATCTTGCCAGGCAGATGTAGCTCCCGCGTGATGTTGGGTCTACCCTGTCGCTTAAAGAACTGCGCGATGATGATGACGTTGTGAAGGACGGTGTTGGCCGCCATGTGCTCCTTTTTCATCAGGTCAACAATGAACCCGTCCAGATCCTCGACCGAAATATCCTGGACCGTCGGTCGACCGTTGAAGTACTCGGCGAAGCGATCCAGCACCGCTCGATATTTTCGCAGCGTATTCGGTTTCTTCAGCGTTTCGACCTGAGTCAGATAACGGGAGACCGCGACATGAAGGGGAGGATTCTTGACCTGCTCGCCAGCCTTTTCGAATCCAGAAATTCCGAGTTTTCGGCCCTCCAGTTCATGCCGTTTTCGTTTCTGGGCTTCGAGCACCTGCGCCACGGTGGTGCCGCCGAACTCGCGCCTACGTCTGCCGCCGACGTACCATTCGATGAAGTAGCGCAATTCGGGCAGTGCTGCCCAGTTGGGATTACCCTTATCGTTGCGAGGTATGGAAAAGAGTTTCCAGCGCGCACCGATCTTCACGCGCTTGAGGATGTTGACCCGGGACACTGCTCGCCTCCGCCAGATATTCTGGCAGACAACAAAGCAGACAACAAAAACTGTAAGTTCTAGAATTTAAAGGAGAGAAGCAGGAAGCTGGCATTCTACCACTGAATTACTCCCGCATCATTGCGCTAGGGAGGGTCAGCCGAAGACCAGAGAACCTGGTCTCGAACCGAATCCTCCACCTAGCTCTGCCATTTCACGACATCAACAAGATACCACAATGCCACCACACCGAGCTCAGGCGGCGAGAGCTGAATGCACGAGGACTGCGGACGAGAACAGATTTCCCAACTCAGCCGGTTCCGCTTTCGGCCGGCCCGTAGTGGTGAAAATTGTCGCCCTCCAGATCGACTTTGGCTGCCAGCAGGCCGAGCAGATCCTTCAGGGAGATGACTCCCACCAGCCGATCGCCTTCAGCGACCATCAGGCGGCTCAGGCCGCCGGCGCTCATCTTCGAAAGCGCCTTCACTGCATCCACATCGGGCGCGAGCGTGTTGTCCGGTGAACGCGGCAGGAGTACCTCCTGGACACTGTGGCGGTTCCATTCCTCGCGCGGGATGGTTTTTATCCGGCTCGTGGTAACGCACCCGGCAAGTCTCTGCGCAGCGTCCAGAACCGGGAACATCTTGTGGTGGTAACGATAGACGTACTCGTTGACAAGCTCTTCGATCGAAATGTGAGATGGGGCTGCTACCGGATGCTCATTCATGAACCGGCGAACGGGCTCTCCTTCCAGGGCGACGCGAATCATCATCTGCCGATAGGAGGACTCCGCAGCACCCTTGACGAACAGTCCGATCAGGAAGTACCACATTGCGCCGACAAAATTGCCGCTGAACCACTGCCATACGGCAAGAAGCATCAGCAACACGCCAAACCCGCTACCCATCGCAGAGGCAGTTCGGGTCGCGCGTCTCAGATCGCCCTTCCACTTCCATAAGAGCGACCGTAGAACGCGCCCACCGTCGAGGGGAAAGGCGGGAACCAGATTGAACGCGGCCAAGGCCAGATTTACCCAGGATAGGTAATAGAACACGCCGCTGATGGTCAGGGGCAGAATTCCCTTGAAGCCTATGTAGAGAATGTAAAAGAAGGCACCAGCCAAGATACTGGCGGCGGGACCTGCGATCGCCATAACGAACTCGGTCCTGGCGTCCGGCGGCTCGTCACCCATCTCAGCGACGCCGCCAAAGATGAAGAGCGTAATCCCCTTCATCGGCATGCCGTGCTGCCGTGCCACCAACGAGTGAGAGAACTCATGCACGACAATACACGCGAACAATCCCAACGCACTCACGATCCCCATCCACCAGTATTCGGCCGGCGCGAGGCCTTTGTATTTCGAAGGGTAATAAGACACCGCAAGAGTCCAGGAGATCAGCAACGCTAAGACCAGCCAAGTGGCATCCGCGCGCACTTCGAATCCGAACAGATTGAACAGGGTCACACGTCGTCCCAACATACTCGCCGCGCACCGACCGCGATTTCAGCGTAAAGGCAACCCATAAGGACGCTATAAGGACCGCCTTACGGTTTTCTTTACGCCCGGCGAAGAACAGCAATCAACCCTGGTCGCGTTTTCAGGGTCCGCCGCGCGAATCATTTGGCCGGACTTTTCGCTGCGGTGAGGCGATGTAGCCATCTCTTGTGCGCACCAGAAGCCTTCCACCGTGCGGCGCGGTCGCGGTCACGCGGATGCCCCTGAAGGTTCCGTCCAGTTTCTGGTTAGAGGGGAAGTAACTGAATGTGTACTGGTTGCGAATGTCCGCAGCGATCGCCTGACAGACCTGCACTACCCTGCCTGTTTCGCTCGGTAGGTAGACTTCACCACCCGTCACGCGAGCGAGTTTCTTGAGAACCCCGGGGTTACGGTCCTTATCGTCCTCGTCGAACAATCCGATCGTGTAGATGATCGCGTCCGAACGCCCTGCGATCTCCAGTACCTGGTCCAGCGCGTGATGGCTTGCGTTGTCACCGCCATCGCTGATCACGATCAGAACTTTCTTTTCCAGGGAGGCCTTGTTCAGGTGGGCCAAGCCAACTTCGATCGCGTCATAGAGGGCCGTCCTGCCATTCGCGGGAACGCCATTCAGCGCGTGCTCCAATTCAGCCGTGCTGGCTGAAAAGAGCTCCGCTCCTCGCAGGCCGAAGCACACCCGCTCATTGAAGTTCACCACGAACATCTGGTCGTTTGGGTTGCTCGATCGCGCGAAGGCCAGCGCCGCGGCAGTCACGTCTCGCCGTTTCCGCGACATGCTCCCGCTATTGTCGACGACGAGTCCAACAGCCACGGGCACGTCCTCATGTTGAAACTCGCGGATCGCCTGCGGCACACCATTCTCGAAAATCTGGAAATCGTCCTTCCGCAGACCGGAGACGAACCGCCCTTTCCTGTCGCGAACGGTCGCATGGAGGACCACCAGGTTCACATCGACGGAAAACTTGAAGTCCGGCCCCGAAGTGTCCGCCTGGCCGGAAGCGTATTGCGCCGCCATCAGAAAAAACAGCGGCAGGAATCGGGTCATGGCGTCCTTTCCGCGCCGGCCACCTGGCAGCGCACTTTCTAGGCAGCGGCATTCGTAGGAGTGTTCACCGGGACCGTCCGGTTTCTGGGAGCGGCTTGAGCCTTGGGCGCGACGATCTTCAAGATTCCCTTGTCCAGGGTTGCGGACACCTTATCGACATCAATCGCGCCTGGCATATCGAATCTTCGCAACAGAGTTTGTGCGAATTCGCAGAAGTGCAAGTGATCATTCGAGGCTTCATGCTTATGCCGCACCTCGCCCTCGATCAGCAGGGATTCGGGAGTAGCGGTGATCTTGATATCGCCGGGCTCGAATCCTGGCGCTTCGACTCGTAGGGTCAGGTCGTTGTCATGTTCCGTCATCTCCGCGCCGGGCGACCAAATCAACTCTCGCTCGGCACGCAGCCAGTCATCCATATCACTCCCAAATGTGCTGCCCCGACCAAGGAAATGCTCGAAGGCGCGCCGCCGCACGGCGTCGGCGACCTTCTCCATTTCCGTAAAGACTGACAGTGCACCTTTCTGCGGTTCGCGTATTTTTTCAATGGCGATACTGTTCATATCTGGATCTCCAAAGCTCCGGGTTATCAAGCAGTGTCCCGGCGGGCGGCTCGGATTCGGACGTCCGCAGGGATGAACTAATGCTCGTTCGACCAAAAGTTTAGGCCAGGGGTATTAGAACGCCATTAAGAGGAGCTTACGTTTTTCTTAATTGTCCGGCTGTGCGGAGCGCGTTGTGCCGATCGAGATTGCGACGGCGCAGGCGGCCGGTGGGCTCAGGCGTGCCCTGCAGATTTGGTGCACTCCTCCGCCAAGATGCAGATGCTTCTCCAGTATGGGAATCATCCTAGAGGCATATGCCTTCAACGTCGGCATCCTGGCCGTGAATCCGCTTCGCGCTTAGAATCGCATATCGCGAGGCGATGGGCGGCGATCTCGTCGCGGGCAAACTGATGGTCGAATGCGGCGCCTTCAGATGGCCAATAGCCGGATCGAAGGGTTTTTGCCGGCATCGACCCCTTTGGAATCGAGACGCCGGTCTTGGCCGCGAGCATCGTGAGTAGCTCGTAGGACTGGGTGTGGTCCTGAACCAGCGTCTTAGCAAAGTCCTTAACGGCGTTTTCGCCCGCCTGATTCTCTGCCATCTGGCCTTCGTGTGCCTCGGTCATATCGGTTTTTGGCGGCCATAATCATGAACTGTTTATCGGCCTCACTCAAGGGACGCTGCCTGCGGCGGCTCCGGCCGCGACGGCCAGGGCCAGGCACAGCGCGCCTGGAAGGATTCCGAGACTTCGCATGCTAAAATCTCCCTTTCTTAAATCCGGTCCAGTACTGCTCCGAAATCCTCAGCCGGGCTATGGCTGACGTCTTGTGGGTCCGGACAGTTTTGCCGGCGTATGCTCGATGGAGGCTCCACACCTGCAAGGAAATCCTGTGCGCACAGGATTGCGCTGCACCCCCTCAGCAGGAGCAGGCCACCGGACCGCCTGTCCAGTGGTATCGCTGGTTTTCATATTCGGAGTTTTGTATAGTGCTTTCAAGCGCACGGCCTACGGTAATCTCCAAATACGCGCGCCCCACGACATGCATGCGCGCCGGTTAGCCCCGGTTGGCGCGCACGATAAACCTTTGCGGTGCGGAACCTACAAAGTAGAACGGAAAGCACGTGACCAGTGTCAAGCTGTCGTTGCCGCCCGGAGCCAGGACCTCCACGTCACACGGATGCACGACATCGGTCGATATCACCCGGTAGCGGTAGACCTTCTCCAATGTGGTCAGGGTAATGACATCATTTGCGCCGTATGGAGCGGAGACAGCGGAAGAATGTGTCTCTGTGACCCGCAATCCCCACGTTGCCGCTCTGCCACGGGAATGCCGTTCCCGGGATATGCCCAATCGCCCGGCGGAGGTCGCCGCCGGCGACCCCTTCCACCACGACAACGGACACGCCCAGACGCGGAATCTCGAGTCTGGCCATGGGCTCACCGTCAACGGGAAGCATGCGCGGCGCGTGCAACGTCGATGAACCAGGACCGCCGAGATATTGCGCCGCAAACTGTCGAGCAGTGACGGTCTGAAAACGCTCGGCATCAGCCCAGGCCAAGGCGCAATAACCCAAGACTGCGATTCCGCCAGCAGTCAGGGCAACTTGCGCCGCCTGGAGCGCACGACGTGTATCTCCGATGGCCACCTCACTTCATTTTCGCCACTGCCATTCGCAGAGAACCGGCGGCAACGAGCGATGCGAAGCCGATTAGAGCGAACAGGGGAAGCGAACTAGCCGACTTCGGCAGTTCTTTTTGCGGCGTCGGCGCGGGGGACGGCGGCGCCGGGAAGGCTTCGGCAATGTGGACTTCTTCCTGGGTCGGCTTCTGCGCCATGAGCGGGGCTTTCTTCATCGCCATCACGTGCGGTTCGGTCATCGACTTAGTCTGCTTCGTAGTATTCGCCGTCAATTCGTTGGGCATGGACGGCACGGGCTGCTTGTTTGCCTTAGCGAGTTCAACCGCTTTGACCTTGGGATAAACGAAATCGTGCCCATAGTTCTCTCCCGGATAGAACCATGCCCTCACGGCCTCTGGAGATCCGGCAGCACGCTCCTCAAAACTGATGATCGGCTTACCCGCCGGCGTGAGCCGATAATCGGGAATGGCGAGAAAAGTGCCGTAGAGGTGAGTCTCGTCTTTGTTGAACACCTGGACGATGTTGCGATCTGACAAGGAATCTGCGAGTTTAAACACATAAGTACCTGCAGGCAGGACCTGCCCTGGGATTTCGACCGGCCCGTTGAATGTGACGACTGTCTTCTGGTTCCATTCGTCGGCCCTGGCCTGTGGCGTCGCTGCAATCAGGATTCCGATACCAACTGATGCTATTAGCCGCACAACGTTCATCTCACTATCTCCTCTTGGGGAGAATTGGGTTGCCTCTCAGAGGTCCCTTTTCTCCGTTACCCTCCGAGTGCCAACTTACGGCGGAACATATAACAGTTATGCGAACAACTCAGTGACATGATCCGGGAAGAGCTACCGAAACGGGAGGGGGGAGGCGGTGATCAGCACTTGCCGCATTCTTTGCGAAGCACGAAAAGTCGCCTCCGAGCCTCGTTCAACCGGAACAGCCTAACGGATCGTGAGCAAAGGCCCGCATCAACCACCAACATAACTGCCAGGGGCTTAAGAAATAATTAAAAAAGCCTTACAGCTTCTCTTATGGGCAAAGATGCCCGAGAGTTCCGGCTGGAGCTAACGGGACAGAACGGAATTGACACGTGAGAGAAGCTGATCCAAGCCGAACGGCTTGCTGACATAGTCAGTCGCACCCGCGGCAAGCGCGAGGTTTCGTCCGCTCGAGTCCCGCGACGTGACCACAATCACAGGAACGTCGAACTTGGCCCGGATCACCCGACAGATTTGCAGCCCGTCCAGCCCCGGCATCCGCCAGTCGAGCAGGATCAACTCGGGGACCGCGGTACGGAGGATCGTGAGGGCTTCGGGTCCACTCGCGGCCTCGGTCACTTCATGTCCGCTGGCGCAGAGCGCGACTTTCAGTGCGCGGCGGAATCCCCGCTCGTCGTCAATAATCAGTATTCTTGCCATGCCGAAGAAGCCTTTCGATCAGAGCTGCGGTTGGCACATGGTATGTTTCGGCACTCAGCCGTTGCGCGCCGCTCCAGGGTTTGACGCCGACGCTCTACGAATATAGGAAAAGCGCGTTAGGGAAGAATAAGGAGAGTATTACAGGTTTTCTGATGGAACACCCATGACTGCAAGGCGGTATCCGATGGAGGGCTCGGTGATGAGAAAGCGCGGATTTCGCGGATCTGGCTCGACCTTCTTGCGTACCTGGTTGATGAACACGCGCAGGTATTCAACCTCATTGCCGTAGTCCGGACCCCAGACAGCCTGCAGAAGCCTGCGGTGAGAAACGACTTCGCCAGCGTGCTCGGCGAGGCAATAAAGCAATTTGAATTCCTTGGCGGTGAGGTGGAGTGTCCCGCCTGCCCGTCGCACTTCGTGGCTTTCGAGGTCGATCTCCACGCTGTCCAGATGGAGCGTCCGTGAGTGGAAGGCGCGGGTGCGCCTGGCCAACGCTCGAATGCGGACAATCAACTCCTCGATATCGAACGGCTTGGTCAGGTATTGGTCCGCTCCAGCTTCAAACGCTTCGGCCCGCTCTTTGGCTAATTTCTTGACCGAAATGACGATCACGGGCACATCGGAGAAGACTCGAAGAGCACGGCAGGTGTCGATCCCGCTCATGCCGGGGAGGAGCACATCCAGGAGAACCACATCGGGAGTTGCGATCCGCAGCCGATCGACCGCTTCTTCGCCGCTGGCCGCCTCGTCCACTTCGAAGGCGCGCGCAACCAGGGCGATCTTTATCGCGCGCCGCGCCTGGGGATCGTCATCGACACTCAAGATTCTCAAATTGCTCAAAGGATGCCTCCGCAGTCACTGGCAGGGAGATATGAAAGGTGGAACCCGAGCCTGGAGTGCTGTTCACCCAGATCTCTCCGCCGTGGGCCTCCATGATACATTTTGCACTTGCCAGGCCGAGTCCAGTTCCGGGCGTACCCATGCCCCCGGCACGTCCGCGATAGTATCTCTCGAAGATCCGCTGCTGTTCGTCTCCTGGTATCCCGCAGCCGGAATCGGTGACGTGGACGACGAGCTCGGCGCCGGTGAATTCGACCTGGATTCGGACCGGCGACGCGTTGGGCGAGTACTTGATGGCGTTATCAACGAGTTGACGGATGACCTTTTCGATCAAGTCCGCGTCGAAGCTGGCGGCGGGGATGGCGTGAGGGCCTGCTACTTCGATCGCACGCCCATCCGTCTCGGGACCGATTCCCTGGAGCGCGCGCGCCACCACTTCCCAGATCGCATGGGGGGCCTTATTCAAGCGCGGTTCGTGGGTATCGCGGCTATTCATCCGGATTGCCTCGTCGATCCAACGCTCGATCCGTTCCAGCTCTTCGTCCGCGATTTCCAGGAGTTCCCTCTGTTGCGCGGCATTTCCAGGTTGTCTCGACCGCAGGGTGCTGACTGAAACCTTCACCGTGGCAAGCGGCCCCTTGATCTCGTGGGCCAGTGCGTCAAGAATCGCGGATTTGAGATTGCCGGCGTGCTGAAGGAGCGCCACATCCACGGCCTGACGCGCTGCGCGGACTTTGACAAGCGCCACCCCCACGCGCTCAGCAACCGCAGCCAGAGTATGCGGCGACACATCCGAGCCGGCGACACCGAGGCTGCTGTTCTCGCCGACCTTGACGACCGCGAGACAGGATTGCGGGTCGAAGAACGACCCTCCGCGCGCGGCTACCTCGCGCAGCCGCTCCCCCGTGATGCGTCCAGATTCGGCGCCGGAGCGAAAGATCCGGCCGCTCGTACAATCGAAGAATGCAGCGCCCGCGACGCGCAACGCAGTCACGACGTTATCCGCAATCCGCGCCAACACGAGGTTCGGATCATCGCATTGTAGCAGGGCGTTATCGAGCTCATTGAGAAGCGCCAATTCGTTGCTGCGCGCCTCGGCCAGGCGACGGTCGCGATTGGCGCGTGCTGCAAACCAACCGATTGTGATGGCGGTGCACAGGAACGCCCCTAGGGTGATCATGTGTTCTGGCGGGCCGGTTTCGAATCCGTGCAGGGGCAGCGCGTAGTAGTCGAAAGCCAGTCCGCCGCCCAGCGAGGCGGCAAGAGCCTCGGGCCATCCACATCGCACCGCAACACCCAAAACCAGCAAGACCAGCGTGAGGGCCAAGGCGGCAGGCTCGAGGTGGAGAAGGCCCTTGATAGAGAAGGTGACTGCGACCGCAAGACAACCTGCCATCGCGCATTGGATTACGCGGCGGATAGTACGGCCTCGCATACGGGATGAAATCCACTCGATTCGCTCTATACGTTCCGCATAATAATTTTATCAGGGTATGGACGTTGGCGAGCGATGGATGCGTTACCCGATTGAATCCTGGCATACAAAGCGAGCAGCATTTCAGTCAGGTTTGCCCCTGTGGGTAGTATGGAGTAGCCCTCGGGGACTACTCAGGAAAGCAAGGCGCCCGCGGCGTCGGGCCAGAGGCCTAGCCCGCAAAGGATCCCAGCCTCGGCGTACTTATCGCACACTTCGAATCACACGTGCTTCAATGGAAACGATGCGCTGGATCCTGTCCCGTGAATCCGGAGAGATTTTGCAGCGGTTCCTGGCGTCCGATGTGCTTCTGGGCTTCGACTTCGACGGAACCCTGGCGCCGATTGTGGAGGATCCCGACCGGGCCGGAATGCGCAGCGAAACGCGGCGCCTTCTGCGCCGCGTGGCTGCCGCCCGCCCGTGCGTAGTGATCTCCGGGCGTTCTCGCGCCGACCTCTCTGAAAGGCTGGCCGGCACAGGGGTCCGCCGCATGATCGGGAATCACGGCGGCGAACCGGCAAGACGAGCGCCCGAGATCCGGCACAGGGTCGCGTCGTGGCACGACACTCTCGCCAAGCGTTTGTCGGCGTTGCCGGGATTGAGAGTCGAGGACAAGGGACTCTCGCTCACGGTCCACTATCGGGGTTTCCGCCCGAGGGCGAGGGCAAGGTTAGCCATTCGGAAGGCGGCTGAGCGGCTTCCGGGAGTTCGTCTCATCAGCGGACTGGAAGCCATCAGCCTGGTCCCCAGGGAGGCTCCCCACAAGGGCACGGCTCTCGTGGCCGAAATGCGCCGGCTGACATGCGGCCGCGCGCTCTACGTAGGCGACGAGGGCACCGACGAAGATGTATTCGTACTTCACGACGATTCACACCTCCTGACTGTCCGCGTAGGGCGGCGTCTCCATTCCCAGGCGCAGTATTTCCTCCGCAACCAGAGGGAGATCGACGGGTTGCTGCGACAACTGCTGTAAGCACGGCGGTCGTCCGGATTCAGGCCGACCGCCGCAGCAGGCGTACGGCCGATCGTGTTTCAGAACACCTTGCTTGCAGCGAAATTAATTCGGATATACAATCATTTGGTTTACAATTTATTCTTAGCTCTCCATTCCATGAGGTCTTCGCATGAGACGAGCAATTCTCCTGTTGGTGATATTGGCCGCGGCGGTGACGATCTGGTGGCTAGAGCGCCCGCGTCCGCAGACGCTGGTGCTGACCGGCACCGTGGATGGCAACGAGGTTGTGGTTGGCAGCAAGATTACGGGCCGCATCGTCACGCTGGCCGTAGATGACGGACAGTGGGTGAAGGCCGGCGATCTGATTGCCGTTCTGGACCAGGACGAAATGCGCGCCGATCAAAGCGCCGCCGCCCACGCCATCGCACAGGCCCGCGCCAACGCGCAGCAGTCCGTGGCCCAGACCGAATTGCTGGAGAAAACCCTGCCTACGAAAGTCCAGCAGGCGGGAGCGCAGGTCGAGCAGACCCGGGCGCAGCTCGAGCAGTCCGAAGCGCAACTCGCCCAGGTGCGGGCCCAACTCCAGCAGGCGCAGGCACAGGTCGCCCAGACTCAGGCGGCGGTAGCAAAGGCCCGGGACAACTACAACCGTATCCGGCCGCTAGTCGAGAAGGACATCAACCCGCCGCAGGATCTGGTCAGCGCGAAAAGCGATGTGGATTCCTCCACGGCCAACGAAGAGGCCGCGCGGGCCGCGGCGGCAGCGGCGCAGCGGGCGGTGGCGGCGGCGGAGGCCGGAGTGGACGCTGTCCGCCGCTCTGTGGCGGCGGCCCAGGCGGCACTGGCGGATGCCCGGCACCAGGAGCGCCAGGTCAACGTGCAGGAGCGACAGACGGAAGCCCTCCGCGCAGTCGAAGCTCAAGCCGTGGCCAATGCCGCCGCTGCGACTGCGCGCTTCGACCAGACCCGGATCTACGCCCCGGCCAGCGGAATTGTGACGCTCCGTGCGGCGCGGCAGGGCGAGGTGGTCAATCCCGGCAGTCCCATCGTCACCCTATTTGACTTAAGCTCCACCTGGGTCGTCGCGGACGTCGAGGAAACTTACGCGGATCTGATCGCTATGGGACAGAAGCTGCGTGTCCGCCTGCCCTCAGGAACCGAGATTAGCGGCCCGGTGATCTACAAGGCCGTGGAGGCAGATTTCGCCACCCAGCGCGACGTCAGCCGCACCAAGCGCGACATCAAGACTGTCGCGATTCGCGTGCGCGTTCCCAATCCGGAAGGCAGGCTGCCGCTCGGTATGACCGCCTGGGTGATGCTGCCCGTACCGGCCCTTCCGCCGCGTGCGCAGATCACCACCATAAAGGACTAACCGTCATGGTTGCGCAAGCGGAAGACCCCAACGGCGTCGCCATCCAGGTGGAACGAATCAGCAAGCGCTTTGGCGCGCTGCTGGCGGTGGACGACGTGAGTTTCTCTGTCCGGAGAGGTGAGATTTTCGGACTACTCGGACCGAACGGCGCCGGCAAGAGCACGCTCATCCGGATGCTGACGACGCTCGTGCCTCCGACCAGCGGCACCGCGGTCGTGGCCGGCCACGACATCATCCGCGACCCCAACGCCGTGCGTGCCTCGATCGGCGTCATTCCACAGAACATGACCAGCGACCCGGAGCTGACCTGCGCCGAGAATCTGGGGATTCACGCCCGCCTCTACGGGATCACCGGAGCCCTGCGCCGCCGGCGCACGGAGGAGCTGCTCGAAGCCGTCGGCCTGAGCGACCGCGCCAACGCACTGGCGTCGACACTCTCGGGAGGAATGCGGCGCAGGCTGGAGATCGCGCGCGGCCTGGTGCACGACCCGCAGATCCTCTTCCTGGATGAGCCCACCACAGGCCTGGATCCCGGTTCGCGCATCTCGGTGTGGGAGATGATCACGCACCTGCGCGTGCAGCAGGGACGCACGCTGTTCCTCACGACGCACTACATGGACGAGGCCGACCGCCTGTGCGATCGCGTCGCGATCGTCGATCGCGGGCGCATGGTAGCGCAGGACACGCCAGTGGCGCTGAAGGCCTCGGTGCCTGGCGCCAGCCGCATCGAGGTGCAGTTCGAGCCGGATCTGCCTACGGGCGCCGCCGGGCTGGAGTCGTTGCCGGCGGTTCAATCGGTGCGCTCATTGGGTTCGGCCACCTATCGTATCTCCAGCGATCGCGGGCCGGCTTCGGCACAGGAGCTGGTGGAACTGGCGCGCGAGCACAAACTGGAGCTCAAGAGCTTATCCGTGGAATCCACCAGCCTGGACGACGTATTCCTGCACTACACCGGACACGGACTTGCGGATTCGCCCGAAGCCGCTGCTCCCGCGGGTCCGAGTGCCAAGGGAGGTTCCCGATGAAGCGGGCTTTAGCCCTAGTGGAACGCGACATGCGGAAGTTCCGACGCAGCCCGGCGCTGCTTTTCGCCTCGCTGGTGCTGCCGCTGGTGCAGTTGGTCATCCTGGGCAACGCCTTCGGCGGCAATATCAAGAACGTGATGCTGGGTGTGGTCAACCTGGATCGCGGGCCCAAGTCGGTGGATGTGCTGAAACGCGTCCGCGCCGTGGGCGCCAATGCGCGCACGTTCCTGCCCACCGACTATGTCGACGAGGGCACCGCTATCAGCGACCTGCGCAAAGGCGTGCTGGGCGGAGTCCTGATTATTCCGCAGCATTACTCCCGCGACCTGCTGGAGCACCACGCGCCCCGCCTGGCGCTGGTCACCGACAACACCGATCGTTCGGTGGCGGGTGCCGTGACTTCCCAGATGTCCGACCTGGTGACGGCCATCAACGCGCCCGAAGTGGCGCCGCGACAGCCGTCGAAGGCTGCCCTCGACGTGGTGGAGGTCTATCCGTACATCAACTACATCAAATACCTGCTGCCCGGCTCGATGGTGCTGGCCATTTTCGTCACCGCTATGATCGGGGGCGGCATGCTCTTCATCGACGACAAGGCGCGCGGGCTTCATGAAGGCTACATGGTGACTCCGATCACCAAGTGGGAGCTCATTCTCGGCTTCAACCTCTCCGGCGTGATCAAGGCGGTGCTGGCGGGGGAGACGGTGCTGGTGCTGGGCGCCATCGTTGCGGAAGTGCCCGGCTTTTTCCAGCCGGCGCGGCTGGCGGAGTTGACCCTGCTGGTGGTGCTCACTTCCGTCGCGCTGATCGGCATGATGTTCTTCATCATGGCCCGTATCAGCGATCCCCTAGTGCCGCGCGCGATTTTCGGCGTGCTGAACACGCTGCTGTTTTTCCCCAGCGGCGCTGTCTACCCGATCGCGGGTTTTCCCGGCTGGCTGCGCTGGATGTCGGTCTGCGATCCGTTCACCTACGCGGTGCACAGCTTCCGCACGCTGTTGCTCAAGGATGTCGGTTTTGCGGGAGTCACCACCGACATTCTCGCGCTCGTGCTGACTTCGGTGGTCGTCCTGGCAGGCGCAACACTGCTGTTCCGCCGAACCCTTTAACCATGCGCAAACCCGGCAACATTCCGTCCCCAACCACGGCAAAGTCGATACCAGAGCCGGCAGCGCCGGGATTGTGGTTTTATAACTGGAAAATCTGGCTGGATGCCCGCCGGAGGCTCGATCACGCCCTGGCGCCGCTGGGGTTGCGGGCGAGGGAGTTCTGGCTGATGGCCATCGCCGGCGCGGGCAACGTCTCGCAGCAGGAGATGGCGGCCCTGTGCGGGCTCGACCCTAGTTCCCTGGTCGCGGTGCTGGACGGCCTGGAGCGCCGCGGCTGGCTGCGGCGGCAGCGCAATCCACGCGACCGCCGCATGCAATGGGTGCAACGCACCGAGGCGGGAGACCGCTTGTTCACCCGGGCGTTCTCTCGCGCCCAGCGCGCGGAGGCGCAGCAGCTGGCGGTGCTGTCCCCCGCCCGTCAGCGCCAGTTGTTGGCCGCCATGCGCCAGTTGGTAACGGTTCCGAAATCGTGAGATATGTCATGAGATCATCCGGCAGCTTTGCAGTCCTGACGCTCCTCGTGGGCTCGGCAAGCACTTTCGCGCAGCTTCCATCCAGCAACGGCTCTTCGAGCAATGGTTCGTCGGCCCTCATTCTGCCGGCCTCGGGCCGGAACGGCCAGGGCGGCTCGGTCAACGTGGCAGAACAGCCGGTGCCCGGCACGACCAGCAGCATCAACACGCTGAACAGCGCGGTGCAGGTTTCGGGGCCATACACCGGCAGCACGCGCAGCACTGCCGCCGTGGCGTTCTCCGGCAGGCTCTCGCTGGCGGAAGCGATGCAGCGCGGGCTGAGCCACAACCTGGGCGCGGTCGGGCTGACCCACACCGTCCGGCAAACCGAGGCCCAGGCAGCGGCGGCGCGCAGCGCGCTGCTGCCAAACATCAACGGCGCTCTCTCCGAAACCGTGCAGCAAGTCGATCTTGCCGCGCTGGGATTCCGCATCAGTGCGCCCATCGCGGGATTCCGCATTCCAACTGTCGTGGGTCCGTTCAATTACTTCAATCTCCAGGCAAGTCTCAGCCAGACCGTGGCAAACCTGACCACGGTCAACAACTATCGCGCGGCGCGCGCCACCGCTCGCGCCAGCCAGTACAGCCTGGAGGATGCACGCGACCTGATCACTCTGGCAGTGGGCGGCGCGTACCTGCAAGTGCTGGCCGCGCAGGCTCGCCTGGATGCCGCCCAAGCCCAGCTCGACACCGCCAACGCGGTCCTGCACCAGTCCACGGAGCAACACGCACAAGGCGTCCTGGGTAGACTCAACGTCGATCAGAACCAGGTGCGCGCACTCACCCAGCAACAGCAGATCATCACGCTCCGCAACGATCTCGCCAAGCAGAAGATCAACCTGGCACGGCTCACCGGCCTCCCACCCACTGCCGGCTACGAACTCACCGATAATTTCCCCTTCAGCTCGGCGCCGGTCCGTGGCGTCGAGGAGGCGGTGGCGCAGGCCGAACAGAAGCGCGCCGACCTGAAGGCGGCGCAATCGCAGGTGGAGGCCGCCGTCAAAGCCCTCGCCGCTGCGCGCGCCGAGCGCCTGCCCTCACTCGCGCTCAGCGGCTACTATCAGGTGATCGGCACGAACCCGGCTCAATCGCACGGAGCCTTTTCCGCGGTGGGAACCCTCAGTATTCCGATCTGGCAGGGCGGCCGCACCGGCAGCGACATTGCCCAGGCCGAAGCCGTGCTGGCGCAGCGCCAGGCAGAGCTGGAGGATTTGCGCGGGGTGATCGAAGCCGAGGTCCGCCAGGTCTATCTCGATCTCGAAGCCGCCGCCGGACAAGTCGAGGTCGCGCGCAAGAATCTCGACGTGGCGCATGAAACCCTGGAAATGACCCGCGCACGCATGGAGGCTGGAGTGGTCAATACCCTGGAGGTGGTGCAAGCGCAGCAGACGGTAGCCGCCGCGCAGTTGGACCTGATCGACAGTGTATTCGCACACAATCTGGCCAAACTGAGCCTGGCTCGCACCCTCGGCCATGCCAGCGAGCAACTCCCCCTGCTTCTCAAGCCGCAATCGGCGCCGCTGCCGTGAGGAGGATACAGCTCTGGTCCGCCAGATCACAAGGTCCCGGTCCGATGCGGTGTCTGACGACCCGCCCGGGCGTTAGGCTGGTTAGTGAGAGGCCGAGCGGTATCTGCGCGTTCCAGCTTTCAAGGCGCTGATCCCGGGTGGCGGCCAGAGGATCTTTTGAACTCGCTCGAATTTAGTGGTCTGGTCTGTCTGGTTGCCGGGGTGGCCGGTTTTCTGGGTGCGCTCACCGGGCTTGGAGGCGGGGTTGTGCTGACGCCGGTGCTGACGCTGCTGTTCGGCGTGGACATTCGATATGCCATCGGCGCCACTCTGGTCTCGGTGATTGCAACCTCGTCCGGGGCCGCTTCCGCCTACGTAAGAGAAGGCTACTCAAATATCCGGATCGGGATGTTTCTCGAGATCGCCACCACTCTCGGGGCCGTGGCGGGGGCGCTCGTGGCTTCCAGGGTTCCCACATCGGGGCTGGGAGTGATTCTGGGGGTGGTGCTGTTGTACTCCGCCTACCTGTCGACGCGGCCGCACCCCAGAGACCGGGAGGACGCCGCCGGCGATGCTGTGGCCTTGCGGCTAAAACTGAATTCCAGGTATCCGACTCCGCGCGGCTGGCAGGCGTACAGCGTCCGAAAAGTGAAGGCCGGGTTCGGACTGATGTTCGGAGCCGGGGCGCTGTCGGGGCTGCTGGGCATCGGGTCGGGAGCACTCAAAGTCATCGCCATGGACCAGGTGATGCGGATTCCCTTCAAGGTTTCGACTACCACCAGCAATTTCATGATCGGCGTCACGGCGGCTGCCAGTGCAGGAGTGTACCTGCACCGGGGATACATCGAGCCGGCCCTGGCGATGCCGGTGATGCTGGGTGTTTGCGGGGGATCCTTTCTGGGCGCGCGAATCCTCTCAGGGGCCGAGGTTCGCGTCCTGCGGATCGTGTTCGGGGTGGTGGTCGGGGTGCTCGCTCTGGAGATGATCTACAACGGATTGATTGGAAAGCTCTGACCATGCAATTCAACGACGAACAGCTTGACCGTACCATCGGCTCCCTACTTCGCGGTGGAGTGATTCTGGCGGCATCCGTAGTGCTTGCAGGCGGCATCTGGTACCTTGCACAACGGGGCCTCTCAGTGCCCGACTTTCATCATTTTCGCGGTGTGCCCGCGGATTTGCGCAGCGTCAGCGGGATCGTCGCAGGCACCTTTCGAGGGAGCGCGCTCAGCCTGATTCAGTTGGGTTTGTTATTGCTGGTTGCCACACCGATCGCGAGGGTGGGGTTTTCGGTCTTCGCATTTGCCGTGCAGCGGGACCGCCTGTACGTGTGCGTTACCCTGATCGTGCTGGCAATCCTGATCAGCAGCTTGTTCGGCCTTGCGGCCTCTCAGCAGTAACGATCATTCCGTTTTGCTCTTTTGTTTAAGACCGTAAAGTCTTATACTTCAAGCGGAGTGAGAGCTGGACATGTGCAAACTGTGGCCGGGCACATGGCCGCCAGAGCGGTCCGGAGAATATTCCGCATCGTGAGCCGTTATGACTCCGCGTCTTGACATGATCGGCGCCACGATCGCACAGTTCCGGATCGAGGGCAAACTCGGCGCGGGGGGCATGGGGGTGGTTTACCAGGCCAGAGACCTGCGCCTGGACCGTTCCGTGGCTCTGAAGTTCTTGCCGGATGAACTCGAGGCCGACCCCAAGTCGCTCGAGCGGTTCAGACGCGAGGCGCGCGCCGCTTCTGCGCTGAACCATCCCAATGTTTGCACCGTCTATGACATCGCCGAGTTTGAAGGGCGGCCGTTCATCGTGATGGAACTGCTTGTGGGGCGCACGCTTCGACAGCACCTGGCGGGAGGACCGCCCGGAATCGATGAAGCCCTCGTGATTGCAGCCCAGATAGCCTGCGGCCTCGAGGCGGCGCATTCCGCCGGGATCATTCACCGCGATATCAAGCCAGCCAACATATTCATCACCCAAAGCGGCTCCGTGAAGATCGCGGACTTCGGTGTTGCCAAGCTGGCCTCGAGACGTACCGGCGATTCCGAAACCACGACGGAGATGGTCACAAAGCCAGGCACCCGCTTGGGAACGTTGTCTTACATGTCTCCGGAACAGGCGCGTGGCGACCCGCTGGACGCCCGCAGCGACCTGTTCTCGCTGGGTATCGTGCTCTATGAGATGGCCACCGGCGTTCGGCCGTTCACGGGCGAGAGCGAGGCCGCCATCCTTCAGAGCGTCCTCTTCCATCTCCCGGCGCCGCCTTCGCAGGTAAACCCTGGGCTGCCGGCGGCCTTCGAGCGGCTCATCTTGAAGGCCCTGGAAAAGGACCGCGACCTGCGGTTTCAGAGCGCATCGGAACTGCGCGCTGACGTGCAGCGCATCCAGCGAGACCAGAGCGGAGCCTCCGCACGGGCCGAGGCGAGGAGGCGATCTCGCCGCCGCAGGCTCCTGGCGGCCGGAGCGGTTATTCTGCTTGCGCTGGCGGCCTTTCTTGTGTCCTGGATGGGCCCGGGCTTGCTCGGGCACGCCAGCCCCGCAGTCTCACCTACGATCGCTGTCCTGCCGTTCACCGACATGAGCCTCGAACAGGAGCACTTCGGCGAAGGATTGACCGAGGACCTGCAAAGTCAGCTCACCCGGGTTTCAGGCCTGCGCGTGGCGGGAGGAGTATCGGCGGCTCACTTCAAAGGTCGAAGCGAGAGTCCTCGCCTGATCGGGAAGGAGTTGAACGTCTCGACCCTGCTCCAAGGGAGCGTTCGCAAGCAAGGCAACCAGGTGCGGATTACGGCACATCTGATCAGGGCGGCCGATGGGTTCCTGTTGTGGTCCGACACGTTCGATCGGGAACTGAACGACATCTTCGCGGTCCAGTCGGAAATTGCAGAATCTGTCGCAGGAGCGCTGCAAGTGAAGCTCCTGCCGGACAAGGCGCCCCATCAGCCCGCGCAGCGCGCCGATCCGGAAGCATACTCGGCTTACTTGCAGGGGCGGTATTATCTTGGCCGCGGCGGTAAGACATCTCTCGAGCAGGCAGCCGGCAACTTCACCAAGGCCGTGACGCTTGACCCCGGACTCGCCCGTGCCTGGGTGGGGCTTGGGGAATGCCTGAGCGTCCAGGGCGGGACCGGCTATATTCCGCTGGCGCAGGCTGTGCGGGATGCCCGTGATGCGATCGAGCGTTCACTGAAGCTGGACAGCAACCTGGCCGACGCCCATGCAGCTCTGGCCGAAATCAAAATGCTGTATGAATGGGATTGGAAGGGAGCGGACCAGTCGTACAGGCGTGCTCTCGCCCTGGAACCCGGGAACCCTAACGTGTTGCGGGGAGCCGGGGCGTTGGACCGGTTTTTGGGGCGTTTGGACGATGCGATTGAGCTGTATCGCCGTGCGATCGAGATCGATCCGCTGTCGCCGCGCGCTTACAAGAACCTGGGGATGCTGCTGCACTACGCGGGCAGGCAGGACGAGGCCAGAAGCGCTCTGTTGAAGGCTCTGGACCTTAACTCGGACACCTCGTTCGCCCACCACTATCTCGGTCAGATTTTTCTGGCACAGTCGCGCGCCCAGGAGGCGCTCGCCGAATCGGAGAAAGAGACGACGGTCTATCGCTACCTGGGTCTCGCGCTGGCGTACCACGCCCTGGGGCGCGAAGCGGAGTTCGACGCGAACGTCGCGAAGCTGATCGAAGACATGGACTACTACCAGGTTGGCGAAGCTTACGCATTTCGCGGCGAGGTCGAAAAGGCTTTCGTGTTTCTCGATACGGCGTGCCGGCTCCACGATCCCGGCCTCTGCGAGATCAAGACGGACCCCCTGCTGCGTGGCCTCAGGGGTGATGCACGCTACGCCGCCCTGCTCCGGAATATGGGTCTGCCAATGTAACCGGTGGCGAAACCGACCCCTTTAATTTGAGACATATGTATCCTATAATCAGGCCGGACGGGCATCCGAGCCTCGCAGGTCGGGTCCCGGCCTAGCGGGAAGGAGGCTTGCATGTCTGCAAAAGTGCTCCTGATCGATGACGATTCCGACTTCCGGGCTGCGGTGAAATCTCTCCTCGAAAGTCATGGTTACCAGGTGCTGGAAGCCTGCTCCGGACACGATGGTCTGCGCATGGTGCTCGAGCACAAACCCGATGCCATCCTGCTCGACATCATGATGGAGACCACCGTCGAAGGCTATGGCGTCACGCATTCTCTCCGATACCGGGATGAATACGAGGCTTATCGCAATATCCCGATCTTCATGGTTTCTTCCATCGCGGAAAGCCCGGACGAGCGCTTCCCGATGTCGGCCGAAGTAGAAATGATTCGGCCGGACCGGTACCTCACCAAGCCACTGAACATTCCCGAGTTTCTCCGCCTGCTGGACGAGACGGTCGGGGCAAAGGGCGTGACCGCCTGAAGAATCGCCGGGCGCCTGGTGAGAGCGA
>Ga0335079_10001662_pt1 | contig 25359 bp, 29 predicted proteins | sample Lox_Sample_33_FD_206719 | JGI IMG/M metagenome (GOLD analysis project Ga0335079, IMG submission 206719) | Soil microbial communities from Loxahatchee National Wildlife Refuge, Florida, United States - Lox_Sample_3.3 | ecosystem: Environmental > Terrestrial > Soil > Wetlands | place: USA...
GAGGAGCGGGAGGCCGGTACGAATGCCAATGCGACTGCCCTGCGTCGGCGTCAACGGTGTGATTCGCAAAAAAAGTCACCGGGAGAAGATGACGATTTCCCTGCGATTGGCGGTTACGTTAGTTTGGTCGATTCCAGCTTTATTGTCGATTTCCCGATAGGAAGAGCGAGATAGTCTGTAGGTACACGTTTGTGCAGTAGACGCGAGGAGTCCGGGCCCCAGGGAAGCTCTGCTCGCCTCCAGCGAAGGTGACCATGAGGACTGTGTCGGCAGCGAATAGCAACGGAATTCAGGACATGGTGGTAGCCGACCCGAAGATGCTGGAGTTGATCGAAGCGGCGCAAAACGTGGCCCGCCACAAAGCCGCCGTGCTCATCACGGGTGAGACGGGAGTGGGCAAGGAACTGGTGGCGCGTATCATTCACGAGCACTCACCGCGTCGCTCGGGCCCCTGGGTCGACCTGAACTGCGCTGCGCTCCCGGAACATCTGGTGGAGAGCGAACTGTTCGGCTATGAGAAGGGCGCCTTCAGCGGTGCCGATAATGTTAAGCCGGGCCTGTTCGAGGTGGCCAACGGCGGGACCTTGTTTCTGGACGAGATCGGCGATCTCGACCCGAAAAGCCAGGTGAAGCTGCTGCGTGTTCTCGACGGTATTCCCTATTACCGGCTAGGAGGAAGCCGAAAAATATCCGTCGACGTCAGATTGCTGGCGGCAACCAATCGCGACCTCAAGAGCGCGGTGCGCGAGGGGAGCTTCCGCAGCGACCTATATCATCGCATCAGCGAACTTTATCTCGAAGTGCCGCCTTTGCGGGAAAGGCCCGAGGACATCATCGCCCTGGCCCAGCATTTCCTGGAGCGCTGCCGACCCGAGGCGCACTTCACCCCCGAAGCCCTGGAATCGCTACTGCTTTTCGAATGGCACGGCAATGTCCGCGAATTGCGAAATCTGGTGTTGAAACTTGCGATCTTGAGCTCTCATCCGGAGATCGACGCGCAGGATGTCCGCGACTGTTTGGGGGGGCGGGGGAGGCCAGGTTCTGATGCCGCGGCGAGCGCGACCACGCCGGAGATCAATTCCATCGCCCAGATGGAGCGGCACATGATCGCGCGGGCGCTGGAAGAGGCTGGAGGCAATCAGCGGCTGGCGGCCGAGCGTTTGGGCATGCCGCGCCGCACCTTCTGCCGCAAGCTGAGCGAGATGCACATCATGCTCGAAGAACACCACAACGGCTCAACCAAAGCGAGCCGCCAACCACCCCTGGGCCGGCGCAAAGAACTGCAAATTCCGGTCAGCATCACCACCAAAGCAGGGCGCTCGTTTGCCGCTGCCAGCAGGAACTTGAGCCTGGGTGGCTTGGGCTTGCAGATACAGCCACCCTTGGAAAGCGCCGAAGAACTCACGGTGGCGTTCACCCTTCCGGGGAGCCGGCGCCGGCTCGAAGTGCAGGGGGTTGTGGCCTGGTCGCAGGCTGATGGCATGGCCGGCATTCGCTTCGTCCGGATGGGCGATTCCAAAATCGAGGTACTGAATCGCTGGCTGGGCATCAACCGCGAAGTCGGCTTCGAGCAAGTCAGCGCAGCAGACTTGCTCGAAGCCCCAGTGTGCTAATCGGTGAGCGCGCCCGCGCAGCTGAAATGACTATGTTAGCTCGGCGAAAATGCTAGCTAGATCGACTCTGATCGGCGAATTCTCGATGGCGAACGACTGGGTTTCCATCCAACTCCCGGTCGAGCAGTCGTAGCCGCGGCGGGTCTGAGGGTTCACCACCCAGATGTGCGTTACGCCCATCTTGCGGTAGTCGCTTATACGGTTAGCGTAACGGGAAATGCGGTCTTCCGGGGAGACAATTTCAATAACCGCCAAGGGCGGGTGTTGCTTGAGTTGGTTGATCGGGTGCCTGCGCGGGGAAAGACCGACATCGACTACACGGAACCGGGTCGGAGTAATCTGTAACCGAATTTCAGGCAGGACCCAGATGTCCCACGCCTGGGCATGAGTGCGAAACCACTCAATGAGCGCCCCCTGTGCCACCGCGTGTTCTGGCTCGCCCAAGTTGCGCTCCTCCAGCATCCCGTCTATATAATCACGGTCCGGGTGGTACGTACTCCCTAGATACTCGTCAACGGTCACTGTTGGCTGGGTCGTGGTGGCCATGGCAGCTCTCCTGAAGGTGCTTACGCCTTCTCCAGGTTCAACGCGCGCCGGAATGATCCCTGATCGTTCTTGATCTTCTCTTGCAGCAGCATGATGGCGTAGATGAGCTGCTCGGGACGGGGCGGGCAGCCGGGGACGTAGACATCGACGGGGATCCACTGATTCACGCCCTGGACCAGCGCGTAGTTGTTGAAGACCCCGCCGGAGGTGGCGCAGGCGCCCATCGAGATGACCCACTTGGGCTCGGGCATCTGCTGGTAGAGCTCGCGGATGACGGGCGCCATCTTCTGCGAGACGCGGCCGGCGATGATCATCAGGTCACTCTGGCGCGGCGAAGGACGAAAGACCTCGGCGCCGAAGCGGGCGATGTCGAAGCGCGAGGCGCCCATCGACATCATCTCGATGGCGCAGCAGGCCAGGCCGAAGGTCATGGGCCAGATGGAATTGCGGCGCACCCAGTTGACCACCGCGTCCATGGAGGCCATGATCACGCCCTCGTGCTGCTGCTCGCCGAAGGTGGCGCGCAGGGTGGCGCGGCGATCGTTCGGGTCGCCGACCAGGTCTTCAAATCGATCATGGCCACTGACGGGATTTTCGAAATGGGGGGTGCTTGGCTCGCTCATGACGCTCACATTATACCTACTCATTTCGATGCCTTGGCGCCGGGCCGCGACGCACCTGGCTTACAGCGTCAGCACGACCTTGCCGAACATCTCGCTCTTGGCCAGGTACTCGTGTGCCGCGCGCGCTTCGCTCAGCGGGAAGGTACGATCGACCACCGGCTTCAGCTTACCGGCGAAGACGTGCTTCAGCACCGCGTGCAACTCGCCCATCTCGCCCATGTAGGAGCCGAGCAGCGAGAGCTGTTTGGCAAACAGCACCCGCAGATCGAGCTGAGCTTCGTATCCCGTGGTCGCGCCGCATGTGACGAGCGTGCCCCCGGGCTTTAGCGAGCGCACGCTGTCGGGCCAAGTCGCTACGCCAACATGTTCGAAGACGATATCTACGCCGCGCTTGTTGGTGATGCGCCGCACCTCGTCGGCAATCTTCTGCCTGTAGTGATCGATGGTGTGATCGGCGCCGAGCTCGCGCGCCTTGGCCAGCTTGCGCTCGTCACCGGCGGTGGTCATGACTTCCGCGCCCAACATCTTCGCGATCTGGATGGCCGCCGAACCGACGCCTGAGCCCGCGCCCAGCACCAGCACCGTCTGCCCGGCGCGCAGATGCGCACGGCCGAGCAGCATGTGCCAGGCGGTGAGGAAGACCAGAGGAACACTGGCGGCGTTCACAAAGTCGAGCGAGTCGGGAATGGGAATGACGTTGACCCGCGGCACGGCAATCAACTCGCAGTTGCCACCATCGACGCCGTTGCCCAGCACGGTGAACTGCGGGCAGAGATTGTGATGGCCCGCCGTGCACTGCTCGCAGTGATTGCAGAAGACCATCGGCGCCAGCAGCACGCGGGTGCCCGGCTTGACGTCGGTGATGTACTCGCCAACATCCGCTACCTCACCGGCAATGTCGCTACCGAGGATGTGCGGCAGCTTCACTCCGGGCAGGCCCTTGCGCACCCAAAGATCAAGGTGATTCAGCGCACACGCGCGCACGCGAACCAGGACGTGGTCCTTGCGCAGGGCGGGATCGGGAATGTCTTCGTATTTCAGAACTTCGGGACTGCCGAACTCATGGATGCGGATGGCTTTCATATGAATTTCCTCAGGATTGCCATATCAACCTACATTGCGCCGAAGTCATACCACGCCCAGCCATTTAACTGGGAATCGTGCAGCCAATGCATTCGCCAGACACTCGTCGGCGGTGACGAGTTCGCACTGAGTCTGCACCGCCAGAGCAACGTATACGCTGTCATACATGGTGCGATCGAACGTGACGGCGATGCTCAAAGCCTGGTCAAGAAGGCCATAGGACGCCAGCGTAGGCAGCCCGCGGTCACGCATTGCGGTCATTGCCTCCGCCGCATCCGGGGGCGCACACCTCCCGATGCGAACCGCTTTCCAGAGCGCGTTTCCCAGTTCAAGCCAGAACAGGTCCGGTACGATGAATTCGACCTCAGCTTTTCCGAACCGGTTCAGCAGTTCCAGCGCTTCCGTGGTCAGCCTCTCGCCTACCCCAGGGAGCGCCCATTTAATGGCCACGCTGACGTCCAGGACAAAAAGGCTCACCGGGAGCGGTCCTCACGTACCATTTCCTCGGCAGAAGGAAAAGGTCCCGGAGACGGCGACGGCTTGGAACGGAGGCGTTCCAAGCGGCGAATAAACTCGCGCCGCGCCTTCAGCTCGCGCTCGGTGGGAACGAACTGCTCCAGCAGCTCCAGCACCTCGGCCGCAATTGATTTCCGGTTCTGACGCGCGCGTTTACGCAGCGCTTCGTAGAGCTCGTCCGGGACGTTTTCCACGTATAAAGTAGCCATAGTAAAGTCCTAGGAATAATCTAGCATATAGCTAGGCACGTGCTCGGCAAAATCTGCCACATGTTGTAGGTAGATGGCTGCGAACCACAGCACACTCCAACAAGCCTTAATGCCCGACGGTAACGACTTGCAAGAAGCGTGAAAGAATCAGGTTGAGGCGCCATACCCGAATTGCCTACAATCAAAGTGTCTCCCGGAGGAATCGAGGCATCGCTTGCAGCAATCGCGGCTTGGGACCCTACTCTTTATTACGGCACTTATTCTAGGGGTGTGGTTGCTGCGGCCGGACAAGCCGGCGCCCGCTTTCTCCCTGCCGGAAACCGATGGCGGCCGGGTTGATCTGGCGTCCTACAGCGGGCGGCCGGTGTTGCTGGTCTTCTGGACAAGTTCCTGTCCCATCTGCCAGAGCGAGCTTCCGATGCTCAACCGGCTGGAGCCGGAGTTGCGCGGGAAAGGCATCGCCGTGGTGACGATTTTGCTGGGTGGAGAAAACGAGGCGCGGGAGTTCTTCGATTCCAACCGGATCGGCCTTACGTCGCTCTACGACTCAGAAGGTAAGGTCGGGCGCGCTTATGGCGTTGGCGGCGTGCCCAAATTCGTGCTCATCGGAAAAGACGGCAAAATCAAGCGCAGCGCTTCCGGCTATACGAACGAGAGTGTGTTGCTTCACTGGGCAGACGCGGCCAGCTGAGGCTCCAGGGAGACTGTGAACAAGCTGCCGATCGCCCTCAGGGGCTAAAGCCCGCATTGATGTTGTTGCACTTGCTGCACGGCTGAAGCCGTGCTTTTTCAAAGCTGGAGCTTAATCCGAGTCTCCCTAGCTGCGGTCACGCCTCACCACGCGCCCGGGCTTCGCTCCAGTGTGCTCGCCGTTGTGGACCACCTCAACTCCGTTGACGAACACCTCGGAGACGCCGGTCGCCAATTGGCGCGGTTTCTCATAGGTCGCGTGGTCTTGAATCGTCTGCGGATCGAAGACCGTGACGTCGGCGAAGTAGCCTTCCTTCAGCATGCCGCGGCGGGCGATGCCTAGGTTCGATGCGGGCAATGAAGTCATTTTGCGCACGGCTTCGCTCACGCTCATCAGCTTGTCATCGCGAACATAGCGGGCATAAACGCGCGCAAAGTTGCCGAAGTTTCGCGGATGCGTGCTGAATTTCAGGAAGACGCCGTCGATACCTTCCGGGTCGGTATCCTCCCCAAAGCTGACCCAGGGCAGGACAATCTGCTTGCGGATGTTGTCTTCGCTCATGAGGAAGTAAACGGTTTCCACGCGGGAATCGTCTTCGACCACCAGGTCCATCGCGGTGTCTTCCGGGTCCGAGTGCCGCATGCGCGCGACTTCGCCCAGCGTTTTGCCGGTCAGCGGCTTCAGCTTCTCGCTCTTGAAGCCAACCAGCAGCACGTTATCGGGGGATCCGGCCAGCCGCATCAGATTGTCATAGCTGTCGCTGGTCAGCATCTCCTGCTTGACACGCGCGCGTATGGCGGGATCCTGCAGACGTTTCCGCCACTGCTCCAGGCCGCCTTCCTGTACCCAGGGCGGCATGGCCGCGTCCAGTCCGGTTGCGCCGGCCTTGTAGGTGTACATGTCGGCCGTAATTTTCAGGCCTGCGGCGCGTGCCGCCTCGACCTTGGCAATGATCTGCGGTAGATTGGGCCAGTTTTTCTCGCCGGCAACTTTCAGGTGATAAATCTCCGCCGGGAGCTGCGCCTGACGTGCGATGGTGATCAGCTCGTCGATGGCTTCCATCTCATGATCACCCTCGTTGCGGATGTGCGAGATGTAAATGCCCTTGTACTTGGCCGCGACCCGTGCCAGCGCGATCAGTTCATCAGTCTTGGCGTAGTTGCCGGGCTGGTAGATCAAAGCCGAAGCAACACCCAAAGCCCCTTCGCGCATGGCCTGGTCGGTCACCTCCCGCATGCGGTCAAGTTCGGCGGGCGTGGGTGCGCGATTGGCCCGCCCAAGCACGTAAACCCGCGGTGTCGCCGCGCCGAGGAATGATGCGATGTTCGGTGAGATGCCATGCCGCGCCAGCGTTTCCAGCCCCTCGTTGAGCGTGTTCCAGGTGATGGGATACTTGATGTCGCCCTGCTCGCGAAGGTCCTCGGCGCGCATCTGCTCGTTCACCGGGCCCATGGATTCGCCTTCGCCGAAAACTTCCAGCGTCACGCCTTGCAGCAGATCGCTGAGCCCGCGGCCATCGGCAAAGAGACCGTCCGGCCCGGACATCATATTAATGAAGCCGGGAGCGATCACCTGGCCGTGAACGTCGATGTCGGAGCGCCCGTGGTCCTGCGTGACATCGCCGATTTTGACGATCTTGTCGCCGGTGATGGCGACACCACCGGGCGTACAAGGCGAGCCGCTGCCGTCGCAAATGACCCCGTTCCTCAGCACCACATCAAATTGCGCTGCGGGAGGGGCGGCGAGAAGAGCAAAGGGAAACGCAGGCGGAAGCAGGGCCGCGATGAGCAGAAGGATGCGTGGCATAGGTTTGAACTCGGGCATCCATAGTACACTCCCACCGGCAATTTGCCTTGCGCCGTAATAATCAGGGTTCAGATTAGCGGGCAACACATCTAAACTAATTGCTAATTGCGAACTCCTAATTACTGCTTTATGGACATCTACGAGCAAATCGTGCAGCTTCGCCGCGAGGGACGGCGCGGGGCGGTGGCGACCATCACCAACGTTCGCGGCTCGATCCCGTCGTTTCAGACGGCGAAGATGCTGGTGCGCGACGATGGCTCCATCGCCGGCACAATCGGCGGCGGCTGCGTCGAGGCCGAAGTCTGGCAGGCGGCGCGCGAAGTGATGGAACAAGAGAAGCCGCGCTCGCTCACGTTCAACCTGAACAACGATCCCAAGTACGACACCGGCCTGGTCTGCGGCGGAACGCTGGAAATCTTTATCGAGCCGGTGCTGCCGCTGGCGTTGCTGTACCTGTTCGGGGCGGGGCACGTCGCGTACAACGTCTACAAGGTCGCGACCATTGCCGGCTTCGACGTCACGGTTATCGATGATCGTGAGTCGTATGCCAATCGCGAACGCTTTCCCGACGCGCGCGAGGTCATTGCCGACGACTTCGATGCGGTCACGGCGCGGCTGAACCCGCCCGAAGGGTCCTACATCGTGATCGTCACCCGCGGACATCGAGATGACATGCGCATCTTGCGCTGGGCCGTGGACGCGCGCGCGCGTTATCTCGGCATGATCGGCTCCAAGCGCAAGACCATCTCCATCTACAAAGAGCTGGAAAAGCAGGGAATTGCGGCGGAGAAATTTGCGCAGGTGCACGCGCCGGTGGGGCTGGAGATTGGCGCAGTCACGCCGGAGGAGATTGCAGTGTCGATCGTCGCGGAGATGATCGCCGAGCGGCGGCGCGCGACGCCGAACGTCGCGAGCAAGAAGTACGAACATCGCCCGGCGCACGACGAGCAGGATGCAGTGCGGGAAGAGCCGGCGAGATCAGATCCGCGGTAGAGGTCCTTCGACTTCTCGCCCGCCCCGACTCGCAAAAGATGCGAGTCGGAAAAGCACGGCGGGCGCTCCGCTCAGGATGACACCGATGTTCGGGATCGCTACTCCGCGGCGGCTTCGCTCATCGGGCTGGTGCGCAGCACTTCTTCGGTCAACTTCATGAACATTTCTTCCACGCCTTCGCCGGTGCGCGCGCTGGTGAGCTGCACCTTCCATCCCTCGGCGGCCAGCGCCTCCAAATCCGGCGCACTGATCTGCCATTTGTCCCACAGATCCTTTTTGTTGACGATCAGCATAAAAGGGATATCGCCGACGGTCTCGACCGCGCGCTTGTGAATGCTCTTGGCGGTGACCAGCGTCTCCGACCAGGTGCCGTCGCACACCAGGAAATATCCCGCCGCGCCGCGCAGATACGACGTCTGCACCTGCGAGCGCGAGTCTTCGCCGGCCAGGTCCCACAGCAGCAGGAGCACGTCCTGATCGCCGACCTTTACTTCTTTCTTGTCGATCTTTACGCCAACGGTGCTCAGATACTTGGCGTCGAAGATGCCCTTGACGAAGCGCGCCACCAGGCTGGTCTTGCCCACGCCGAAGGAACCGAGCATGCAGATTTTCTTCTGGATCATGTGCTATCTCTATCTCCCGGGTTCTGAAGATACTGCCACCTTCATCGACACGCTGCGATTCACTTCCAATTGATAGTCCGCGGAACCACGCTTCACGGGCTGGCTGATGCCCAGGCCGACGGCAGTCAAGATTTCGGGTGCAACCCCGCGCTCGACGAGGGCGTCGTGCACCCGCTCGGCGCGCTGCTGGCTGAGGGTGACGTTCTTGCTCTCGGCGCCGGTCTGGTCAGCGCGGCCGGAGAGGTTGACGTGGATCTCGCGCCCTAGCGCTCGCGCTGTTTCGGCAAGCCGATTCAAATGCTCCTCCAAGTCATCCAGTCGCTCCTGCTGCTCCGGGCCGAGGGCGCTGGAGTTCACCGGAAACAATATCATCTCGCTCTCGACGAAGCGCTTGTCAGCCTCGAATTGGCGCTGCCGCGCGAAGGCGCCGTCCAAAGACTCGTACGGCTCGAAACGCACGCTGAGCTTGTTGGCGGGGATGTCGAACTTGGACGCCAATTGCTGAGGGTCTGTCGCCAGAGGATCGCGCAGGCCGGCAATGGAATAGTGTCCCCAACCTTTCTGTGCGCTGGTCACGACAATTCCAGGTTCGCTGTCGAGGCGCGCCAGGTAGTGCTGCCAGCGGCTATTTCGTTGGTGTACGAACATCGCCAGCGCGCCCACGGCAAGCAGCAGTACGAGAGCGGCAACCGCCCATCCCCAAGGTCGCGAGTTCTTCTTCGTGATGGCGCTGTGCCCGAGCAGGCAATTCTGCAGATGCGGCCGCGCGCCGTCGAAGACACTGGCGTCGCCGCTGAAAGACGCCAGTTGAGGTGCGAATTCCCGGTGGATCAGCTCGTTCTCGCGCGCGAAGACGTTCTTCAGCTCGGGCGGCGGTGTGCCGACTATGGTCGCCGCCAGCAAGGCCTGGGGCCCGTGATGAATCCACAGCGTGAAGTCATCGGTCTGCACCACGCCCAGCTCTTGCGACTGTTTGCCGGTAAACGCATCGCTGACGAAGTCGCCGATCGCGGTCAACATGCTCGAGGCCAGCTCGGCTTCGCTGATGCCTTCGCCGGGCGCCGCGACGTACTGCAGCACCGCGCCGGTCTGCCGCTGGAAGAGAAATACCTGTTGCACCTTGTAGTTCAGGCTGCGCAGCACGACAATCTCGCCAAATGACTTGCCGGTGCGCAGCGCCTCCAGCCGCCACATCAGCGCCTTCCACGAGAAACTGCGCTCGACCATCACGTTGATGGACTCGACGAGATTGCGGAAGGCATTGGCGACTGCCTTGCGCACGGTCTCGCCGATGATGGGGGCAAGCGATGTGGTCAGGATGCCGGGATTCTTCGCTACCGAAATCTTCAGGGCCTGCTCGACAATGGGATAGAACGAGCGCTGGAGCCCCTGGCTCTCTTTGGTGGCGAGCGCGATCGCCCTGCCTAAAACGCGGCTGACCTCTGCGGCGCGAACGTCAGGTTCGTCGAGCCGGCGGCGCAGCTCCTCGAGCTCGACGATCTGCTGGCCGAGCAGCAAGGCGCGCAGCTCGCTCAGCTCATCGCGGCCCGGGTTGTAGTCGGGACCGACTTTCAGGTCAGCCGATGCGCCCATAAGGTCCTCATGCCTGCGTGGCACTCCGGATGGGTTTGGGCTTGCCTTTGTCACCATCGCTTTCGTCACGCAGGCGCACGGCGACCTCAACCAGCAACGCGGCGAGCGAGGCGCGGTCGGTCTTGGCGTGGTTGAGTTCGCGCACCCGCGTCTCCAGCAGAGCGCTGATCGAGTCGTTGCGCTGGCGGATTTCCTCGAAGATCTTGCGCGACTCGGCCATCAGCTCCTGGCGCGCCGAGCTGCGGTCTTCCGACGCTTTATTGTCGAGTTCGGCGATGCGCTTGGAGAGCTGCGCCGACGCCGTCTTCAGCTCACGCGAGACCTCGTTAAACACTTCGTTGCGCTCGTCGCGTTCGGCCTTCAGGCGGGCGGCGAGTGACTCAGTTTCCTTTTTGAAGAAAGCCTCCAGCGACTCCAGGCGGCGATGCAGCGTGTCCTTAATCTCGGCGGTCTCGCGGGCCAGCGCGCCTTCCACCCGGCTGAAGCGGGCCTCGTAGTTCTTGATCTGCGAACCGAAGAGGATGTCGCGGATTTTATCGACGCTGGCACCGCTGGCTTCAGCGGTGTCGGCCATGGCGGTTTCCATCGCGTCCGGCTTAGCGGCGTCGGGCTTGCCGGCTGGTTTATGTTTGGCTTCTTCCTTGCGCACTGGTACCGTGCTCATCATCGGCCTCCTTGCATGGGTTGCGGCAGACTGAGAGCAACAATGCTATACCGAAACGGTGGTGGTGAGAACTGGATTTCGATAGGAGAGCTCACGGAGAACAGATTTTACGATGCAAGGCGGGCGGAGCCAGCGCGCGAAAATCGGATAGGTTAAAGGTGTAGATCCGATCAACCCCTGCTTTGCGTGCACAACTGAGTTGCAAGGCATCGTAAACTCTGCCGCCCCTCCATCCTCCATCCCTTACTGCAATTAGTGCTTCAAGGTACTCGTGCTTGCTGATTGAGACCGTCTCGAAGTGAGGTAGGATATCGTCAGTCACCATGCGTACGGCTTCCGAGGGATGAATGCGAGGGCGTACGGGCACGCGGGTCAGGGCAGAGTACAGTTCGGCAATCGTGTGCGCGCTGATGAATCCCAGATCACGGGACGCGACCACCCGCTGAAATGCCGGTAATGCTTGTGCGTGATGCGCATGGTCGCCTACGGAAGCCGCAACCAGCACACTCGTGTCAAAGAAGACGTTCACGACGATTTGAGGATGTCGCGGATTCTCTCCTCGCGCACATCCTCCAGCAGGCGGTCCCATCTCGTGTCGGGTTCGGCAACTCCCTGATGGACCCAGACGCCTCCGACCCGGAGCATTGAGGGTTTCTGGGTCAGCGGACGGAGCAGGACACCCTCGGGCTGTTCCACGGCCTCGAGTTCCGTTTCGTTCTCCAGCCCCAGGCGCCTGCGCAGGGGCTTGGGAAATACTATGCGTCCGGATTTGTCCATCTTCAACTTCATGCCATGCATTTTACCACGTGCCATATTCTATGGCATCGCAGCCGGAACTGCCGTTTCCTTCTGCGACTTGGCCTGCTTCTGTGCCGCCGCGAGTTGCTTGCGCAGGATGCGCATACCGGCGTCAACGTGCTTCTCTTCCAGCAGGAATGGCGGCAGAAAACGCAGCACAGTGTCTTGGGTGACGTTGATCAACAAGCCGTTCGCCAGTGCGCCTTCCAGGATGGGCTTGCCGGGAATGCTGAGATCGAGCGCCTGAATTGCGCCCACGCCGCGCACCTCAGTCGCGATGTCGAATTTTTCCTTCAGCTCGCTTAGCTTCTGCGAGAAGTAGGCGCCAACGCGGCGCACTCGTTCCAGCAGGTTTTCGTCTTCGAGGATCGACAGATATTCCAGCGCGACCCGGCAGGTAAGCGGGCCGCCGCCGAACGTCGTGCCGTGTTTGCCTGGCGTGATGTGTTGCGCGAATTGCTCTTTGGCCAGGAATGCGCCCAGCGGCAAGCCGGCGGCGATGGGCTTGGCGATGCAGACCACGTCGGGCGTGACGCCGAAGTGCTCGAAGGCGAAGAGCCGTCCGGTGCGTCCCATGCCGCATTGGATTTCGTCGAAGATGAGCGCAGCCTGATGCTGATCGCACCACCCGCGGCAGGCGCGCAGAAATTCCGGCGTCGTCTCCTGAATGCCACCCTCGCCCTGAATCGGCTCGAGCACAATCGCGCAGACGCGCTCGTCCATAGTGGCGCGTAGAGCTTCGGCATTGTTGCGCGGAACGAAGCGCACACCCTCCAGCATGGGATCAAAATCCTTGCGATATTTCGGCTGCCCGGTGAGGGCGAGTGCGCCCATGGTGCGTCCGTGAAAGGAATTGTCGAGCGCGATCACGACGCATTTCTCAGGGCTCGTCGCGTGACCTGCGGCGCGGACTAGCTTCAGCGCGCCTTCAATTGCCTCGGTGCCGCTGTTGGCGAAGAACACGCGGTCCAGTCCCGAAAGCTGGCAGAGCTTTTCTGCGAGCAGCCCCTGATACTCGTTGTAATAGAGATTGGAGACGTGGATGACCTTGGCCGCCTGCTCCCGAATCACCTCCACAATGCGCGGATGGGCGTGGCCCAGGGCATTCACGCCCAGGCCGCTAAGGAAGTCGAGGTAGCGCTTGCCGTCGACGTCATACACGTACACGCCTTTGCCCCGCGCAATGGCCAGCGGATAGCGGGAGTAGGTGTTGAGCAGGTATTTCTTTTCGCGTTCGACGATCTCATCGTAAGTAGACATGGAAGACGACCTCTATACAGAGACATCTATTTTACGCAGGTTTCAAGTGATGAGCCCGAAGGGGCGAATGTAGATAACCCAGCGCGAGAGCGCTGGGTGGGTGCAGCAATGCGGCCGGGTCCCGGAGGGACGGCAGAAAAAGTGTCGCCCCTGAAGGGGCTCGCCTTAATCCTTCGCTCTGATTCCCAGCGCTTCCGCGCTGGGGTATTGATTGCGATGGCGAACGTGGTCAGTCCAGAAGCCAAGAGCCAAGAGCCAACGGCCAAGAGCTAAGTGCAAATTGCTGCTTTTTCGTGATCCAGATCACAGCCCCATGTTCACCCCTCACCTACACTAAAAGCATGTTGAGCGAAAAACAATTTCGCGAGCGTGCCCGTAGCGAGCTTCGCCAGATCGGCGAGCAGCTTAAGGGTCTGGCAGCGGATCGGGACGTCTATTGGAAGCTGGAGCGCGAGATTGTCGAACCCAATCCACAGCTCAAGAACGGCCGCAGCGCTTTCCTCGATATGGTGCGCGGATGCTACGTCGATGCTACGACGGCGCGCGTCCTCCGCCTGCTTCAGCCCGATGGTGCCGACGTTTCCTTGCCTCGGATCCTGGAGCAGCTCGCCGAGTATTCCGGCCTGCTTGACGGCAAGCTCAGCGAGCGGGAATTTCTGGAGGATCGGGGCGCGCTGCAGCAGGCCATCATCAGTGTGAAGCGGGTCGCGCTGCCTCGCGCCGGGCATCACGAGCGGACGCTTCCGGCGCTTGCATCTGCCCATCGCGAGCTCGACGCCACACTTGACCTGATGCTCGCGACGGTCAAGGCTTACTACTGGATCATCACCGACAGCTACATCGATCTGGATGTCAGCCACGCCGAAGATCCGGTGGCCATCTTTCAGTCGGCGTGGGCGGTGCCGACCCTGGCGAAGTAATCGCACGTGAACGTCGAGGCCGGCTTTTTCGCGTTCGGACTAGGTAGACTCTAGGCAAGCTGCTGATCGCCTCCGGGGCTGAAGAGACTGTTTCGAAGCCGTGCCGCCGCTCCGCGGCTCGATTTTTTTCCACTCTTCCCCCAGGCTTTACGCCCTGGGCTGACTGGAATGCTGCCGCTGCGCGGCTGTTTCTGCTGCAATTCTGATTGTTCTTCCCACCGCGCAAGTTAATTTCCGCTTGCGACACAGTCTTTGAAGCCCGCGCCGATTTTGCTGCATTTGCGGCCAGGGTCGAGGCCGTGCGTTTTTACAACTCAGGCTTGAATCAGAATGTCCTACCGTGAAAACCTTGCAACTCTCGATTCCCTAAGCACATCCGCTGATTCCGCGGTAACATCCCTCTCGTTGGCTTTGTTGGAGTCGTAATCTTGTTTCGAAGGGCAGAGGGAATCGGCCCAGACATTGGTTGGAAAATTTCCTTCGACAGGCAGCCTTCTTGTCCGCTGCCGCATCCGGTGAGGCTGTATCTCGGTAATTTCTGGATGGTTGTTCTTGGCACTGTGCGGTCCTGCCACTTCGCCGCGAGTGGCCAGGGTTTGAGTCAGCGGCCGTGATTGCAACGTCATCCGTCGGAGCGTAGCTCATGTGCCTGGCAATTCCCGGCAAAGTGCTTGAAGAGTTTAACCAGCGCGGCATGCGCATGGCCAAGGTGCAGTTTGGCGGCATCGTGCGCGAAGCCTCGCTGGACTACACGCCTGAGGCCAAGGTCGGCGATTACGTGCTGGTGCATGTGGGATTCGCGATCAGCACCGTCGATGCCGAAGAAGCCGCCCGCACCTATCAATTGCTGGAAGAGATGGACCAACTCACCGAGCTCGAAGCGCCGGTGGTCGACGAGATTTCCGCAAGGAAGCCGCAGTGAAGTACATTGACGAGTATCGCAATGGGCGTCTGGCGAAGACGATTGTCGAAGAGATTCGCCGCATCCAGACGCAGCCGTGGGTGATCATGGAGGTGTGCGGCGGGCAGACGCACTCCATCGTCAAGCATGGGCTCGACCGCATGCTGCCCGAAGGCATCGAACTGGTGCATGGGCCGGGCTGTCCGGTGTGCGTTACGCCGCTGGACATGATCGACAAAGCGCACGCCATTGCCGCGCGGCCTGGCGTTATCTTCTGCTCCTTTGGCGACATGCTGCGCGTGCCGGGCTCGCATGGCGACCTGTTCACGCTGAAGTCGCAGGGCGCTGACATCCGCGTGGTCTATTCGCCGCTGGATTGCCTGAAGATCGCGACGGCCAATTCCGACAAGCAGGTTGTCTTCTTCGCCATCGGCTTCGAGACCACCGCTCCGGCGAACGCGATGCTGGTGCATCGCGCCAAACAGGAGGGGGTGAAGAACGTTTCGGTCCTGGTTTCGCACTCGCTGGTGCCACCGGCGATTACGTACATTCTGCAATCGCCGCAGAACCGCGTGCAGGGGTTTCTTGGCCCAGGACACGTCTGTGCCATCATGGGATATCGCGAGTACGAGCCGGTCAGCGAGCGTTACAAGGTGCCGGTCGTGATCACCGGGTTCGAGCCGCTTGATCTCTTGCAAGGGACGTTGATGGTGGTGCGGCAACTCGAGGCGGGAAAGCACCTCACGGAAAATCAGTACTCTCGTATTCTTGATCGTGAAGGCAACGTGGGTGCGCGCAAGCTGGTGAATACCGTCTTCGAAGTTGCCGACCGCCGCTGGCGGGGTATCGGCTGGATTCCCAAGAGCGGTTATAAGCTGCGTTGGGAGTATCGCGACCACGATGCCGAGAAGATTTTCGAGGTGAAGGAGATCGACACCCAGGAGCCGGCGATTTGCATCAGCGGGCAGATTTTGAAGGGGATCAAGAAGCCGCATGATTGTCCGGCATTTGGCACGATATGCACACCGCTGACGCCGCTGGGAGCGACCATGGTTTCCGCCGAAGGCGCTTGCGCCGCGTACTACGCGTATGGGCGGCACCTCGACAAGCAGAGAGCCGAGGCGGCCATGGCGCACGCCCCGGTGACATAGATCGGGAAACCATGTTTACCATAGAGACCGGGAGGCACAGAGAGTTTCAAAGGAATCCTTCTCTGTGACTCTGTGTCTCTGTGGTGAATTCAAATCCTTGGAACTGGTATGAGCAGCGTGGTCACCTCAAACACGCCGGGAATTTCGACCCAGGACTGGCACGACAAGGTCATGCGTAAGTGCCAGGAATCGGTTGAGATTAAGAGCAAATTCTTCGAGCGATACGCGAACCAAATCGGCGAGCTCAGCCAGAAAATGGCGGAGCGCTTCGCCCGCGGGCGGCGCTTATGGGTGATGGGCAACGGCGGCAGTGCCTGCGATGCCCAGCACGTGGCCGTGGAATTCGTGCATCCCATCATCGAGAAGCGGCGCGCGTTGCCGGCGCTCGATCTGGTCAGCCAGATTCCCGTAGTGACGGCGATCTCCAACGACAAGGATTTCGCTCGCGTCTTCATCGACCAGATCGAGCTCTGGGGCGAGAAGGACGACATGGCGCTGGCGATCTCGACCAGCGGCAAGTCGCCCAACCTCATTTATGCGATGGAGGCGGCGCGCAACAAGAGTATGCTGACGATTGCATTTTCCGGCAAGGACGGCGGGCGCTTGCCCGAAGTCTCCGACTACTGCTTCACGGTGCCCAGCTTCAGCATTCATCGCATCCAGGAATCGCATGTCGCGCTGTTGCATATACTGTGGGACCTGACGCATGTGGCCATGGGCGAAGAGGACATTATTTAGGTGGAACGGCGCTAGTCGAGCGGTGTCCCCGCAATTGTTAGCTCGAGCGGTGCTTTACCGGATTATTCATGGCCGCAGGTACGAGATTGAGGTGGCATCCCGACCAAGGGCTTCAGCCCGCGTGGAGGGACCTGCTGTTGGCTCCGAGCAGCGTGCTACAGCGCGCGAACAGCAGGTCCTTCGACTCCGCGCCCGCCCGACTCGCAAGCGAGTCGGGAAAGACACGCGGTCGCTCCGCTCAGGATGACACGTCCTTGGGATCTCGCGGCGTGATGGATAATCCCTCAGGGTTTGAGAAATGATGCCTAAACCCAAACCAGAAATCGACGCGGGTCTTCCCGGAGCTTCTTGTCCGCTGCCGCTCACGCATCACGACCACATCGTGCTCGGCCATGGCAGCGGCGGCAAGCTCAGTGCCGAGCTGCTGGAACGAGTGTTTCTGCCGGCCTTCAGCAACCCATTACTCGACAAGCTCGACGACCAGGCCGTGCTCCAGGTCGGCAATGCGCGGCTGGCGTTCACCACCGATTCGTTCGTAGTCACGCCGATATTTTTCCCTGGCGGCGACATCGGAAGGCTGGCGATCAACGGCACGGTGAACGATCTGGCCATGAGCGGGGCGCGACCGCTTTATCTGGCGGCGGCGTTCATCCTGGAGGAGGGACTCTCGACCGAGGAGCTGCGGCGCATCGTGCAATCGATGAGCGAAGCGGCCAGAGATGCCGGCGTGCAGCTCGTCACCGGCGACACGAAGGTGGTCAACAAGGGCAAAGGCGACAAGGTTTTCATTTCGACCACCGGCATCGGAGTGGTCGAGCGGCCAGTAAACATTTCCGCCGACCGCGCGCGAGCGGGCGACCAGATCCTCCTCAGCGGCTACATCGGCGATCACGGCATGGCCATTCTGTCGCAGCGCGAGAACCTGGAGTTCGAAGGGGTAATCGAGAGCGATTGTGCCGCTCTGCATTTGCTGGTGAGCGAGATGCTGGACGTGTGCTCCGATATCCGCTGCCTGCGCGACCCCACCCGCGGCGGAGTGGCCACCGTGCTGAACGAAATCGCCGGGCGCTCGAATGTTGGCATGCTTTTGCGAGAAACGAAAATTCCTGTTCGCGAGACGGTTCGTGGCGCTTGCGAACTGCTAGGACTTGATCCACTCTATGTAGCCAATGAGGGGAAGTTGGTGGCGGTCGTACCGCCGGATGCGGCTGACGCAATCGTTCAGGGGATGCGTCAGAATCCGTTGGGACACGACGCGCGCATTATCGGGGAAGTGGTCGCCGATCACCCCGGCATGGTGCTGATGGAAACCGAGATCGGTGGGACGCGGGTGGTGGATACGCTTTTCGGCGAACAGTTGCCAAGAATTTGCTGACGGGCAACCCAGCCAGCCGAGCAGGGCATCTGGAGACAAATCGTCTGAAGTACGCCTGGAGGCAGGATTGCGAGTGGGGTGCAATCCGGTTCTGGTTTCGCCACGGGTCCTCCGCCCGTCCTCATTATTCAGCTCTGCGCTTATAACTGCTTGTCAAATTCAAAAACAACTTCACGATGGATCGCTTTGCTTGCGATCTCTCACCCGGCCGGCTGAAAGGAGGGTGTAATGCCAGTTGAGCCGATTCCCTTCCAGAGGCGCAAGAATGACGCCCCCTCGCCTGTACAGGAGATTCACATTGTCTGGCTTACCGCCGGCCTGAGCTGCGACGGCGACTCAGTTTCGGTGACCAATGCAGAGCAGCCCAGCCTAGAAGATGTCGTGCTGGGCGCAATTCCGGGCCTGCCCAAAGTTCATCTGCATAATCCGGTGCTTGCGTATGAAGTTGGCGACGACTTCATGAAGTACTTCTACCAGGCCGAACGCGGCGAGATCGATCCCTTCGTGCTGGTGGTGGAAGGCTCCATCCCGAACGAACAAATCAAAGACGAAGGCTATTGGGCGGCGCAGGGCACCGACCCCAACACGGGCCAGCCCATCAAAACCACCGAGTGGATCGATCGTCTGGCGCCCAAGGCGCTGGCGGTGATGGCCGCCGGAACCTGCGCGACCTACGGCGGCATTCACGCCATGGCCGGCAATCCCACCGGATGCATGGGGCTGGCGGATTATCTCGGCTGGAACTGGCGCTCCAAAGCGGGCCTGCCGGTGGTCAATGTGCCCGGTTGTCCGGTGCAGCCCGACAACTTCATGGAGACGGTGCTGTACCTGCTCTTCCAAGTTGCGGGACTGGCGCCCATGATCCCGCTGGACCAGCAGCTCCGCCCGACCTGGCTCTTCGGCAAGACCATACACGAAGGTTGCGACCGCGCTGCGTATTACGAGCAGGATGACTTCGCTCTGGAATACGGCTCGCCCAAGTGCCTGGTGAAGGTCGGCTGCTGGGGCCCGGTGGTGAACTGCAACGTCACCAAGCGGGGCTGGATGCGCGGCATCGGCGGCTGCCCCAACGTCGGCGGCATCTGCATCGGCTGCACCATGCCGGGATTCCCGGACATGTTCATGCCGTTCATGGACGAGCCTTCCGGCGCGCGCTTCTCGACCGCCGCGCTCACCCTCTACGGCAAGATGATCCGGGCGTTGCGCGCCCTCACCAACAGCACCGTGAACGGCGAGCCGGAATGGCGGCGTCGCGGGCGCGAGCTTATCACCGGCTACCACCCCAAACCCGGCGCGTACCGCTCGACATCGCGCTTTGGCCGCCCCGCAGCGTAAGGGAGAGAGATTGAGATGGGAACGATAACTGAACCGCTAGTTGAAACTCCGACTAAGAAACGCAATCTGGTGGAGATGAGCTGGGACCCCATCACCCGCATCGTGGGCAGCCTGGGCATCTTCACTAAAATCGATTTCGAGAACAAACAAGTGGCGGAGTGCTACAGCACCTCGTCAATCTTCCGCGGGTACAGCATTTTCATGAAGGGCAAGGACCCGCGCGACGCCCACTTCATCACCAGCCGCATCTGCGGCATCTGTGGCGATAATCACGCCACTTGCGCCTGCTACGCGCAGAACATGGCGTTCGGCATCCGGCCTCCCGCGCTGGGCGAGTGGATCGTCAACCTGGGCGAAGCCGCCGAGTACATGTTCGACCACAACATCTTCCAGGACAACCTGGTGGGCGTGGACTTCTGCGAGCAGATGGTGAAGGAGACGAATCCTTCGTTGTGGGAGAAGGCGCAGCGCAAGCAGGCGCCCAATGCCGACAAGCATGGCTTCCGCACCATCGCCGATATCATGACGGCACTGAACCCGTTCACCGGCAGCTTCTACCGGCAGACGCTGGAGATGAGCCGCATGACCCGCGAGATGTTCTGCCTGATGGAAGGGCGGCACGTGCATCCCTCCACGTTGTATCCCGGTGGCGTGGGCACCGTGCCCACCATACAGCTCTTCACCGACTACATGGTTCGACTCATGAAGTACGTGGAGTTCATGAAGCGAGTGGTGCCGCTGCACGACGACCTCTTCGACTTCTGGTACGAAGCCCTGCCCGGCTATGAGAAGGTGGGATACCGGCGCACGCTCATGGGCTGCTGGGGCTCGTTTAACGATCCCGAGGTCTGCGACTACCGTTACGAGCACATGTCCGACTGGGGCCGGGGCATGTTCGTCACGCCGGGGGTAATTGTCGACGGCCAACTCGTCACCAACGATCTGGTGGACATCAATCTCGGCTTGCGGATTTTGCTGGGCAGTTCGTATTACGACGATTGGCAGAACGAAGAGACCTTCGTCCGTCACGATCCGCTGGGCAATCCCATTGACAAGCATCATCCGTGGAACCAGACCACAATTCCGCGCCCGCAGAAGCGCGACTTCAACGGCAACTACACCTGGGTGATGTCGCCGCGCTGGTACGACAAGCGCACCGGCGATCACCTGGCGCTGGATACCGGAGGCGGCCCCATCGCACGCCTGTGGGCGACGGCGCTCTCCGGCCTGGTGGACATCGGCTACATCAAGGCGACCGGCAATAGCGTGATCATCAACTTCCCGAAAGGGGCGACGCTGCCGGAGACCACCTTCGAGTGGAAGATTCCGAAGTGGAGCAATGCCATCGAACGCGACCGCGCCCGCACCTACTTCCAGGCCTACGCAGCGGCTGCGGCCCTCTACTTCTGCGAGAAGGCGATGGACGAGCTGATGGCCGGGCGCTCCAAGACGTGGACGCCGTTCAAGGTGCCCGAGTACGCCATCGCCTGCGGCTTTCACGAGGCGGTGCGCGGCGTGCTGTCGCATCACAGCGTTATCCGCGACGGCAAGATCGCCAACTACCACCCCTATCCGCCGACTTGCTGGAACGCTAATCCGCGCGATGTCTATGGCACGCCCGGACCGTACGAAGATGCGGTGCAGAACACGCCCATCTTCGAAGAGAACGGCCCGGACAAGTTCAAGGGCATCGACATCATGCGCGCGGTGCGCAGCTTCGATCCGTGCCTGCCATGCGGGGTGCACATGTACCTGGGCAACGGCAAGGTGCTGGAGACGCGGCACTCGCCGATGTTCGGCGTCGCGGGAGGCAAATGACCAACGGCGAGTTCCAGGCGCACGCCGAACAGATCGAGCGCGCGGTGCAGCGGGTTAACGAACTGCAGCAGGAAGACTCGCGCACCGCGGCGCTCGAACTCATGCAATCGCTGATGGACCTGCACGGGGCGGCAATGGCCCGCATCGTTGAGGTGCTCAGGGACTCGGGCGACGTCGGGCGGAATTCGCTGGCGAACCTCGGCAGCGATCCTCTGCTCTGCGGCCTGATGGTGCTGTATGGCGTGCATCCACTCAGCCTGGAAGATCGCGTGAAGCGCGCCATCGACAAAGTCCGCCCACAGGTACAAAAACAGGGCGGAAAAGTTGAACTGCTCGACCTCGGCGACAGCCTGGTTCGCGTGTCGATCCACAGCTCCGGAAACGGCTGCCATTCGTCACCCGACGCGCTTAGGTCCACGGTCGAGCAGGCCATCCGCGAGGCTGCGCCGGAGGTGATCGACGTGGTCACCGAAGGCGTGGCCTCGGCGGCGACAGCGTTTATTCCGGTAAACATGATTCAGCCAGTGAATGAGACTTCAACGGCTATGAAAGCAGAGAGCTGATAGGAGAACGACATGAAGAACCCCCCGCGTGACATCGACGCGCACACTCCGGGAACCAAGCGAGCAGAAGAGTGGACCTACGAGGGACGGCGCGAGCCCGGACGCGAAGGCAAAGGGCGCACAGCGCGCGACTCGACGGGAATCAACGCCGACGCGCGCGCGCCGATCGATCCGCGGATGCCGCATCTGCCGCCGGCGTAAGCTGAGGAGAACATCATCAGCACGTCGACCAACCATCCCGCGCAGCGTCCCTTCGCGACCCTACAGCGCTACGTGCGCAAGCCGCAGCCGCGCGTGGAAGTCTGCGAGCTTTGCGCCACCACGCTGCCGCCGTTTCATCAGCATCTGCTGGAGATGGAAAAGCGCCGTGTCACCTGCTCCTGCGATCCCTGTGCGATCCTCTTCAGCGGCAACGCGCGCCAGCGCTACCGCCGCATCCCGCGGGAGGCGACGCGGCTTTGCGACTTCGCCATGGATGACCAGGAATGGGAGAGCCTGCTGATACCCATTAATCTCGCGTACTTCGTGCACAGCAGCCCGGCCGGGCGCGTGATTGCGCAATATCCCAGCCTCGGCGGAGCGATGGAGTCCTCGCTCGACCTGGAATACTGGAACGCCGTCGTCGAACGAAATCCCGTGCTGAAGAAATTTGAGCCGGATGTCGAAGCGCTGCTAGTCAACCGCATTGCTGATGGCCCACGCTATTACCAGGCTCCCATCGATCAGTGCTTCCGCCTGGTGGGCATCATCCGCACGCACTGGCGCGGTTTGAGCGGCGGCGCGGAAGTCTGGAAGGAGATCGACGCGTTTTTCCACCAGCTCGATCTCATGTCGGGAGGACAGCGTGCCTGATCTCCACTTCCAGGTCGAGGACGCCTTTGCCACGCCGAACGCGGCCGTCCCGCAGCTCACGTTCAGGGTGCGGATCACCAACTCCGAACCGGAGGCGATTCACTCGATTGCACTGCGCGCCCAGGTGCAGATCGAGCCGGTGCGCCGCCGCTACACCGCTGAAGAGCAGGAGCACTTGAAGGAGCTATTCGGCGAGCCGGAGCGCTGGAGCAAATCGGTGCATCCGCTGCTGTGGACGAACGCCAACATCAACGTCACCGGATTCTCCGGCAGCACGATCATCGACATCCCAGTGCCGTGTACCTTCGACTTTAACGTGGCGATAACAAAATATGTTTATGGTCTGGAAGGCGGCGAGTTGCCGATGAGCTTCATGTTTAGCGGAATGGTCTTTCACGCCGGACAAATGGGGCTGCAGATCGCGCAGATTCCCTGGGACCGCGACGCCGGCTACAAGCTGCCGGTGCGTGTGTGGAAAGAGATGATGGACCAGCATTACCCAAACACCGCGTGGCTGTGCCTCCAGCGCGATGTTTTCGAGCGGCTTCTCGAATACAAGACGCGCAACAACCTGGCGAGTTGGGAGCAGGCGCTGGAGCGAGCGCTGGGTTTGACTGCGGAGGCCAAGGCGTGAACCGCGAACACGCCATGAAAGTCGCCAACAGCGTGCTGTATGAGGGCTACATGCTCTATCCGTATAGGCGCTCGGCCATCAAGAATCGCCAGCGCTGGAGCTTTGGCATCCTCTATCCCCCGGATTTTGGCGAGGTCCGCGCTGGTACCGAACGCTCCGGGATGCATTCGGAGTGCCTGGTCAGGTTAACCGGACGCGCCACTCTGCAGGTTCAGGTACGCTGCCTGCATTTGGCGTCGCGCGAGGTCGTGAGCGAAGTGGACGGCCGGCTCGAACCGGTTCCCTCGCGGGTCATCGATGGGCGGACGATCGAGAGCTGGCACGAAGGAATCGAACGCTCGCTGGAATCCAGTCTGCCGCTGAGCGACGGAGCGCAACGAAGCACGCCTTTCAGCTTTTCGCCCTCGCTCATGAAAGAATCGCTGCGCGACCGCTCCGGCCACGCCATAGGCGAGATTAGGCATCGTCAGTACGAGATCACCGGGACGATTTTCATTTCCGCGGCACGGGTACGGGAACGAGTACTCAAGGTTACCGTCGATGTAGCGAATACGAGCGCGCTGCCGGGGGAGGCGAATGATCGCGACTCCGCGCTGCTGCGATCGCTGCTCTCGGCACATACCATTCTCAGCGTCACGGAGGGGGCATTCATCTCGCTGCTCGAACCGCCGAATGAGCTGAGCCTTGAGGTGGCCAAGTGCACGAATATCGGCAACTTTCCCGTGCTGGTCGGAGATGAAGGCGAGTGCGACATGATGCTGTGCTCGCCCATTGTTCTGTACGATTACCCGCAAATCGCGCCGGAGAGCGCGGGCGACTTTTTCGACGGCACCGAAATGGACGAGATGCTTACGCTGCGCATAATGACCCTGACCGACGAGGAGAAAAACCAAATGCGCAGCGCCGACGACCGCGTTCGCAACCTCTTGCAGCGAACGGAGGCGAGTGCCCGCGAGCAACTGATGCGCACCCACGGTACGATTCGTGGCATCCGTCCGGTGGACGAACCATGATGGACTTCTGGAACCCGGACGCGCCGGAAAACCGGCCATTGGCGAGCGTCACCGTTTTCGGTATCGAGGTGAAGGCTGGCGATAAGGTGCGCCTGTGGCCGCAGAAAACCGCCGACATTATGGATATGGCCTTGAAGGGTAAAGTGGCGATAGTCGAGGCCATTGAGCGCGACTACGACGAACAGGTGCATCTGGCGGTGGTGCTGGAGGATGATCCCGGCCGGGAATTCGGCATGATGCGCCAGCCCGGTCACCGTTTCTTTTTCTCTCCCGAAGAGGTTGAACCTTTAGCGTTGAATGGGGAGGTGTCGGATGAGAGGTAATGTGCTGGTGGCCGGTATCGGAAACATCTTTCTCGGCGATGATGCCTTCGGGGTGGAGGTCGTCAATTGCCTCGCGCAGCGTTCGCTGCCGGGAAACGTTTGCGTGGCGGATTTCGGCATCCGCAGCTTCGACCTGGCGTATGCGCTCATGGAAGACTGGGAACTGGTGATTCTGGTGGACGCGCTGCCCCGCGGCGGGGAGCCCGGAACACTGTACACGCTTGAGCCGGAGCTGCCTGGCGGCGAAGCGATTCCGCCTGACATGGACGCACACACCATGAACCCCGTCACCGTTCTGCGCCTGGTGAGCGCGCTCGGCGGGGAAGTGACACGCATGCTGGTCGTGGGCTGCGAGCCGGCAACGGTCGAACCCGATGCGGAAGGCAACATGGGTCTTAGCGCACCAGTCGCCAGTGCGGTGGATGAGGCGACTGCGATAATCGTGGAACTCATTGAACGAGTGCGCGGCGAAGCAGCAGTCGCGTAAGGGGTCGAAATCGCAGGTCCCTCGCGGCCTGAAGGCCGCTCGGGATGCCAAGATCAAAAGGCTTAGACGCTGGCCTGAAGGCTAGCTCCACCTGAGCTAACAAAAGGAGAAAGCGATGTCGAAGGGTAAATTGTTCTTGTGGGGTACACTCGCGGCTACGGTTTGGGGCCTGGTTTATTTCCGCGGCGATATCCAGCGCTACACGAAGATGAAGATGATGTAACGGCGTCT
>Ga0335079_10001665_pt1 | contig 25336 bp, 20 predicted proteins | sample Lox_Sample_33_FD_206719 | JGI IMG/M metagenome (GOLD analysis project Ga0335079, IMG submission 206719) | Soil microbial communities from Loxahatchee National Wildlife Refuge, Florida, United States - Lox_Sample_3.3 | ecosystem: Environmental > Terrestrial > Soil > Wetlands | place: USA...
CTTCGCGATTCCCTTCGAGTCCATGCTCCGGCGAAAAGATCGCAACCAGCCTCACCGCCGGAGCGCGGGCCAGGACATCGATGATCCGCCGGCCATCTTCCGCGACGCCCGTCTGCGCCGTGATCACACCGACTCGTTTCCCTTCGAGGGGCGCGAAGCCCTCCGCGATCAACACATCCAACCCGGTTTTCACCCGTGCCGCGGAGCACGCGAATGCGAAGCAGGTAAAGGCGACGGCCACATTGCGTATCGCTACCGTCCCGATGGGCTTCATCGACGCTCCTTGATCAGTTCGAGCATAATGCGATAGCGGTCGCCGCGCATGATCGCGGTCACGAATTCCAGGGGATGGCCGTCTTCCAGGTAAGTGATACGCTCGGCGGCAAGCGCCGGGCTGCCCGGCCGCACGCCCAGCAGCTTTGCCTGCTCGGCGTCCACCAACACGGCCGAATGCGTTTCGCGCGCGTACGCCGGCTCCCGCCCGTATTTCGAACATAAGAGCTCGTAAAGCGAGGCGTTCTCCATTCGCTCTTTCGGCAGACCGGGCGCCAGTTGCAGCGGGATATAGGCCGTCTGAATTCCCACCGGTTCGCCTTCGGCCAGGCGCAGACGCTTCAGCAGAAACACGCTCGTGCCACAAGGGACGGCCAGTTTTTCCGCGGCGATGGCATCGGCCGGGAGCACGCCCGTCTCGAGAACCCGCGATCCGGGACGAAGGCCGTGGCGCCCCATCTCCTCGGTGAAGCTGCTGAGCGCGCGCGGCCCTTGCTCCAGTCTTCGGCGCGCCACGAACGTACCGCGTCCCTGTTCGCGGCGGACATATCCGGAATCGGCGAGTTCCCGGAGCGCCTGCCGCACCGTGATCTTGCTGACTTGATAGGTCTGCTCCAACTCGGACTCGGTCGGCAGGCGGTCGTCGGCTTTCCAGCGGCCGGTTTGAATGTCCTTCAGCAGGATCATTTTGAGCTGGTAGTAGAGCGGTATCCGCAGCCGTTTGTCGAGCGTGGTCGGCATCTGCGAGCGCCCTCCTTCTCATCCGAGCGTGCGAACACCGTTGGGCCGCTCGGCGGGACCCGACATGAGCGCGACGGCCTGGCGGAACCCCGAGAGGCAGCCGCGCATCACCGCGAGACTGGAGTAGTAATCGTCGTAGCGGAAAAAACCGGTCTGGCCGCGCCACATCGGATAGGCATCACACGCCTGCAACCATTTATCGAATACCGCGGTGATGTCCAGATAGGTATCGGGTTTGAAATTCTCGGCGTCCTCCCAGTTATCCGCGAAGAACAGCTTGCGGACGGCATGTGCCGGGTCCTTGCGGACCATGGTCGACAGGCCTGCATAGAAAATCGCGTCCCGAACCAGGAGGTGGCAATTCTGATGATCTTTGTGCCAACTGCCGCTCCAGTGGGTCACCACGATATCGGCCTTGTGCCGGCGAATGACGTCGCTCACCGTACGGGCGGCCTGATCGTTCAAGGGCACCTCTGCGTCCGGATAGTCCAGGATTTGGAATTCCGCCCCGAGAACCTTGGCCGCTTTCTCGCTCGCGGCGCGCTGTAGCTCGCCATAGCGCTCCACCGGAGTGTTGGCGGGGGCTCCCTTTTCGCCAGCGGTCAGGGAAACGAAAACGCCGGTACCGCCGCCGTGGATGTGTTGAGCAATCGCCGCGCCCATCGTGAAAACGGCATCACCGGGATGAGCCGCGATTGCCATCAGAGTCGTCGCCATCCGGTACCTCCAACGGCGGAAACACCAGCATTCGGTCCGCCGCGTGAATTGGTTATAACAACATGTCAATCTGAAGAGCAAGCCCCGGTGGGATGCGGTTGGCCGTCCGCATCACTTGCCAATGCAGAAGGTGGAGAAGATGCGATTCAGGATATCGTCCGCCGTGGTCGCGCCGGTGATTGCGTCAAGGCCGCGCAGCGCCGCATACAGATCCAGGAGCAGCATCTCGTGGGGCGTCCCGGCTTCTGCCGCGCCGCGCGCCTTCTCGATCCATCCCGCCGACTCCTGCAGCAGGTGCTCGTGGCGAATGCTGGTGACGAAACCGCTCTCCTGCTCGAATGCCCCCGCGGGCGCCACCGCCGCGAGAATCGCTTCGCGAAGGCCGGCGATGCCGGCGCCGGTCAAAGCGGAAACCTGCGCGGCATTCTCGGGCGGCCGCTGGTGAGGCAGGTCGCACTTGTTGGCGACCACCAGCGTTCGCCCGCCGGCACGCGTCGCGAGCGCTTCGTCTTCCGCACTGGCCGGCTGGGTCGCGTCGATCACCACGAGCGTCAGGTCGGCGTCGGCCATCGCCTGGTAGCTGCGTTCGATCCCCAGCGATTCCACGCGCTCCGCGGCCTCGCGGATGCCCGCCGTGTCAAACAGTTTTACGGGGATTCCGCCGATGGATGCCGTCTCGCTCACCAGGTCGCGCGTCGTTCCCGGGATTTCGGTGACGATGGCCCGATCCTGCTCCAGCAAGCGATTGAACAGGCTGCTCTTGCCCACGTTCGGACGGCCGGCGATGGCCAGCGTCAGGCCCTGATGCACCAGGCCTCCGTAGCGGAAGCTCTCGATCAGACGCGTGATGCCTTCGTGGATCGGTCCCAGCCGCCTTAGAATTTCGGCTGCCGGCGCCACGCTCACATCGTCCTCCGCGAAATCGATGCCCGCCTCGAGCAGCGAGACCAGCTCCACGAGCTGCTCCTTGATGGGCGTGATGCGGCGGGACACGCTGCCCGCCACCTGTTGGGCCGCGATGCGCGCCTGGTAGAGCGTCGTGGCTTCGATGAGGTCGCGCACGGCCTCGGCGCGCGGCAGGTCGATGCGGCCGTTCAGGAAGGCGCGCAGCGTGAATTCTCCGGGCTCGGCGAGCCGGGCGCCGGCTTCCATCGCCCGCTCGACGGCATGGCGCAGTACGACGGGCGAACCGTGGCAGGAAATCTCGATCACATCCTCGGCGGTATAGGATCGGGGCTTCTCGAAAAACGTCACCACCGCCTGGTCAATGGCCCGGCCCTGCCGGTCCAACAGGTCCGCCAGGTGCGCTTGCCACGGGCGCCACTCTACAGCCGTAAGAAACTGTGCGGCAATCCGTCGCGCATCGGCGCCGGACAAACGGACCACACCCAGGCCCGAGCGTCCCGGCGGAGTGGAAATGGCGACGATGGTATCGGAAAGCTGCAAACCTACCGGCGGCGTCCCCGGGGGGGACCACCGCGATCGCGTCTCGGCCCTCCTCCGCCGCCGGGGCCGTCACCGGATCCACGGCGCATCGGCGGCCGCGCATCTCGCGGCGGCTCCGGGAGGCTCGCCATCCCGGCGGGATAGACGATCACCATCCGGCCCGGACCCGCCCCGAGACTCTCGCTGCGCACCGCGGACTCGTTCCGCAGGGCCAGGTGAATGACACGCCGCTCGCGGCTGTTCATCGGGTTGAAGCGGAACGGCTGGCCCGTGCGCTTCACGCGATCGGCCGCGGTCATGGCGCTCAACCGCAGCTCCTCGATCCGCAGCGCGCGGTAATCGTTGGCGTCGAACGAAATGCGCGAGTGATCTTCGCTCGGCATCCGGAGCATCTCCATGGTCACGTGCTCGAGGGCCAGCAGAAGCTCCGCCTTGTTGGCCAGGAGCTGTTCTACGTCCGGTCCGCTGAAGTCCACGGAGACGTCCGGAGTCTCGAAGTCGTCCTCGGTTGGCGCCGCGTCCTGAATTTCGTAATCGAGCTCGAGGCCGGCATTCTCGAGGGTGGTTTGCAAAAAGCCGTCGATCCGGATCCCGACCGACGCCACGGAGTACTTTCGCTCAGTCAATGCTCATTTCCTGCCAGTCTTCTTTGGAGGCAACACACTTTCGGCGGCGACATTGGCCAGCGAAGTCTTGTTGAAGAACCACTGCTGGAGCATGCTCACCAGGTTGCTGGTCAAGTAGTATAACACCAGGCCGCTCGGGAAATTGTAGAACATGAAGCCGAAGACCAGCGGCATCAGCATCATCATCTTCTGCTGTGCCGGATCGCCCGCGGCCTGCGGTGTCATCTTCTGCATGATGAACTGGCTGGCAATCATCACGATGGGCAGTATCCGGATTGCCAAGTGCTCCGGCTGGGAAAGATCCGAGACCCAAAGCCAGCTCGCCCCGCGCATCTCCACGCTCACCGAGAAAACCTTGTAGAACGCGATGAAGAACGGAATCTGGAGAATCATGGGCAGGCATCCGCCCATGGGATTCACCCCGTGCTTCTTGTACAGGTCCATCACTTCCTGGTTCTGATCGCCCTTGCGCGGATCTCTCAGGCCGATGCCTTTGTACTTGCTGTTGATGGCGTCGATCTGCGGCTTGAGGGCCTGCATCTTCCGCATCGACTTCATACTGTTGATCTTCAGCGGGAACAGCGCAAAGTTGATGGCGATTGTCACCAGCACGATCGACCATCCATAATTGCGCACAAACTGGCCGTTCACGTAGTTGACGATCTGAAAGAGCGGTTTGGCGAGGAACCAGAACCATCCGAAATCCACAATCTGCGTGAGCTTCGGGTTGATCTTTCCGAGCAAGTTCAGATCCTTCGGACCGACGAACAGATCGTAGCGATTGGCGTCGCCATCCCCCACGGCCACGCCCGTGAATGGCTGCGGCGTGCCGTCCAGCGGCGTCTTCACCCGATCGGCAAAGGTCACCGTCTGCATGCTGCTGCCGCTCTCCGGCAGAAAGACGGCGGCGAAATAATTGTCCGCCAGGCCGCCGAAGCTGAAGTTTCCGCTCGCCGTGGCCGGCCCGTTGGAAGCCGCCTTGGCGTTCTGCTCCACCAGCTTGTTCTGCGTCACATCGAAGTACAGAGTACGCTGGTTAGCGGCCGCGCTGGCTACCGTCAGATCGCCGAACCCGCCGCGCCATTCGAGCAGGTGCGGAATCGGCTTGCCGTCTTGAGTTACCTGGGTCGCGACCTCGGTCGAGTAGCTGTGCTGCTGGAACCGGAAGACCTTACGCACATTGGTGCGACCGTCGCTGTACTGGTACGTCACGCCCAGGCCGTCCGGATCGGCTTTCTGGCCGTACCATCGCCAGTTGATGTCGTTCGAAGGCTTAGCTCCGTTGAAGTACAGGGAAAACGGAAAGTCCAGACCCGCGGCGGTATTAACCAGATCCAGCGGCTTGCCGTCGCTGCCGTGATACTGCCGCAACTGCCAACTGCGCACCGTTCCGCCCTGGTTGCTGAACTCGACCCGGTACAGGTCCGTCTGAATCACCAGGTGCGGCAGGACTTGTTCCGGGCTGGCGTTCGGCGCGGGCTTCACCGGCGAAACCGTGGTCTCCACGGGAGCCGGCTTCGGGGCCGGAGCGGGCGTCGCTCCGCCCGCCGCCGGTTGAGAAACGGTTTGGGGCGGGGAAGCCGGTTTTTTGGGCGGCGGTGAAAAATAGGTTTGCGAGATCCACATCACCGCGCCGATCAGGACGAAGGCGATGAGGAGGTTCCGCTCCATCGGTACTTGTTGGGGCGTGTACCCGCTCGGCTTGTTGGATTCGGCCATGCTGGAAAAATTCCGTTCTCGGCTCAGGGCACCGGATCGTATCCGCCGTGGTGCAGGGGATGGCAGCGTCCCAGGCGCCGCAGCCCCATCCAGACGCCTTTCCTCACGCCATATGCGCCGACTGCCTGCCGCATGTACTCCGAACACGACGGGTAGTACCGGCAAGCCGAAGGCAACATTGGTGAAAGGACCATCTGATACACGCGCAACAGGCTCATCACGATGTACCGCATCGCTGAAAAAGACGCTGCACCTCCCGGTGAAGTTCCGCCACCGGGGCATCGTATGCCTTGCGCCGTGGATTGATGACGATCGTCCACTGTGGGCTCAATTGGTCCAGATGCAAGCGAACTGCCTCTCGCAAACGCCGTTTGATGCGATTTCGCACCACGGCATTGCCGAGCGCGCGCGGCACCGTGAAACCGATGCGTGGACCGTCGCTGCGTGGTTCCCGTACACAGAACGCCGCGAAAATCGGGCCGCTGTGGCGGGATCCTTCATCGTAAACTCTTCGGAAATCTTTTGATCGCAGCAGACGAACACGTTTCGGAAAACCAGAGATGGAGGACTACCTCTCGTCACTGACTGTGAGCTTCTTGCGCCCGGCCGCCCGCCGGCGGGAAAGAACGGCCCGGCCGTCCTTGGTCTCCATGCGCGAGCGGAAACCGTGTGTTTTCGCGCGGCGACGGTTATTCGGTTGAAAGGTACGTTTCGGCATTGTGGTTCAAATACTTAGTATAGGACACCCGGGTCGGACGCGGCAAATCAGCACACTTGTGCGCAGCCGCGCCACTTGATCCGCGTGTATGCGATTCGGAAGCCGTGCCGCTCCCCGTTGCGCTGCGATTCGCCCCCCGGGGCCGCACATAGCATCGCAAGATCGCATCCCGCCCGAGCCGCGTGGTCCAACCGCGCCTCCAGGAGTGCGCGCTGTGCGCCGCGCCGCCGGTACTCGGGTATCGTGCTCGCTCCCGCCAGCAGCGCCACACCTTCGTGCAGCGCTAGCGAACCCGCCGCGATTGGCTTCCCATCCAGCTCTGCCAGAAAGTCCTCCGCGCCCTCGCGTTCCGCCACCACGCGCATCAGATCGTCCATCAGATCGGCAAATTCCGCGGCCTCTCTCCAGCCCTCCGCCGCTGTGCGCGCCCACAGTTCGCGCTCGTCCTTGCCCGCCAGTCGCACCCGAATCGCGCCGCCTTCAGCCGCCTGGCGCGATCCCAGCGGCAGGTACAAAACGCTGGTCAGCTCCACGGGACGATACCCGCGCTCATTGAGCATGCCGGTCAACGCCGCATCCGCCAGCGGACTCACCTCGTGAAAGACCGGCGCTCCCCGCTCGCGAAAAAATGTCTCGATCCGCTCCATCTCCGCCGCCGCGGGCATCTGGAACAGGCCGAGTCCGAAGGTCTGCGTGCACGGAGATCGCGGGCCGTCGAACATGGCGTGCGCGCCGGCAACCTCCTTCCAGCACGCACCCAGGTCCGGCTCCAGCCGCGCCCGCGCTTCGACGAAACGCATGTTGGCCGTGCCCTCGGCTCCTTCCAGCCGCCGCGCCAGAGCCAGATCGCAAAACACTACGCCAGGATGTCCTTGCAGTACTGCACGCACTTGCTCAGCTCGGCCAGCAGCGTCGAGCCTTCCGGAACCGGGTACTCGAATTCGAGCGTCGCCTGAAACTTGTACTTCTCCCGTTTCATCAGCAGCAGGATCTCTTTGATCGGCGTTTCGCCCTGGCCGAACGGCACATTGGGTCCGTTGTTGGCCTTGCGGTCCTTGATATGAACGTGCGTGATGCGCGCGTGATTTTCCTTGATCCATTCCGCCGGCGAAAAGCCGTTGGCGGCGAAGAAGTGGCCGATGTCGACATTCGCGCCGTTGTACTTCGAATACCAGAACGCCTGTTCCCACGCGCCCAGCCGGCCGAACGCCTCAGGATCCGTGAGATTGCCGTGCCCGTGATAACCGACCATCAGCTTGTGCTTTTCGGCAAACGCGCCGATGTGCTTGGTCCGGCTCACCGGGATCTCGCAGGAAATCGCGTGCGCCCCGAGTGCCTTCGCCGCCTCGAAGCAATAGTCGACGACTTCGTCCTTCATATCGCCGATGCCGTCGAACTTGACGATCTGGATCAGCAGTCCCGCATCCTCGTACTTCTTGCGAAAGGCTTTGAAGCCGTCCATCGATTGCGACAGCCGCCACTTGTCCAGGGCCTCGACCGCGGCCTTGCGCTCGGCGATCTGCTCCGGTGTCATCGGAGCGCGTCCCTTTTTGGGCGCGCCGCTCGATTCGGCCGGCGCAGCGTTCGGGCGGGTCAGAGGAATAGGGTTCACCCATGCCGGTGCCTTGAGCCACGCCTCCACTGGCTGCATGCGCAGCTCCAGCGCCCCAATGCCCGTCTGGGTGCAGTAGTTGATGATGTCGTCGGCTCCGCCGGGCATGTTGTGGAAACTGTAGGGCGCATTGACACCCATCTGCACCCCGCCGAAATTGGAATCCAGCTTGGCTGCCAGCAACGTGGTAGCCGGGAGAGAGGCCATTGCCAGCTTTCCGAAGTCGCGCCGCGTGTAACTCATCACCTGCTGATGATATCGCGTGGCGCCTGCCGCGGACCATCGCTTTCCGTGGTCCGCCCTGCTGACCCGGAATCCTTGATTACTTCCCGATCGCCGGAGGCGTCTGGACCATCGAAAGCAGCAGGCAAACCACTACGAAGATTGCGAGACCCGTTGCGACGATCATAATGCTCGTGCCCTCATCTATCTACATCGACTTGCAATCCGAGGGCCTTTATGGAAGACCCGCAAAAACGGGTCTCCGTTCCTTGGGCCGCTGCCTCAAAAGGGAACAATCGACCCACACGTGTGTCAGAGTGGCGATGACTTTGTTCCCTTTGAGCCAGGGAAATATGCGACCGCGTGCGACTAACGCATCGCTGGCAGTGTCCTCAACGCCGCCACCGGAATTCCTGTGTTCGGGCCTCTCGTGAGTTCCAACCTAGCGCCCGTCATTCGCCCAAATGCCGGCACACGGCCATGATCACTGGCGAAGACGGAGTTTCTGCTTCGACGGTCTTCCCGTCGGGAAGTTTGAGCGGTCAAGGCCGTCAGTATACCGACGACCGCGGCCATTGCACCTTATTGCGGCGGCTTGCACGCGCCCAGGCTCACGCTGAACGCCCCGATGCTCACCCATCTCCCGCCTTCGCGATGCTCCAGGTGATAGCTTTTACTGGTCGCGTCGGCGCGGATTCGCCAGTCCGGATTGCCCGCCGGCGCCGCCCGCCGCAGCTTCAGGGGCTTCACGCTGCTCTCCTTGACGGTCCAGCTATCGCCCGAGTCGTGGCTCTCATGCAGCTCATAGCGGTCGCCCTCCGCCCCCGCGCCATGGTCGATGATCAGCGACCCGTTCTTGGCATCTTCGAACCAGAATTGCTGAATCGCTCCGAATCCCTGCTCATCGAAGATCTGGTGCTGGCGCCACGTCTTGCCGCCGTCGGAAGTTTGCAGCAGAAACGGATCCTGAGGCAGCGGATACACAAGCTGCCCGCTGGCCCAACCGGCATCCGCTCCGGAGAACTGAAGGTGGTCCAGCGCCGCCCCACGCACGCGCTCGTACATCTCGCGCCAGGTATGGCCATTGTCCTCGCTCCCCAGCAGAATGCTGTACAGCGTCGCAGAGGGCGTGTGGATGTTACCGGCCGCGAACACCCGGATGGCGGAAGACTCGATCGCGGAAAGCTCCAGGTAGACCGGGCATGGGTCTTGTTCCGAACAATCCAGGCCCGCAGCCTGCATATCGTCCGCGGTGCATTGGAACGGCACCGTCAGGGGCTTTCCCGAGTAAGTCAGCACGGGCGGAGCCGGTGGCGGAGCCGGCTGAACGGAAGGCGGCGCGGGCGGAGTTTCCTGCGCCTCCAGCCCCAGCGTCCAAGCCGCCATCGCCGCCACGGTGATAACCCTGATCTGCATAGCTCTAAGGGGCTATTAGAAGATGACTCTTTTGTTTTGGCTAGATTTAGGGATGGATATGTAACTTCCGCGCGGGGTACTATCGTCTAGTTTGTAAATCCCCGTTACGACAGCGGGCGCACTCACCCCTATCACCCAAACCGCGCCCGCTTTTTCATTTTCTGGGAGCCCGAAAGGGCTATTTCCCCGCCAGTCAGTCATCGAACATTCCCTCGAACAGAACCGTGCTCAGGTACCGTTCCGCGGCATCCGGCAGGACGGTGACGATCATTTTGCCCGAAAAGTCGGCCAGCCGTCCCAACCGCGTTGCCACCGCGGCTGCCGCGCCCGAGGAAATCCCAGCGAGGATTCCCTCTTCCTTCGCCAGCCGGCGTGCCATTTCAATGGCCTCCTCGTTGGTGATCAACTCCACCCGGTCCACCATTTTCAAATCGAGTGTATCCGGGATGAAGCCTGCTCCGATCCCCTGAATCTTATGCGGCCCGGGCCTGAGTGGTTTCCCGGACAGATACTGGGTAACCACCTGACTATTGAGCGGCTCGATGCCCACGGAGAGAATCTTCTTGCCGCGGTCCTTCTTGATGTACCGTGACACGCCGGTAATCGTGCCTCCGGTGCCGATGCCGGAGACCAGCACGTCGATCATCCCGTCGGTGTCCTCCCAGATCTCCGGTCCCGTGGTTTGCACGTGAATCTCCGGATTGGCCGGATTCTTGAATTGCTGCAACATGACGAAGCGCCGCGGGTCTGAGGCGACCACCTCTTCGGCCTTCTGAATCGAGCCCGCCATTCCCTCGCCGCCGTCGGTAAGGATCAGGTTCGCCCCGAGCGCTTTCAGGACCTTCCTGCGCTCCACCGACATCGTCTCCGGCATGGTCAGGTGGATCGGATAGCCGCGCGCGGCCGCGACAAATGCCAGCGCGATCCCCGTATTTCCGCTCGTCGGTTCGACCAGCTCCTTGCCGGGACCCAGGATTCCTCGTTTTTCCGCATCCCACACCATCGAGGCGCCGATCCGGCACTTGACGCTGTAGGCCGGATTCCGCCCTTCGATCTTGGCCACAATCGTGGCCTTTCCGCCATCCGTGACACGGTTCAGGCGAATCAACGGCGTGCGCCCGATGCTCTGTGAGTTGTCTTCGAAGACGCGCAAATCAGATCTCCCAGTTCAGAACGAACCTGCTTTGTTTCTCATGCCACGCGCGCAGGAGGTCTGCGAAGGTGGTGTGATCGATAACCCCGCTCACTGCCTGGTCCACCTGCTGCCACATGTCGCTGAATGGAGTTTCGCCCTTCTGCTTACCGCGTGATCTACCCTGACCTTCGATGAACCGCAACACCTCCCCCACGGTCAGCGATTCCGCCGGCCGTGCGAGCAGGTATCCACCCTCGGCTCCCCGCCGCGACTCGACGAATCCCGCCTGTTTGAGCCCGGCCAGGATCAATTCCAAGAACTTCTGCGGAATCTTCTGCCTCTGGGCGATGTCGGCAATCCGAACCGGCTCGCCGGCCCGTTGCGACGCCAGATCGAACAGCGCCTGAAGTGCGTATTCCCCTTTGACGGATAGGTGCATCTATTCCTGGGTGGGCAATCACCCGTATCCCAGTAGAGATTGTAATATAGGCATCAGGCGTTAGGCATCAGGCGTCAGCTCCATTCGCGTAACGCGGACTGTTGGCGCGTGGCGCCCAACGATTATGCAAATCTCTCCGCTCGGGGCTGCGCCGGCTAAAGCCTGGTGCCTGACGCCTGATGCCTTCTAAAAATTCAACCTCGTCGAAAACTCGATGCGCCGGTTGTTGGCGGCGATTCCGCCAGGGCCGCCGCCAGCGCCTCTGCCGCCGTAGCCGGTGATGATGCCCGTAGCCTGCCCGAATTGCGGAGAGTTCAGACTGCCCACGTAACCGCCGGGATTGTAGTGGTTCAGGATGTTGTTGACATTCATCGAGACCGTAAGGTTGAACCTGCGGTCGGTCATGCTGGTGTTGCCGCCGCCACGGCCTCCACCGCCCCCCATGCGCATGCCGCCGCCACCGCGCGCACCGCCGCCGCCACCGCCACCGAATCCGCCGCGGCCGCCGCCCCCGCCCATACCGCCGCGCCCGCCGCCCATGTTGCCGCCGCCCATGCCGCTCGGATCGCCGGGAGTGGCCGCCACCGCGCTATTGCCGCGCTTGGGTCCGAACCCGAACGTGCGGCCGATGCGCGCGTTCAGCGAGATCATTCCCGCGCCTACGAGATAGTTCCGCGGCACCAGGCCGTCCGTCACACCCGGAGACGGCGTGGTGCAGAAATCGCCGAGGTCGGTGTTCACCGCGTTGGTGCATGACGACGTGGCGAAGAGCGGGCGGGCGTTCTTGAGCGTATTTCCGTAGATGTCGCGGCCCAGCACCACGTCGTACGGCGCGCCCGATTGCAGCGTGAGCAGCGGGCTCAGCCGGATATCGAACGGCGCGGTAACCGAGCCTACCAGTTGGAACCGGTGTCGCCGCTCGAGTGAGGACCGGCCCCAGTCCTGCGCGAAGTTGTAGGGGTTCGAAGGCGTGCCCGGCAGGTCGCGCGAGTGATTGAACTGGTAATTGCCGAACAGCGACACCTTGCGGCTGAACCGCGTATTGAAGTTGTACATCAGGATGTTCTGGTTCAGATTCGCGCCGGATTGATATTGGAAGAGGTTGCCCGCCGCCGCTCCATAGGGCCGGATGCCCGGGTTGCCCAGCGCGGGCACGTACGTGCCCGGGAAGGGCGTGTTGATCGGAACCGTCTGCTGCATGTGGATGGCGCGGGTGTTGGTGTACGTCACCGCCATGGTGGTGTTTTTGGGCAGTTGCCGCTCTACTCCGATGGCCGTCTGCATCATGTAGTCCGTTCGAAACTGCGGGCTCAGGCTGTAGATGCTGTTCTGTGCCGGCGATAGTCCTGCCGTCGACGGCGGATTCGGAAACGTGTCGGGGTTGGTCACCACGTAGGACTGCTGGTAAGTGCCATTGAGCAATTGTGTCCTCTGAATGGTGCTCTCGCTGACGCGGTCATAGAAGATTCCAAATCCGCCGCGGATCACGGTCTTCTGGCGCCCCGCCTTGGCGCTGCCGGGCGCCCACGCGAACCCGATGCGCGGCGCGAAATCGTGATTGTCGGTGATGTTGGTCTGCCGCTCGTAGCGCAACCCGTAGCTGAACGTGAAATTGGGGCGCACCCGCCAGTCGTCCTGCGCGAACAGGCCGATATCGTATTGATGAATGCTCGCGTAGGCGTTGCCTGTGTCGATATTGAACTGCGTCGCGCCGCCGCCCCGAATCCGGATCTGCGAACCCGTGTAGCCCAGTTGCATGAGCTGCAGTGTGCGCGTATATTGATCGATCGCGGAGAGCGTCACCGTCTCCGCGGTCGGATTAAAACTCGCGTCCAGCACCGGCGCGATGCCGCCGTCGAAATAGAATACGCCGCCGAACCCGTTCGGCGACAGGTTGCGATCGCTTTCGCGCCGCGCGCGGATGCCGAACCGGTAGGTGTGCGCCGCCTTCGCGATCGAAGTGTAATTCTGTAACTCGAAATGTTGGCCCGTATCGTAGTTGTCGCCCCAATTGGCGCCGCCCGCGGTGAATGCGCCTGAAACCACGTATTGCGGCAACAGATTGCCGATCTGATCGGTATAGTTGCGCGTGTACTGGAAGCGCGTCTCGTTCACGATGCGCGTATTGATGATCGAGGTCTCCGTCACCATCAGGTTCTGGTTGTTGCCGGTCGCGTTGTACGAAGTCTGGGCGTACGGCGGCGGAAGTTTGTAGCCGCCCACTCCCTGGTTTTCGCGCGAGGTAGTCCCACCTTCGAAACGCACTACCAGCGTATTGTTCTTGGTGATGGCGTAATCCAGGCGCGGACCGAACGACATCCGGTTGTTAGGCGTCACCACCGATTGCTGAATCGTCTGCTGCGCCAGCGTGACGGGGTCGACGTAGATGGCATTGATCAGTGCGTTGTCGCGAACCTCGCGGCGGGTGAAGTCGAAGAAGAAGCTGGCACGCTTGCCCAGCGGCCCGCCGACGTTGGCGTCGAGGTTGCGATTCGAGTAGGCCGGTTTGTTGGTCGAAATCGGATTGCGGGAATTGAAAATGCCTTCGCTGTCGTTGAAGGAGACGGCGCCGCGATAGCGGTCCGTGCCCGGCCGCGTGAGGATCTCGATGCGCCCAAAACCGAGCCGGTCGTACTCCGCGCTGAACGGATTCTGGTTGATGCGGATCTCGCGGATGGATTCCTTGGGGGGAAGATTGCCTCCGCTGAACCCGTCGATGTAAATCGTTCCGCCGTTGGGGCCGGCCCCCGGTCCAGCCAGCGCCTGTAAAGCATCGGCCAGATCGTCGGGATCGTCGGGCAGCGCCGCCAGGTCTTCTCCGCGCAGCACCAGGGCCGTGGCGTTATTGTCGGGCTCGACGCTCAGCGAAGTCGTCGCCTGGTCGGCAACGGTAATCTCCTGTTTCTCCGCTTTCACGCTCATCTGAATGGGCAGCGTGGCAGCGCTCCCGCCCGTAACTGCCACCGCCTTGTCGAAGTTGGCGAAACCGGGGAACGACACGCGTACGCGGTAAGTCCCCGGCGCCAGGCCCACGACGGTATAGCTGCCGTCCGCCTGCGTTTGCACGCTGCGGTTGCCGCCGTTACCCGAGACGGTAACCGTGGCGGCGGGAATGATGGCGCCCGAATCATCGGTCATCACCCCGCGGATCGACCCGGTCCCGGGGGTCTGAGCTGAGAGACAACCTGCAGCCAGAATGGCCGTCAACAGCAACAAGAGAGTACTTCGGCACAACTTGAGCATTCGCATCCTCTTTCGGGTTGGTAATGCGGTTTCGAATCGGTCTACTGTCCTTCTCCGCCGCCTCCGCCCAGGTTCCAGCCGCTCATGATGTCGCGCGTGGCAGTGGGAGAAGCCGTCAGCAGGGGTTCGACGCCTGCCAGTAACATGATTGCGGTGGCGTGGGTGGCGTCCGCGCCTTGCGTGGTGGACACCATGATGGCGTCACCCTTCTTGAGCTCCGCGAAGGGCAGGGCAGGGAGGTTGTCCAGCATTTGTCCGATATCGCCGCCGCGTCCCCCGCCAAATCCGCGTCCGCCGCCCATGCCGGGTCCGCGGCCGCCCCCTCCGCCAGCGCCTCCAGCCCCGCCGGGTCCGCCCTGCTGCTGCGCGCCAGGCGCATAGCGCCGTGCCAGCATCGCCGCCATCGTATCGGGAAGCTTGCGCATCGTGGTATCGGCATCCACCTTCAGCGTGAGCAGTTCCTTGGAGTTCTTGTTCGCCAGATCCTTCACCGTGATTTCGCCCTTGGCGGGATCGACGGCCGAGATCGTCGCCGCAATCTGGCGGAATGTCCCGGAGACGATTTTCTCGGCCAGGATGGTCGTACCGTCTTCGGCCCGGTTGCCCAACACGCGCATCTGGTCCCCCTGCTTGATCTCCTCGAAGGTGGAGGGCTTGGCATCGGCGAATCGCGCCGAATCCGGCGCGTAGCGGTGATAGGTGGTCTTATCGGAGGGTTTGACGGTGAAGGTCCGCGAGCCGGCCTTGATCGTTACGGTCTTCTGGGCCGTGTCGATCGCCGTCACATTTCCTGTGGTGCCCCGCCGTTTCCAGTCCTCCACGTCCTTCTGCTGAATGCTGGCGACGTCGCTCTTGCTCATGACGAGCACCGCGGTCGCGGCGAGCAACTTGGGGTCTGCCGCTTGCGGCGCCACTACCACGGCCCGGTCGCCTGCCGTGACGTCGCTCAACGCGATCTTGGTGCCTTTCTTGGCGTCGGTCTCGCCCGGAGGCATCTTCAGCAGGAGCGTTCGAGCGCCGGTCGTAACGGTGACGTCGTCGCCTTTGTCGCTCTTGAGAACGAGCTTGTTGCCGTCGGCATCCACGCTGGTAATGGTGCCCGCAACCTGGGTCCGGCTGGCCGGAGCCTGGGCGAAGACAATTAAGACGGAGAATAGGGCTATGATCGATAAACGCAAGGCTGACATTTACCGAAGTGGCGAAAGATAGCCCTTTTTGGTTACAGGCGATGTTTCCCGCGGGACCGGCATCAGCCGGTCTGACCAGGCTAGAAACTGAACCGCATCGACAGCTCGATGCGCCGGTTGTTGGCCATGCTGCCGGCGAAGCCGCCCGGGCCCCCGAAACCGCCGCCGAAGCCCGTATTCACTGTGGTCGGCTCACCGAACTGGGTCGAGGTCAGCACGCCCTGGTATCCGCCGGGATTGTTGTGGTTCAGAATGTTGGTGAAGTTGGCGGAAAGCGTAATCGTATAGCGGTGGTCGCTGGACGCACCGCCGCCAAAGCCGCCGCGTCCCCCGCCCATCGGGCCCATGCGCATTCCGCCGCCGCCGCCGGGACCGCCCATGCCGCCTCCGCGCGGTCCACCGCCTCCCGGACCGCCGCCGCCCGGACCACGGCCCTGCATATCTGCCTGGGTCGGACCACCGGCGCCACTCCGGCTAGGGCCGAATCCAAACACCCTCTGCACCCGCATGTTCACGCTGACCAGCCCGGCCATGGTCAGGTAGTTCCGTGGCACAAGATTGTTCGGGTTCGCCAAGTTATAACTGGTCTGGAAGTCTCCCAACGTCGTGCAAACCACGCCGTTGATGCCGCACGCTGCGCTCGAGGGTGCAAACACCGGCCGCGCGTTGAATTGCGTGTTGCCGTAAACGTCCTGGCCCAGCAGCACGTCGTAGGGCGCGCCGCTGCGCAGCGTGATAAACGGCGAGAAGAACAATCCCATCGGCCCCTGCACGCCACCGAACAGCGTGAAGTTGTGGTGGCGGTCCAGGTTCGAGCGTCCCCAGTCCTGCGCAAAATCGTACGGGTTGGTGGGAGAGGACGGCAGATCGTCGGCTCGCATGTATTGGTAGTTGCCTTGCAGCGAGACGCGCCGGTTGAAGCGCGTGCTGAAGCTGACCATCAGGATCCTCTGGTGCAGGATCCCGCCCGACTCGTACTCGAACAGGTTGCCGGCGCCGTAGCCATACGGGAAGATGCCGTTTAGAGCCCCGCGCGGCAGCAGGGGATTGTACGTGCCCGGCAGCGGGGTGTTAATCGGAATCGTCTGCTGCAAGTGGTTAGAGCGGTTCACGGTGTAGGTCACGCTCATCGTCGAGTTCTTGGGCAACTGCCGCTCCACGCCGATCGCCCCCTGCATGCTATAGTCCGCGCGCAAGTTTGAGTCCACCGTGTAGATCGCGTTTTGCGCGGGACTGAGCGTGGAAAGCGGAGGAATGTTCGGGTAGAACGTCGGGTTGTAAACCGTATATTCCAACTGCGTGGACCCGTTGTTGAGCATTGCGGTCTCGAAAGGTGCCAGCCCGACGCGGTCATAGAAGATGCCGAAGCCGCCGCGGATGACGGTCTTCTGCCGGCCGTTCTTGGGCGAGCCCGGCGCCCAGGCAAAACCGAACCTCGGCGCGATGTCGGAATAGGCGCTGGTCAGGTTCTGCACCTCGTAGCGGAGACCGAAGCTGAGTGTCAGGTTCGGCTTCACCCGCCAGTCATCCTGCACGAACGGACCCGCGTCCCAGCGCACCAGGCTAACATAAGGCTCGCCGGCCTGAATCGAGAACTGGCTTGGACCGCCGCCGAGCAACTGAATCTGTGCGGGCGTATAGCCGGCCGACGTCAATTGCAGGTTGCGGATGTACTGGTCGAGCGACGTCAGATTGGTCAGCACCGGGTTGCCGTTGGCATCCAGGATCGGCTGAAAGTTCGCGGTGAGCGCGGGCAGCGCGCCGCCGCTGAAGAGAAACCGGCCGTTGAAGCCTTGCGGATTCTGGTTTTGGTCGCTCTCGCGCCGCACACGCACCCCGAACCGGATAGTATGCGTCCCGTGGGAAATCGATGTATAGTTTTGAAGCTCGAAATGTTTGGCAAGATCGTATCGCGCGCCGATGCCGTTGCCACCCGTGGTGAATTGGTTGGATACCGTGGTCGTAGGTACGTAGTTACCGGTATACTCTGTCCAGGTGCGCGTAAACTGAAAACGCGTCTCGTTCACGACCTTCGGGTTCAGGATCGCCGTTTCCGTAACCATCAGGTTCTGTGCGTTGCCCGAAATGTTGTACGCCGCGTCGTTGTTATACGGCGGCGGCAGCACGTATCCGCCCAAGCCCTGGTTGTCGCGGGAATTCAGGCGTTCTTCCATGCGCACGGTCAAGGTGTTGTTGGTGGTGAGTTGATAGTCGAGGCGCGGCGAGATCGTCGTGTTCGCCAGCGGCGTGACCAGAGCGTTCGTCAGATGCGTGACGGCATAGGTGGTGGGATCCACCAGAAACGCATTCGTGATGGCGTTGTCCTGAATGTCGCGGCGCTGGAAATCCAAAAAGTAGGATGCGCGTTTGTTGATCGGTCCGCCGATGTTGCCGCCGAAGTTGCGGTTGCTGTAATCCGGCTTGTTCGAGGCGAACGGATTGCGTGAATTGAAGATGGCGTTACTGTAGTTAAAGTAGGCCGAACCGCGAATGTGATCGGTGCCGGGCTTGGTCAGGATCTCGATGCGTCCGAAGCCCAGGCGGTCGTATTCCGCGCTGAACGGATTCTGGTTGATACGGATTTCGCGGATCGATTCCTTGGGAGGCAATTGGCCGCCGCTGAATCCATCGATATAAATCGAGCCGCCGTTCGGACCCGCGCCCGGACCGGCGAGCGCCTGCAGCGCGTCCGCCAGGTCGTCGGGATCGTCGGGCAGCGCGGCAAGGTCTTCGCCCTTGAGCACCAGCGCCGTCGCGTTGTTATCGGGCTCTACGCTGACGCTCGTCGTGCTGTCCGCAGCTACCGTGACCTCCTGTTTCTCGGCCAGTATCTGCATTTGTATGGGTACCGTGACTGTGCCGCCGGCGCTCACTGCGACCTGCTTGTCGAAATTCTGAAAACCGGGAAAATTCACTCTCACGTGGTAGGTGCCCGGGACCAAACCTGTGGCTGTGTACGAGCCGTCCGCCTGCGTCTGCACCGTGCGGGGTGTGCCAGTGCCGACGATGGCCACGTTGGCTGCGGGAATCACGGCGCCCGAATCGTCGGTCAGCGTACCCCGTATGGTGCCGGTGGATTGCGCCAGCGCCGACACGGCAGCCAGCAGGATCGCGACAAGGAAGGAAAAGGTGTTGTTCATTTTTGCTCTGCGGGTCGTTTTTCAGCGCTCTGCTCTGCGGGTCGTTTTCAGCGCTCTGGAGAAAGGGCGCTGGGCAGGTTCTCCCTGGTTACCTCCCCCAAAAGGGCTAGGAACCGAAACATCCGTAAACGCACAAAAGCCGCTGGACAAACTGCCGTGTCCAGCGGCTCCTGTGAAAAACCGTTAGGTTGGGGTGAAACCGCTCTAGCGGCCGCCTTCCTTCTTGGGGGTCTCTTCCTTCTTCTTGCCGCCCTTCTTCTTGCCGCTCTTCTTCGTCTCTTCCTTCTTCGTGTCCTGGGCGAACGTCACGGCAACGGTGGTGAACGCCAGCGAAAGGCCGAGCATCAGGGTCATCAGTTTCTTCATTGCGGTTTCTTTTTCTCCTTGGGATGCGACGAACTGACGTTCGTCTGTTGCAAGATTAGCAAGCCGCCTATGAAACTCCTCTTAAAGCGCAATTAAAATGATTTCATTTTGCCAGTCCCGCCAGTTTGAATTTTTTTTAAGTGCGTCAACCGGTTGGTCTTCAAGAACTTGTTTGATCTCCATGTAGCGCGGCGGCCAGGTTCCGCGGGTTCGCCTGCTAAATTGGAGCCGGTATGAAGAAACCTGAGATCGCGCGCCGCCTGGCTCGCCGGACCGGCGTGAGCGAAGCCGAGGCCGCCGACCGCCTGGACCGCGTGGTGCACCAGATCGTGACCGGCTTACGCAACGGAAGAACGCCGTCTCTTCCCGGCCTCGGACGCTTTCGAACCGGCGCCGACGGCAAATTGAAATTCGATCGGCGCGGAGGCAAGAGCCGTGGATGATTGCTGCGAAGCGACCCGCGATGTCGCGCAAGTGGTGGCGCGCGGGTTGGCCGCCGGGAAGATTGTGGAGATCGACGGACTCGGCACTTTCTACCCCGACGCATGCCTTGGCCTCCGCTTCGAGCCGCAATCCATGCCCCAAGTCTTTCTCGCCTACGTGAAGGAGGACGAGACCAGGTGCGCCCGGCTCTATTCCGATCTCGAAGCGGCGGGCTTCAGCCCTTGGATGGACGTGCGGAAGCTCCTGCCCGGACAGAACTGGCCGCGCGCCATTCAGTCTGCGATCGAGACCTCGGATTTCTTCGTGGCCTGTTTCTCTTCGAATTCGGTGAGCAAACGAGGAGGATTCCAGGCGGAAATCCGCTACGCCCTCGATTGCGCGCGGGGCGTGCCCCTGGATCAGATCTTCATCGTGCCCGTGCGGCTGGATGCCTGCGATGTGCCGCGTGCCGTGCAGGCCGAATTTCAGTGGATCGATCTGTTCCCCGGCTGGAATCGAGGGGTGGCGGTACTGAAATCCATGGTCCGCCGGGAGATGTCCCGCCGCAAGCCCTTCGGCCGCACAAAGCGCTTGACGCCCCGCCCGCCGGGCGCGATGTTGTAGGAGCAGGCATCGCATCGTGTCGCTGGTCGAATGACGAATCCGTTCGGCACCCTGAACATGGCCGCGGGCTACGCGAGTTCGCGGCCGCCCGTGCACCCGCGCGTCATCGAAAAGGTCAATCAGCAGCTGCGGCGAACGGAGCCGTTTGACTTCGCGCTCGATGTTGGATGTGGAGGGGGAGTGTCGACCGCGGCGCTCGATGGTTTTGCCCGCCGAGTGGTCGGGCTGGAACCGATGGAATCGATGCTGAAGTTCGCTCCGAAGACCGCGCCTTTCGCGGCGTTCCTCGCCGGGACGGCGGAGGCGATTCCGATGGGGGATTGCTCCGTGGACGTCGTCACGGCCGCGGGATCGCTGAACTACGTGGACCTGGAACGGTTCTTTCCCGAGGCACTGCGTGTGTTAAAGACAAGCGGTGTGCTCGTGGTTTACGATTTTTCTCCAGGGCGAAGCTTCCGCGACGCGCCCGGCCTGGATGAGTGGTTTTCCGAATTCTTCAAGCGGTACCCTCCGCCGCGCAACCAGGCGCGCGCGCTCAGTCCGGCGATCCTGGCCGAATCCGCAACCGGCTTCCGGCTCTGCGAACACGAAGAATTCGAGATCGGCATCGTACTGACCCCTGCCTTCTACCTCGACTACATCCTGACAGAGACCAACGTTGCAGACGCGGTGCGAAACGGCATGCCCTACGGCGAAATCCGGGCGTGGTGCTCAGAGACTCTCACGCCGGTCTTTAACCGGCGGGAGCGCGAAGTCCTTTTCCCCGGATACTTCGCGTGTCTACGCCGTTAGAATACGAGGCGCACTGGATATTGAGCCTGCCGTTAGCCGGAAGGGGATTTCGCAGGTGCTCCTTCACAGGACGCGAAGAAAATTCTCCAGGTCCTGCTTTTCCTGCGCGGTGTAGCCGATCTCGAAGCGGCGGTCGTAGAAATCAATCAGGTCGCGGAGGGTACGCGCCGATCCGTCCGAGAAGTAAGGCGCCCGGGCGGCCAGGCCGCGGATCTGGCCGAGGACGATCGCCCCCACGTCCGCGCATTTGCCGGAGATCAGGGCGCGGCCTGGATCGTGGGTGTAAATGACCCGGTCAAATACCGGATGAGGTTCGGCTGACGGGTCGCAAGTGATCCGGAACATCGGCAGATCGGGTGAATCGTCTGCCGCTGCGGCGGTTGTCGTACCGATATCCATCCATCGTGTAATGCCCGCGGCGTGGCAGGTGGCGCAGGTGACCGCCGCGCCCCGATAGCGAAAGCGGCGGGCGAAGAATACGTCGCTGCCGCGCGCCACCGATGCGCGGAACTCGCGTTGGAGGCCGACGTTCGTCGCGCCTGCCGGTTTTCGCCACATATCGAACAGGCGCGGCATTTCATCGGATGACGCGGCAAGCCGGCCGGCCTTGCCGTTGGAAAGATTTGCCGGGCCGAGCAGCGGCGGTCCGCCCGATTCATCCAGCAGCCCCCCGCGGACGTCCGCACCCTGCGCGGCATAGAGCTGCGTCTCGAATTCGACGATGCGACGCAGTTGGTCCGGGGTTGGCCGCGTCCGGGCCTGTTCGTGGATCAGGATCGCGCTGGTGGCCTGGATTTCCAGAGTCGGCTCGCGGCCGTCGGTCATGAAGCGCAGGCCTTGGGGGCCGGCCGTAAGCTGATCGAGATTAGCTGCGACCCTGGGGCGGCGATACACGGAGACGGCGGGATGCGCGCTCCGAAGGCCATACGCCGCGCTGGTGTTGCATCCGGTGGGATCGCGCACGACCTCGATGCGGAATTCGGGGCGGATCGAGCTGCCGTCCGCGCCCTTCGGCGGCCATGGCAATGCGATGCGGAAGAGACCTTGCTCCAGAAGCAGCGAGTGCGACGTGGATTTGTCCTGCTGGAGATCGGGGCAATTGGAGCCGTCAATCGCGGCGAAGATCGGATCCCGGCCGCCCGACTCGATCCAGCGCTCGCGAAGAGTCGCGGCCGCCACGCTCATCGCGTTCGCCGGCTGGTGGCAGGTAACGCACGCGCGGCCGTTGGTTCCGAGCGGTTCGAAAAAAGGATGGTCTTTGGTTTGGACGGAGCCATTCCTATTGGCAATGGTGACCTGGCCGTCGGCATTGTCGAAAGATTCGTCCCAGGAGAGATAGCCGCCCTGCCCAGGCTCCCACCATGTGTGGGCGGGGCCATAGCGTCCGCTCTGGGCTGGAAGAGCCGGTGCGGCGAGGAGCAGCGTGAGGGTGAGATAAGTGCTCTTGGGCATCCTCGGTTTGCTGGTCAGGTTACCCAATGGACAGGCGCTATGTCAATTTTGGGCGCTGGCAATGGGCGCCGGCAACGCTGCCCTACGAGAACCGGCGGCGAAGACCCGCGGCGATCAATCCCAGGCCCGCCAGGATACAGGTGGCCGGTTCGGGAACGCCTGCTGCCGCCGGATCGACACTGACATTGTCCAGGCCGATATACTCCACACCCGCTGCGCCTGTCAGTGTGATCACCGTCGACGACGAGCCGGCGGTGAACTGCATGGAAAACGGAGTCCAGGTGGACGCGGTGCTGGTTGTGGAAACGGTGAAGGTCTGGCTCGTGCTCCCGGCCGAGGCAAGAATCGAGACCGGCGGTCCGCCCCATAATTGCGTATAACTGCCCAGGAAAAATGACAATTGGTATTGCAGCCCAGCGGTCGTCGCGATGGTTTGCGACACGCCCCCGAAAGGCGCACCTGTGTTGTAGGCGGTGAGATCGAGGAAGCGGCTCCCGTCTTCGGCCGAGAGACTGAACGGATTGCCGGCTTGAATCCACGAAACCTGCCGTCCCACGGCGGTCCATCCCGTGATGTTGGTCGGCCCCGCGTTGAAAGTCATGGTCTGATTTCCATCGTTGACCAGGGTGCCCAGTTCAAAGCTCCCATTGGTGAGCAGATTCGCGTCCGCATGCATGGCGAAGGAACTCAACAATACGGCCCCCGCCAGCAGGCGAATTGTAGCCCTGTTTACTGTTTGGTTGGTCTTCACGTGCGTAGCCTCCGAGCGCTGAAGCGACTCTAGCATGCACGTCGTTGCCAGAACAGGGTAAGACCGGCCCTCGCGGTGCCGGTGAATACCTGACGGGTTTTTACCCGTGGCGAAACGCACGGGCAAGCTATTTTACATACCTGGCGATCTGTTCGCAGGTAGCGAACCACACGCCCGGCTTCGACTTCATATACGCAACGAACTGATCCAGGTGATGCATAGGAGCACGATGGCCGCTGAGAAAAGGATGCAGGGTCAGGACGAACATAGTGCCCTCCTGGTAAGCTCCATCGAACTCATCCTTGTAGAGCTGGTAGAGCAGTTCCGGCGACGGCATGCGGCCGTTCTGGCCGAGATAGGGGGTCTCCGTAAGGGTCCAGTCGATCGCCAGCTCCACCAGGCCCGTAGGCTTTCCGTTGGCGACGATTTCGTAGGGCTCGTCCATAGCCTGCAGGCTGCTGTCGTATAGAAAGCCCTTCCGGCGAATGAGGTCGAGCGTGTTCGGGCTGAAGGCCCAGGAAGGCGCACGGTAACCCACCGGGCGCTTGCCGGCGGCCTTGGTGAGGTAGGCGATGGCCTTGTCCAGGAGCCGCTCTTCTTCGCCATCGCTCAAGCGCGGCGGGAATTCATGGATCCATCCATGGACGCCGATTTCGTGCCGCCCGCTTTTGAGAATCGCGGCGAGCATGGCAGGATGCAGCAGAGCGTCCACTCCGGTGACGAAGAACGTCGCTGGCACCTGGTAACGATCGAGCATGGCCAGGATTCGGCCGGTTCCGGTCTCTGCTCCGAAATCGGAGGCGGAGAGAGAGGTTGGTGAAGTGTTGCCGTCACGCAGCAGCGGCGCTTCGGTATCGTCGTCGAAGCTCAAGCAGACCGCGACCCGGGCGCCGTTGGGCCAGGACTTCGGGGTCAGCTTGCGCCCGGCGCGGACCGGTGCCACCGCCGCCCGCAACTGGTCGTCGGTCCAGGTGGTGCCGGGCTGTCCGGTCTGAGCGCCGGCATAAAGGGCGGCTGTGAGGCCGAGGATCTCCGCAGCGAATCGTCTCATGAAAACTCCGGGGGCCGCTCGCCGGCCACGGCAAAGGCGCGCTCCAGGGCGATCCCCACCGACCCCAGGGTGCCTTCATCGAAGAGGCGTCCGATGAGGGTGACACCGTGCGGCACGCGGCGCGGCGGTGAGAACCGGGGCAGGGGATTGGCGGGGTCGGGCGCCCAATCGCTGCGCGCCTCCGAGACTTCGACAAACCCCGCGCGAAGCGTGAGCGAGGGGTGTCCGGTGAAGTTGCTGATGGTGAGCATTTCGTCGCGCAGCGACGGCACCAGCAGCAGGTCGACGTGCGAGAAGATGCGCGCCAGCTCCATGGCGTAGCTGCGGCGCAGTCGGTCGGCCTGGACAAAGTCGACCGCGGAGAGGAAGCGCGCCTGGCGGAAGATATTGGGCCAGGCGTCCGGCACCTGCGCCTTGAGCTGGCGGAGGCCGCCGGAGAGCGTGAGATCTTCGAAGGCCGCGGCGGCTTCGGCGAACAGGATCAGCATCAAGGAGCCGTAGGGCCAGTCGGGAAGCGAGACCTCGACGGGCTTCATGCCCAGTTTTTTCGCGGTCTCGAGCGCGGCGCGGTCCACATCGGTAGCGGGATTGTCCTTCATCCAAGCAGGGAAGTAGCCGACCTTCAGTCCCCCGACGGGCGCGGCCGCATCGAAATCGAGCCGGCTCGGAACGCTGGCGGTGTCGCCTGCATCGGGACCGGAAATGGCCTGCAGCACGAGCATCGCATCCTCGACACTGCGGGTCATGGGACCGAGCTTGTCGAGCGACCAGCAGAGCGTCATGGCGCCGGTCCGCGGCACCCGCCCGTAGGTGGGGCGCAGGCCGGTAACGCCGCAGCGCATGCTGGGACTCACGATGCTGCCGCCGGTTTCGCTGCCAATCGAGAAGCCGACAAGGCCCGCGGCGGTCGCGGCACCCGGCCCGGCGCTCGATCCGGAAGCGCCCTCCTCCAGCAGCCACGGGTTCATGGTTTGTCCGCCGAACCAGATGTCATTGAGTGCCAGCGCGCCCAAGCTCAGCTTCGCAATCAGCGCCGCGCCGGCATCGCGGAGGCGCGCCACCACTGCGGCGTCGCCCGCCGGGACGCGATCGCGGTACGGCTCGGCTCCGTAGGTCGTCGGAATGCCCGCGGTGTCGAGCAGGTCTTTACCGCCCCACGGAATGCCGTGCAAAGGGCCGCGATACTTGCCCGCGGCGATCTCCTGGTCGGCCTGCCGGGCCTGCGCCCGGGCAAGATCGCCGG
>Ga0335079_10001667_pt1 | contig 25332 bp, 20 predicted proteins | sample Lox_Sample_33_FD_206719 | JGI IMG/M metagenome (GOLD analysis project Ga0335079, IMG submission 206719) | Soil microbial communities from Loxahatchee National Wildlife Refuge, Florida, United States - Lox_Sample_3.3 | ecosystem: Environmental > Terrestrial > Soil > Wetlands | place: USA...
TCGCCAAGGCACAACTCGAACTCGATCAGGACGAACTGGATGACGCCAACGAAGACCTCGCGCGCGCAGGTGCCGATCCCCAGGCGAAGATCCAACGCTTGATGGCGCAACGCGAACCGCCGGGCACCCAGCCGCCCGCTACCGCGGCTCCCATCAACTACAACGCAACCAATCTGATCGGGCAATTCGGCGCATGGACAGCCCTGAGCAACAAGCAGCAACAACTGGACAACGCTCGTAAGGAAGCCCTGGACAAGATCCAGCGCCTCAACACCCGTCACGAAACGCTGGAAAAACAAGTCACCCAGGAACAAGCCGACCGGGAAGCAGTAAAGCAACAGGCCACCGGGTTCGCACAATCCGGCGCCAGGACCAGCGGTGACGATTCGAAGCAGCTCGCCCAGGATTCTCTCGTATCCCTGAAGCGGTTCAGCCAGGACCAGAAAAATCTGTCCGACCTCGACAAACGGATCCAGGACGAGCAGGAACTGGCTGACATTTACGTGAGCTGGAGTGGATCGGTTGATGTCCACAAGCGGACAGTCGTGCACGGCATGATTGAATCCGCGCTCTGGATCATCCTGATCGTGCTCGGTGTCTACATCGCTGGTCGAGTGGTGGAGGGGCTCATTCCCGACACCGACGCAGAGCATTCACGATTAAGGACGCTCCGCGTGGTGGTCCGCTTCGCGGCTCAGGCCCTGGCCCTATTGCTGGTCCTTTTTGTCATCTTCGGCACTCCCAGCCAGATGCCGACAATTCTCGGGCTAGCGGGCGCGGGCCTGACCGTCGCTCTCAAAGATTTCGTGGTCGCCTTCCTGGGTTGGTTCGTGCTGATGGGACGCAATGGCATCCGGGTCGGCGACTGGGTTGAGATCAATGGGGTCGCAGGCGAAGTGGTGGAGATCAATCTCTTAAGGACCGTGCTGCTCGAAACCGGAAACTGGACCGATACTGGACACCCCACTGGCCGGAAAGTCGCTTTCGTGAACAGCTATGCGATTGAAGGCCACTTCTTCAACTTCTCAACCGGCGGACAGTGGCTGTGGGACGAACTGCAGATTCTGGTCCCGGCTAGCCAGAATCCGTATCCTATACTTGCCGCAATTCAGGAAATCGTTACCAGGGAGACCGAAGCCGATTCTCGCGCGGCAGAACAGGAATGGGAGCAAGCTACCAGCCGCTACCGTGTGCGCTCGGTCTCTGCCAAACCCGCTTTCAACCTGCGTCCAACCTTCGAGGGCGTGGAAGTCCATACGCGCTACATCACTCGCGCGCATGAGCGCTATGCCAAACGCGCCCGGCTCTATCAGGAAGTAGTCGATCTGCTGCATCACAAGGGCGAATCCGCGGCACGGAGCCAGACGACTCCGGCAGCTACTTAGACCTTCGAGCATTCCGCAACATGCTTCAGCAGGCTCTGCCGGATGTTTGCCGGCTGGCGAGAGCGTTTGAGAATCTGGCGGACTTGCTCCACAGGCAGCGCACGCGCAAACTCCAGCGCATAGCGCAGCGGGGTATTGGCGCTGTGCAGCAGCGCCGCGCGGATTTCCGACCTGAGCGACCATTTCTTGTGGCGGCAAACAACTTCTGCCAGTCCTTCGGGAGCTTTTCCATTTCCGATTGCGCGGATGACATCGGCTTCCGTCAGCCTGGGATTTTCGAGCGAAGCTCGAACCACGCGTGTTTCCGCATCAAGCAGAAGCGCTCCCGCCACTCTGGCGGAAGCCCTCTTGGCCAGGGTCTGGCGCTCTCCGGCCGAAATGGTTTCCAGGCGCTTGATGATTGCCTCCTCCGCGGCGACCTTCACGTCTGTAGCGACCGCCGGGCTGAGTGCAATCCGCATCAGATCGAACGTGTACATTCGTCCGATGATCGGCAGGGAGACATGCCTCGGTGTCCTCGAATGCTCTACCAGAGCGAGTCTTACCTTCCGGTTCTGTCCAATCTTGCTGCGGCTTAGTTGTTCCAGAAAGGCGGCTGACTGGCTCTTCTGCTTCAGAAGACTGAGTGCTTCACCTTCGCTGTAGGTCACTTCGGCGTTTGCTTCTCGAACGTGTCTCTCGGCAATTGGTTTATCCGCAGCCACCCCTACCTCACCGTGTTGCGCCGCGCCCGTTCCAGCGCTCCCAGCACGGGATCTACGACATTCGTGTTCACTACGGCTCGAGGACAGGCTCTGCGCAGGCTTTCGCAGAATTCTCCCCGTACCAGCTCGGAATTGCGAAACACCCCGCCTGATAAGGCAACCTGCGTAACCTCGTCGCCCGAGAAAAGGCGTTGGATGACCTGAAGAGCCAGGCCTGCCAGTTCACAACCCGCTTGTGTCAACACCTTGCGCGCTATCGGATCTCCACCATCCGCAGCCGCCAACACAACCGGCAACAGCGCGGCAAAATCAGGCGGAGGCGAAGCATTCGCGCGCAGCACCAGTTGATCGCGGGTCGCAGTGCCCCAGGATTTCATCACCCCCGCCAGCAGAGGAACATCTTCCCTGCCGGGCTCATCGCAGGCGCGTAGGGCCATGGCAACTGCGCTGCGACCAATCCAGTACCCGGAGCCTTCGTCAGACACCGCAAATCCCCAGCCTCCCGCTCGGGCTGTCTCACCTGCCGAGTTTCGACCATAAGCGATAGATCCCGTGCCGCTGATCACCACCACGCCCGCAGCCGCGCCAAACCCGGCTTCCAGGGCGATCACCATGTCCCCCACAACTTCGATTTCGCCCGAGACTATCTCCGCGAGCATGGTGTGAGCGATTTCGGCTATACCAGGCCTCGCTGCTCCCGCCATTCCAATGCAGGTAAACGAAATTGCAGACGGAGTAACCCCGGCAGCGGAGCAGGCCCGCCGGATGGTTTCGTCAAGTACCGCTCGCACACTCGCTTCGCCGCTGCGAATCAGGCTGCTTCCTGCACCCGTGGCGCTGGCCAGAATGGAAGTCTCGTCTCCAACTACGCAAGTCGTCTTGCTACCACCGCCGTCAATGCCCAGGAAGATCGCCACAATGTAGTTCTATCATCCGTGGCAGCTTGCACACTTGGCGGCGGCGTTGATGAGGTAGATGCGCTCTCCGCCGGAATCTCCACGCGGGCGCGGATCCTGATTACTCTTAAGAGGCCGGAGTTTGTGCTGCATGGCCCTGGATAAGCTGGATCTCGTCATCATCGCCCTGTACCTGCTGGGCATCACGCTCTTTGGGCTCCGCTTTCGCAAACACCAGCGCTCACTCCGCGATTATTTCCTGGCCGAGCGCAACATTCCCTGGTGGGCGATTTCCTTATCGATTGTCGCCGCCGAAACCAGCACCCTCACGATCATCAGCATTCCCGGCCTGGCATACGACACCAACCTGACTTTCTTGCAGGTCGTGCTCGGATACCTTGTGGGCAGAATCATCATCAGCTTTATTCTGCTGCCGCATTATTTTCGCGGCGACCTCTACACCGCTTATGAACTGATCGAGCGCCGCTTTGGGCGCAGATTGCGTTTCCTCACCTCAGGCCTTTTTCTTGTCACCCGCGCGGCCGCTGAAGGCGTGCGTGTCTACGCCGTTTCCATCGTGGTGGGCATTGCGCTGGGAACGGGCGAGATTGCATCGATCGCCATCATTCTGGCGCTGACCCTGATTTACACCTTTGAGGGCGGCCTCGCTGCAGTCATCTGGACGGACGTTGTTCAAACGACGATCTACGTCGGCGGCACGATCGCCGGGCTCGTCACTATTCTTCATCTGGTCCCGGGAGGATGGCCAGCGGTTCACGCTCTGGCCGCCGCCTCCGGCAAACTACGCATGTTTGATTTCACGCCTGACTTCTGGAGGCCTTACACCTTCTGGGCTGGTCTGCTGGGTGGGGCTTTTCTTACGACCGCAAGCCATGGGACCGATCAATTGATTGTGCAGCGCTTGCTGGCCGCGCGCAGCCAGCGTCAGTCTATGGCTGCGTTGCTCTCGAGTGGAGTGGTCATTCTTTTCCAGTTCGCACTTTTCCTGATGGTCGGAGTGATGCTCTTCGCCTTCTATCAGGTGCCGTCTGCGAGCTTCGGAAAAGCTGACCGCATTTATCCCGTTTTTATCGTCAGCCGGATGCCGCATGGCATCTCCGGTCTTCTGATCGCCGCCATTCTCGCGGCTGCTATGTCAAATCTGAGCGCGGCATTGAATTCGCTTTCCTCCGCCTCAGTCCTTGACTTCTACCTTCAGCGGAAGCCGCAAACCGATGAGCGCAGCCGCGTCCGGTTTTCCCGCCGCATGACACTGGTCTGGGGCTTCGTGCTGTTCGCGCTGGCTGTGCTTTCGCTTCACAAGGTCGGGCGCGTGGTCGAAGTAGGTCTGCAGATCGCATCGGTCGCCTACGGCGCGCTGCTGGGAGTATTTCTTCTCGGCGTCCTGACGCGGAAGGCGAATCAATCCGGCGCCATGATCGGAATGGTATGCGGTTTTATTGCCGAGCTTGGCATCTGGGGGAGAACTCAAGTCCCCTGGACGTGGTACGTCCCGATTGGCACGGTCATTACGTTCGGCGTGGGTTACGCCGCCAGCGTGCTGCTTCCGCACGCTAGCGCCAAAGCCTGACACAGGCTGCTTTGACTTGACTCGCGGAAGTTTCGCGTATACTCAAGCCCTTTGCATGCCGCAAGCCGCGCCATCCCCGTCTTCCCGCCCTGAACTCTCGCGTGAGTTAGGCGTAAGTCATGCCGGAGCCATCGTCGTCGGCACCATCATCGGCAGCGGCATCTTTCTTGTGCCGGCTGAGATGATGCAGGCCGTCGGGTCTGCCCGTCTCGTCTACCTTGCCTGGATCGTGGGCGGACTGCTTTCATTCTTCGGCGCGCTTACGTATGCCGAACTTGGCGCCATGAAGCCCCAGGCCGGAGGCGAGTATGTTTATGTCCGCGACGCATACGGGCCACTCGCCGGATTTCTTTATGCGTGGACCTGGTTTGTCATCGCGAAGCCGGCCTCCGTCGCCACCGTCACGATCGGCCTAGCTCGCATCCTGGGCACGTTTCCTGCCTTCTCTTTTTTTGACCGTGATGCCTTCACTTGGCCCTTCTCCGTTACCAGCGGACAGTTGGTTGCCATTGCGGCCACCATTCTGGTTTCTTGCCTCAACTACATCGGCATCCGCCGCGCCGGCCAGTTTCAGTTGTTCTTCACTTTGCTGAAGGTCGCCATCATCCTGGGCATCGTCATCGTGGGATTCACCTTCACCGCGGGCAGTTGGAGCCATTTCTCCGGCCACACCGCAGCCAAAGGCGGACTTGCGGGATTTATGGCCGCCCTCGTTGCAGCTTTGTGGGCCTACGATGGATGGAACGATCTGAACATGGTCGCCGGGGAAGTTCGCCACCCAGAGCGTAACATTCCGCGTGCTCTGGTCTTCGGCGTTGCGATTGTCGGTGCGCTCTACATGCTGGTGAACGCTGCGGTGCAGTTCGTACTTCCAGGCAGCGCGATCGCAGCTTCGCCCCGTCCAGCCTCCGATGCGATTGGGCTGGTGCTCGGCAGTTCCGGTGCAGCCCTGGTTTCGCTGGGCATGGCTGTTTCCATGCTCGTGACTCTCAACGGCACCATCATGAGTGGCGCCCGGGTTCCATTCGCGGTGGCCCGTGATCGCTACTTTTTCTCCGCCCTGGCGAAGGTCCACCCTCGCTTTCACACTCCAACCGCAGCGATTGTCGTACAGGCAGTTTTGTCCATCATCCTGTTGCTGCTGGGTGGCAACTTCCGTCAACTCTTTTCGCTTGCGATTTTTGCGGAATGGCTCTTCTACATGATCGCGGGCAGCACAGTTTTTGTTTTCCGGCGCCGCGAGCCACAATCTCCCCGGCCCTATCGGGTTTGGGGCTATCCAATCGTCCCGCTGCTTTTTGTCGTGGCTTCGGCCGTCCTGCTCTACTACACGTTCACTGACAATCTCCGCAACTCAGCGCTGGGATGTATGGTCATTCTGGCGGGCGTGCCGGTTTTCTACGCTTTCGCTCGCAGACGAAACCTGACTTAGGAAGTCGGACCTAGAGGGTGCAGTGAAAGATGCGGGCCGGGAGAATATTCCGCCATTGAAACTCTTGCCGGACTGAGCCGAAGCTGGATTCCAGATATGGCAGCACGGTGCGCGTGAACTGATAAATGAGCAGCGCCCCCCGAGGGTTCAGCGTCTGCCTGGATTCCTGCAGAATTTCCTGCCGCACATCTGCCGGCATGTTCGTGTAGGGAATTCCAGAGATGATGTAGTCCGCTCCTGCCAGGTCCATCCCCGCCAGCACCTCTCGCACCTTGCCCGCGGAACCATGCGTCACCCGCAGCCGCGGATCTCTGATCTGACTCTGCAGAAATTCCACAAACTCCTGGTTCAACTCAATCGCTACCAGGATGGCGTCCGGACGCATGCGCTTCAGGATCTCCTGCGTCATGGTGCCCACCCCGGGTCCAAACTCGACGATCACGCGCGCCTGCTCCCAGTTCACCTGCGACAACACGTCTTCCACCAGGAAGCGTGAACTCGGAATCACAGAACCCAGCATGGCGGGAAACTTCAGAAAATTACGCGCGAACAGAAAAAAGCGGGCCGCGGCCGGCGCCGCCAGTCCAACTTGCCGCCCTGCCTGCGCCGTCTGAATCGCCTGCTCGGAAGTCGCCACCGATCCCTCCTGAAACCACCTTACACTGGCACGAATGGAATTACTTCTTTCTAACAGCCCATCCTGGTGACGAGAAGGGTACTTTCGTTATCTAAGGGCGTAGTACTACTTCCGCTGGGCCCTTGCCCCAGGCCGCCGCTGGCCTCACAATCAAAGTTATCGGCCTTCTATTTCAGCAGGATCGCCACCCCGAGGAGCCAGCCATTTTGCACAGTCGTTTGCGCATCTGGTCATTCACCACAACCCGCCTGTTGTGGGGAATCTATCTGCTCCTCAGTTCCATCTATTGCCTGCTGGCGTTCCTGCCCTACACCTTCTTCGCCTTGATCAAGGCTCCCGCGTATGAGTGGATGCCCTGGTTCGCCCATCATCAGGCTGCTTTGTATTGGCTCGTGTTCCTGGGAGTCGCGATCACCCGGTGGGCCGACGAGAACAACTTCTACGATTACCTGCTGCTTGCAACCCTGGCAGCCGTTGGCGTCTGGCTGACCACGCGGCCATTTCTGCCTGCTTTGCAGAACGACTGGCCCTCCTACCGCTGGAGCCTGCTGATTCTTGCGCCGCTTGCCTTCGTATCCTTCGCCGACCTCCGGCCGCGCTGGCTTGCCACAAAACGCGAAACCGGCGGCGATTCGCTATTGGCGTACGCAAGCGCTATATGGATCGCGGCTCTCGCCGCCCTGATTTCCGGGGCAGGCGCGGCCGTCCATACCTATTCCGAGCAGCGTGCGCTCGGCTTCGATTGGGCCAGGGTGGAGATCACATCCTGGAGCATCATTTCGCACGTTCTCGTGGCACTCATCATCGTCTCGCTGCTCAACGTGATTCGCATAGCCAGCCGCCGGACCGCTAATCCGCAACGCTCCCACCTGCTGTTGCTCGCCGGCCTGACTTTTATTGTTATCGGGTTCGTGCTGGTCCGTTTTCTCGATAGCGCACTCAGCTTCTCAGGCTGGCCCGCTTATGCTTATGCCGCTTGCTTTTCGCTGGCTGCAACACTTTTTCTCGGCTCTCTGGTGTTGCCGTTCCGCGCGTCCGGCCTCGCCCGGTCTTCGGCCCCTCACACTGGTCGCAGACTCGTGCCCGCACTTCTCGTTCTCGGCACATGCCTGCTCGCCTTGTTTTTTCCGACGATCATCGGCGGCGGCGACTGGAACGGCGTGCTGCAACATTGCTTCACTCTGTTTTTTTGGATTGTCCTGAGCATCGGCATCTACCACCTGCGGCCCCGCTCCGCGCACTATTCCGTCGTCACCATCATCACCGTCCTGCTGATCACCGGCTTTGCCTACAAGTCGCTGCAGGCAACGGAAATCTTCTGGGCCAAGCCCCTCGGATCCACCGACGACGAAGTTTCCCGTGCTCTTGAGACTTACGCGGTACAGGACGTTTCCTTCCAGCTCGCCCATCACATCCTCGGCAATGATCGCGCCGAGCCCTGCGGCGATCTCTGTCGCATCCTGCGGGAATACACCAACATTCGCGACGCTGAGGCCCGGCAGGACGTGAACCTTGTCCCCGAGTTGCTTCCCGCTCAGGGCCCGCGGCCCAGCATCTTCATCCTCGTCATTGATTCTTTGCGTCCCGACTACCTCGGTGCCTACAACCCCCGCGTTGATTTCAGTCCCAACCTCGACGCTTTTGCCCACGACAGCATCGCGCTGCGCAACGTCTACACCCAATATGCCGGCACCACGCTTTCCGAGCCCGCGATCTGGGCGGGTACCATGCTGCTGCACGCCCATTACATGCAGCCGTTCTCGCGGGTCAATGGACTCGAGAAGCTAGCCAACGCCGATGGCTATCAGATGGTAGTCAGTTACGACACGGTGTTGAGCCAGATCCTCTCTCCCAATGACCAGCTCATTAAGCTCGACACCGACAAGACGCTCTGGAACCACTTTGAGGCGTGTTCCACGCTGCAGCAGACCGAGACCGCGCTCGACACCCAGGTAGACAAGAGCCGTCCCGTGCTCTTTTACGCGCAGCCCATGAACGTCCACCAGTTCGCCAACAACAATATGCCGAGGATGACCACGGCAAACTGGCGGATGCGTGACGGGTTCAACAATCGCATTGCTTACGAAGTCCACCAGGTGGATGAGTGTTTCGGCAGCTTCGTTTCCTACCTCAAGTCACACGGATGGTATGACAACTCCATCATCGTCGTAACTTCCGATCACGGCGACGCCACCGGTGAATTTGGCCGCTACAGCCATTCTCTATCCATTTTTCCTGAAGTGATCCGCGTGCCGCTGCTCGTGCACCTGCCAGCCAGCCTGCGCGGCAGGTTTATATACGATGACACTCATCTCTCCGCGCTCACCGACATCACGCCGTCCCTCTACTACCTTCTCGGCCATCGTCCCGTCCGCCAGAATCCGCTGTTTGGCCATCCCCTCTTTGTCCGGACGGACGCGGAACTCGAGCAGTATCGCCGCGATCAGCTTTTTCTCGCCTCTGATGAGCGAGCAGTGTATGGCATCCTGGCGGAGAACGGCCGCTTCCTCTACACCACTTACGACTCGCCTTCGCAGAGCTTTCTGTTTGATCTCGCCCACGATCCCAATGCCGAGCACAGCGTGCTGACGGCTCCCCTGAAGCAGCAATACGACGAGCGCCTCATTGATGGTCTGCACATGGTGGCGGATTTCTATGGCTACAGGCCGGGAGTCGGTTCGTTGCTGGCCGCCGCCCACTGATCGGGGAAGAAGTCACTCACCGCGGCGTTTCTTATCTCGCAGCTCAGCCGGATTGTCATGCGTGCGCTCGCGGAAGCCGCCCTTCAAACCAGTCGCCAGGGTGACGCTCGATTCTCCAAAGCGATCGCGCATCCGGTCCGCGGCGGAGAGCGCCTGCTCCCAGCGCTGGCGCCGGGTGTCTTCCAGCAAGTCCGCTTGCCCGCCCTGATCGTCAAACGACGACGCCTGCACGCCCAGCAGCCGCACCTGTTGTCCCGCCCGCCAATTCTTCCGGAAGAGGGTCCGTATCTGCTCGAAAATTTCCGTGTCCAGTTGCGTGGGCGCCGCCAGGCTATGGGCGCGCGTGATAGTAGTGAAGTCCTTGTAGCGCAGTTTCAGCTGCAGAGTACGCGCGCGCAGGCCGTTCTCGCGCAACCTGCGGCCTACCATTTCGCTGAGCCGCATGAGCGTGGATTCCAGCCGCTCGCTGTCGGCCGTGTCCTCATTGTAGGTGTGCTCGTGACTGATGGATTTGGGCCCGACCTCCGCGCCCACTTCATTGTCGAACCAGCCACCCGCATCTTCGCCGCGCCCTTTGCCGGCCAGCGCCAGCCCCCACTTGCCGAAACGTTCCTCGAGGAATCCTTCGTCAAATCGGGCCAGGTCGCCGACCTGCCGGATGCCAAGCTCCTGCAGATGGCGCTCCGTGACTTTGCCGACGCCGGGAATATCGCGCACATCGAGCGGGGCCAGAAACTTGGTCTCCTGGCCCGCCACTACCCAGAGCACCCCATTCGGCTTGGCCTTGGCGGAGGAAACCTTGGCGATCAGCCGCGAACTGCCAATCCCAATCGAGCAATTCAATCTGGTTTCTATTTTCACTTTCTGATGCAGGCTGTGCCCAGCCCGCAGCGGCGGCCCGTGCAGTCGCTCGGTGCCTGTCATATCGAGATAGGCTTCGTCGATCGAGGCCATCTCCACTTGTGGCGAAAAGGACATCAGCACCTGCCGCACCTTTTTCGAGCACTCGAGGTAGCGGTCTCTGTGCCCGTCCACGAAGATGGCGTGCGGGCAGAGTTTTGCCGCAGTGCGCAGCGGCATGGCCGAATGCACGCCAAATTTGCGGGCCTCGTAGGAAGCCGCGGACACCACGCCCCGTTCACCGCGTTGCCCTCCCACCACCACGGCTTTGCCTTTCAGCGAAGCATCGAACAGCTCCTCCACCGAAACGTAGAACGCGTCCATGTCTACGTGGAAGATGGTACGGGGAAAAGCGGGCTGGCTGGCGACAGCCATCGTGGACAAAATTTTATCAGCAGACCTGACTTACCGCTTCCGGGCGTTTTGCCCCGCGCGTTCCAGCAGATAGGCCTCGATTTCCTTTCTGCCGTTGTACCGGGCCCAGTCCGCCGGCGTGCCGTGCCAGAGCACATCTTTCATATCCAGCCGCGCGCCCCCGTCCACAAGCAGCCTGACCAGTTCCAAGTTGCCGGCCGCGGCCGCCTGGTGCAGCGGCGTGGAATGCGAGTGTCCACCTACAGGGTTGTAGCGGTTGGGATCTTCTCCGGCATCGAGCAACAACCGGGCGACTGCAACGTTGCCGTACTGTGCCGCCAGGGCAAGTGCCAGATGACGATCCTCGGCACTAGCCGGCGGAAGCAGGCGTCGAAAGTCCTCGCCGCGATTCAGCGCCGCCGCTATGGGAAGGTCGACGCATGCTCCTCGGCGTATCAGCGCATGCACGGCCTCTAGCTCGCCATGAATAGCAGCAGCGTGGATGGCGCTGCCGGGCTCGGCGCCGTGGTCGCACAGCAAACCCATCAGCGGAATCTGCACGCCGCATTCGCGCGGCACGCTGCCCGTCGCAACCAGCATTAGCGTCTCATTCAGAGCGGACTTCTCCACGCCTGCGTCGAGAATCACCTTGGCGATCTCGACGATGTTTCCCGGTAACCGTCCATGGCGCACGGGATTCTCGGCAATAAATTCCAGAAGCGAAGGATTGTGAAAGTAGTTCCAGCCCTCGAATGGGATGCGCTGCCGTACGACCTGAGGATGCTGCCTGAGATATGCGCTCAAGCCGGCAGGGTCGCCGACATCAATCAGATCCACGGCGCGACGGAATACCGGATCTTCGATGCGCTCATGGTGCGGCCGGTCCAACTGGTCGGCGACCGTCGGTTTCTCGATGTGCCGCTTCAGCCGCGTCCAACTCGGGAACCCGGCTTCACGGGCGATTGCAAGTTGTACATCACTCAATTTCAGCGGGGCCGCGAATATTTCGTCGTCGCTCGCGCGGCTGAAGCGCGTGTGGAACTCGCGAATCCGCTGGGCTGCCGCAGCATCGCGCGCGGCCTTTTCCTTCAGCAGATCTTTGGCCTGGTGCTTGAGATGATTGAGGTTGGGCTTCTCGGGAAGGCGGCGGACCGGCATGGCGAACTTCCTTTCATGCGCCCGAGGTCCGCATTTGACGGGCAGAAAGTAAGTTCGTACAGCTGGATTGTTACGAGCAGGTGGACTTCTGTCCTTTCCGCGGACCGGATGCGCCCTTGTGCGCTGCCGGAATATTACCAAGCAAGCCGAAGAACGTCCATACCGGTGGACGGGGACACACAGCCACAGTCCTCTTCCGATTAGCCTAAGACGACACGCCGGCGAGGGCTCTCTGTGTATCTACCCCTCGCGCCTGCCGCACCCGCTCGTAGATCCGGACGTACTCTTTGGCCGAGGCGTTCCAGGAAAAGTCCTTGCCCATGCCGTTGCGCATCAGTTTCTGCCATTGTGTCTGGTCGTGGAACGCCCGCAGTGCGTCCTTGACCGTCTGCAGAAGGGCCTCGCCGCTGTACTCGGAGAACTTGAAGCCGGTGCCCTTGCCGCTGCGCGCATCCCAGGGCTCAATGGTGTCGTCCAGCCCTCCGGTGGCGCGCACCACCGGCACGGTTCCATACTTCAGGCTGTAGATCTGGTTCAGCCCGCAGGGCTCGTACTTCGAAGGCATGAGGAACATGTCGCTGCCCGCTTCGATCTTGTGGGCCACGGCATTGTCATAGGCGACTTTGACGGCAATCTTCTGCGGAAACTGCCGTTGCAGGCGCAGGAACATTTCTTCGTATTGCTTATCGCCATTGCCAAGCGCCACCACGATCATCTCTTCGCGCGCCAGCCTGTCCATAATCTGCGCGATCAGGTCGAACCCCTTCTGTGCGGCAAAGCGTGACACGATCCCAATCACCGGCGAGCGCAGGTCAGGGTTCGCCACTCCGAAAACATTGAGCAGGTCTTTCTTGCAGGTCGCTTTGCCGGTCAAATCCTCAGACGAATACTTGGCGACGATGAACTTGTCCGTCTGCGGGCTCCATTCGTCGTAGTCCACGCCGTTCAGAATGCCCGCCACCGTGGACGCCCGGTCATGCAGCACGCCTTCCAGGCCAAACCCGAACTCCGTGGTTTGAATTTCCTGGCTGTATTTCTTGCTGACCGTGGTAATGAAATCGGAATAGACCAGCGCGCCCTTCAGGAAATTGACCTGCCCGAAAAATTCCATCTTGGAAATGGCCAGCAGGTCCCAGGGCAACGACAACAGCGGCAAAATATCCGGCGGGAAAAGTCCCTGGTATCCCATGTTATGGATGGTGAACACCGTGGCAACCTCGCGGAATGCCGGGTCCTCCGCATATTGGGTACGCAGCAGCACCGGAATCAGCGCCGATTGCCAATCATGACAATGAAATACATGCGGCACGCCCAGAATCTTCGAGGCTTCAAGTACCGCGCGGGAAAACAGCGCGAACCGCTCGGCATTGTCCGGGTAATCGCCGGCTGAGGTGCCGTAGAGCGCATCCCGGTCAAAGAAGTCAGGATACTCGACAAAATAGAAACGTATGCCGGAATGATTGCCGCCGCTTACCACCGAGCAGAAGCGGTAATGGTCGTCAAAAGGTATGGTGATGCTGCGTACCACCGTCTGCGCATCGGTCAGCTTGGTCTGCCGGTAGCGCGGCAAATACACGCTCACCTGGTGTCCTGCAGCCGCCAGCGCCCTTGGCAGCGCACCCACCACGTCCGCCAGCCCGCCAGTCTTTGAAAACGGCACGCACTCTGAAGCAACAAACGCAATATGCATGAAGCCCATCCCTCCGCGACCAACATCCGCCATTTTCCCGCGCAGGCTATGATAGGAGGGTACGCGTTGCGCACCGCTCGTGCCACTAAGCCAACTCGCCGGGTGAGTGTTCAGTCTAACCGTGGGGCAGAAAGAGGGTCAACGTGCCGAAAGTCTCAGCCGCGATACCCCGCCGTCCGCGCAAGCCGAAACTGGGCCAGCACTTCCTGGCCGACCACTCCGCCGCCGCTCGTATCGTAGAAGCCCTGGGCGACCTCTCCGGCAGCACCGTCCTCGAAATCGGCCCCGGCCGTGGGGCCCTTACTTCCCTGCTTGCCCCGCGGGCCCGCCGCCTCATTGCCATCGAGCTCGATCGCGTCCTGGCCGCGCAACTGCGGATGAACTTTGCCCTGGCCCAAAACGTGGAAGTCATCGAGGGGGACGTCCTGGCCGTAGACTTCGCCACCCTGTTCGGGCCGAAACCCGGCAGCACCCGGCCCGGCAGCAATCACCAGCCCGAAGGCGTGCGCGTCGTGGGCAACCTGCCCTACTTCATCACTTCCGACATTCTGCTGCGCCTGTTTGAATACCGCCGCTTCTTCGAGACCGTAGTCCTTATGGTGCAACGCGAGGTTGGCGAGCGCCTGGCCGCGGCGCCCGGACGTGCCGATTACGGCCTGCTCTCCGCAACCGCCCAGCTGTACGCCCGTGTGGAGAAGCTTTTTACCCTTCCGCCCGGCGCTTTTTCTCCTCCTCCCAAAGTGCACTCTGCCGTCGTCCGCCTCACCATGGCTCCGCGCCTGGAAACTCTGGGCGTCGACGAGGCCGCATTCGTTGCCTTCCTCCGGCTGGCGTTCGGGCAAAAACGCAAGACTCTCTGGAATAACCTGAAAACCCGGTACAAGCCGGACGCCCTCCGCGCCGCCTTCACGGAAGCCCGGGTCAAGCCTGACGTGCGCGCCGAAGCCTTGTCGCTCGAAAAGACCGCAGCCCTGTTCCGCGCGCTTTCGCAGACGGCCGCCTAGCAGCAACTCCGGCCGGGAAGCTTACAATCTACCCAGGCGAACTCAGCCGACGAGCGCCCTATGGACAGCATTCGCCATCCCGCCGTTGCCGGGCAGTTCTACCCCGGAGAACCAGAGCCTCTCCTGCGGGACCTGCGTTCTTACCTCTCGCCCTCCGCCGAAACCATCTCCGCCCGCGGCTGCATCGTTCCCCACGCCGGCTACATGTACTCCGGCCCGGTCGCCGGCGCTGTCTTCGCCCGTCTCGCCCTGCCCGGGCGCTGCATCGTTCTCTGTCCCAATCACACCGGCATGGGACATCCCCTTTCCATCATGAGCGAAGGCGCATGGCAGACTCCGCTCGGCACCGTGCCCATCGACCCTCTGCTGGCTGGCGCTCTGAAGCAGCGTTTTCCCGCGCTCGCCGAGGATTCCCTCGCCCATCGCAGCGAACACGCCATCGAAGTCGAACTGCCGTTTGCCCAGGTGCGCCGCCCGAACCTCACGTTTGTCCCGATCGCTCTTGGCACCGGCCGCTTCGAGATCCTCGAACAACTGGGCGAAGCCATCGCCGATGTCATCCGCGAACAGCAAGAACCGGTCCTCATCATCGCCTCCAGCGACATGAACCACTACGAGAGCGATCGCATCACCCGCGTGAAGGACCACAAAGCCATCGCCGCCATCCTCACCCTGGATGCGCGCGGCCTCTACGACATGATCACCACCGAGAACATCAGCATGTGCGGCTTTGGGCCCGCGGTCGCCATGCTCACTGCCGCCAAATGCCTGGGCGCCACGTCAGCGGAACTGGTCCGCTACACCACCTCAGGCGACGTCTCTGGAGACCGCGACATGGTTGTGGGCTACGCCGGCATCGTGGTGCGATAGTTTCCGCCGGCCCCGGCTTCACCGGAACCAGTGATATCCCAGCCTCACCTGAATTCCATTAAACTCCGGGTTCTTCACGCCAAGATTGGCGTTCGAGATGTGCCACCAATAGCATCCCAAGTCCAGGCCTCGCCGACGCGCCCCGCCCAGCCGGATTCCCCCGCCGCCCCTCGCCGTGAAGTTAAAATCTGACGTGTCTCCCGCCGGCAGATTTGCATCCGTGCGCGCGGCCCCTCCCGCCAGTTCGATATATGGGGCCATACGCTCCCCGCCAAGCCCTGAATTCCATCGCAGGATCAACGGCTCAAACCCGCCGCCATATATCTTGTCCGGCCGCAACTGCACAAACAGCGGCAGCACGCCGAAGGCATACTCCAGGCTTCCGCGCCGCCATCCGCGCCCCATCTCGCCAGTCAGCACCTTCCCCGCCGAAAAGCCGCCGCTCAGAATCTGTGCCTGTCCAAAGGAGTTCTGCGTCTCTTCCCCCGTCGCCCCGGCGATCCAGGCGTTAAATTCCCACGGACGCTCTTCGCGCACCTGCGCCCAACCGTGCCCGGCAAGAAGCAGCACCCCCAGCAAGATTTCGGATTTGATTCGTGCCCTCGGCCTCATGTCCCGCTCAGTGTCGCTCGCCCCCACTGCCGCCTTCCGGCGCAGCTTGCTTCTTGAGCTGATGGGCGAAATACACCTCGCTCGCGTCGCGCGACGCGCGATACCACGGCCGCTTCCCGTGCAGGATGTTCGCTCCCCCGCGGATCGGATTCAGCGCGCAGCGCGTTACATCAATCAGAAAATGATTTTGCGTGGAGCCCTCTACCCGCCGCGCCACTTCTTTGTCCAGCAGTTCTTCCGCCAGTAGCCAGCCGAAGCCTCCCACCGGCGTCATCACCAGATCGACCTGCCCCACGCCCGTTACACACGGCTTTTTCGTGCATGGCCACGATCCGTCCTGGTTCCACTCCCCGCGTATGTGCGTTCCATACTTCTCGACCGTCAATTCGCTCAGCGGGCCAATGTTCCACTGCGTGCTGTAAACCGCATTCCACAGCAGCGCCTTAAGGCGGCTGTGCCAGTAAGCCCTGGTGTTTTCCAACTCCAGTTTCTCCCCTTTCGGGTCATTCTGGATTTGAATGTATTCCGTCATTGCTCCCTGGATGGGATGGCCTACATAGCTGTAGAGCAGCGGGTCGCCGTCGTCCCACCCGGAGTGCACCCACGTCGAGAGCGATTGCTTGTAATCGCGCCAGTAGTGATTGAAGGGCACGCCATTTTCGCTGACTACCCAGCGATAGTCATCATGCACAACGTATGCCTGCTCGATCGACAGAAATATGAAAGATTCCAGCAGCGCTCGTCTCCAGTGAAATCCCTCTTTCGTCTCGCTTTTCGGGGCCGAAATAAACGAATCGCGCTGCTTGCTGCTGGGCACTTCTGTGGATACCGCCTGCGGAGCATCCGGCAGAACAACCTCACTGCCCGCGTTCGCAACTTCGCCTCCAGTTGGTCTCGGTCCAGAGGCATACGCGCAACCTTCACCGGGATCTTGGAACATCTGGCACGAGGACGGCAGAACTTGGCTTATGCTGTTTGCCGAAATTAACAGCAGGACGACACAACCCGGAATCTTCGATCTCAGTCGTAGCGCGTGCACGGTTAGGACCCGGCCGCGGTCAAGCCACTCGAAACGCGGGCCCGTCGCCGTTTTCGCCTCAGCAGGCACACAACGGCGTTATGGGGTAACCGTTAGATCACAGGATGATTGTGGGAGTTGCCTGAGGAGCTATCTATGCGCCCCGCCACCAGCGTGCACTCCGGCAGCAGAATGCCCACTCGCGGTCCCGCCGTGCCAGCCCGACGAACTGCTGCGCGCGGGGCCGCCGGATCCAACAGGTGCACTCCTCCATGACGGACTTGTGCCCACAGGCGCCGTGTGCAACCGGGCGGTTGCCGATCCTGTCTGCCGCACATTTTGCGAAAGCTGTCCCAGGTTCTTGACGCCGCCCCGCGGAATTCCAAGCCCCGCCGAGTCGTTCGCGATCATCAGCCGGTTGGATGTTCCCATCGTGGCCGGAAGCGGGCCGCGGTTGACCGCCACCGTGCCCATGCCTGTCGAGCCCGGAGGCTGCGGTATTTGGAACGTGGCCGGCGGGTTCGTGACTCGGGGCGTGTTCCAGCCTGCCCAGGATCCGCCTGGCTGCCATGCCCAGCCATTTCCCGGCAGAAAGACCCACGAACCGTAGTGATAGGGCGTCCAGCCCCAAGGGTAAGACGAAACCCAGCCATATCCGAATCCGGGATAGAAACTCCACATCCCGTTCATGAACGGATCCCAGCCCGCTCCCGCAAAGTATGGCTGCCACAACGTGCCATACCCGGGAGAATCGAAGAAGCTGCCGTAATAATTCAGATCGCTGGTTCCATACGCGTACGGCGAATAGCTGCTGTAGGAGGAACTGGCGTACTGCTGCTGGTAGTGATCCTGTTCACGGTCCCATTCGTCATAGGGATCAGATTCCAGCTTCTCGGCAATCGTGTGACGGTCTTTGTCCGCCAGGTCGAACGTCGCGGTCTGATACCTTTTCACCTTCACGGCGGTGGAACCGCCTGCTACCTGCACTTCTCCCTTGAACACGGCTAACCGCGCATCCGTGTCACCCATTACCAGCCGCAAGTGCGAGGCCCGCGCGGGAGTAGCTGTCTCCTGGCCGAACGTCAGGCTGAACTCGTCTCCCTTCGTCCCGGCATACCTGACGTAGGCCGTGCCTTCCTGGACGTGAATAATTGAAACCTTTCCGCCCGAATCACGCAACGAGAGTTGAGCAAATTCAACCACGGTGTCAGGAGTGATACGCAGCGTGCTGCCGTCTTCAAACTCCACTTCGGCGCGTGCGTCTTTTTTGGTCTGCAGCTTCGCGCCCTGCGTAACCGGCAGATTCACGTAAGCCTTCTCGTAGTCCTGGCCGGTGTTGCGGTCAATCTGTACGTCGCCCTGAACCTCACTGAGCCTCACAACCCGCGCTTGCGAGTCCGCGAGGGACGGAATCGCCATCAGGCCAATCAGCATTGCCAGCAATAGGCTTGCTCTTCCCCTTGACATACTGCACCTCGAAAGGTTTCTGATTGATTAGAACACAGCTGTTGTCCGCGAGTTGTCAACAGATTAGCGTGGAATGAGCCGGGTTGGAGAATCGCTACCCGTCCGCTTACGCGCCCTGAATTCAAGCACTTCGCCGGGACGGGTCAGCCCGTGCCGGCCTTCGCCAGCAAGCGTTGCGCGCGGGCCCGCACCCCATTCATGACCGAAGAATCATTTACGATCTTCTGCAGGACTGGGGCAATCGCAGGTAGTTCCCGCAGCGTATCCCGGCTCGCCGCATCCTCCATCGCCTTCAGGTCCTGATCAAGCGCCAGCTTCTGGTAGCGGTGGTGGTACTCCAGACGGCGGCCAAACTCCATCGTCGCGCCCAGGTCTTGAAAATACTCGGTCAATTCTTGTACAGCGGGAATAGACGAATAGTTGTATGTCGCCCGCGCGTCTTTCTGCGCGTCCTTGTAGGTCAGCGTCTTGGTTCCGGTGAAGGCCATGCCCTTTTTTCCGGAGTCCAGCTCCGAACTGAAATATCGCGCCTGTTTGGCAAGTTCAAAAACCCGCGTGCTGCTGCGCGGCGGCAACGCGAAGTCCAGGTGAAACGTCTCCCCCGGCGAAGACTCCGCACTGTGCTTTGTGGCGGAGTCGTAAGAAGCGTGGCCGTCGGAAGCAATCACGATGACGTAGTGGGAAGGCTCAGACTCGGGAAAATCCAGGCTGAAAGTCACGGTGGGAGCGTCCTGCGCGAGGACAAGAACCTGGCAACCCATGAGGAACGCCAGACAGCACCACGCGTGTCGTTGCGCAAGGTGCCGGTTTCTCTTTTCGGAAATGCGTCTGCCTGCGCCCACGCCTTTCACCGGGCAGCCGCGTGCTGGCGTTCGAGCGTCGCCGAAGTATGCAAATGGCAGATGGCAATCGCCAGCGCGTCCGCGGCATCGGCAGGCTCCGGAATCTCATGCAGGTTCAGCAGCCGCGTTACCATGTGCTGCACCTGTTGCTTTTCGGCCCTGCCATAACCCACCACTGCGGCCTTGATGGAAAGCGGCGAGTATTCCGCGACATCCAGCCCGGCAGTGGCCGCGGCAAGCATGGCCACGCCGCGCACCTGGCCCAGCTTCAACGCCGATTTTGCGTTCACCGCGTAGAAAACGTCCTCAATCGCCACATTGTCGGGCCGATGTTCCTCGATTACCGAACCGAGCTGCCGGAAGATCACGGAGAGGCGTGTGGCTAGTGGATCCCGCGGAGAAAGCCGGATCGCGCCCCAGGTCAGGCATGCCAGTTCGGAATTGCGGCCAAGTTCAACTACTCCGTAGCCGGTGTACTCGGTGCCGCAGTCAATGCCCAGGACCCGCATCAGCAGAAGTGTACCTCAGCAGCAGCGTGGACGGCGTGCCTTGGCGAATTCCTGATCGCGCAGGAATTCGGCGTAAGCCTCTGGCGATGAAGCCAGCCCCTGCCGGCCCAGAAACCTGGCATAGGCGGCTTCATCGAAAATCTCGCGCATGGTCGCAAGCAGGATCGTGCACGCTTCACTTAGGCGACGTCTGCACCGTTCTGCCCTGTTCCTCATGCCCCTTCCTCCACAAAACGCGTGGGGACGAACGGAGCTTCTTGTACCGCGGCCGGCTTGCTGCCGAGAAGCACCCTGCCCCACAAGATCGCCGATTCAATCAGGACCAGGCTGACCATGCCGAGAAGGACGGCGGTAACCAGCGCATCCAGCCGGTCATTGAAAACCAGCCGCGTAACCTCCGCGCCCGAGGCCCCGGACGATGCCAGCTGCCTCGCGTGCGCCAGAAAACCGATGCGCGGATTGGGGTCGAACATCTTGTGCCACGATGCCGTAAAGGTCACCGACACCAGCCAGGCCAGCGGCGCCAGCGTCACGGCTCCATAACGCGCCCTGTGCATCTTGACAAGGATGGTCGTCGCCACGCAAAGGGCAACTATGGCCAGAAGCTGGTTGGCGATGCCGAACAGTGGCCACAGTGAGTTGATTCCGCCCAGCGGGTCCTTGACCCCCTGCCACAGGAAGTACCCCCACGCGCCCACAATCAGCCCGCTGGTGGCGAGAATCGAGGGATACCAGCTCGTTCGTCCCAACGGTTTCCAGATGTGACTGAGCGCATCCTGCAGCATGAAACGCCCCACCCGTGTGCCCGCATCCAGCACCGTCAGAATGAAGAGCGCTTCAAACATGATGGCAAAGTGGTACCACACGGCCATCAGGGCCTGCCCGCCCAGGCTATTCGAGAAAATGTGCGCCATCCCCACGGCAAACGCCGGAGCTCCGCCCGTGCGGTTGTACAACGTTTGCTCGCCGACTGCCTGTGCCAGGGCATGCATTTCCGGTGCGCTCACCGGAAATCCCCAGTTGCTGATTGTGGCGGCTGCCGCCTCCGGGCCTTTGCCCACCACCCCAGCGGGACTGTTGATCGCAAAATAAGTTCCCGGCGGCAGCACGCATGCCGCCACCGTCGCCATGATTGCCACCATTGATTCCGCCAGCATGGCCCCATATCCCACCATGCGGGCTTCCGGCTCGCGGCGAATCAATTTGGGCGTGGTCCCGCTCGAGATCAGCGAGTGAAAGCCGCTGATCGCTCCGCAGGCGATGGTGATAAAGGCAAACGGAAAAATCTTCCCCGCAAAAACCGGCCCCGATCCGTCCACAAAACGCGTTAGCGGCGGCATGTGCAGGACTGGGTGCAGCCCGATAATACCGAGGGCGAGTAGTCCGATCGTCCCCAGTTTGACGAACGTACTGAGATAATCCCGCGGCGCCAGGAGCAACCACACCGGCAGTGCCGAAGCGGCAAAACCGTAGAGGATGATCACCACCGCCAGCGTATGTGCCGTCAGCGTGAACCATCCGGCTACAGATGGAGATTGCGCCGCCCACTGGCCTCCGAAAATAGCCAGCATCACCAGGACAAAGCCCATGATGGAGGTCTCCAGCACTTTGCCCGGCCGCAATTGCCGCAGATAGAGGCCCATGAGCAGCGCGATGGGAATTGTCATGGCGATCGTGAACGTGCCCCACGGACTGGCCTTCAATGCGTTCACCACGATCAGCGCCGCCACGCCCAGCAGGATCACGATGATGCTGATGACAGCTACATAAGCGACGAAACCTCCTATCTTCCCTATCTCTTCGCGCGCCATCTCAGTCAGCGACTTGCCATCGCGCCGGATGGAAAATAGCAGGATCACAAAATCCTGTACGCATCCCCCGAATACCGCGCCCGCCAGCACCCACAGTGTTCCGGGAAGATACCCGAACTGCGCCGCCAGAATGGGCCCGACCAGCGGCCCGGGTCCGGCAATTGCCGCGAAGTGATGACCGAAAACCACCCACTTGTTTGTGGGAACAAAGTCGCGGCCGTTGTCCAGCCGTTCCGCCGGGGTGGCGCGGCGCGGATCGAGCGCAAGCACTTTGGCGGAAATGAACCCGCTATAAAAGCGGTAACCAAGCGTGTAGCTGCAGAAAGCGGCGATCACCAGCCACAAGGCATTGATCTGCTCGCCCCGGTGGAGAGCAATCGTGGCCAGAGAGAGCGCGCCCAGCAGGGCGACAGCAAGCCAGATCAGAAAACGCAGGTACTTGGGCATAGGTGAGTCCGCCACTCCGCAGTCCAGCCAACTGGCGGCAGGAGGCGGCCAAGAAATATTACAGAGCTCTCGCCGGATTTCAACTACCGGAAACCGAGTCCGCTGGTCGTCTCACCCGCCTGCATGGGCCGCAGGCACACCTCGCGTCTCCTCACATCGCAGAGATATGCGGCGTAGAGTGGCAAATCGCGCGGCTCGATAGTGTAAGTTCCCTTCTCCACCGCGTGCACGTCGTCGTAATTGTCCATCACCACGCCATTTCCAGGCTGCGCCCGCACGCGAAATTGCAGCGACGAGGGTTCGTAATTCGCGTACGCAAGACAGTGGCCTATGCAGGCGCGATCTACGGCGTGGTTGAGGGGGTCGGCGCGATTCGACCACGCAGGAAAATGTCCGATCACACGCTGCCCGGGGGGAATTCTTGTCACTACGGCGTCGATATTTCCTTCAATTTGATTGAGTTCCCGCGTATCCCGGTAGAGAAAGCAGAAGAAAGCGACTGTAATCGCAATCAGCGCAGTACGTTCCGGTAATTTCATCGGCGCCGCGGCTAGCACCGCGCAGGCCATGATTGCGGCTGCAAACGATGTGCGATCAATCACATAAGTAAACGGCAGAGCATAATGCGGAAACGTAACGCTGTTTGGCATCAACCAGGTGCCCACCGCATTCAGCAGCCACAACTGAAACGGCAGCGAGGAGAGCACCGGCATAACCCCTTGTTCTCGCATGAGATTGCGCAGCAACATCACCCACGTCAGCAGCCATCCGCAGAAGATCAGTATGTACTTCGGCCCGTACACCAGGACCTGGTTCGCCCCCGTTATGAAATACACCTGCTTCGAAGTCCAGGTGCATGGATAGATGGCCATGAGCACAAAGCGCGCGGCGATCAAAGCTGCGATTCCAAGAAGGAAAAACCATAGCCGCGTCCATCCGCGAAGCCTCGTCGCCACAAGAAGATAGGCCGCCATGCCCAGCGCCCAGATCACCGGAAACGGGTGCGCGAGCCACGCCAGCATCAGCAACGGCAAGCTGAACATACGCGCGCGCCAGCCAAACTTCTGAAAAATCGCCAGATAGCAGAGGCAAATCCCCATCGACAGGTAGAAGTTGAAGAAGCCAAGGTGGTAAATGAATCCGTAGGCGAGCATTGCGACTGAAGGCGCAACAAAACACGAGTTCTTTCTCGCAAGCGCCGAAATAAAAGCGATTGCGCCCCAGGAAAAAATCAAGACCACGACCGATGCAGCGAGGCGCTGCGCCAGGTTCAATCCCACGTGGCGCAACAACCATTGCAGCAACAGATCAAACAGCACGTTGTTCGATTGCGTAACTACAGACAATCCATGGACTTTGCCCTGCTGGATCTGAACGGCGAGCCATGCGTTGTAAACATGACTTGAGAAATCCCCCGCCTGAATGCGCGACTGCCAGAAGCACGGAATCAGCAACAAGATCGAGAGCAACACGATGCCGCCAGGCCGACGCCACGTGCCCGCGTGAGAGTTAAGCGGTTTGTTTTTCATCGGCATCGGAGTCCAGCAATGAACCAGTTTTCGAACTTCCGCCTTTTCTCGTCAGAGTCTGCACAGCTTCGGTCACTGCATACGCGGCGAGAAGCAAAATCACGGGCTCGATTGGGTGGCGATACGTAGGAAAAGTGTGCGTGATGTAATAGACCAAAGGAAAGATCAACAAAACCGTCACATATGGAACGGCCGCAAGTCTCTTGCGCCAAAGGGCCAGCGCGCCTCCCAGCCACGCGAGCGCGCTCAACAGCGGCCATGCGGAGTACTCCGGCGTAGTCCAGAATTTCCACGCCCGGTGCGCGCACAACTGCGAGAAAAGTCCGGGGTTGCGGCCGATGAAAGCGAGCGCCAGCGCGCGCTTTGACTCCATGAACGCAATCTCTCCCATGCGGTTGTATTCCGATGGATCAATCAGCGGAAACTCGCGCGGAAATTGCTGCGATTGGTTTACGCCCTCGTGATTTCCGATCCACAACTCGAGCCCGAAATTGTCGCGCAGGGGCATTAAGCGATGAAACGTCACAAAGTTACGGATGGTCCAGGGCAACAGGACCAGCAGGCAGACAAGAACTGAGCCCGCCAGCAAGCGATAGCAGGAACGTCCGCAACGGCGATGGCTTATGCACAGCCACAACCAGAAGAACGGAAACAGAGAAAGCAGCGTGGTGTTGGTGAGTGCCGAGATGCCCGCGAGCGCACCAAACCAAAGCCACTGCGAGAGTTCGGTGGATTCGGCGAGGTCAGGCAGCCAGCCGAGCGCAAGCATCAGCAACAGTGCCGCAATGCCGCTCTCCCACAAGCGGATGGAGACGACGGCCTCATACAGCCAGCAGGACCACATCCATGCAGCCAGGATGGCGGCAGGTGTGCCAACCACCCGACGGCCGATTCGCAGGATCAGAATTCCAGTGAATGCAGAAGCGATGGCGTTGAGGCCGACACCAATCCAGAGCGAGGCATAGCTGTAAGCCCCTGCCAGCTTGAAGATCCCCGCCAGCAGGAAGGTGTAAACCGGCGGTTCGTGCGCAGTGGGAAGCAGCGGCGTATGAGCCCAGGGAGAACTGTAGCCATAGCCTGAAGCAAGTGCCCAGGCGATGCGGGCAAACTCGTTGTACTCATAGAAAAAGCGCCAGGCAGACTGCGGCAGCAGTTGCCAGAGCACCCGCCAGCGCGCCAGCAAGGCGACCACGAAAATGACAGCCGGAGCCTGCGCGAGACTGGCCGCAGCCCGGAGAAGGCGGGCACTTCGCATCGGTAAAGCATTGTAACAGCGGGAGGTTCTGCGATCTTGCGGGCTGCGCGTGGGCACGCAGCGTCACAACCGCCCGTGACCGGTGTCACAGGCAAGTGAGAGATGGGCAGTCATACTTTCAGTCGTACAGGGCTGTGGGTTTGAACCCGAGGAGCCGATCATGAAAACCTGGCCCATCGTAATTTTGATCCTCTGCTTGACGGTGGTGCTCGTTCCGACTATCGCTGCCCGGCCGGCCGCCGGAGCCGGCGTACCGAAATATGACCCAGCGACTGAAGCTGTCTTCAAGGGCACGGTGCAGGAAGTGAAAGACCATGAATGCCCGGTCAGCGGCACGGTGGGATCGCACGTGATGCTGAAGCTCGATGAAACCAAGACCATCGAGGTGCATCTCGCGCCGGTCAAGTTCGTCAAGATGTATGAGCTGACCTTTGCGCCGGGAGACCAGCTTGAAGTTACAGGTTCGAAGATAATGCTGGATGGGGTGGAGACAATCTACGCGCGCGAAGTGAAGCGCGG
>Ga0335079_10001668_pt1 | contig 25330 bp, 21 predicted proteins | sample Lox_Sample_33_FD_206719 | JGI IMG/M metagenome (GOLD analysis project Ga0335079, IMG submission 206719) | Soil microbial communities from Loxahatchee National Wildlife Refuge, Florida, United States - Lox_Sample_3.3 | ecosystem: Environmental > Terrestrial > Soil > Wetlands | place: USA...
CGTGAGGCAACACGACAAGCTGAGCAAAAAGTCTAGGACTGATAGCAAACGAGATGAATAATATGCAGTGACGTAAGTGAGAAGAACCGAGACTATGAAACCCACCCAGGGGGAGTCCCGCTTCAAAAGTACCCGCAATGTATTGGAAACAACGACCACGCCAACGGAGGCTCCGCCCAAAGTGCCAAGAGATTGCCAGGTGAAATACTGTTGAGCTAACTGTTGCGTCATCGGGAGACCTCCGCGGTCCATGGCCATGTTTGAGCGGTTAGCCCTAGTCGGAGCGGTGGGGCTGGGGAGCGGGCCATAAGCGTGGAAAAGTAGTCAATCAGAGCTGAGGCGTCGGCAACAAGAGTGTCGTGATCGTCGTCATAACCGCCAACAACCACGCCGAGCCAGATTCGCGACAGTGAGTCCTCAACCACCCAAGATCCGGAGTCTCGCTCCTGCGCGAACCACCCTCGGGAGAGTGGCCATCGCAATACTCCGATCTTGTATCGAACCGGGCGTACCGAGTAATGCGGAAAACGCACGAATTCTCCTGTGTGATTGGTGGCACCAACGGGATACTTGAGCCAACCCTTTGCGACCGGCCGCTCCGGATGCTGCTTGCGAAGCGGTGTGCGGGAGAGTTGAAAACGTCGCGTGTCACTTTCTCTCGCGGGGTGAACGTCACTGGCGTCCGCGCCCAAAGGACTCAGGAAGCAATGCGTTGACGCACTTATTAGAACCGCATCGGGTGATCCGGGCAACTCATCGGGTGGCTTGGGATACTGGAGCGAGGCGCACCCATCGCTGATCACGTGTCGGCAGGTCAGTGAGAACGCCTCATGTGGTGCGCGCCCCTGTCGACAAATTCCCCCGACAACTCCCTCAAGACCGCCAGTTCCCTTCAGGCAGTGCCCGAATGGAACTACGTGCGACGCGGGACGCTGTTCAACGGCGATTCCGAGACGGTACTGTATCCGTTCGTAGGCCGTTTTAAGGTTTAGCTCCCACGGGGCGCGAATTACTGCCCGGTACGGGTAGAGCGACGGGCGGAGCCGCGAAAAGGGTAGGGGCTCTAATGAAACGGTGATTGAGCCTGGCTGAACTGGGTGGTTCGGAGCGCGCAAAAAAGGCTCCACAACGTCGATTGCGCGCTCGAGAAGCAAGCGCTCGTCTGAAGCCAACTGCCAGCGCAGGCGGGCCAGTTGAGCAGCCGCGTCGCTCCCATCCGTTCTGCTGTCTTGATTGATTGAATCTTCATTTACGTCGCTGAAGAATCGAGGGACAGACAAGCCATCGGGCGGCAAATTGGCGAGATAGCGTTGTATCTGCCCACGTCTTTCTGCGGCTGCTTTGTGGGCCGCCGAACGGGTTACTGGGTTGACGAGGAACGGCATATTCAGTGGTTCGTCGAGTCTACTGACTTGCCTACTCAGACAATGGGTGTCGGGATGTGGCGGCTAGCAGGACTGCCCGACAGCGTTCTTTGCACGGATACCCCACTCGCCATGCTAGTAAATGTCCTCTGGGTTCGCCTTCTCTCACATCTGCGCTCGCGGCCACAGATTTCTCCATGAGCGAGACTTTATCTGGGCGTCTTCCTAGCTGCACTGCGGCAAAACGACCCGAGCTCCGGCCCGGCGGGACGCGCGCGATTAGCTCGCGCCGCGGGCGCCAAGCAGCGCCAGTGCCGCGAGGGTCGCCAGGCCGGCGGCCGTCAGATAGTAACCGGCCGCCGCCAGCCCGTAGTGCTGCGCGAGTGTCATGGCGAGGTACGGCGCCAGCGAGGCGCCGACGATGCCCGCGAGATTGAAGCTCAGCGAAGCGCCGGTGTAGCGCACGGCGGTGGGATAGAGCTCGGCGAGCGCGGTGCCGAGCGGGCCGTAGGTGAATCCCATCAGGGAGAAGCCGATGCACAGGAACAGCAGGATCGCCGCCGTGCTGCCCGCGCCCAGCAGGCGGCCGAAGACCAGACCGTAGAGCATGATTCCCACGGTCGCGGCGATCAGTACGCGGTAGCGGCCATAGCGATCCGCCGCGGCCGCCGATAGCGGGATCGCGAGCGCAAGGAACAGCACGCCGATCATCTGCAGCAGCAGGAAGTCGCGGCGCGGGTAGTTGTAGGCACCGATGGCCCAGCTGAGCGAGAACACCGTCAGCAGGTAAAACACCACGAAGGTGGCCACGGCCGCGAAGGTGCCGAGGATTACCGTCCCCGCATGCTGCGACCAGAGAGTGAGCAGCGGTACGCTGACGCGCTCGTGGTTGGCCATCGCCCGCGTGAACGCCGGCGTCTCCGCCAGGCGCAGCCGCACATAGAGCCCGATGACGATGAGTGCGGCACTCGCGAGGAAGGGGATCCGCCAGCCATATGAAAGGAATTCAGCGTCGCTGAGGCGATCCGTCAGCAGCAGGAACACGCCGGTGGAGCAGAGGAACCCGAGCGGCGCACCGAGCTGCGGAAACATCCCGTAGCGCGCGCGCCGGCCCGCGGGAGCGTTTTCCACCGCGAGCAGCACGGCGCCGCCCCATTCGCCCCCGAGCCCCAGGCCCTGCCCGAAGCGGCACAGGCACAGCAGCAGCGGTGCGAACACGCCGATGCGGGCGTAGGTCGGCAGCAGACCGATGAGCACCGTCGAGAGACCCATGGTCATGAGGGAAGCGACCAGGGTTTTCTTGCGGCCGATGCGATCGCCGAAGTGTCCGAACAGAATGGATCCGACGGGGCGCGCAAAGAAAGCCAGCGCGAAGGTGGCGAGCGACTGCAGCAGCGCCGCGGCCGGATCCCCGGCGGCAAAGAACTGCCGCGGAAATACCAGCACTGCGGCAGTGGCATAGATGTAGAAATCGAAGAACTCGATCGTGGTGCCGACCATGCTGGCGGCGAGCACACGTGCGGCGTGCGGCACCCGTGCCGGGCTCACTGAGCTACGCAAGGCGCGCGGCTCGCAGCGATGGTTCTCATGCTCTTCTCCTGGCAGTGCAGCGCAACAACCTCGCAAGCTGCGCGGATACCTTATACAGTCACGCGGAATAAGAATTCGAGCCGCAGGGGGCATCCATGAAGAGACGTGAGTTCGTCGGTGCGGGTCTGGCAGCGGCTGCGGCCTGGCCGCTGCGCGGATTTACGTCCGTCCTCAAGACTGTCGGCGAGATACCGGCCAGGACCCTCACCGGCGGGGAGGTCGCACTGCCGGGTGCCGCGATCGAGGCCCTCGCTGCGGGCCTGCGCGGCGAGGTGCTGTTGGCGAGCAGCCCGGAATACGACCAGACGCGACGCCTGTGGAACGCGGCCTTCGACAAGAAGCCGGCGATCATTGCGCGCTGCACGGGCGCTGCCGATGTCCGGCAGGCGGTGAATTTTGCGCGCGAGCACCGCTTGCTGACCGCGGTACGCGCCGGCGGCCACAGCTATTCCGGCAAGTCGAGCTGCGATGGGGGACTCATGATCGACCTGCAGCCGATGCAGGGCGTGCGGGTCGACGCGGAGACCAAGCGCGCCTACGTCGAGGCGGGTTCGCTCCTCGGACTCCTCGACCACGAGTGCGCCGCCTACGGGCTGGCGACCACCGCCGGCACGGTCTCGCATACGGGCGCCGCGGGGCTCACGCTCGGCGGGGGCCTCGGCCGGCTCGGCCGGCGCTCCGGGCTCGCGTGCGACAACGCCGTGTCCTTCGATCTCGTCACCGCCGCTGGCCGGTTCGTCCGGGCGAACGACAGGGAGAACGCCGACCTCTATTGGGGACTGCGCGGCGGCGGCGGCAATTTCGGAGTCGTGACCTCGATCGAATACCGCTTGCACGACATGGACCCGGTGATTCTCGGCGGCAGCGTGGTCTGGCCCCTGGAGCAGGCGCGCGACGTGCTGCGCTTTTACCGTGACCTCGCCGTGGATGCACCCGAGGTCGTCAATCTCGATCCGGTGCTCTTCACCGGGCCCAACGGGCCGGCGATCGAGATCGAGGCGTGCTGGTCCGGCGATCGCAGCCGGGGCGAGGCGTGGCTCACGAAGCTGCGCGCATTCGGTAAGCCGATGCGGGATGACATTGCAGCCATGCCCTACGTGGCTTTGCAGTCGGGCAGCGACGAGCTGCTCGCGCCCGGGGGCTACTACTATCTCAAGAGCGGCATGCTGACGGAGCTCAAGGACGACGGCATCGACCTCATCATCGATTCGTTCAGGCGCATGCCGAACTGGTACCTGGTGTTCTTCGACCATTGCGGTGGCGCGTACCGGCACACCTCGCCCGCGGCGTCGGCGTTCCCCAATCGCGACATGCAGTTCACGCTCGGCACGCACAGCATCTGGCGGAGCAAGGATGGCCTCGAGGAAAACACGGCCAGGATGCGCGCCAACTGGCACGAGCTGGCGCCGCTGACCAAGGGCTTCTACACGAACTACCAGGATGTGGACGTTACGATGGCGGGCTATCGGGAAAACTACGGAGCCAACTTCGAGCGGCTGGTTGCTCTCAAGGCGAAGTACGACCCGGATAACCAGTTCCGGCTGAACGCCAATGTGCCGCCGAAGGTCGGCTGAGGGTGCGCAGCGGGCGTCGCTCAGCGCAACTGAAACAGGAAGCGCTTGAACGCCTGCGCCGGCTCGCTCACCGCGGCGGCCTGCGACTCGACCACGAAATAGCCGCGCTCGCTGACCAAGGGCGTCGCCGTCAGCCGCAGCAGCGCGCGGCTCTCCACCAGCGCATCGATCAGCGGCGTCCAGCCGATGCCGACGCCTTGTCCCTGCAGGACCGCCTGCAGCATCAGCTGGTAGTTGTTGAACGTCAGGTCGCGCGGCCGTGAAACGGGCGGCAGCTGCATCGCCGAGAACCAGTCGTCCCAGCTGAACCAGCGTTGCGGGGAGGGGCTGCGCAAATGCAGCAGCCGCATGCGGGAGATCTCCGCCGCAGTCGGCAGGGGACGATCGCCGAGATAGGCCGGCGAGCACACCGGGTAGATCTCCTCCTGGAACAGGCGCTGCGCGCGACAGCGCGGCCAGTCGCCCGAGCCGAAGAGAATGGCGAGATCGAACTCGGCCTCGTCGGCGAGGTTCCCGGACTGCGTGGTGATCAGGCGGATCTCCACATCCGGGATCAATTCGCTGAGACTCCCGATGCGTGGCATCAGCCACCAGCCGGCAAAGCCGTAGTCCGTGAGGATCTGCAGGCTCCGCTTCTTCGCCAGCCGCCGGGCGGCCGTGACGCCGGACTCGAGCGTCCGCAGCCCTTCCTGCACGGCACGATGGAGCAGCTCGCCTGCCGGTGTCAGCGCCACTCCGCGATGCCCGCGGGTGAAGAGTGCCGCCCCGAGCTCCACTTCGAGCGTCGCCACCTGCTGGCTCACCGCGGCCTGACTCATCGCCAGCTCCCGGGCCGCGGCGACGAAGCGGCCGTGACGTGCGGCGGCCTCGAAGACGGCGAGCCTCCGGAGAGGCAGCTGGGCGCGCATTGGTGGCATAAGCGTGACTTATACATCATTCAGGATTCAATGGCTTCACAGCGAAGATTTTCTCTCCATATCATGGAGATGGAGCCTCTGGGGAAGCTGACCGTGGGCAAGCCGAATATTCTTTTGCTAATGGCCGATCAGATGGCGCCGGCCGCGCTGCCTTTCTACGGCGGCACGACGGCCATGACGCCGGTGATGTCGAGGCTCGCCTCGGAGGGCGTCGTCTTCGCCTCGGCATACTGCGCGAGTCCGCTCTGCGGCCCGTCGCGCTTCTCGCTCCTCTCCGGCCAGCTGCCCTCGCGCATCGGCGCCTTCGACAACGCCTGCGAGCTGCGCGCCGACACGCCGACCTTCGCCCACTACCTGCGCCTCGGCGGCTACCGCACCATCGCGGCGGGCAAGATGCACTTCGTCGGGCCTGACCAGCTGCATGGCTTCGAGGAGCGGCTCACCACCGATATCTATCCCGCCGATTTCAGCTGGACGCCCGACTGGACCCGCCCGCAGGTGCGACCGAGCTGGTATCACTCGATGACCTCGGTCACCACCTCGGGCCCGTGCATCCGCACCAACCAGATCGACTTCGACGAGGAAGTGGTGTTCGCCACGCGGCGCAAGCTGTTCGACATCGCCCGCGCGGGCGGCACGCGGCCATTCTTTCTCATGGCCTCGCTCACCCACCCCCACGATCCGTTCGTAATTCCGCAGCGCTACTGGGACCTGTATGAAGGCAGGCCGATCCCGCCGCCCAGAGTGCGCATTCCCCGCGAGCATCTCGACCCGCATTCGCTGCGTCTGCTGCATGCGATCGGCGCGGATCTCGAGGCGGTGACCGAGTCGCAGATTCTCTGCGCGCGGCGCGCCTACTACGCGGCGATCAGCTACGTCGACGAGCAGTTCGGGCTGATTCTGCAGACCCTGCGGGAGACGGGCCTCGATGAGAACACCGTGATCCTCATGTGCGGGGATCACGGTGAAATGCTCGGCGAGCGCGGCCTGTGGTACAAGATGACCTTCTTCGAGGGCGGCGCACGGGTGCCGCTGGTACTGCACGCGCCGCGGACCTTCGCGCCGCGCGTCGTCCACCAGAGCGTTTCCAACATCGACCTGCTGCCGACCCTGCTCGAGCTCGCGGGCCTCGAGCCGGCCGCTGCAGCACCCCTCGACGGCCGCAGTCTCGTTCCGCTGGCCCGCGGCGAGCGCAGCGGCGAAACGGCCGTCTATGGCGAGTACCTGGGCGAAGGAGCCGTGTCGCCCGTGATCATGATCCGCCGCGGGCCGCTGAAGTTCATCCACGCGCCGGGCGATCCCGACCAGCTCTACGACCTGACCGCAGACCCGGACGAGCTCGTGAACCTCGCCGTCGATCCGGGCTGGCGTACGACCGCGGACCTGTTCCTGTCCGAGACGGCCAGGCACTGGGACGTGGAGCACATCGCGAGTGAGGTGCTCGCCAGCCAGCGCCGGCGCCGCCTGGTCGCTGCCGCGAACGCCGTCGGCGTGCTCGATTCCTGGGACTACCAGCCGCGCCGCGACGCCGCTTCCGAATACATCAGAAGCCATCTCGATCTGGAGGCCATCGAGGCCGCAGCCCGGTATCCGCGTGTCTGACGCGAGTCGTGCCCGCACCGGGTGCGCGCTCTGACCGTGGCGCGTTCGACGCGCATCGCGGGGCTGAGCGGCCTGATCGCCATCGGCTGCGCCTCGAGCGCCGCGCACATCGGCAACAACTTCACGACCTATCTCATCGGCGGTCTGGTGGACCGCTATGGCTTCTCGCCGCTGCAGATGGGGGCGTTCGCCATGGCCGAGACGCTCGCCTACGCTCTCGCGCTCTTCCTGGCCGCACCGCGCGTCGCGCGCCTGAGTGCGCGCAGCATCTCGATCGCGGCTTCGTCGATGGTGGTGGCGGCGCAGGGAGTGTGCCTGTTGACGGGCTTCTATCCGTTGCTGCTGGCGACGCGGCTCGCGGCAGGCTTCGGCTTCGGACTCATGAACTGCGCCGTCAATCTTGCGGCGGGGCGGACCGGTCAGGCGACGCGGGCAATCTCCGCCGGCATTGCGCTCCAGACCCTGCTGTTCGCGGCAATGAACATCGCTCTTCCCAGGGTCGGCGCCGAGCACGGAATCGACGGGATGTTTCTCGCTCTTGGGCTGCTGTCCGCTGCCCTCGGCCTCGGGTCTCTGCTCTTGCCGGCTGAGCGCGGCGCGGCGCCGGCGGTCCCGTCCGGCGCGGCGCCGGCCCGTATCGACAGGCCGGGGATGATGACGCTCGCGGCCATGGCGCTCTTCACCTTCGGCAGCATGGCGATCTGGCCCTTCATGGAGCGCACCGCCCACGCGATCGGCATGTCGGCGGTGGAATTCGGGCATTACCAGAGCTTCGCCACCCTGATGAGTGCGGCGGGCAGCTTCACCCTCATGCTCGTGGCCGCGCGCCTGCGCCGCAGCCTGGCGCTCACGCTGTCACTCCTGGTATGCGGCGCGGCCTCGGCCCTTCTCACCACCACCACTCATGCGCCGATACTCGGGCTCGGGCTGGTGCTCTACAACGTCAGCTGGTTTATCATCTACCCGCTGCTGATCGGCCTGGCATTCGCGGTGGATCCGAGCGGGCGTCTCGCCGTGACCGCCTCCGGTACCTGGCTGCTGTTCCAGTCGGCGGGCTCGCTCGCCGCGGGCATGATCGCGCAGGCCTTCGGCAGTTACGCACCCATCGGCCCGCTGGGACTGATCGCGTGTCTGGCCGCGATCGTGATCGCTTACCCGGTTTCCCGCCGCATGGAGCGGCACGGCCGGACGCTGGCGGTGGCGGCGGCGCACTGAGCGGCGCCCTCAGTGGGTCGTCGCGGTGTTCTTCCGGATCTGCGCGATCGCCTCGAGGATCATCTCCCCGTATGGTGCCGGCACGTGTGTGACGACGCTTTCCGCCGACGCGGCGGCGCCTTTCTCGAGCAGCTGCAGCTGCTCCTGCGCCTCCTGCCACTGACCGAGACGGGCATGGCCGAGCAGCAGACATAACTGGATGCGCCGCGGGCGATAGTTGCTGCCGCGCAATACCCGAACCGCTTCTTCGGTGTTTCCCTGCATGAACATCCCGACGCCGATGTGGGCGCGGACCATCTCATGGAGGGGCGAGACCGGATCGAGGCGCGCGGCGCGCTGCAGATGGGCGACGGCGTCAGCGCCGTTTCCGTGCATGAGCCTGATGACGCCACTGATGAACCAGGCGTAGGCCGAGCCGGGATTGAGAGTGGTCGCGCGCTCGATCAGACTCGCCGCGCGCTCGAGATTCTCCGGCCCCAGATCCATGAGCGCGTTCGCGACCTGGGCGAGGACCGCCGGATCTTCACCGCCCGCGTGCAGCGCGCGCTCCGCCAGCTCGAGGCCGGCGCGGCGGTGCGCCTCCCCGTCATCGGCCCAGCCGTGCAGGTAGATCTGGCTGTGACAGCCCGCGGCCTGCGCAAGCGCCGGGCCGAACTCGCCGTCCAGGGAAAGCGCCCGCTTGAGCAGCTCGAGAGCCTGCAGCACCTCGGCCCGGCGCAGGGTCGCGCGCAGGTGCGCAGCGCGCAGATAGAGGTCGTAACACCCGAGGTTCTCCACGGGACCGCGCGCCACCCGTTGCAGTTCCGCGCTTCTGATGTTCGGCTCGATGACGCCGGCGACACTCAAGGCGATGCGATCCTGGAGCGCGAAGATGTCTTCCAGGGTGTCGTCGAAGTGATCGGCCCAGATGCGGACGTTTCTGCCCGCGTCCGTGAGTTTCGCCGCGATGCGAACCTTGGAGCCCGAGCGCCCGACGCTGCCCTCGAGCACGTAGCGCACCCCGAGGCGCCTCGCGACGGTCTGCGGATCGAGACCGAGACTCCCCAGGCTCAGCGTCGCACTGCTGGCAATGACGAACAGCGACCGGATGCGGGTCAACGCGGTGACGATCTCATCCATCATCCCCTCGACGAAGTAGTCCTGATCGGCATCGCCGCTGCGATTGCGGAACGGCAGCACGGCCAGCGACGGCTTGTCGGGGAGCGGAGGCGCTGCCGCAATGTCTGCCGGCGCCTGCTGCAACAGATCGCCGACGGTGTCGACGATCCTGTGCCATCCCGGGGCGGCGAGGTTCCCGGACCAACCTGACAGGTCGACGCAATGAATCTGGTTGAATGGCATCGGCGGCACGGTCCCATCCAGGCTGAGCTGCACCAGCTTGCCCTGCTCGCGCGCGAGGTCCGCTTCCGCGCGCACCCATTGGGACCGCAGGGCATCCGCTGACCAGACTACGATGACCGCCTGCGCGGCGCGCAGCCTCTCCTCGATCACCTCGGCATAGGTGCGATGCGGCGGCAGCTCGTCGTCCCGCCATACCGCGTAGCCCAGGGCGCGCAGGGCCTCGGCGATCAGCTGGGCAGCGGCCTCAGTGGAGCGCGCATAGGAGATGAAGATCTGTGACACGCTTGATTCGCCATCGTCTCGCGGCCGAGGGCGCTCACCGCTGCTTCACAACAGGCGGCACGCGGTGAGCAGCGCCATCACGCTCATGTACACCAGGATCAGCGATCCCGGAGTCCATAGTGCGGCACGCAGGTCGTGGGTCTGAGCCGTGAAGTAAGCGGCAAAGTGCGCCAGCCGTGTTAGGACATAGCCGTAGAACAGGCACTGCGCGACCCACGGCTGCGGCTCGGTAAAGACGTACAGGAGACCCGCGCTGAGGAAGTACGGGAGATTCTCCAGATCGTTCATCTGGATGCGGCGCACACGCTCCACCTGCTCATTGGGCGCGAGCTGCGCGGGGTCGGGCCGGGGGTTCAGGCGTGTGCGGCGAATGTCTTCGGGCGAGCGAAAGCCCCCGCTCACCTGCAGCATCCGCAGGACCGTCAGCCACGACATGGAGATTCCCTTGAGAATCATGATCGATGCGGCGATCACGTAGGTCGTGAACACGGGGTTGCGGAGGCTGAGGAGCTCCATAGCGGCGCAATACTAGCGATCGATTCCCGGCGGATCAGTTGGCTGAACGGCCACAGCCCGGCCGGACACTGCCCACCTGCGGGGGCGGGTTTCGCTGTGCCGTCAAGTACTTAAGGAACGGGCGAGCGCGCTCAGGCGACTGCAATCACGAGGTCATCGGGCGGCAGGCCCGCATGATGGCGGTCGTGGATCTGCTGGTACGCCGCTTCCAGGTGTCTCGTGGCGAGTGCGGTGTCGAACAGCGGTGATGCCAGACGGTTCTGCGCTACGCGCCCTTTGATTTCGGCCAGTCGCGGCGCGTCCGCGGCGAGGGCGATCGCCAGCGCCTCGTAGCCCGCCTGACTCGTCGCGATGAGCTCGGGCACACCCAGGGCCTCAAGCAGACTCGCCGCGACCCGCGAGGCGAAGGAGGCACCCACGCACGTGAGGACCGGCAGACCGCACCACAGGGCATCGCTCGCCGTCGTGTGGGCGCCGCATGGAAAGGTGTCGAGAAAGAGATCCGCAGCACGATAGCGGCACAGGTGCTGCGCGGGCGGCTGCCTGGTGGCGAACACCAGGCGCTCGCCATTCACTCCCTGGCGCTCGGCCTCGGCGCGCAGGTTGCCGACGACGGTACGACTGTCGCTCAGCAGCCATAACACGCTCCCCGGCACCGCATCGAGGATCCGCATCCATGCGGCGAACACGGGCGCGTTGATCTTGTAGGAGCTGTTGAGACAGCAGAATACGAAGCCGCTCGCCGGCAAATTCAGCTCCGATCGCGAGAAGCGCGCCGGCACTTCGGGCCTCGTCCGGTCGTTGATCTGGTAGCTGTACGGAAGATAGATCACCTTCTCGGTGTACTCCGGCCGCGCCTGCGCGGGGATCACCGTGCGATCGGCGATGATGTAGTCGATGTAGCGGGCGCCCATGGTGGCCGGGTAGCCGAGATACGACACCTGGATGGGGGCGGCGCGGTGCGCAAGGATCCCCGGCCGGCAATCCTGCGTGTAGCCCTTGAGGTCGATCGCGATGTCGACGGCCAGCTCGCGCGAGATCTCCGCCACTTCGCGGTCGGACCTCGCGCGTACTTCCACGAACCGGTCGAACGAGCGCTCGAGCCGGCGGGTCACCGGGTCGGGCTGGTGTCTGCCGAAGGCGAACGCGCTTACCGAGAAGCGCGTGCGGTCGTGAGCGTCGATCAGCCCCGCCATGAGCTGGGTGGTCGCGTGACTGTAGAAGTCGGCGGAGTAGTAGCCGATGTGGATGCGTGCCGGGCGCTGCCTGCGCGGCAGCGGCGGCAGCGGGCGCGTCAGCCGCTCGCTCTCGCCCGCGAAAATCTCGCCGGCGCGGCGCTGCAGGGCGGGCTGGTCGCTGAAGGCGAGCACGGTGAACGGCTGCGTGACCTTGCTCCCCGCGGTCAGCCCGGCGGTGATTCGCAGGAACGCTGCGTCGAGGCCGGCCCAATCGCACAGCCGCAGCTTCATCTGGAACCACATGCCGCAGAGCCAGCTGAGGCCGGGGTTGATCTCGAGCGCGCGCTGGTAGCACGCCAGGGCCTCCTCGGGCCGATCGAGGTCGCTCAACGCGTGTCCGCGGTTGTTGTAGGCGTCAGCCAGGCCGGGATCCTCGCGCAGTGCCCGCGCGTAGCTCGCCAGCGCCTCCTCGTAGCGCCCGAGGGCCTGCAGCGCGGTGCCACGGTTGTTGGCCGCGGCGGCGAAACCCGGCGCAATCTCCAGCGCCCGGTCGTAATGATGGATAGCCTCCTCGAAGCGTTGCAGCTGCTGCAGCACCAGCCCCGAGTTGTAATGAGCCTCGGCAAGGGCGGGATGCAGCCGCACGGCGTGGGCGTAGCTCTCCAGCGCTTCCTCGATGCGGTTGAGGTCCTGGAGCGTCACTCCGCGGTTGTAGTGGGCGTGGGCGTTGGCGGGCTGCAGACTGATGGCGAGGTCGTAGCTCTCTAGCGCGGCCTCGGGCTCACCCAGGGCGCGCAGCGCCCGGCCGCGATTGCCGTGCGCCTCCGCGTATTGCGGGTGCAGCTTCAGGGCGCGGTCGTAGCCAGCCACCGCCTCGCGCAGGCGCCCGAGGTCGCACAGGACGTTGGCGTAGTTGTTGTGGACGACCGCATCGGCGGGCCGCGCCGCGACCGCACGCTGCAGCAGGCTCGCGGCCTCCTCGCGATGATGGGTCTGCGCCTTGATGATGCCGAGGAGATTCAGCGCCTCGAAGCTCGCCGGTTGCGCCCGCAGAATTGCGCGGCAGAGCTCTTCGGCCCTCGCCCAGTCGCGGGCTGCGTAAGCCCGCGAGGCCGCCTCGATGGCTTCGGCTATCGGAACCGTCGGGCCGCCGGTACCGGACATGCTCACGGGACCGGCGGCTGGCGCAGCATCATCGGCATCAGGAGACATGCCACAGCTTACCTCGGGCCGTCCCGGCCGACGCCGGGGCTCCGGCCGTCGGCCCGATTCAACCGCTCTGCGTGCCAGGGGCCGGTACGCTCACCGGCGTTTGAATCTGCACGACAGGTTCCTGCAATCTGAGTGTCATCTCTTTGTCGACCCGCCTCGACCGACCGAGTCACGGCCGCATTTCTCTGCCCGACGGTTGTGCGTTGCAGCGTCGTGCGGCATGCTGACCTCGGTGCGCTCGAACCGTCGGCGCGAAGCACCGGCCGGGCCATCGGCACCGGGGCAATTTGGCCGCTCGGGGTTCTTGACGTCGATGGCCGTCGGCCGTTACGTTGACAGCGGTCCGGGCTCCCCAGCCGACTCATAATCAGAAGTGAAGGGGCAAACCATGTCGAAGAGACTGATCAAGGTCGCGGTCGGATTGCTCGCCGCGGTTTCGGTGAATGCCGTCGTCGTCGCCGACGAAATGGGAGAGGTGACCGTGCAGGCCTCGCGCGTCGTCAAGAAGACCCTTGGCACGACTGCGAGCGGCATACCGATCGAGGACATCTCGCTGAGCTACGGGGTGAGCACGGCTGGCCTCGACCTCAGCTCGAGTGCCGGTGCCAGCGCACTGCAGAAGCGCATCGGCGATGCCGCGACCGCGGCGTGCAAGGAGCTCGCCCGGCAGTATCCGGATTCCAAGACGACCGATGCCGAGTGCGTGAAAGCCGCCACCGACAAGGCGATGGTCAAGGCGAATGAGATGATTGCCGCGGCGAAGAAGAAGTAGCTTCCGAGCGGCGGCGTCCCTGTCGATGTGTTGATCGAAGACACCGGCCTCGCGCCGGTGTCTTTGTCCGGGCTGCAGGATTTGCCCGCGATTTCGCGCTTCGCTACGGCAGCTTCACGGTACTCGTGACGGTGCCGCCGGCGGTGCTGATGAGGCCGAGCGTCGCGTTGGCGACGTTGCTCTGCGGATTCTTCTCGCAGTAGTTACGGATGTAGGTCACCGTGGCCGCGGCGTCCAGGGGCGAGACCGGGTTCGGGGCATCGTTCTCCTGGAAGGTTGCGGCGAACGCGGCGCGCAGGTTATACGCACTGATGAAGCCCCAGGCCCACTGGACGATCAGGTTCATCTGGCCGGTGTTGTTGGGCTCGGCGTCGTACTTGGCGAATTTTGCACACGAGAAGGTTCCCGTGCCGATCGTCGCGACACTCGCCGCCTTGTCGTCGGCTCCCGCCGAGGCAACGCCTGAGGCAAGCAGCGCCGCGATTGCCCAGTAGCTCTTCATTGTGGTCCCTCCGGTTCTTGGTTGGTTTTTCAAGGGAGTGCTGCGTGGTCCGGCCCGCGGGCCCCGTGATCCCGCCACAGCTTCTCCCGTGTCAGGGTCGTTGTCCACCGCTGCCCGGCAGCTCGGTTCATGGCTCGCAAGCCCGTAGCCCCTGCTCAGGAGAGCCAGGATCCGCGGCTGCTGCGCCGCCTGCTGCGCGCCAAGGACCGCATGGATGCCGCCTCGCACCAGGACTGGCCGGTGGCGAGGCTGGCACGCGTCAGCCGGATCTCCGCGGCCCACTTCGCGCGCTGCTTCAGGCAGGCGTTCGGCATTCCGCCGCATCGCTACCTGCTCACGCGCCGCATCGAGCGGGCCACGGCGCTGCTGCGCGATACGGATCTGTCGATCACCGAGATCGCCTTCCACACGGGCTGGGCGAGCCTCGGCACCTTCGGGCGGATCTTCCGCGACATCACCGGCGACAGCCCGGGCGCGATGCGCGCGCGCGGCACTCGCACGGTGGACGCGCTCAGCCGCGTGCCCGCCTGCGTGCTGAGCGCCGCGCATCGCCCCGACCTCACGATCGCAGTTTCGGAGAAGCGGCGCCGGCTGGCGGGCGGTATAAAGTCCTCCCGCAAAAAGGAGCCGCCATGAGTCAGGGTGTCGCAGTGGTTGGTTTGTACGTGCGCGATCAGGATGAAGCGCTGGCGTTCTATGTCGACAAGCTCGGATTCCGTGTGCACACGGACGTACGCAACGGGGACTACCGCTGGCTCACCGTCCAGCACCCGGAGCAGCCCTCGTTCCAGCTCGGCCTGTTCGCGCCGGGGCCGCCGGTCGTCGATGCCGCGACCGCGCAGGCCGTGCGCGCGCTCGTTGCCAAGGGCGCGATGCCGCCGCTCGTGCTGATGGTCGATGACTGTCGCGCCGCCTGGGAGCGCTTGCGCGGCCGGGGTGTGGAATTCACTCAGGAACCGGTCGATCGCTACGGAGCGGTGGACGCGGGCTTTCGCGATCCGTCGGGGAATGGCTGGAAGATGATCGAGGCGCGCCGCTGAGCAGCCGCGGCGAGCGCCGGCCAAGGGCCAGCACGATCGCAGCGACGATGGCCCAGACGAGGAGGGCGCCGAGCAGCCAGCAGAGCGAGGTCGTGAGCTGCTCCTGGTTCTTCTGCACCAGGTAGGCGCGGTCCGCCACGATCTCGAGGTAGGTGCCGCGCGAGCAGCTCACGAAGCTCACCGACAGCATGCCGGTCAACGCCGGCAGCATGAGACTCGGCGGGAAGCACACCTGCAGGAAGCGCGCCAGGCGCCCCGAGCCGGCACTCTGCGTGAGCTCCCTGAGGCTGCCGCGCAGCAGGCGCACGCACGCCTGGGCGGTGGCGACCACGAGCGTCAGCACGCCCGCATAGGAGACGATGAGATAGCTATCGTTGGTCACGCGGGCGCAGCACGGCGACCAGCACGGTGAGCACCGACAGGAATACCAGCAGCGCCATCAGCAGCCAGGTACAGGTGCTCGAAAGCACGCTGGCGACTCTCCAGACGTACTCCATGAATCTCGCTTCCGGCTTCAGGTCGAAGACGCCCCCCAACACGCCGGTGGCGGCGGCCAGGAAGACGCACAGGCACAGCATGCGGAAGTAGAAGGTCGTGCCCGCCGGCAGGCCGATGACCTCATCGAGCAGCGCGGTCGCGCTCCGGCGCAGCAGCAGATAGATCGCGAATGCCAGGCCGGCACCCAGGGCCAGCGCGATCGCGAATGCCAGGACATTGGTCATCACGGCGAATCCCCTCCGCTGCGTGCGAAACACCCTGGAGCTAAGAGTCGCGCGCGGCTCCTTCGGGTACCTCCGCACGGCCCTGCCGGGTGACCCTGGCGCTCGGGCGAGACTAGTATCGACATCCATGAACGCCCGTTACGGCTCCACGGCGATGAGCTTCCACTGGTCGATGGCGGTGCTCGTGATCGTCGTGGGCGTGCTCGGTCTCCTGCACGACTCCTGGCCGCGGGGCACCCAGGCCTACTGGATCAACCGGCACGCGCTGCTCGGGCTCCTGGTCTGGGGGCTGCTGATGGCACGGTTCGCGTGGCGCCTCGGGCATCCGCCGCCGCAGCTGCCCGCCGCGGCCGGCACTCTCGCGCACCGGCTGTCTCATCCGGTGCACCTGCTGCTCTACCTGCTGCTCTTCGTGATCCCGATACTCGGCATCGTGACTTTCATCTGGCACGGCCGGGCCTTCGACTTCGGCCTCTTCAGGGTGGACTTCGGGGTGGCGAAGAACCGCGCGATCTTCGCGCCGACCGAGGACATTCACGGTTACCTCGCCTACGCGCTGTTCACGCTCGTCGGCATCCACGTGCTGGCGGCGCTCTGGCACCAGTGGGTGCGCCGCGACGGCGTGCTGCTGCGGATGTGGCCGGTCCGCAGAGACTGACTCGGAGAGTTGCCCTTCCACGTGGCCGTGGAGCGTTGCGTCCCTGGCGCCGCGGCGCGTTGCCAGGAGGCCGCGCGGCGGTGCATCCTCGGGTCGCGATTCTTCCAGGGGGGAATGTGACAGGCGAGTTGCCGGACAGGCCTGGCGGGGCTGTATTTCTCAGCTACGCCTCGCAGGACGCCGCGGCTGCCGAGCGGATCGGCGCTGCGCTGCGCTCGGCCGGCATCGAGGTCTGGCTGGATACCAGCGAGCTGCGCGGCGGCGATGCCTGGGATCAGCGCATCCGCGAGCAGATCCACGACTGTCGGCTCTTTATCGCCGTGATCTCCACCCACACCGAGGCGCGCGATGAGGGTTACTTCCGCCGCGAATGGAAGCTGGCGGTCGATCGCACCCACGACATGTCCGAGCGCAAGGCCTTCCTGGTCCCGGTCGTCGTCGACGGCACCAGCGAGCGGGGCGCCGCGGTGCCGCAGAAGTTCCGCGAGGTACAGTGGACCCGCCTGCCCGGCGGGGAGACGCCGTCATCGTTCGTCGAGCGCGTCGCAGCCCTGCTCGGCGCGAGGGCTGGCGCCGCCGGCAGCCGCGCTCCGGCCACACTCGCGGCATCGGCCGCCGGGATGCGCGGGCGGCGCGCGCTCCTCATCGGCCTCGCCTGTGCCGCGCTTGGAGTCCTGGTGGCCGTCGCGGCGATTCTCTGGCGACAGTCTGCGACCCGTGCTGCCGCGCAAGCTCCCGCGGTGAACGCCTCGCAGGGCGGCGGCGAGCGGCTCGGCAGCGAGCCGCAGGAGGCTGCGCCGCCCCCCGGCTCGATCGCGGTGCTCGCCTTTGCGGACCTGTCGGCCGAGGGCAACCAGGGGTATTTCTCGGACGGCATCTCGGAGGAGATTCTCAACATGCTCGCGCGCGTCCGGTCGCTCAGCGTGGCCTCGCGCACCTCCGCGTTCCAGTTCCGCAAGGCCGAGCTCGGCGCCGCGGTCATCGCCAGGCGCCTCGGTGTTCGCCACCTCCTCGAGGGGAGCGTGCGCAAGTCGGGCAAGACCTTCCGCATCGACGCGGAGCTCGTCGATGGCCAATCGGGCTTCACGCGCTGGGCGCAGACCTTCGACCGCCCGATCGACAACATCTTCGCGGTGCAGAGCGAGATCGCCGCTGCGGTGGTGGCGGCGCTGACGCAGGAGGTCGGTCAGGCCGGGGAGAGCGGCGGCGCGGCGCCGCCGCAGCTGGCGCGCCCGGGCGGCACGCAGAACGTGCGCGCCTACGATGCGTATCTGCGCGGCCGTGCGGCCTTCAACCTCTCGGTGGGCGAGGCCTCGGATCGCGAGGCGCTGGCCGACTTCGACGCGGCGATTGCCGCGGATCCGAAATTCGCCGCGGCGCATGCTTCCCGCTCGCGCTCACTGGTGGTGATCGCCAACTGGTACTCGGACGCCGCGCACACCGGCCAGCTCTACGATCAGGCGATCGAGGCGGCGCGCACCGCAACGACGCTCGCGCCCGATCTGGCGGACGCGCAGTCGGCGCTCGCCTTCGCGCTCTTCCAGGGGCGGCTCGATGTCCGCGCGGCGCGCGAGCCCTACGAGCTGTCGCACGCGCTCGGACAGGGCGATGCCGCGGTGATGGGGCGGTTCGCCCTGTACTGCGCGGACACCGGCCGGGCCGCGGAGGCCGAGACGGCCATGCGGCGCGCGCTCGAGCTCGATCCCCTCAACCCGCTGATGCACCGCGCCATGGCGAGCGTGCTGTACGCCGCGCATCGCTATGCCGACGCGATCCCGCACGTCAACCGTGCGCTGGCCCTGAATCCCAGGCTCTCCGGCGCGCACGCCGCCCTCGGCTATGCGCTGTTGATGCTCGGGCGCACGCGCGAGGCGCGCGCGTCCTTCCTCGCCGAGGCGCAGCCGCTGGTGCGGCTCACCGGGCTCGCCATCGCCGAGAAGGCGCTCGGCAACGAGGCCGCCGCGACCAGGGCCAGGGACGAGCTCGTCGCTCAGCTCGGCGACAGCGCGCTCTACCAGCAGGCCGAGGTCGCCGCGCAGTGGCGCGACATCACGGGCGCGCTCGGTCTGCTGAAGCGCGCCCGCGAGCTCGGGGATTCGGGGCTGGTGTTCGCGCGTACCGATCCGCTCCTCGACCCGCTGCGCCAGAAACCCGAGTTCGCTGAGTTGCTCGGCCAACTCGGTTTCGACTAACCTTGCCCGTCCCCACAACCCGCACGGGAAGTACAACAATGAACAGAGCATTGACGACAGCGGCGATCCTCATGACGGCGTCCGTACTTGCGGCATGTGGGCAGGCTCCAGCCCCGGCTCCGGCAGCCCCGCCGGCGGCCAGCACACCGGCGCCCGCGGCTCCGGCAGCGGACCAGTCTGCGGCTCCGGCTGCAGCTCCGGCGGCGGCGCCGGCGGACCAGGCCGCTCCGGCGGCAGCGCCCAAGCCCGCTAACGGCTCGCAGGGCGGGGGCGACAAGCTGTAGTTCTCGCGCAGGCGGACCGCCGTGCCGAGGAGGCGCGGCGGTCTCTCCTGCCGGCGGCTGATCCTCGAGGGCTAGCGCGGTGCTTCGAGCACGTCAGCGATCCAGGCCGCGTACGCGCCGACCCGCGTGTACACGCCGGGCAGGGCATCGCTCGCGCAATCATCTCTCCCCCAGCTGACGATGCCGACGAGGTAGTTGGGTTTGCCGTTGGTGAAGACCACGGGGCCGCCGCTATCGCCGAGACAGGTCTTGTGACCCGTCGCGCCGGCGCACAGCACCTCGGCGGGCACCTGACCGGGCGTGACGCCGAGGCGGTTCGCGCAGAAGCCCGCGTTCTGGACGCCGAGATCGGTCTGCAGCAGCACCGCCGAGGGCGCGAAGCCGGGCACCGCCCGGGTCTTGCCCCAGCCCATGACCGTCACCGCCGTGCCGTCCGGGGGCGGCAGACCCTTGTGCAGCCTGATCTCGCGTATCCCGGGCAGATCGCGTGGCGGCGGCGCGCCATCGGCGGCGAAGTGCACGAGTCCGATGTCGTTGTGATAGATGTCCGCCGGCGTCCATCCCGGATGCACGACGGCGCAATCGATCCGGTAGGTGAGGCCGTCGTCGCGCGCGATGTCCTCGCTCCCGAGCCGCACCCGGAATCCGTCGATCACGAGTTGCGCGGCGACGCAGCGTGACAGGCTGACCTGCCCCTCGCGCGATACGGTGACCTCGGCGCGCCGCGCCGTGTATTCGGGCTTCAGCAGCAGGTCGGAATGCTGCGGGTCGACGAGCAGACAGTGCGCCGCCGTCAGTATCCAGTCGTCCGCGATCAGCGCGCCGCCGCACCAGTGCTGCAGCTCCCACCTGGGACGGGTCTCCTGCGGGTGATCGCGCAGGTGCTGCGCCCAGCGCGCATCCGAGATGCGGCGATAGATCTCGGACTGCCAGGGCGCAGCGCCCGGGGGCACGCGCGTGCCGCCGAAGATCCGGCCATCGGAAGCTGGCGCGGCCGACGGCGCGGCAGCGGTCGCAGCGGCGGCGGCGGGCGCCGGGGCCTCGACCTCCGGCAGACTTGCCGGCGAGCGCAGCTCCTGGGCGACCGCGGTCCCGGGTGCAGCTCCCAGGGCAGCCGCCGCTGTGATGAGGGCCAGTGCTCGCGCCGGGGTCATGGAAGCTCTCCGCGCTACTTCGCCACCTGCACGTCGACGAAGCGCTCGCTGCGCCGGCCTTCGAGATCGAGCACTTCGAAGCCCACCTGATAACGTCCCGGGGGTACGGCGGTGCGCTCCACCTGCAGATCATCGAGATCCGCGATGCGCAGTACCTTGCCCTCGCCCGGCACCACCTGCAGCGTCGAACGTCCGGCGGCGTCGATCACCTCGTACACGGGCCGCAGCTCATCACCCTCATCGAGGTCGATCTCGCGGGGACCGTGGCGGGTGTACTCCACCGCGTAGATGAAATCGCCGCTCACCTCCTCGCCACGAAAGTCGAGCTCGAAGTTGAGCGTGACGTCGAGCCACTGCTTGCTGCCGGCGAGGCGCACCTGCGCCGGCACCGTCGCCCAGTAGATGTCCTCGGCCCCTTCCTCCAGCTCCTCGAAACTCGTGATGGGAGCGATGAAAGCGAGGTGCCGGTCGGTGATCGTGAACCACTCGCCGTCCCACTCGTCGTTCAGGTCGCCGGCGGCATCGAGGTCGACGGGGATCGCCCCGATGATGACGCGCGCGCCGTTCTCGAGGCTCGAGAGCACGAAGCTCGCCTCCTCGATCTCGTCGCCGTGTACGCGCGAGGCCACCTTCACCGGTGCCGGTGCCGTCTGGCTCACCATGCGGCCGCTCGAGACGACCGGATCGATCGCCGGCTTCGCGCGGTTGCGCTCGGCCTCGCTCGCCGGCATGGCGGCGTAGGCCGAGAGGAAGGGGTACCAGTTGTTGGTCTGCGCGAAAGTGGTCTCGTTGTAGGAGCTCTTGCTGCGCACGGTGAGCGTCGCCTGGTCGGGGGGGAAGAAGATCGACAGGCCGCTCGCGTGCGGCCGCGCCGCGCCGTGCACATTGTAGATCACGGCCTTGCCCACGGCGGCGAGCGCCGCATCCGCCGCGTCCGCGCTCGGCTTGTCGGCCGCGTGCTTCTTCAGGTTCTGCGCGAGGTGCGCCAGGTCGTAGCCCTCGGAGCCCGGAGGCGCGGCACCCGACACCGCCGCCGTGCGTCCGTACTCCTCGCTCTCGCCGCGGGCGTGCGCGATGCGCACCCAGCCGTCGTGTCCCGAGCGCCCGAGGAGCGCTCCGCCGCCGACACCGAGCGCCTTCGCCGCGGCATCGACCGCGGCGATGCGTTCGAGATCGATCACCGCGAGCGTCACCGCCCTGGCCTTCTCCTGCAGCTCGTGCTGCTGCGCTTTGGCGAAGTAGTCGTGGTAGGTGTCGACGATGACGCGCCCGAGCGCGGCGCCATCCATCGAGGGTGTGCGCGCCAGGGCGGTGAGGAGCGCGGCATAGTCCCAGCCGTCGGCGGGCTCGATCTCCTCGGACGCTACCAGATAGCGCGCCAGCGGCGCGAGCGTGCGGGCGACCTCGAGACTGCCCATGACGCAGGCGTCGAAGCCGACGAGCTCGACGCGCCCGACCTTGGCGTCAGCGAAGGCGCTCGCGATCTCATCCAGCGCGAGGCTGTCGCTGTCGCTCGACTCGGAGACCGCCGCGCCCGCCCAGGCCATGCCGTGATCGCCGAGGATGAGGCCGTAGCGCTCGGCCGGGTAGCCCGCGACGGCGGTCTTGATGAAGCGGCTGAGGACCGCCGGATCGCCCATGTCGGCCGCGCCCCAGTCGGCGAGCTCGCGCAGCCGCCCCTTCTCGACCCGCAGGAGCTTCGCGCCGCTCCAGTTGGGGAGATTGACGACCGCATCGTTGCTGTAGAGACCGTCACCGCGCGGACTGCGGGCGGCGAGCACGATGAGATTGACCGCAGCGGTGCTGCCGACTCGGGTCATCTCCGCGAGATTGCGCATCATCGGCCGCTCGAGGTCGTTGTCGGCGTCGAGGTAGACCATGAGCGTCCAGGCGGCGCGCCCGGGCGAGGCCGGGGCGGCGCCGGCCACCGGACTAAAGAGCACGAGCGCGAGCCAGACCCCGCCGAGAAACCGCAGCCTTGGGAAGCGATGCATGAGCGACCCCCTCTAAGCGGCCAAGCGTACTATGCCGGCCGTCGGGATCGCGAACCCGCCCTCAGGCGCGCTGGCGGTACTCAGCGACCGAGATGATCCGCTGTGCGCGCGTGTCCCAGAGGATGCAGTCGAGCGCACCCGGCACCTCATGGAGCTTCAGGCGCGTGACGCGCCCGAACAGGTGCTGGAACTCGTTGTGACACGCGACCAGGCGGTAGTTGGGAATGCCCGCCGACAAGTGGTGCACGTGATGGTAGCCGATGTTGACGGTGAACCAGTTCAGCCAGCGCGGCAGCACCAGAAAGCTCGTGCCCTCGATCGCGCCGGCATCGATGTCCCAGTGCGCGTCATCGCTCGCGTACGAGTGCTCGAAGTTGTGCTGCACGGTGAACAGCACGATGCCGACGGCGCCGGCGAAGGACACGCTGACCAGATAGAGCGCGAAGAACCGCGCTGCTCCGCACGCCCAGCACATCAGCGCCCAGATGCTGAGCAGCACGACATTGTTCCACAGCATGTGCCGGTACTCGCGCCAGGAATTCCAGTAGCGCGTCTCGTAAGTCGCCGCGTGCGCGCGTAGCGATACGCCGGGCTGTGCCAGCTTGCGCCTCAGCGTGTAGACGAGCAGGCCGATGCTGCCCTTGATCCAGGTGTAGCGCGGGTTGAAGATCAGGTAGATGAAACCCACCAGCGGCGAGGCCAGCACGCTGCACTTGCTGCGGTACATGCGCTGCTGTCCGCGACTGAGCGCCGTGTACTCATCCACCGACATCGTCGTGTAGGGTCCGCGGTAGCGGTCCCAGTTGCCGTTGTGGGCGTGGTGATAGTTATGGTGCTGCGCCCATACGTACTGCGGCATTCCCGACACGACGCCGAGGACAAAGCCCGCCGCCTGGTTGAGCCGGCGGCTGCGAAACAGGCTCCCATGGCCGCAGTCGTGCATCAGGCCGAAGACGCGCACCGTGAAGAGAATCATGAGCAGCAGCGGCGGGACGGCAAGCCAGGGCGATACGCCGGCGCACCAGACCGCAGCCCACCACAGCAGCGCCAGCGGAACCAGAGTGGTCAGGACCTGTATCGATCCGCTGAGGTCGTCCGGCTTCGCATAACGGCCGATCATGGCGCACTTCTCGCGCCGCAGACACTCGTGCGACAAGACGCTTATCAACCTGCCCCCGCGCCGAATCTGTACTCGTATTTGTAGTCGCCACCGGGTCGGCAGCCCGGCGGCGGCGGGAGTATGCGGCAGGCAAGCCGCTGGGCGCCAGTGTTCCCCGTCTCAGTTTGTGCGTGTCAGGCGGTCGAGGGCCCGCGCCGGGCCGGCCGCCGCCAGCAGCACCAGACCGAGGGCGCCCACCGACATGAGGATCAGTCGCGCAAAGTCATCGCTGCCGATGAGATAGGGGGCGAGCAGCGGACCCGAGGCGAGCCCCATCTTCGAGCTGAAACCACCGAGTGTTGCGCTGCGGCCGGTCGGATCGAGCGCCGCACACATGCTGAAGAGCCACGGGATCACGAACGACCAGGCGATGCCGGTGACGATGTTGGCGGCGGCGAACAGGTAGGGCGCATCGCTGCGCAGGAACACCGCGGTCGCAGGGATCGCGATGAGGAGCGCCGCCACCAGCGGGCGCAGGCGCCCGAAGCGCAGCCCCGCCCACATGGCGAGCAGCGAGCCGGCGGCGGCGACCCAGTCCGCAACTCCGAGCGTGTTGCTGATGAAGGCGGTGCCGAGTGCATAGTGGCGGCCGAGCGGGATGATGAAGGCGAACAGCGCCATGTTGGCCGCCTGGAAGAGGAAGATCGCCGCGAGCGTGGCGACGAGCGGCGCGCGGGGCAGCTGCGCGCGCGCGGCAGCGCCGGCTGCGGGTTGCAACGGGTAGTCGGCGAGCAGCGGCAGCAGGGCGAGCGTGATCGCGGCGACCACCGCGAGCGACAGGAACAGCACCCACGAGCCGAGGCGTGCCGCGAGCTCCGGCAGCCACATGAGACCCAGGCCTCCGAGGAGTACCTGCAGCGTGAACTGCGCGCCATAGGCGCGCTGCGGCACGCGGGTACGCGCCATGACGGCGAGCGCGATCCCGATCGAGACGCCGCCGCAGATTCCGTGCACGGCGCGCAGCATGATGAGCAGCGGGAGCGAGGTCACCGTCATCGAGCCGAGATCGAGCGCGATCAGGAGTGCGAGCGCCGCCGCCTGCACGCGCTTCCAGGGGAAGCGCCGCACGATGAACACCGCGGCCAGGGCGCCGAGAGCTGCGCCGTAGACATTGGCGGAGGCGACGTAGCCGGCTTGCGCGTTGCTGTAGCCGAGCGCATCGCGCAGCCCCGAGACGATCGCCGGCAACAGGTTCACGTAGAACATGCCGGCGGTGCCCAGCAGGCCGAGAAACGCTGCCGCGAGGAGTCCGTCGGGTGCGGACCTGGCGCTGGAGGATCGCGCGGGCACCTGCGGCACCTCAGCTCCTGCGGCAGAACGGCCGGATGCGGTCGGCCTCACGGGCGGCGCGCGCCCACGCCCACACGCCGCTGTCGCTGAAGTAGTAGTAGATGAGGCCGTTCGGCAGCATCGCGACGATGATGCCGCCGTAGCCCGACATGAGCGGAATCCACGTCGGCGCCGTGCAGCCGAGGTTGCGCGCCGCGTTCCACGACCAGACGCCATTGTGGTAGAGGATGTCGGGGCCGGGAGCCGGCAGGCCGCGATGAGCGGGGCCCCGCTGCAGCGCCTCATTCAGCATCGCCGGATCCACCATCTGCTCGCCGCCGATGCGGCCGCCCTGCATCATGAAGCGCGCCAGCTTCACGACGTCGTCGCGCTTCAGCGTCAGCCCATAGGCCGAGAAGGGCTGGTTGCTCGCATCGCGCATGCGGCGGGTCACATCGACCGCGGGACTGAGGCCGAGCGGATGCCAGATCGGCTCGACCAGGAGGTCGTGGAAGAAATCAGCTGCCGCACCGGCACGGCGGCGATGCCAGGCGGCGAGCGCGGTTCCGAGGAGATAAAAGTCGGCCGTGTGATAGACCCACACCGTGCCGGGCGCCGCCTTGCGCGGGTAGTGGCTGCAGGCGAACGCCAAGCGGCTGGCGTGATTCTCGGCGGCGAAGAACGGGTCCATGTCGGGCGCGTCCTCATCGTGCTCGTCGGCATCCGAGAGGTAGTGACCGGTCGCCATGTCGAGGGTTTCGGCGATCGTCACGTCATCCCAGCCGTAGCCGGC
>Ga0335079_10001670_pt1 | contig 25326 bp, 19 predicted proteins | sample Lox_Sample_33_FD_206719 | JGI IMG/M metagenome (GOLD analysis project Ga0335079, IMG submission 206719) | Soil microbial communities from Loxahatchee National Wildlife Refuge, Florida, United States - Lox_Sample_3.3 | ecosystem: Environmental > Terrestrial > Soil > Wetlands | place: USA...
ATCGTTTCGGTCCACCTGGCGATAGAGATAAATCGCCGGCGCTCCCGGGGCCTTCGGCTCAACGGTCATCTTCAAATCCGCAGGATCGATCGGTTGCCACTCATCGGCCCCAACCTCGCGCTTTCCCGCCCACAGCACCGCCAGAAGCACCGCCATCACACATACCAACACTCGTCGAAGAGACACAGGCACACTCCGGAATGCCGAATTCCGCCCTTCCAAGTTGTTCATGGAAAGAAGGAGAACACTGACTCCCAGGGGCGGTCTGGCTGCTAGCTACTGTTAGCAACCTGAATACTTACTTCTATGCAGGCGAACATACTTACTCATTCCGTAAGTTGTCAAGGGTACCGGTTGCATGGCGCCGTTTTTCCGTCAACTCGAGGCGCAGTCCACACACAATTCTTGTGCCCTATGCGCGTACGAACGCAGCCGAATACCTGCGAGGCCACGGCGGTGCCAACATCGCACCTCGACTCTTTTTGCGCTGGTTTCTATTGAATTTTCTGTCCGCTGGAGCGAGTTTCTCGACTTTTACATAATGGCAGTGGGAGGCGCCGGCTCGTCCGGACTCCCCGCATTGGCCAAGGGCACGCGGATCATTACGATGACCAGCACGGCGAGCGCGGCGAGTGCCGCCCAAACCGCCGGCGTCCAGTGCACCAGGGTGACGTCTTTCCCGGCCCCCACCAGTCCTGCGATCACCAATCCGCACAAGGCTTCGCCCGCGATCAGCCCCGATGCGGTCAACACTCCCGCATTGTCCACCCGCGCCTTCTGCGCGTCGTTGTAGCCGCGGCGATCGCGCAGCTTATCCGTGACCCACCGAATCACTCCGCCGATGAAAATCGCGAAGGTAGTCCCCAGGGGCAGGTACATTCCCACGGAGAACAGCATTACGCTCCTCACTTCGATCATGATCATGGCCACGCCCAACAGCATCCCCACAATCACCAGGGGCCACGCCATGTCTCCCCCCACAATCCCTTTCGAAAGCATGGCCATCAATCCGGCCTGCGGCGCCGAAAGCGCCGGGCTTCCAAAGTGATACGCTTTGTCGAGAATCGCCAGCGGGAAGAACAACACCAGCGACGCCACCACAATCCCCAGCAGGTCGCCAATTTGCATTCGCGAAGGTGTGCCGCCGAGGATGTGTCCCACTTTCAAGTCCTGCAACATTTCGCCCGCAACCGCCGACGATACGCAAACCACCGCCGCCACTCCCAAGACCGCCGCCACGCCGCCCGAGCCCGACACTCCCAGCGCCACCATCAGCAGCGCTGCAATCACCAGAGTGCACAGCGTGAGCCCGGACACCGGATTGTTCGAAGACCCGATCATGCCCACCAGGTTTCCCGACACCGCGGCGAAAAAGAACCCGATCACCAGCATGACGCTCGCCGCCACCAGCGCTCCCGTCAGCACTTTGGAGCTCGAAAACGCTCCCGCGCTGCTGATGAAGTAGTGATACAGCAGGATCATGGCGACAAACACCACGCCCACTCCCGCAAACACGGCCTTCGCCGGCAAATCGCGTTCTGTCCTGTCGGTTGCCTCGTGTGCGGCTGCCGACTTTTTCAGGTCGGAAATCGCGCGCCCCATGCCGAGAGCCAATTGCTTCCGCATCTTGAATAGCGTGTACGTCGCGCCAACTAACATGCCGCCTACGGCGATCGGCCGCACCACCGAGTAATAAATCGCTCCCGCCAGTAACGTCCACGGAATCGGTTGCCCGTCAGGTTGTGCCGCCTGAATATAAGGACCGATCGTGAATGTGAGCAGTGGCACGAGCAGTCCCCACGCCAATACGCCGCCCGCGAAATTCAATGCCGCCAACCGTGGACCGATGATGTAACCCACGCCGAGATACGCGGGGCTGATGTCCGGCAGCGTGAAGAGCGTCGTCCCGCCCGTCATCGTGGTGGCGACGTTCGGGTTGGTGCTCGTGCGCAACAGCAGCTTCTTGCCCAGGGCGGCGATGGTCAAGCGAAAGGTGTTGTTCGGCGAAAAAACGTTGATCGCACCCAGCAGAAACATAAACCCGCCAAAGCCCATGTTGGCAAACAGAATCTTCGCCGCCTTCGCTCCCTGCTGTCCCGCCTTGTGTATTTCCGACGCCGCCACCGATTCCGGGTACGGCAGTTCTGGATCTTCCACCATCACGCGCCGCAACAGCGTGACAAACAAAATTCCCAGCGTCCCACCGATCATCATCAGCGCGACCGCTTTCCAATACTGCTCGCGCGTCAGCCCGCTCCACAGTCCCGCCATCACGAACGCCGGAATCGTGAACACCGCGCCCGCCGCCACCGATTCGCCGATCGACCCGACCGTTCGCGCGATGTTCTCTTCCAGCAGCGAACCCTTCATCAACCGCAGCAGCGCCATGCTGATCACCGCCGCGGGATACGTTGCCGCAATGGTCATGCCGGCCTTCAAGCCCAGGTACGCGTTCGCCGCTCCCAGAATTCCCGTCAACACCAGGCCAATCAACACCGCCCGCAACGTGAACTCTTTCATCTGCATTGTGGCGGGAACGTATGGCTGATGCCTCTTCACACCCGCCGGACCAGCCGATTGCGTGCTCATGCGCACACCTCGCGAGTACTGTTTGAGTGGCTGCTAGTTTGGAAAGACAGGGAACGTTAGCACGCCGCTCAACGTGTTTACAAGGACGCCCGGCACCTTCGACTGCACGCGATTCCGTTCGCGCGCCCGGCACTGTCGCTAGCCTGTCCGATGAATGTACAATGGGCCTGTTTCAAGGATCGGAACGTGAAATCCCGCCTTAGTCCACGGAGCTCGCCATGACACCTGCATTAACCAATCTGCAACCAGAACCAGTCTGGAAACACTTTGAAAAATTAGCTGCCATTCCCCGCGGTTCCACCAACGAAGCCGCAGCCCGCGATTACGTCCGCAGTGTCGCCACGAAACTCGGCCTGGGTGCTCAGCAGGACGCCACTGGCAATCTGATTGTCCGCAAGCCCGCTCGCCCCGGCCGCGAATCGGCCCCCATCACTCTTCTCCAGGGCCATCTCGACATGGTCTGCGAGAAAAACGAATCCACCGTTCACGATTTCACGCGTGATCCCATCCGCCTCGTCCGTGATGGAGACTGGCTCAAGGCCGACGGCACCACCCTCGGGGCCGATAACGGCGTCGGTGTCGCCGCTGCGCTCGCGGTCATGGAAAGCACGGACATCGCGCACGGCCCGCTCGAATTCGCTTTCACCATCGACGAGGAAACCGGCCTTACCGGCGCTTCCGAATTCGCCCCCGGAATCCTGAAATCCAAGTACTTTCTGAATCTTGATACCGAGCAAATCGGCGACATCTGCATCGGCTGTGCCGGCGGCGTCAACACCACCGCTCGTCGGAAAGTCACCCGCGTACCCGCCAAGGACACGGCGGCCTATCGCATCAAGGTCACCGGCTTGCGCGGCGGCCACTCCGGCGTCGACATCCATCAAGGCCGTGGCAATGCCATCCGCGTGATGGGCAACATCCTTCATGATCTTTTGAATCGCCTGCCCATCGAACTTGCCGAGGTCAACGGCGGCAGCGCCCACAACGCTATCCCGCGCGAAGCCGTCGCCGTCGTTACGCTCGACCCGTCTCGCGAAGCCGAGCTGAAGAAACTCGTCGCCACAGGCGAAAAGGCCGCTAAAGATGAACTGGGCGGTTTGGACTCCGGCCTCCAGATCACCGTCGACAAAAGCGAACGCCCCGCCACGGTTTTGAATTCTGCCGACGCCAAGGCCTTCGCCGCTCTTCTGGTCGCTCTCCCCCACGGCGTTCTCTACATGAGCCCCGACGTTCCCGGCCTGGTACAAACCTCCACCAATGTCGCCACCGTTCGCACCACCGCCGACACGCTGGAAGTTGTCACCAGCCAGCGCAGCGCGATTGCCACCAGCAAGGATGGCGCAGCGAGCATGGTCGCCACCGTCGCCCGTCTCGCCGGTTTCGAACCCGAACACAGCGGTAGCTATCCCGGCTGGAAACCCGAGCCACACAACGAACTCATCACCAAACTCCAGGAAGTTCACAACAAGGTATTCGGTCAACCGGGGAATCTTATCGCCATGCACGCCGGCCTTGAGTGCGGAGTGATCGGCGAGAAGTATCCAGGCATGCAATTGGTATCGTTTGGCCCGACGATCGTTGACCCGCACAGCCCCAACGAACGCGTGCAGATTTCAACCGTCGCCAGCTTCTGGAAATATCTGAAATCCGTGCTCGAGGCAGTCTGAAAATCGGCTGCCTCGATCGATGCTGGTGAGATCAGCGGGCGACTAACTCGCCTTGTTCTTCCGCCGCTTCTTGCGGCGCTCCGTTCGAACCTCTTGCGTTCTGCCGTTCGGCTTCGCGCCTGATCTTCCAGCTTGAAACGCCCCACCAGTTCGTGAAGCTCCGTCGACATCTGCGCCAGAGTCTTGGCCGCCTTCTGCGAGTCGGTCGCGCCATGCGACGTGCTCTGCGCTGCTTCAGCTACTCCCTGTATGTTCTGCGCTACTTCCCCTGCGCCCCGTGCCGCCTCCGAGATATTCCGCGACATCTCGCTGGTCGTCGCGGATTGCTCTTCGACCGCTGTCGCAATCGTTCCCGAGATGTCATTCACCTGCCCGATGACTTCGCTGATCGACTTGATTGCGGTCACCGCGCCTTTCGCATCGGACTGGATCGCTTCGATCTTCCTGCTGATGTCTTCCGTCGCTGTGGCGGTTTGCTTCGCTAGTTCCTTCACCTCATTCGCCACCACCGCGAATCCGGCGCCCACCTCACCCGCTCGCGCCGCTTCAACTGTCGCGTTCAGTGCCAGCAGATCGGTCTTTTGCGCAATGGATGTGATCACCTTGATGACTTGGCCGATCTCCGCGCTCGACTCCCCCAGCTTTGCCACGATCGCGTTGGTCTCTGCGGCCGTGCGCATCGCGCCATCCGCAACTTTCGCAGCTTCGGTTGAGCTCTTGGCGATTTCTTTGATTGTCGCGCTCATCTCCTCCGTGGACGCCGCAACCGTCTGTAAGCCGCGGCCGACTTGCTCGGTCGCCGTCGTCACCGTATTCGCCTGAGCAGAGGTCTCTTGCGAATTCGCCGAAATCTGCTGGCTTACCGCCGAAAACTCCTCGCTCGCATTCGCCAGGTTCTGCGCGTTATCGGAGATAGACTGGATAATCTCACGCAGGTTGGCATGCATCTTATTGATCGCGCGCGTCAGGTCGCCCAGCTCGTCTTCGCTGACGACCCGCACTTCGTCTTCGGTCAAATCCCCTTTGGCAATCGCTTCCGCCTGGCGCAGTACCGATGCCGTAGCTGTGGAGATCTTGCGGCTTAGGTAGATAGCCACAATTGCGCCGATCGCTATCGCCGCGAATGTAGTGATGCCGATGGTCAGGAAGAGCGCAGCATTTGCCGAGGCAATCTGCTCTTTCTCCTCATTCAACAGCTTCATTTGAGAGTCAACCATGTCCCCAAGAGCCTGCTTGATGGCGTCGTTGATCGCTATGGCCTTGTCGGAGTACTGGTTTCCGGCTTTTACGACGGCATCCGGGGCACGCGAACCAGCCATCACGAAGGCGTCTCTGGACACCTGCTTGTAGTTCGGAACCTCTTGCCGAATGCGAGCCAGGCGGTCGCGGTTTTCCTGAAGCTTCCACCCGGGTGACAGTTTCTCCAAATCAATCAGGTCTTTCTCCACCCTTTCCCAGGCGCTATCACACAGCTTCTGCGCCTCTTCCCTCCTGCCCGTTTGACTTCCGGCCAGAATCATCTGTCGCGTCTTGCTAGCCACGAAGTTGAGGTTGTTCTGCAGATCCTTGCTGCGTTCAATCGTGGGTACCCGGCTGGTCGAAACATATTCTTCGAGCTTCTGCGCATCTCTCACCTTCAGATAAGACAGTAGCCCCGTAACAACCGTCAGAACAATCACAATTCCGAATCCTAGACCCAGCTTTACTCCAACTCTCAGCTTCATCTTCTTCTCCTTCGATCTACCCCGCGTTCAACTCTCTTCCCCACCACATGTCCGCGCGGCCCTACTGCACCGGCAATTTCTCTTCACGCTGCGGCGAGCGATCTGCCTGGCCTACACTTACTCCCGGCAACTGAATAATCCTCTCGGTGTCCAACGCCAGCAGGAGCATGCCCTCCAGCTTGCACACGTGCGTGGTCACGGCGCGGGCCCCTGCCTTTAGCGTCTCCGTCGGCTTCTCGAATTGCTCGGGATCCACATCCACCACGCTGCCAATTTTGTCCACAATCAGGTTCATCGGTCCCTCGCTGGTGCGCACCACGATCATCATCGGTTGCGCACTCGATTCGCTTTCGGAAAGGTCCAGCCGCGTCTTCAGATCGAACGTGGTCAATATCTGTCCTCGCAAATTGATGATTCCGGGCAAGACTGGAGCGGACAGCGGCACCGGAGTGATGTTCTGAAACTCCAACACCTCTTGCACCTTCTCGATCGGCACGCCGAAGCAAATCTCGTTCAGGTAAAACGTCGCGTACTTCTGATCAGCGGCCATGTCGACTCTCCGCTCGCGCACCAACCAGTTCCGGCTCTGTAACCGGCGGCTCCTCCATCCTGGCGAACAACGCCTCCATCTCCAGCAGTTCGGTGACGCGCTCCTGCACCACCAATGTTCCGCGCACTCCGGGTCGGCTCGGCGGATTCAGATTGTCCACTTCCACCTTCGCGATGCCAAGAATCTTGTGCACTTCCATGATCACGTCCTTGTGCTTTTCGCTTTTTGCCACCACGGCCGAGAGTTTCCCGGTGTATTCCCCTTGGTGCGAGTCCTCTCCGCTCCGCCTCTGGCTGCGCCGCTCGTCTAAAAGCGACGCCAACTCCACCACCGGCAACACCTCGCCCCGGTATTGCATTACGAACTTTCCCGCCAGCGGTCCTTTCGCGCTTACGTCAAACTCCTGGAGTCGTTGAACCCGATCGAGCGGCGTTGCCATTCGCTCTCCATCGGGACCGCCCAGCAACAGCAGCGTCAGTTTTTCCTTTGGCGATCCGGTCTCGCCTTCGCCTCCACTTAGCCGTTCGGTGGCGATCATTCCCGCGCGACGCGCCAGCGCGGCAATGTCCAGAATCAAGGCCACCCGCCCGTCGCCCAGCACCGTGGCGCCCGAATACAACGCGATGCTTTTGAACCTCTTGTCCAGCGGCTTGATCACGATCTCTTCGGTGCTGCGCACTGCATCCACTTGCAAGGCAATCTGCCGCCCCTCCGTGCGCACCATCACCAGGTTGATGGCGCTCAAATTCGCCCGCGGCCCTTCCTTCAGTCGCAGCTCTTCCCGTAATCTGAGAAGCGCCAGCCCGTTCCCCGGAACCGCAGAACCGCTACGCCATCAATCGATGCAATCTGCTTTTCGGCAACTTCGCCGTCCAGCGCGATCATTTCGACCAGGGCCGCCTGCGGAATCGCGAATACCGAGTTTCCGATGACCACGGTCAGCGCCGGAATGGTCGCCAGCGCAGCGGAATCTCCAGCCGCACGGTCGTCCCTTTTCCGCGGACGCTTTCGAGCTTCGCCCTTCCGCCGATCCGCTCGATATTCGTTTTCACCACGTCCATGCCCACGCCGCGCCCCGACACGTTGGTCACACGCTCCGCGGTCGACAATCCCGGGAGAAAGATCAGGTTCAGCCGCTCGCTTTCTGTCATTTTCCCTGCGTTCGTGGCCGTGACCAGGCCTTTGTCGATAGCCTTCGCTTTCACCCGTTCCGCATCGATTCCCGACCCGTCATCGGCGATCTCCAGGTGAAAGTTTCCGCCTTCGTGGAACGCGCGCACCCGCACTACTCCTCTTCCGGCTTCCCCGCGCCGGTCCGGTTCTCCAGCTTTTCGATTCCGTGGTCGATGGAATTCCGCAGAATGTGCGTCACCGGATCCTTGATCGCCTCCAGCAAGGTCTTGTCAAGTTCCGTGTCGCCGCCCTGCGTTTCCAGCCGAACATTCTTGCCCATGTCTTTCGAAACGTCACGCACAATGCGCGGCAGCTTGTCGAACAGTTGGCTTACCGGTTGCATGCGCGTCTTCATCACGTTCTTGCGCAGCTCCGAGGTCACATAGTTCAGTCCGTGAACCGTAGTGTTCAGGTTGCGTTCGTTGCTTTCCACCGCCAGCTGCAACAGGCGGTTGCGCAGCAGCACCAGCTCGCTCACGCACCTCAGGCCGTCTCTGCAACTTGCAATTCCTTTTCCATGAGCCAATCCCCCAATTAGAAGACTCTTGCCCGCCACTGCTCCTTACTCCCCTGTTTTCCCTGCTTCTTCCCCCTTCTCTCCTCGCTTCACGCGTTCTGGTTCTTCGCCGGCCCTCCCTCCTACTCGCCCCACTGATTCAAATGCGCCCCCCTGTCCCAAATCTGCTCTTCGCCGATTTCCGCTTCTTTTTTTCAATTTGGCCTTCCACCTTCGTTTTGACGCCAACCCGTTCCTCCCTTTACACTGCATTTATGAGTTCGACTTTCGGCGCCCCCCGCGTTCGGTTCGACTGGCGCAGCTTCATCACGCCCGGCGTCAAAGTCCTCGTTCTGACTTGCTCCGGCGTCTTCCTCGGCCAAACCCTCCTCTGGCTTTTCTTTCCACCAACGGTTACGGCGAAGTTCAACCATTGGTTCGGGCTCGTTCCGAGCGGGGTAGTCCTCGGCCTGCGCGTCTGGCAGCCGGTCACCTACCTTTTCCTCCACGGCGACATCTGGCACTTGCTGATCAACATGCTCATGCTCTGGATGTTTGGCCGGGAACTCGAACTGGTCTGGGGTAAAAAACGCTTTCTGAACTACTTCTTTCTCTGCGGCATCGGCGCGGGATTGATTACCGTGCTCGTGAAATACATTCCGCTCTTCTGGGGTATCCGCCCGCCAGACACTCCCACCATCGGCGCGTCGGGTGCGATCTTCGGCATTCTGATTGCCAACGCCATCCTGTTCCCCGATCGCCAGATCTGGCTATTTCCACTGCCCATCACGATTCCCATGCGTCCGTTCGTGCTGGTCATGGGTGCCATCGAGTTTTTCTCCACCATCCGCTCCGGGGGAGACAACGTCAGCCATTTCTGCCATCTTGGCGGCATGCTGGTCGGCTGGCTCTACCTTCGCCGCGGCTCTTTCCTCTTCCGTGTCCGCAATGAAATGGCCGACTGGCGTTACCAGCGCAATCGCAAGAAGTTCGAAGTCTTCATGAAGAAGCAGAAGGACGAGCCACCCTCGCGTCCCGACCACTGGGTCAATTAAGCTCATCCACGTCCCTTCAACTCCAACTCACACACCGACACGCTTAACTGTCATCCTGAGGAGCGCGCCTTTTGCGCGACGAAGGATCTCAACCGTTGTGTCTTGTCTCTGAATTTACGTCGCTGTCATCCCGACCGGAAAGCCAGGGTAATTTGTTGGCTCGAAGCGGCGGGACCGAGGCTGGATGCCCGATCTTCTCTCAGCTCGCCTGGCCGATCACGTGAAACTTCATGAAATTCGTGGTTCCGTGGATTCCCATCGGCGTTCCGGCCACAATCCCGATCACGTCGCCTTTCTTCACCAGCCGCTCCTCAGTCAGCCGCTTTTCCGCCACCGCTGCCAACCCGTCAATCTTCTTGATGTCCACAATGCTGCGTGCCGTCACGCCCCACAGCAGCGCCATGCGTCGCCGGGTCTCCGCCTCCGGCGAAAACGCGATAATCGGCACCAGTGGCCGGTAGCGCGACACCAGCCGCGCCGTAAAACCGCTGTGCGTGAACACCGCGATCAATTTCATATGCAACTCTCGCGACGCGTGGCACACCAGTTCCGCCACGGTTTCCGCCACCTTCAATCTCTCGGTCGACGCCGGACGCGGAAACTCATGAATGCTGGCCTCCGCCTCTTCAATAATCCGTGCCATCATGCCCACGGATTCCACCGGATACTTCCCTGTCGCCGTCTCCGCGCTCAACATCACCGCGTCCGACCCGTCAAATATCGCGTTGGCCACATCGGAAGCCTCCGCCCTGGTCGGCCGAGGATTCTCTGTCATGGATTCGAGCATTTGCGTCGCGGTAATCACCGGCCGGCGATGCTCACGCGCCCGCGAAATGATCTCCTTTTGCACCACCGGCACGCGCTCCGGGCTCATCTCCACGCCCAGGTCCCCGCGCGCCACCATCACGCCTTCCGACGCCTTCAGGATCTCGTCCAGGTTCTCGATCGCCTCCGGCTTCTCCAGCTTCGCCACCACCGGAATCTTTTTATTCGTCCGCTTCACCAGCGATTTCGCCAGCACAATGTCTTCCGGATGCCGCACGAAGCTCACCGCAATGTAGTCCGCCCCGTGCGCCGCCGCGAACCGCAAATCCGCCCGGTCTTTTTCCGTCAACGCCGGCACGTGCAGCTGCACTCCCGGCAGGTTAATTCCCTTGTGCTCTCCTAGGATGCCGCCGTTCACCACCTGGCAGGTCACTTCCGTTTGGCTCGTCTTTTCCACGCGCAACTCGATCAATCCGTCACTCAGCAGAATGCGATCGCCCTTATTCACTTCCCGCGGCAGGGGATGAAACGTCGTGTTTACCCGCGTCGTATCTCCCAGCACTTTCGCCGTGGTGATTATGAACTTCTGACCCGCCCGCAACAACACCGTCCCCCCGCCCGCCAGCGCCCCGGTTCGAATCTTCGGCCCTTGCAGGTCCACCAGAACCGCGATGGGCTTCTGGAATTTCATCGCTGCCTCCCGCAGCATGGCGAAACTTTCCGCGTGTTCCTGGTGCGTGCCGTGCGAGAAGTTCAGCCGCGCCACGTCCATTCCCGCTTCAATCAATTTCCGGATCATCCGCGGGGAACGCGTGGCGGGACCTATAGTGCAGACGATTTTCGAATGCCGCGAAATCATCGCTTACTCCGTTCTGTTGTCTAGATGATACTACCGCGTAACGGAAAACTCCGCCGCGATTCTCGTCACCAGGTCCACGCCCTTGGCAAACGACGCCAGCGGCAACCGCTCGTCGTCCCCGTGCACGTGCGATTCGTCTTCTTCCGTGATCGCAAACGGCATCAGCCCGTACGCCTGCACGTTGTGCAACCGCAATTGCGCCGAGTCCGTCGCTCCCGTCGACAGGTACGGCAGTACCGGCGCGCCCCCATACTCCTTCGCGCTCACTCTTGTGATCAGGTTGTAGAAATCATTCTCCATCGACGAGTTCGGCGCCGCCAGCCCGCCGTCCAACAATACCTGCAGCTTCACCTGCGGATCGTTCACCAGCTTGTTCAACTCGTTGACCAGCACATCGATCGTGTCCCCGGGGAGCAGTCGCACGTTCAGCATGGCCTTCGCTTCCGACGGAATCACGTTCACACGCACGCCCGCGTGCAGCATCGTCGGCGCAATCGTGTCGCGCATCATCGAGTTCCACGTGGGATTCATGTCCGCCAAAACTCGCTGCGCGTGTTCTCCCCGATCCGGGGCATCGATCACCCGCAACCACTTCGCGGTTTCGTCGTCTTCCAATCCTGCCAGCCCCTCGAAGTACCTCCGCACGATGGAGGTCAAATGCACCGGCGCGTTGTAATTTCCGATTTTGTCAATCGCCGCCGCCAGATGCACCACCGCGTTGTCTTTCGAGGGCCGCGATGCATGCCCGGCTTTTCCTGTAGCGGTCACCGCTATGTTCACCGACACCTTTTCCGCCACCTGCACGCCCACGTACTGAACCTTGCCGTTCTTCATCATCACTCGGCCGCCTTCATTCAAGGCATACCCGGCGGCAAACTTGTCCCAATACTTCGCAATCAGAATTCTCAGGCTGGCGTCGCCGAATTGTTCTTCGTCGGTGGTCGCCAGAAAAATCACGTCACGGTTGATGTGCACGTTCCCGCGCTTGATCGCGATAAACGCCGCCAGGTTCGCCGCCAGCATGCTCTTGTCGTCCAGCGAGCCCCGGCCGTACAGATACCCGTCCTTGAGCACTCCCCCAAACGGGTCCACCGTCCACTTGCTCTTGTCCACTCCCACCACATCCATGTGCGCCACCAGAAGCAGCGCCCGCGATGGGTCCGCCACCACCGAACTCCGCAAACGCGCCACCACCGCGCTTCGTCCCGGCGCTACGTCCAGCAGCTCCGGCGTAACTCCTTCCTTCGTCAAAACGTCAGCGATATACTTCGCGGCCGCCTGTTCGTTCCCCGGCGGATTTGTGGTGTTGATCTTGATCAGTTCGACCAGCCAATTCTGCGCCTCGCGCGCCAGCGCGGACGTGTCCCCTACCACCGACCCGTTGTCCGGGATCCCCATGCCCGGAGACTGCTGCCCCACCTGCGCCTGGATCGGTGCGGCCAACCAAAAAAATCCGGCGAACATTGCCGCCAGCAAGAAGCTCATGCGCTTCCAGTTCACATGCACCCCCACTCAGTTGCGTTTTGCACCCTCAGAATTCCATACTAACATGCGACTTCGAACGCGCCTGTCGCGCGTCTCGCTGCCGCGTGCTCAATCTGCACTTGCGTGGCTCGCCGGACGACGGGTACCGCATTTCCTGCATCTTATTTAGTCGTGCTCGTGATCGCCTTGGGGGATTGGAATGAACTTCGGCCTTCGTTTTCGCTTCGCCGCACCGCTGTTCGTAGCTTTCCTGGTTGCACTTTCGCTCCTGCCCCTCGCGGCACAAGCGCCGCCAGGTCCTCAGGGCACGCCCCCTGCCCAGTCCGCTCCTGGTCAATCCGCTCCCGCTCCCTCGGTTCAGCAGCCACAAGGTCGGGCCAAGCAGAAACCTCCTCAGGAATCCGGCGTCACCATTTCTGTTGAAGTTCCGGTGGTCACCCTCGACGTCATCGCCACCACGCAACATGGCGATATCATCACCGGCCTGAAGAAAGAGAATTTCCGGGTTCTTGAGGACGGCCAGCCTCAGACCATCACCAACTTCGGCCCTACTGACGCCCCCATCACCATGGTCCTTCTGGTCGAATTCAGCGCCCGCGCTTACGGCTGGTTTGCCTACGAGGCCAAATACTGGGCCGACGCGCTCTTTCCCAATCTCAATCAGAAAGATTGGATCGCCCTGATGACCTTCGACATGAGGACCCGCCTCGAAGCCGACTTCACGCAGAATAAAGACGAAGTCCGCCAGGCTCTCTACCGCCTCTATTTTCCGGGCTTCAGCGAATCCAACGTTTTCGATGCCCTGCTGGACACCGTCGACCGCTTAAAAGATGTAAAGGGCAAGAAATCCATTTTGCTGCTCGCCACCGGCGTCGACACATTCTCCAAACACACCCTCGATCAGACCATTAAGCAGCTTCGCGGCACCGACGTCACCATTTTCATCGTGGGCGTCGATAGGCCCGTCACCAATTACCTCGAAATGCATCGCTCGCTTGGCAACATGGCCCGCATGGATTACCTGCAAGCTGAAAATCAGATGAAGACCTTCGCCGCCATGACCGGCGGTTTTGCCTGGTTTCCGCAGTTCGATGGCGAATTGCCCGGCATCATGCGCCAGGTCGCTGAATTCCTCCGCCATCAGTACAGCATCACCTATACGCCCAGCAACACCGCGGCTGACGGCAAATACCGCAAAGTGAAAGTCGAACTCGTCGCCCCGGATGGCAGCCCACTCACCGTTACCGACCAGAAAGGTAAGAAGCTCAAGTATGTTGTCTACGCCCGCGAAGGCTACACCGCTCCCAAAGGCGGCGTCGGCGACTGACCGCCAATTCACGCTAAGGCCTTGTTATCCTAAGGAGTGTCGTTCTGTTTACCCTGAATGTACGTGAAGGGCGACGAAGGACGTCAACCGATCCAAACCACCGGCCAACAGTCCCTAATTCTTCCCCGTAATCCTCAAATCCTTCCCGGTCATGTCCCCCGGCGCCGGCTCGCCTAGAATACCCAGCATCGTCGGAGCAATGTCCAGCAGCGCTCCCCCCGGAGACAGCCGCAATGAATCATCATCGGTTACGCAAATAAACGGCACCGGATTCGTCGTGTGGTAGGTGTGCGGTCCGCCCGTCGTGGGATCGATCATCGTTTCCGCGTTTCCGTGATCCGCGGTGATAATCCATGCGCCCCCGCGCGGCTTTAACGCCTGGTAAATCCGCCCCAGCCCCGCATCCACCGCTTCCACCGCCTTGATCGCGGCCTCGAGTTTTCCGGAGTGTCCCACCATGTCCGCGTTCGCGTAATTCATGATGATCGCGTCGAATTCACCTTTCTCAATCGCGCTCACCACGGTGTCCGTAATCCCGCCCGCCGACATTTCTGGTTTCAGGTCGTACGTGGCCACCTTCGGTGAGGGCACCAGAATCCGTTCTTCACCTGTGAACGGCTTCTCCACTCCGCCATTGAAAAAGTACGTCACGTGCGCGTACTTTTCGGTCTCTGCGCATCGCAAATTCTTGTACTGCAGTTCCTGAAACACTTGCGCCAGGATGTGCTCCAGTTTTTCCGGCGCAATCACGCACTTCAGCCACGGCCAGTTCTTGTCGTACTTCGTCATGGCCACATAAAACAGGTTCTTCGGCCGCTTTGGATCCACAAACTTGTCGAAGTCTGGCGCTTCCACTGCATACGTCATTTGCCGAGCACGATCCGCCCGGAAATTAAAGAAAATCACCGCGTCGTCTTCGCGAATCAGACCCACGGGAGCCGCATTCGGCCCGTTGCCGTGCGTAATGACCACCGGCTTGACGAACTCATCGGTCACTCCCTGCTCATAGCTCGCCTGCAAAGCAGCAACCGGATCGTCGCTGCGGTTTTCCGCCTCGCCATGCACCAACGCGCGATACGCCAGTTCCACGCGCTCCCAGCGATTGTCGCGGTCCATCGCGTAGTACCGCCCCACGATCGTCGCAATCTCGCCTACACCCAGTTCGCGCAGCTTCTGCTGCAACTGCCGCACATAGTTCCGCCCGCTATTCGGGGGCGTGTCGCGACCGTCCATGAAGCAGTGCACAAATACCTTTTCTACCTTCTGCTTCTTGGCCATTTCCAGCAACGCGAACAAATGGTTGATGTGCGAGTGCACCCCGCCATCGCTCAGCAGTCCCAGAAAATGCAGTTGCCGTTGCCGCCCGCGCTCCATCGCCTGCTGAAACAACGGCACCTGCTCCAGTTGCTTGTTCGCGATCAGCAAATCGATGCGCGTGATATCCATGTGCACGATTCGCCCGGCGCCAATGTTCATGTGGCCCACTTCGCTGTTGCCCATCTGCCCTTCCGGCAATCCCACATACGGCCCGGAAGTCTGAATCAGCGTGTTCGGGAATTTCTTCAGCAGTTCGTCATACGTCGGCTTCCGCGCCATTGCGATCGCATTTCCCGCCGTCTCCGCGCGGTATCCCCATCCATCCAATACAGTCAACACAATTGGTTTCGGTCGTTTGCTCATAGGTTTTCAGAATACACGATTTCTCCTTCGCCGCGAGGTGAGCAGACCATCCCCTCTGTGACGAACGAACATCCTCCGCTATGCGCTGAGTCGCTTACTTCGGTGTTGAGGTTGCCGTCGCCGGCGGCGTGGGCGTCGGTGACGTGGCCGTCGTCTCCGTCTTCGCGTTCAATGGCTCCGGCAAATCCTCGCGATACTCCACTGAGACGATCTCGCCATCAAATTGTTTGTCTTCGCTTGGCTTGTACCGCACCACAGCTCGCAACCCATCCAGATGGTGGCACGTACTGAAGTGGTCCGCCCCATACCATAGAGTATCCGAGAATCCTGCGCTGAATCCTCCGTGCGCCTGCACGGTTGTGATTTTTCTTTGTTTCTCAATCGTAAGCGTTCCCGGCCGGTCTTTGCTGCCGCACGCGGTTTGTCGAACAATGCCTTCCGCCACCGATACCCCTTCCGCGGATTCCACTTCCATGCTGACGGCTTCGGGTCCACGTTGCTCGGCCGACACCGCATTCCACAGCTCCACCGCTTCGTTGTGGTCAGGGCCATGCCACCGCTCCGCCACAAATTTTCCGTACTCGGCCGCCTCTTTGCCCTTCCCTTGCCGCAACAGAATCTTTCCGCTCAGCAAATGGTAGCCCGCCCGCGATGGCTCCAGTTGTTCCGCTTTCCGTGCTACCGCCAACGCACTCGAAAGATTCCCTTCGCGCGCTTGCAGTATCGAAAGCCGGACGAATGCCGGTGCAAACTTCGTGTTGATGCCGATTACCTGGGACAGTTCCGATTCCAACAAGACAAAATCCTTCTGAGAATTCATCTGTGCTTCGGGTGACATCATTGTCTTGTAATACAACGAAAGGTAGCGTTGCTTGTCCAATTCCAGTGCTCGGTTGAACTCGAGGCTCGCCTCGGAATCCCGCCCGTCGACAAACTCCATAAATGCCAGGTTCTCGTGCAATTCGGCGACGTTGGGGTCTTCCTTCAATCCTTCGTCCGTAATTTCCTTCGCTTCCATTCGGTCCCGCGCCAGCAGGCGATAGCTCCCGATCGCGGCACAGGTTTCCCCGACGCTCATTGTTCGAAAAGCAAAACTCTTTTCATCCATCGTCTCCGGCGTATTCATTACGTAGCTTTTGAACGCGAAATTATGCACGTAGGAGTCCAGCTTGTCCTGAACCTGATCAAAGCTGCCGAACGTTTCGGTGAAGACCTTCTTCTGGTCACCACCAACCTGCAGCTGACGGTAGAAATCCGAGAGTTTCTTTCCCTGCTCCATTCCATCGCCAAACGTCAGGTAGTGCACCATCGCCCAGGCTTCCGCATAATACACGTCGATCTGCCGGTCGTTGTTCTTGTATTCCACATAGGGATTGACCGTCAGCATTTTCTCGACCGGAATCAACGTTGCACCCTGCAGATGCCTCACACGTTCGATCGGCGCTCCCAGGTAGACTTTCGACTTTTCGAAACGCGTGCCTCCATAAAAGTCCGCCAGCCCTTCATCCAGCCAGCGCGGCAGCCAGCGGAAATTGGCGTGTAATAGCGAATGGACGTATTCGTGGTAAACCACCTGGTATGCGCCGGGATGGTCCTGATCGATTCTTACGATCGCAAACTGTTTCTCCCAGCCATTCTGGAATACGCCGGCAACATGTGCTGCCTGTTTCTTCCAGACCAGTGGCGCCAGCGAAACCATGCTTTGCTCGTCGCGAGGCGCGAATATCACCAGCGGGGCTCCCGTTTCTAGTTGCATTTTCGGGAAGGCCGTCGCAAACACCGCCCTCATCTGCTCGAATTCATTGGCAACCCGCCGAGCGTCTCCTGCGCTTCCATCCGTCAGCACGCGGAAATGCGGGCTCTTTACTTCCATCCACGGTTTATCTTTTGCCTGCAGGGTTCCGGTGCACACAACAACGGCAACTGCGACACACCAAAGTCGGCGGGCGGTCATGGCTTCGTAACCTCTCGGAAAATTACCGGCTAGATTATCCCTGACTCGCCGCCTGAAACAACTCTGATCGATGCCCATCCGCCTGATCAGTTACGGGTTATCCCGCGATCCGCCGCGCCCATTTTCCGATTACCGGATACTCCGCCCACTGTCCCCGCATCGCTTTCAGGCAATACATGATCGCCAACGTCATCGAGACCGCGAAGCCGCCCATCGCCAGCAGCCAGACCAACGGCATCGCCACAAACAGCGCCACAGGAAAATGACTTGGATCCGCTGGCTTTCCCTGGCCCGATAACGTGGAGACTATCGCGACCATGAAGAACACCGCCATCCCCGCAAAATAGAGAACGCTGAAAATAATCTGCCACAGAAGCGCCTGCATGGCATGAAACCGCACGAATGGTGACTCTTTCTTCATGAAATAGATGATCAGCGGCGCAATCCACCACGTTGAAAGCATCAACGCGTGCGCCAGGCCCGCGTACGCCTTCTCATCCTGCGTCAATTCTCCAAGGAACTGTTGTTGCGGCATCGCATCGCTCATTCCAGGACGCCTCTCTTTCGCCTAAATGGCACGTGCCGAAGCACCGGAGCGACGGCCAGGGTTTCTTTATTACGAAGTCGCCACAAAACTCCGCAGCGCCATCAGCAACCGCTCCACTTCTTCCATCGTGTTGTATTGCACCAATCCAATCCGCTGCATCCCGCCCTTTGATTCCACGCCCAACCGCTCGCTCAGGTTCAGCGCATAATAATTTCCGTCCCACGTGAAGATCCCGCGGTCGCCGAGGAATTTCGCAATCTCGTTCGGGTGCCGCCCCTCGATGCGAAAGGACAGGGTCGAACACCGTTCGCCGCTCCGCTTTGGATCCGTGATCCCATAAATCTTCAATCCCGGAATCACCTGCAATCCCTCGATCAACCGCCAGATCAGCCGCGTCTCATGCGCTACCGTCGTGCGGTACGCCGCCGCCAACGCCTCTCGTCGCGATTTCGCGCTGGAATCGCTGTGTTTGCCCACCCCGGCGATGTACTCCACTGCCGCGCCAACCCCTGCGATCAATTCATGCACTTGCGTTCCCGACTCCAACTTGTCCGGCAGCTGGTCCGAGCACGGCCGCACCTTATACGGCTTCAATCGCTCCAACCGTTCGCGCTTCCCGTACAGCGTGCCCATATGCGGCCCGAAAAACTTGTACGGTGAGCACACCAGAAAATCGCAATCGAGCGCCTTTACATCAATCAATCCATGCGGCGCGTAATGCACTGCGTCGATATACACCCATGCGCCGGCCGCATGCGCCATCTTGGTAATTTCCCCCACGGGATTGATCGTTCCCACCGAGTTCGACGCGTATCCCACCGCCACCAGCCGCGTCCGCTCGTTCAACGAATTCTTTAAATCCTCCATGTCGAGCGTGCAGTCATCCTCACGAATATCCACCTGCCGGATCACCACACCTTTCTCTTCCAACGCTTTCCACGGCGAGAAGTTTGCGTCGTGATCGAGCGTCGTCAGAACAATCTCCGATCCCTGCGGCAGCTCTTGCGCAATGGCCCGCGAAATGGCAAACGTGATCGTAGTCATGTTCTGCCCGAAGATCACTTCGTTCGGCTCGCAGTTGAAGAAATCCGCCATTGCCGCGCGCGCGCCCGCAATCACCTCTTCCGTCCGCCGGCTCGTCAAAAACGCTCCGCCCGTGTTTGCGTTCGCTGTCATCAGGTAACTTTGGATCGCGTGCATCACCTGGGTGGGCACCTGCGTCCCCGCCGGCCCGTCCAGAAACGCCGCCGGCTGCGCGTTCACCTGCGTTTGCAGTGACGGGAACTGCGCCCGCACCCAATTCACATCCAGCCCTGTCGCCGCGCTTCGATCCATTCCCGGTGTGCTCATGGTTCCCCGCTTCCTGGGATTTTCCCTGTTTCGCCGTCCAGTTTCTCACACCCCCGTCGCCCCGTGTTAGCATCAGAGGTCAGTCCCTCATTCACTGCCGCAGTGGCGCCGGCTATCAACTCCGCGCCCGTTTCGATTGAGGTCTCTCATGCCCGACGCATTTTCTGTCAATGACCGCACTCGCGTCGTCCGCGAAGCCAATCGCGCCGTCTATGACCGCGACGCCATCTACAAGATTCTCGACGAAGGCTTCATCTGCCACGTCGGCTTCACTGATGCCAGCGGCCAGCCCTTCGTCATTCCCACCATGTACGCCCGCGTCGCCGACTTTCTCTACTTCCACGGGTCCGCCGCCAGCCGGACCCTTCGCGGCCTCGCTTCCGGATTGCCCGTCTGCATCACCGTCACGCTCGCCGATGGCCTCGTTCTCGCTCGCTCTGTCTTCAATCACTCCATGAACTACCGCTCCGTCGTCGCTCTCGGCCACGCCTCACTGATCGACGATCCCGCCGAGAAACTCCGCGCCCTTCGGGCCTTCACCGAAAAACTGATTCCCGGCCGCTGGAACGATGCGCGCCAGCCCAACGAAAAAGAGCTGAAAGCCACCAGCGTCCTGAAGCTTCCCTTGACTGAAGTTTCCGCGAAAGTCCGCGCCGGCAACGTGGAAGACGATGCCGACGACTACGCGCTCTCTGTCTGGGCCGGCGTCATCCCCCTCCGCCTCGTTGCCGATCCACCAATCCGCGATTCGCGTTGCGATGCTTCCATTCCCACTCCGGCTTACGCTGCCAATTACAAGAGGTAATCGAACATGGCCGAAAACTTCGCTCCCGCTCCCATCAAGCCTCGCGTCCCTTTCAGCGTCTTCGACACGCTCGACGTCCGCGTCGGCACCATCGATCATGTCGAAGAGGTTCCCAACTCTGCGAAGCTCATGCGCATGGTCGTCAATTTCGGCGATCACACCCGCAACATTCTCGCCGGGATCAAGAAGGAACGCGCCAATCCCGGCGAAATCGAAGGCAAGCAAGCTCTGTTTGTTCTGAATCTCGAGCCGCGTAGTTTAGCAGGCGAGATTTCTGAAGGTATGCTTTTCGATCTGGGTTACGCCGACGGCCTTACGCCCGCACTAGCCGTGCCCGAGCGCCCTGTCCCCAACGGCACCCGCGCCGGCTGAAGCAATCGGCCGCCGCGACACACGCACTCTAGCCGACGCTTATGGTTAAATCCTCTATCCAACCCGTGCGCCCGCCGCGCGCACAAAATCCGCCATCAACCCATAGGCCGTCGCTTCCACACCTGGATTGTGCTCCACCACCGAAAACGCCATCACATCCAAGTCGAACCGAATCGCCGAACTCGTCCCTTCTAACCCCGCCATCGGGTCCGTCAGCAACAGCAACTCCGGCGCAACGCGGCACTCCACGCCGTCGCCGCGCCGCTCCGCCCGGCTCACCAGTTTGTAGCGCATCCCCGCTCCACGCACGGAACGAATCTTCTCCTCGCTCAGTTCGCGAATTCCCGTCCGCTGCACACTTTCGATCTTCGTCGGTATGCCCATCAACACAGTCGCAATCGCCGCCGTCTTCACCGCGGCATCCCATCCATCCAGATCCTCCGCGGGATCCGTCTCGGCTACTCCCATCGCCTGCGCCCGCAGCACCCCTTCCTCGAACGAGCGCCCCTTCTCCACTTCTGTCAGCACCACGTTGCTCGTCGAATTCAGCACACCCGAAAATCCGCGTACGTCCGTGGCGGGCAGTCCCAACGGAAACAACGAGAACAACGGCACGCCATCCATCACCGTCGATTCAAACAAAAATTGCCGCTTCTTCTCTTTCGCCAGCGCTACCAGTTCCCGATACGCGTGCACCAACGGCCCTTTGTTCGCCGAAATCGCGTCCGCGCCTGATTCCAGCGCCGCCACCAAATGCTCAATCGCCGGCTGCCCGTCGGCCGTGTTTAGCGACGTGGCCTCGAACAACACATCCACTTTGCCCTGTTCCAGCCACTCGCGCACGTTTCGTGCGGAAGGTGTCATCGCGGGAAACCGCCCGCTCAGCGCTGCGATAGGGTTCAATCCCTCCGCGTTCGCAATCCATCCGATCCGCCGCGAAGCTACGCCTGTCAACCGCCATCGCAGGTCGTACTGCCTCCGCAGGTCCATCTCTTTCGAAATGAGCAATCGCAGCAGCGCCCGACCCACGTTGCCGAATCCCACCAACCCCAAATTGTAAGAAGGAATGGTCTTTCTCCTTTGCGCTTACGCGGGCTGCAGTTCCCCTGGGCTATTCCAAAGTGTATTGCCATCCTGCTCGCGCTGAGCACCAGCGAAGCAAGGAGCTTTTTTGCGGCGATCGATCTCAACTGCTCCGTCCCGTGCCGCTGCTCCCGAGCTAGTCGCGCTACTTCCCCGTCGCTGCCAGCTTCGCCGTTGCCGCCGTGATCAGCGTTGACTCGTCCTGCAGCACCTTCGCCACGCACGCTGCAGCCTGCTCTGCTTCCGCCCACTTTTTCTGCTCCAGATTCTCGCGCACTGCCGGAATCGCCTTCGCCGCATATCCCGTGTACGCGCCCGGCGCATACAGCTCATGCTTATACCAGAACCGTCCCGGTAAACCTTCCGGCGTGGTCAGCTTGTGCTCGCTCTGCATCAGCATTTCGTTCACTTCGTTGATCGACGCGCTGGCCAACCCCCTTCCTCCATTCGCGCTCACTTTATCTAGAGCTTTCTGATACTCCGCCGACGTCTTGGTCAGCGCTTCCACCGCATTATCGAGCGGCGCAAAATTCAAGTGCGGCGGCACTTCTTCCTTCTTCGGCGTCACGCGCGGCTCTCGTGGATCGGTCGAAGCCTCAAACACGCCTTCCTGAATCTTGAGGTTCCGCTCCTGAATCTCATCGCGCTGCTGGTTTGCGAATTTCTCCACTTCGCGCACATACATCTTCACGTCATCCGCAAAATCCGTGAATTGAAACGGCAGCAGATCCGCGTCTGCCATGCGCATCATCGCCGTTCCGCCCGTCTGCGAGAGCGCCCTGGAATACACAAAGTCCGTGTCGCTGAAGTGTGTGTACCAGTAAAAATCGTCATAAATCGAGTGATAGATTCCGCCCCGGTCTTCCCCGCCATATCCGATTCCCAGTGACGCCACCCCCGCGAAGTTGATGAACGGCGCGTGATCCGATCCGCCGCCCAGCATCTCCAGTCGCATGTCGTGGCGCTCGCGCAATTCCCGCCGCTCTTCCGGCGAAGTCGCGTCCGCAATTTCCTTCAGCTGCGCGCGCTTCCATACGCTGAGCTTCGTCTCCGGATCCTGAATATCCCGGGCCACATCATTGATGAAATGCTCCAGCGTGTGCGAACCTTCCAGTCCTAGATAGCCCCGGCTGTTGCTGTCCGAGTTGATGTATAGCACCGCATGCTTCTTCAACTCGTCGACGTGCGTCTCCACCCATTCCGTCGATCCCAGCAATCCCGGCTCCTCGCCGTCCCACGCGCAATAAATCATTGTGCGCTTCGGCTTCCATCCCTGCTTCAACAGCTCGCCGATCGCGCGCGCTTCCTCCAGCACTGTCACCATTCCCGAAATCGGGTCCTCCGCGCCATTCACCCACGCGTCGTGATGGTTCCCGCGAATCACCCACTGGTCGGGATACGTCGATCCGGGAATCTTGGCGATCACGTCATACAGCGGCTTCATGTCCCAGTTCGACGCCACCTTCAAATGTACTTTCGCCGGCCCCGGACCGATGCGATACGTAATTCCCAATCCTCCGCGCCACTCCTTCGGCGCCGTCTCTCCGCCGATCGCGGACAGCAACGGCAGCGCGTCCGCATACGAAATCGGCAGCACCGGAATCTTTGTCAGGCCTTTCGCATCCTTGATGGGAAGCCGCTTCGCATCCGCGGTCGCTCCCACACCTGGCGTCAGAGGGTCGCCCATGAATTCCGCGCTGTCCTGCACGCTTCCGCGCTGCACCCCTTCGCTTGGGCGCATCGGCCCCTTGGGAAACACTCCGCCCGGCGAATACCCATCATCGCGCGGGTCGGAATAGATGATGCAGCCGATCGCGCCATGTTCCGCGCCCACCAGTGGCTTGATCCCGCGCCAGGAATGTCCATAGCGCGCAATCACGATCGCACCTTTGACGGAAACTCCCAGGCGCTCCAGCACTTCATAATCTTCCGGCACGCCGTAGTTCACGTACACCAGCGGCCCCGTCACGTCGCCGTCAATGGAATACGCGTTGTACGTCGGCAACTGTTCGGCGGTCTGGTTCGACGTCGGATCCTCCGGCACCACTGGCTCTTGCAATTTCGCCGTGAAGCGCGGCCCGCCATCCACCAACTCCACGAGCCGCTCCTTTGGGGTCGGGAACAGCACAGAGAAACTCTCAATCTGCGCGTCCAGGCCAAATTCCTTGAACTTCGCCAGCATCCACTCCGCGTTATCTTTGTCGTACGGCGAGCCCACGTTGTGCGGCCGCGCTGTCAACCGCTCCATGTACGCGCGCAGATTCTTCGGCTCCGGGATCGCCCGCATCTTCTCTTCCCACTGCCGTTCTACACGCGAGGATTCCGCCGTGTAGCCATACAGCGGCACTTCATCCGCTGTTATGCGGCTCTTCAACGGCGCCAGCGATGCTCCGCACGCAAACATCCCGGCAAGCACAATGCTCCGAGTCGATAGTTTCAAGGTTATTCCTCTGTAACAGCGAAGCGGACATTATTTCTCGAACGATGAAATGTTGCAAGCCACAATCGGCGAAACCTTGCACCTTATACTTTTCACCCTGCACGGTTTTGTTCTTTTCCTCTCTCACTCCCCTTCGCCCCCACCGTCAGCACCACCGCCCCCGCCACAAACAGCATTCCCGCCACACTCCACAACCCCGCGCGAAATCCCTGTGTCGCATCGCGCAGATACCCAATCCAGTACGGCCCGAATCCGCTTCCTAGATTCCCAACCGCATTGATCAGTGCGATTCCCTTCGCCGCGCTGCTCTCCGTCAACGCACCGCTAGCCATGGCCCAGAATGGCCCGGTCATCGAAGACGATGCCGCCAGCGCGAGTCCAAATGCCGCCAAACTCAGGGATAGTCCCGTCGATACTCCCGCCGCCAGCAACGCCGCCGCGCCGAACATCGCGCACACCGCCACGTGTTTTCTCCGCTCCCCGGTCCGGTCGGAGTGCATCCCCACTAGCACCATCGCCAGCACTGCTACCGCATATGGCACTGCCGAAACCACACCCAGCAGCAAATTCGGCATCCCCGACAAGTTCTTCAGCGCGCTTGGCAGCCACAAGCTCACTCCATACGTACATGTATTCAACCCGAAATACACCAGCGCCAGCCGCCACACTTTTCCCGATGCGTACCACGCCTTTTCCGATTCACGGTGATCCTCGTGGGTCGCCCGACTCACGAACGGTTGCGGGACCGCCAGCTTCCCGCGTAGCCAGCTTTTCTCCTTGTCCTCCAGCCACCGCGCCTCTTCCGGGCCGTTCGCCAAGATCTTCCAGGCCAACGCGCCCAACAAAATCGCCGGAATCCCTTCCATCAAAAACATCCATTGCCAGCCCGCTAGTCCGCCCGGCCGTCCCCAATCCAGCAGCGCCCCTGAAACCGGTCCACCTACGATCCCGGACACTGGTCCCGCGGCCATGAATAGCGCCACCACGCCGGCCCGCGCTTCCGTCGGGAACCAGCTCCGCAGGTAATAAATCACTCCGGGAAAGAATCCCGCTTCCGCCACTCCCAGCAGAAATCGCAGCGCATAAAACGACCACGCGGAATGGATTAGAAACATCCCCGACGAAATCACGCCCCACAACACCATCAACGTTCCAATCCACCGCCGCGCTCCCACTCGTTCCAGCATTAGATTGCTCGGCACCTGAAACAAAAAATACCCAACGAAGAAAATTCCCGCTCCCAACCCGTATACCGAATCGCTGAATCCCAGCTGCCCTTTCATCTGCAACGCCGCAAATCCCACATTGATCCGGTCCAGATACGCCACCACGTACAGCAAAAACAGAAACGGCAACAGCCTCCATCGCAATTTCCCGATTAGTCTTCGCGCGAACTCTTCGTCTT
>Ga0335079_10001671_pt1 | contig 25326 bp, 20 predicted proteins | sample Lox_Sample_33_FD_206719 | JGI IMG/M metagenome (GOLD analysis project Ga0335079, IMG submission 206719) | Soil microbial communities from Loxahatchee National Wildlife Refuge, Florida, United States - Lox_Sample_3.3 | ecosystem: Environmental > Terrestrial > Soil > Wetlands | place: USA...
CAATACGGGGTGCTCGGTGGCGTGGATATCGCTGAGCACGTTGCCGGGCACCGCCACGACGTCAGCCACCTTGCCGGCCTCGAGTGTGCCGACCTCACCCTGCACGCCAAGCAGCAGGGCGGCATCGCGCGTCCCGGAGATCAGTGCCGCCGCCGGGCTCATGCCGAGGTCGGTCATGAGCGCAAACTCGTGCGCGTTCATGCCGTGCGGGAAGACCCCCGAGTCGGTACCGAAGGCGATCTTGACGCCGAGCTTGAGCGCGGTCCTGAACATCTTGTCGTGCGCCGCAGCGGCAGCGCGCGCCTTGTCGGCGATCTTCGGCGGGTAGGTGTCGGCGTGCGAGCTCGTCCACCACACGGCCATGCGCGTCGGCACGAGCCACGTGCCCTTGGCCTTCATCATGCGCAGCGTCTCCTCGGTGAGGAAGCTGCCGTGCTCGATCGAGTCGACGCCGGCTGCGATCGCGAGCTTCGCCGCGGCATCGCCGTGGCAGTGTGTCGCGACCTTGCGCCCCCACTTGTGGGCCTCGTTCACGATCGCGCTCAGCTCCTCGGGCGAGAGCTGCGGCACGTCGACCGGATCGGACTCGGACAGCACGCCGCCGCTCGCGGCGATCTTGATGAGGTCCGCACCCCATTTCATCTGCAACTGCACGGCCTGACGACACTCGTCGGCCCCGGTACAGACGCCCTCGATGGGGCCGTCGGGCTTCACGCGATCCGGCGGGAACGGATAGTCGTCCACGTGCCCGCCGCGGGCGCCGATGGCGTGTACGGCGGTGAGGATGCGCGGCCCGGGGGTGACGCCCGCGTTGATGGCGTTGCGCAGACCCACGTCGACGAAGTCGCTGGCGCCGACGTTGCGCACGGTGGTAAAGCCGGCCTCGAGCGTGCGCCGTGCATAGAGCGCACCGTACAGGGCCTGCTCGGCGGGAAAGCGCATCATGCGCGAGTAGAAGAAGTGGTAGTAGTCCTTCTCGAACTCCATCGTCACGTGCGTGTGCGAGTCGATGAAGCCCGGCAGCAGCGTCGCATCACCGAGGTCGATCACCCGAGCGCCGGCGGGTGCGGCGCCGCCGACGGCGACGATCCGGTCGCCGCGAACCACGACGATGCCGTTGCTCTTCAGTTGTGTGCCGGTGGCATCGAACACGCGAGCCGCCTTGAGGACGATGGTCTCCGGCGCGGCCTGCGGCGGCGCCGCGTTCTGCGCCAGCGCGGCGCTCAGGGCAAGCGGCGTGCTGCCGATGAGAATGGTGGCGGCCCAGGCGAGCCTGGTGCGGTACGCGTGCGACATGGCGACTCCCCGGGAAAAGCGCTGCGGCAGTCTAGGTGAAGCCTGACGCGCGGCGCAACGCGCCGCGCGGGCGGTTCAGGTGCGGTGCTCGACCGCGAAGCGCGCCAGGGATGCGAGACCGCGCTTGTACGGGGAGTCCGGCAGCGGCGTGAGGGCGCGGATCGCCTGCAGCGATTGCAGCTGCGCGAGCTCCGCGGCGTACTCGAGGCCGCCGGTGGCCTCGATCGCCGTGATCACCGGTTCCAGCTGCGCCAGCCCGCCGCGGCGGATGGCTTCGCGGATCGCCGCGCGCTGCGCCTCGGTGCCGTGCTTCAGGGCGTGAATCAGCGGCAGCGTGGGTTTGCCCTCGGCCAGGTCATCGCCGAGATTCTTGCCGCGCTCCTTGGGGTTGGAGCGGTAGTCGAGCACGTCGTCGACCAGCTGATAGGCCGTGCCCAGGTGGCGGCCGTAGGCGGCGAGCGAGCCGCGTACCTCGGGTGCGACCCCGGCGAGCACGGCGGCGACCTCGGCGCCGGCCTCGAAGAGCTTGGCGGTCTTGCGATAGATGACCTCCAGGTAGCGCTCCTCGGTGGTATCAGGATCGCGCGCGTTCATCAGCTGCAGCACCTCGCCCTCGGCGATCACGTTGGTCGCCTCGGCCATGACCTCCATCACCGCCTGCACCCCAAGCGCGGCCATCATCTGGAAGGCGCGCGAGTAGACGAAGTCACCGACCAGCACGCTGGCCTGGTTGCCGAAGACGCGGTTCGCGGTATCGCGCCCGCGCCGCAGCGAGGAGCCGTCCACGACGTCATCGTGCAGCAGGGTTGCGGTGTGGATGAATTCGATGAACGCCGCCGCCTCGACCTGAGCATCACCCTTGATCTCGCAGGCGCGTGCGGCGAGCACCACCAGCATCGGGCGCAGCCGCTTGCCGCCGCCGGAGATGATGTGCTCGGCGATCTGGTCGACCAGCGGCACGCTGCTCTTCAGGCGGGAGCGGATCACGGCATCGACCGCGCGCAGGTCCACCTGCACCAGGGCCCGGATCTCGCTCAGGGACATGGTGGGGAAGTCGGCCTGCGGGGACAGTGATGCGTTCATGCGCTGACTTAGGGCACCCTTGCCGCATCCTAGCCGACCGGGGCATGTTTGGAGAAATGTCGCGCCCGCCGTGCGCGACCCCGCGCCCTTGCTGCTAAGTGCATGGCAGCATTGGGAAAAGCGGCGTTTGACCGGCACCGGACGCGCCAGTAGAATGCGCGGCCTTTCCGTAACCCCATTCTCCTTTATTACGACTATGTACGCGGTCATCGCCACGGGCGGCAAACAGTATCGGGTGACGAAGGACGGCGTGCTGCGCGTGGAGAAGCTCGACGCCGAGCCCGGCGCCACCGTCACCTTCGAAGAGGTGCTGCTGGTCGGGCAGGGAACGGAGGTCAAAGTCGGCAAGCCGACGCTCCAGGGCGGCAAGGTGCTCGCCACCGTGGTGCGCCACGGACGTGGCGCCAAGGTGTCGATCGTGAAGTTCAAGCGCCGTGCGCACTACCTGCGCCAGAAGAGTCACCGCCAGGCCTTCACCGAGGTCAAGGTGACCGAGATCAGCGCCGGCTGAAGCGCGCGCTCCTTAAGGATCGAAGCAGCACATGGCACACAAAAAGGCAGGCGGCAGTACCAAGAACGGCCGCGATTCGCACTCCAAGCGTCTGGGCGTGAAGCGCTTCGGCGGTGAGCAGGTGCTGGCCGGCAACATCATCGTGCGCCAGCGCGGCACCCAGGTACGTGCCGGCGCCAACGTCGGTACCGGCACCGATCACACGCTGTTCGCGCTGGTGACGGGCAAGGTGCTGTTCCGCCGGAAGGGCACCGAGCAGCGCATGTACGTGAGCGTGCTGCCACAGAAGACCTGATGTTTCGGCTGCCGCCCGCGCGAAGCGGACGGCGATCTGCAGTAACCCCGGCCGCGCTGCCGGGGTTTTCGTTTGCGCTAGAGTCCCGCTGCCATGAAATTCGTCGATGAAGCACGCACGAAGGTGCAGGCCGGCAACGGCGGCCGCGGCAGCACCAGTTTCCGCCGCGAGAAGTTCGTGCCCCTCGGTGGCCCGGACGGCGGTGATGGCGGCGCTGGCGGGAGCGTCTACCTGCGCGCCGCCTCCGGCATCAATACCCTGGCGGATTTTCGCATCGAGCGCACCTACAAGGCGCAGCACGGCGAGCCCGGCAGCTCCAATGACTGCACCGGCCGTGGCGGCAGCGACCTGTATGTCCCGGTGCCGATCGGCACCGTGGTGCGCGATGCCGGCACCCAGGAGGTGCTCGGCGACCTGACGCGCGACGGCCAGGAATTGCTGGTGGCGCGCGGTGGCAAGGGCGGCTGGGGGAATCAGCGCTTCAAGTCGAGCACCAACCGCTCACCGCGCCAGTTCGGCCCGGGTCTGCCCGGGGAGAAACGCGCGCTGGAACTGGAACTCAGGGTGATTGCCGACGTGGGCCTGCTCGGCCTTCCCAACGCCGGCAAGTCCACGCTCATCCGGGCGGTCTCGGCCGCGCGCCCCAAGGTGGCCGACTATCCGTTCACCACGCTGCACCCCAACCTCGGCGTGGTGGCCGTGGGCGAGCACCGCAGCTTCGTCATGGCCGACATCCCGGGCCTCATCGAGGGTGCGGCCGAGGGCGCAGGCCTCGGCATCCGCTTCCTCAGGCACCTGCAGCGCACCCGCCTGCTGCTGCACCTGGTGGACATCGCCCCGCCGGATCCGGCGGCCGACCCGGTGCAGGATGCACGCGCGATCGTGCGCGAGCTCAAGAAGTTCAGCCGTGAGCTGGTGAGCAAGCCGCGCTGGCTGGTCATCAACAAGCGCGATCTGCTGCCGGCGGCGGATGCCGAGAAGCGCGCGCGTGCCATCGTGCGCGCGCTGCGCTACCGGGGACGATACTTTCTGATCTCCGCCGCGACCGCGGAAGGAACCCAGGAGCTGTGCGAGGCGGTTATGACTTTTTTGGAGGAGCAAGCCCGTTCGGCACGCGCGCCCGCATCAGATCCAGAAGATGCTGGCGCCGAGCCGCCGGACGCAGCTTAAGCGGCGTCGGCACGACCGGGGTCGGGATGCGGACCTTGTCGTTCGCGTTCATCACACCCTCACTGCATCGCGCGGATGCGGGCGGCCAGGCGGCTCTTGTGCCGCGCGGCCTTGTTACGGTGAATGATCTGCTTGCCGACCAGCGAGTCGATCACCGGCACGGCCTTCTGGTAGGTCGCGGTGGCCGTCTGCTTGTCGCCCCCGGCGATGGCGGCCGTGACGCTGCGCACCGCGGTGCGCATGCGTGAGCGCAGCGCGACGTTGCGGGCGCGGTGCTTCTCGGCTTGGTGGGCGGCTTTCTCGGCGGACTTGGTATTGGCCACGAACACTTCCTATGTCAAACGGACCCCCGGCCTCGCGGAGGGCCGGTAGTCTGCGTATCGGCAAAGGCCTTGTCAACGCGTCGGCATCCGGCGAACGCAGCGCCCGGCGGCGCATTCACATAAACTGCCCGGGCGGCGGAGCGTGGGCTCCGGCCGGGCTGATTAGTATTTAAAGATCAGATAGTTACGGTACGATGAAACTCATTCGCGGCCTGGCCGGCCTGCGTGCGCCGGCGCCCAGCTGTGTCCTGAGCATTGGCGCGTACGACGGGCTGCACCTGGGCCATCAGGCGCTGCTGCGGCGGCTGATCGAGCGGGCCCGCACGGCGCAGGCGCCCTCGGTGCTGGTGAGCTTCGAGCCTCTGCCGCGCGAGTACCTGCAGCCCAAGGATCCGCCCGCCCGCCTCACCAGCTTCCGCGAGCGCTGGCGGCTGCTTAGTTCCCTGCCGCTGGATTACCTGTGCCTGCTGCGCTTCGATGAGGCTTTGCGTAATCTGTCGCCGGAGGAGTTCGCCACCTTCCTGGCGCAGGGCCTGAAGGCCCGCGCGGTCATCGTCGGCCATGACTTTCGTTTCGGGCGTTCCGGCACGGCTGGTGCCGAAGTGCTGGAAACGGCCGGCCGCCGTCTCGGCTTCGAGGTCGAGGTCATGCCGCCGGTGACCTGCGGCGCCGAGCGCATCAGCAGCAGCGGCGTGCGCGCGGCACTGGCGCGCGGGGACTTCGCGCAGGCGGCTGCCTGGCTCGGACGCCCCTGGAGCATGCGCGGCCGGGTGGTGGCCGGCGAGCGCCTCGGGCGCACGCTCGGCTTCCCCACGGCCAACCTGCCGCTGCATCGCCGGCGCGCGCCCGTCGCCGGGGTGTTCGCCGTGCGCGTGCACGGCGTGCAGGCGCAACCGCTGGCGGGCGTGGCGAGCCTGGGCACGCGCCCGACCGTCAATGGCACGGTGCCGCTGCTCGAGGCGCACCTGTTCGATTTCGACGGCGAGCTCTACGGGCGCGAGATCGCGGTCGAGTTCGTGGCGAGGCTGCGCGCGGAGGTGCGCTTTACCTCGCTCGCCGCGCTGACGCAGCAGATGCAGGCGGATGCTGCGCAGGCGCGCGCGCTGCTCGGGGTTTGAAACGGGACGACATGAGCGACTACAAGCACACCATCAACCTGCCGCAGACGCAGTTCCCGATGAAGGCCGACCTCGCGCAGCGCGAGCCGGCGATGCTGCGGCGCTGGGAGGAGCAGGGCACCTACGCCAAGCTGCGCGTGCTGGCGCGCGGCCGGCCGCGCTTCGTGCTGCACGACGGCCCGCCCTACGCCAACGGCGCGATCCACATCGGGCACGTGGTCAACAAGGTCCTCAAGGACGTGGTGGTCAAGTCGCGCACGCTGGACGGCTGCGACTCGCCCTACATACCCGGCTGGGACTGCCACGGCCTGCCGATCGAGCTGCAGGTGGAGAAGAAGCACGGCCGCCCGGGCGGCAAGCTCGACGCGCGCGCCTTCCGCGCCGCCTGCCGCGCCTACGCGCACGAGCAGATCGACCTGCAGCGCAGCGACTTCAAGCGGCTGGGGATCCTCGGCGACTGGGAGCGGCCCTACCTCACCATGGCGCCCGGGTACGAGGCGCAGCAGCTGCGCGCCTTCGGCCGCATCATCGCCAACGGCCACCTCTACAAGGGCGTGAAGCCGGTGCACTGGTGCCTCGACTGCCGCTCGGCGCTGGCCGAAGCCGAGGTGGAGTACGAGGAGCGCACCTCCCCGGCGATCGACGTGGCCTTCCGCGTGGTGGCCAATTCCGACCTGGCGGCGCGCCTCGGGCTCGGCCCCGAGGAGCTCGGCACGGCCGCCGCGGAGGTCGTCATCTGGACCACGACCCCCTGGACGCTGCCGGCGAACCAGGCGATCGCGGTGCGCGACGAGTTCGTCTACGTGCTGGTGCAGGCGCAGGCCGGGGCGCAGGTGCGCCGGCTGCTGCTGGCGGCCGATCTCATGGAGGCCTGCCTGAAGCGCTACGGGCTCACGCTCGAGCGCATGCTCGGTCGCGCCGAGGGCCGCGCGCTCGAGGGGCTCAAGGTGCGCCATCCGCTGCAGCCGCGCGAGGTCCCGGTGATTCTCGGCGAACACGTCACGCTCGAGGCGGGCACCGGAGCGGTGCACACCGCCCCCGGCCACGGCCAGGAGGACTTCGCCGTCGGCCAGCGCTACCAGCTCGAGGTGCTCAACCCGGTGGGCAACGATGGCCGCTTTCTCGAGAGCACCCCGCTGGTCGCGGGGCTCAAGGTCGAGGAGGCCAATCCCGTCATCATCCAGGCGCTGCGCGCCAACGGCCAGCTGCTGCACGATGAGCCGCTGCTGCACAGCTACCCGGTGTGCTGGCGCCACAAGTCGCCGGTGATCTTCCGCGCGACGCCGCAGTGGTTCATCAGCATGGAGCGCGCGCACCTGCGCGAGAACACGCTGCGCGACATCAAGGGGGTGCAGTGGACCCCGGCCTGGGGCGAGCCGCGCATCACCGGGATGATCGAGAGCCGGCCGGACTGGTGCATCTCGCGCCAGAGAACCTGGGGCGTGCCCATCCCGCTGTTCGTGCACCGGGAGTCCGGCGCGCTGCATCCGCGCACCGCCGAGCTCATCGAGGCCGCGGCGGCGCGCGTGGCCGCCGGCGGCGTCGATGCCTGGTTCGATCTGGAGCCGCGCGAGCTGCTCGGCGCGGACGCCGATCACTACGACAAGGTCACCGACGTCATGGACGTGTGGGCCGACTCGGGCCTGTCCTTCGAGTGCGTCGGGCACGAGCGTCCCGAGGTCGCAGCGCCGGTGGAGCTGTACCTGGAGGGCTCGGACCAGCACCGCGGCTGGTTCCACTCCTCGCTGCTGATGTCCGAGGCGCTGTACGCGCGCGCCCCGTACAAGGGGGTGCTGACTCACGGCTTCACGGTCGATGAGAAGGGACGCAAGATGTCCAAGTCCCTCGGCAACGTGATCGCGCCGCAGAAGGTGGTGAACAGCCTCGGCGCGGACGTGCTGCGGCTGTGGGTCTCGGCGACCGACTACGCCAACGAGATCGCGGTCTCGGACGAGATCCTCAAGCGCATGGCCGACTCCTACCGCCGCATGCGCAACACCCTGCGCTTCCTGCTCGGCAACCTGCACGGCTTCGAGCCCGGGCGCGATGCCCTGCCGCTGGCGCAGCTGCTCGGGCTGGACCGCTGGGTCCTCGCGCGCACGCGCGCGCTGCAGGCGGAGATCATCGAGGCGTACCGCCGCTACGCCTTCCATCTCATCTACCAGAAGGTGCACAACTTCTGCAGCGTCGACCTCGGGGGCCTGTACCTGGACGTGATCAAGGACCGCATGTACACGACCCCCGCTGCCGGGATGCCGCGCCGCTCCGCGCAGACGGTGATGTGGCACATCGCCGAGGCGATGGTGCGCTGGCTGGCGCCGATCCTGTCCTTCACCGCGGAGGAGGCCTGGCAGTACCTGCCGGGCGCGCGCCGCGAGTCGGTGTTCCACGAGACCTGGCACGAGCTGCCAGAGGCCGACGCCGATGGCATCGACTGGGAGGCGCTGATCGCGCTGCGTGGCGAGGTCACGCGCGAGCTGGAGAAGCTGCGCGACACGGGCGCCATCGGCGCCCCGCTCGATGCCCGCGTCGATGTGTACTATGCGCCGCCGCAGCATGCGCGCCTGGCGGCGCTCGGCTCCGAGCTGCGCTTCCTCTTCATCACCTCGCACGCCTACGTGCATCAGGACGGCGCCGTGCCGGCCGCGGCCGTGCCGGCGCTCAATGCCGGGCTCGCGGGCGTGCGCCTGCTCGTGAGCGCGAGCCAGGACCCCAAGTGCGTGCGCTGCTGGCACCGCCGCGCCGACGTGGGCGCGGACCCGCGCCACCCGCAGCTGTGCCTGCGCTGCGTGAGCAACGTCGAGGGCCCGGGGGAATCCCGGGAGTTCGTATGAGCGCGACCACGGCACCGCCTGCGCGCACCTGGCCGAGCGTCGCGGCCAGCGGCTGGCGCTTCCTGCCGCTCACCGCAGCCGTGATCCTCGCCGATCAGCTGGTTAAGGCCTGGATCGTGCACCACTTTGCACTCTTCGAGCGCCGCCATGTGCTGGCCGTGCTGGATATCATCCTCACCTACAACACCGGCGCGGCCTTCAGCTTCCTGGCCGAGGCTTCCGGCTGGCAGCGCTGGCTGTTCGTGCTGCTGGCGCTGAGCGTCAGCGGCGCGCTGCTGGTGTGGCTGCGGCGCCTGGAGGCGGCCCGCCAGCGGCTGCTGTGCGGTGCGCTCGCGCTGATTGCCGGCGGCGCCCTCGGTAATATGATTGACCGGCTGCGCTTCGGGCGGGTGGTGGACTTCGTGCACGTGCACTGGCAGCAACATTTCTTTCCGGCCTTCAACGTGGCCGACTCCGCCATCACCATCGGCGCGGCGCTGCTGATCCTGGATGCCTGGCGCGACAGCCGCGCCCAGCGGGGGCGCCACTGATGCAGGTGCTGCTCGCCAACCCGCGCGGCTTCTGTGCCGGTGTCGACCGCGCCATCGACATCGTGCAGCGGGCACTGGACATGTTCGGCGCGCCGATCTACGTGCGCCACGAGATCGTGCACAACCGCCACGTGGTCGAGCGGCTGCGCGCGCTCGGGGCCGTGTTCGTCGATGAGCTCGCCGAGGTACCCCAGGGCAGCACCGTGATCTTCTCCGCGCACGGGGTCGCGAGCGCGGTCGAGGCGCAGGCGCGTGAGCGGCAGCTGACGGTTTTCGATGCCACCTGCCCGCTGGTCACCAAGGTGCACATGGAGGTGCAGCGCTATGCGCGCGAGGGCCGCGACGTGCTGCTGATCGGTCACGCCGGGCACCCGGAGATCGAGGGTACGATGGGGCGCTTCGACGCCTCGCACGGCGGGCAGATGCACCTGGTGCAGAGCGTGGCCGACGTGGCGCGCCTCGAGGTGCGCGACCCGCAGCGCCTGGCGTTCGTCACCCAGACCACGCTCTCGATGGATGACACCGCCGAGATCGTCGCCGCGCTGCGGGCGCGCTTTCCCGGCCTGGCGACGCCGCGCCGCGAGGACATCTGCTACGCGACCCAGAACCGCCAGGATGCGGTGAAGCAGCTGCTCGAACAGTGCGACGTGTTGCTGGTGGTCGGCTCGCGCGCCAGCTCCAACTCCAACCGCCTGCGCGAACTAGCCGACCGCGCCGGCGTGCCCGGCTACCTCATCGACGGGCCGCAGGACCTGCGGCCCGAGTGGTTCGCCGGCAAGACGGCAGTCGGGGTGACCGCCGGCGCCTCGGCGCCCGAGCTGCTGGTGCAGCAGGTGATCGAGCAGCTGCGGGGCTGGGGCGGACTGGCGCCGCGCGAGCTGGCCGGCCGCACGGAGCACGTCGTGTTTACGCTGCCGCGCGGCCTGCGCGGCAGTGCCGGGGAGCGCTCCGAGTAGGCTGCACCGCCACGGGCGTGCGCACCTTCAGAAGAAGCCGTGCAGCTCGATGAAGTACAGGTGCAGATGCTGCGTCGGCTGCTGCGGGATGCCGTCGTTCAGGCGCGCCCCGCCGCGTAGCTGCAGGAACTGCAGCGGCGTCCACTCGTACACGAAGCTCCAGCGCGTCTGCTGGTCGTGTGCGACATCGCGGTCCGGGTCGAGATACTCGTAGGTGACCTTGAGGTTGTGACCGCGCGCGAGGGCATAATTGCCCTCGAGCAGCCCCGCGAGCTGCTTCTGCTGCCCGCCCGGCCCGGTGGGGCGGCTGTGGTCCTCGATGTAATCGGCCTCGGCCAGCCAGGCGATCGGCCCGGTGCGCACGCCGCCGAACAGCGCGTACATCTCACGGCTGCCGTCCGCGTTGGCGCCGTTGAAGTTGGCCGCCGCCCCGACCCGCCAGCGATTTTCGACGAACTGCAGCTGCAGGCTCTCCTGCTTGCCGTTGCTGGTCGGGGCGGCGCCGGCGGTGCCATTGCTGACCGCGAGCTGCGCATCCCAGTGGCCATGCTCGTAGCCGACCTCCAGGCCCGAGTCCGGCGTCGTCATGCTGATGCCGCTCACCGAGCGCACGAAGGCGCTCTGGTCCTGCAGGCGCAGCCCGAAGGGCAGGTACATCTGGCCGCCCTTGAGGTACCAGGTGTGATTGGCCGACCACAGCATGCCCCACGCCTCGCGATTCAGGGCACCGCCCGGGGCCACCAGCTCATCGACGTACACCAGCAGCCGGTCCGGGATGACGCTGGCCGAGAGGTACACGCGCGCCTGCTCGAGGTCGAACTCGTTGGTGGTCTGCTGCTGCGGCACCTGCTGTGCCTCGAACTGGTAGCGCAGGTCCCCGCCGATGGCGATGAAGCGGTTGAGGGCCCCGGTCCACACGTCCGTGCCGGTGTCGATGTGCTGCGCCGGCAGTGTGGTCTGCGAGAACACCTCGCCGAAGGCGGTGCGCTCGCCGCCGCCGGTGGGGTTGACGTGGCACTGGCCGCACTTGTAGCCGTTGGCGACCGCCAGGTAAGGCTCGGCCCGTGCAGCGGCGCCGAACAGGGCCAGCACGGCAGTCGCTGCGGCGACAAGCGGGTGCGCGCGGCTCATGGCGCACCATCCACGCTGAACTCGACGATGACGTCGCTGCCGAGCGGGTTGCCGCTGAGGTCGGCAAGCGCCGCCGGCCCGGTGCCGCGCACCACCAGGCGGTAGGTGCCGTCGCCGAGCGGCCGCGCCGGCAGCAGCAGCACGGCGGCGGGGTTGCCCTCGACCGCTCGGAACGCGCCGATCGGGATTGGCTGCGCACGGCCGTCCTCGCTCAGCTGCGCCACGCTGATGGTGGTGGCGTTCACCAGTGAGAAGTCGATTTCGCGATTGAACGCGACCAGCACCTGCTGCGGCGCGCGCTCGAGCACCGCCGCCTCCACCGGTGAGGTCGCGGTCACGGCGAGCGCCACCTTGGCGGACTGCTCGGGCGTGCCGGGCGCGGCGCCGTCGCTGATCCACTGGCGGATGATGTCGAGCGTGGACCGTGGCAGGTACGGCCCGCCAAAGGGCATGCGCGCCCCGACGATGGTGCTCGCACCCGCGAGCTTCTGCACCAGGTAGCTGTCGTCCGGGTCGCCGGGCTTGACACGGTCCCGGCTCGGCACCTCGCTGCTCGGCACGCCAACCAGCAGCGCGTAGCTGTGGCCCTCGTCCAGCTGCAGGCCCTGCGGCGCGGACGCGCCGCTGTGACAGCGCACGCAGATCGGCGTGAAGACGTTGTCCTGGATCGACTGAAAGTTCGCGGTCAGCGGCGTATTGGGCGCGGAGCCCGGCGCGGCCGGCATGCCGTTGGAGTTGAGCCCGTCGCCATTGCCGGCGCAGGCGGCGAGCAGCACGGACGCGAGCGGCACCGCATAACGGCGCACGAGGGAGTGATGCATGGAGCGCCTTCCGCGCTGATTTCAGACACGCGTGGGTGCGGCGCTCGCGCGCGGCGGGTTCCCGTTCCCGTGGGAATATTTTTGTGCGTGTTAGGTAAACCGGAGGCGCGCGGCCGCGCACCTACTCCGTGCAAGAGGAGCGCGGCCCGCTCGGGGGCCGTGCCGGCGGATCCTCCCTTCCGCCACGCAGGATGCGACTCCCCCTGCCGGCCCGTCGCGGATTGCCGCTCGGGCCGGTTCTTCTCGCAGCGAGACCTGGTGCGCCGCCTTCAGGCGTTGGCGCGGGCGCGGCCCGCGTACAGGGACTTCTTCAGTTTCCAGCGCTTGTGCGACCAGGGCCAGTCGGAGGGCGCGGCGCGGATCTGCGTCTCGACCAGCCGCGCGTAGCGCTCGGTCAGCTCGCCGGTGGGTAGCGCCTCGCCGGCGCGCGCGAGCGGGGTGAGTTGCATCTCGTAGTGACCGCGCGCGGTGCGCCGCAGTCCGATGAAGAACACCGGAAAGCGCGTGACGCGCGCGATCTCCTCCGGGCCCATGTAGAAGGCGGTGTCACGATTGAGGAAGCGCGTCCAGTGCTTGTGCTCGCTGGTGGTCGGCTCCTGGTCGGCCACCATGGCGACGGCGCGCACTACGCCGCGTCGCTTGATGATGTCGGCCAGGAGCTCCTTGGCTGGAACCAGGCGGCTGCCGAACCGCGTGCGCAGCCGCTTCATCTCGCGCTCCGCCCAACTGTCGACCAGCGGCTTGTAGGCGGCGTCCACCGGGTAGCCGAGCTCGAGCGAGAGGGCGAGCAGCATCCATTCCCAGTTGCACTGATGCGCGGCCACCAGCAGCACCGACTGGCCGCGCTCGAGCTCGGCGCGCGCCAGCTCGAGGTTGTTGATGCGCACGCGCCGGCGGATCTCCTGCGGTGACATCACCACGGACTTGAAGATCTCCACCAGCATCTGCGCGAAGGAGTGGTAGTAGGCGCTGATCACGCGCCGCAGCTGGGGTTCATCGTAGTCGGGGAAGGCGCGGCTCAGGTTCTCGCGCACCACCTGCTCGCGGTACGAGTAGACGTGCACCGAGATCCAGCCCAGCAGGCTCGCGAGGCCGTAGAGCAGGGGCAGCGGGATGCGCGCCAGCAGCGCCACCCACCAGGCCGGGCGGGCGGGCCTGCTCTCGGGCGGCGGTTGCTCCGGTGCGCTGGGGGATTGGGGTGCAGCCTCGCTGGCCATCACCCCTAGTTGACCGGATGCGGATGCGGACGTCCAGTCGGGGTCGGCTGCGCGGTGAGCACGCGGCCGAACTTCGGCGCCAGCCAGCGCTCGATGTCATCCACCACCGTGAACAGCGCCGGCACGATGACCAGCGTGAGGGCAGTGGAGGTGATCAGCCCGCCGATGACCGCCACCGCCATGGGCTGGCGGAAGGAGGTGTCGCCGCCGAGCCCGATGGCGACCGGCACCATGCCGGCCACCATGGCCACGGTGGTCATGACGATGGGGCGGGCGCGCTTGTGGGTGGCCTCGATGATGGCGGTGAGCCGGTCCTTGCCGGCGCGCATCTCCTCGATTGCGAAGTCCACCAGCAGGATCGCGTTCTTGGCCACGATGCCCATGAGCATGAGGAAGCCGATCATGGCGCCGAGCGAGAGTGCGCTGCCGGTGAGCATGAGCGCCGCCACCGCGCCGCCGAAGGACAGCAGCAGCGAGGAGAGGATCGTGAGCGGCTGCAGCACGCGCGCAAACAGCAGCACCAGCACCGCGAACACCATGAGGATGCCGGTGAACATGGCGATGATGAAGTTCACGAACAGCTCGTTCATGTACTTCGCCTGGCCGACGTCCACCTCGTGTACCCCCTGCGGCAGGTGCTTCAGCGCCGGCAGCGCGCGGATCTTGGCCATGGCGGTGCCGAGCTCGACCCCCTGGTGCAGGTCGGCGACGATCGAGAGGCGGCGCGCCTGGTTGTAGCGCCGCACGCGCGTCGGGCCCTCGCCGAAGGTGATATCCGCCACGGCCTTCAGCGGCACCGCGCCGCCGGCGGCGGTCGGCACCGGCAGGTTCTCGAGCGTCGAGAGGTCGCGGCGCGTGTCCTCCTGCAGACTGACGCGGATCGGCACCTGGCGGTCGGCGAGGGAGAACTTGGCGCTGTTCTGGTCCAGGTCCCCGAGCGTGGCTATGCGGATCGTGTCGCTCAAAGAGGCGACCGTCACGCCGAGCTGGGATGCCAGGTCCAGGTGGGGGCGGATCAGAATCTCCGGGCGCGGCATGTCGCCGTCGATCCCGGGATCGCGCAGCTCGGGCACCTCGCGCATCTCGGCCACCAGCTTGCGGGCGCTGGCTTCCACCAACTGCGAATTGTCGCCGGTGATGTAGATGTTGACGTCGCGGCCGTTGCCATTGCGGTTGAAGTGGATGCGCGCATCGGGGATCGCCGCCAGGTCGCCGATCACGCGGTCCTCGAACTCGCGCTGCGAGGCCTTGCGCTCGCTCGGCTTCACCAGCGTGATCTCGAGGAACGCCGTGCGCACCTCGCCCCAGTCATCCCCGCCGATCGACTCGACCACCGAGGCGACTTCCGGCTGGCGCGCCAGGATGCGGTAGGCGGCGCCCGAGACCTGGGCGGTGTCCTCCAGGCGCGCGCCGGGCGGCAGCTCGATGTTGAGCTCGGTGTAGCTGTCGTCGGAGGCGGGGATGAACGCCTTGGGGATCACCCCCAGCCCGAAGAGCGACAGCAGGAAGAATGCGAGCCCGCCCATCAGGGTCTTCCAGCGGTGCAGCGTCGACCAGCGCAGCAGGCGCTGGTACCAGGCCATGATCGGGCCGTCCTCGTGCGCGGCGATGGCGCCGGCCTTGAGCGTATAGGCCGCCAGGACCGGGGTGATCAAGCGCGCCACCAGCAGCGAGAAGAACACCGCCGCGGCGACGGTCAGGCCGAACTGCTTGAAGTACTGCCCCGTGAGCCCACCCATGAAGCTCACCGGCAGGAACACGGCGATGATCGTGGCCGAGCAGGCCACCACCGCGAGCCCGATCTCATCGGCGGCATCGAGCGCGGCCTGCCAGGCGCTCTTGCCCATCCGCATGTGGCGCACGATGTTCTCGATCTCGACGATGGCATCGTCGACCAGCACGCCGGCCACCAGCGAAAGCGCCAGCAGGCTGATGGAGTTGAGCGTGAAGTCCATCCACTGCATGACCAGGAACGTCGGGATCGCTGACAGCGGGATCGCCAGCGCCGAGATCAGCGTGGCCCGCCCGTCGCGCAGGAACAGGAACACCACCAGCACGGCGAGAACCGAGCCCTCCAGCAGCGCGCTCATGGCCGAGTGGAAGGTGGCGTTGGTGTAGTCGACCGTGGTGAAGATCTGCGCGACCGTGACGTTCGGGTTCTCCTTGCGGATCTTGGCGAGCTCGGCGTTGACCTCGCGCATGACGCTCACGTCCGAGGTGCCCTTGGCCTTGAAGATGCCGAAGGTGGTGGCGGGACGGCCGTTGAGGCGGGCCATCGAGCGGATCTCGCCGACGCTGTCGCGGACCGTGGCGAGGTCCGAGAGGCGCGCGAAGCGCCCGCCGGGCAGCACGATCTGCGTGTCGCCGAGGGCGTGGGCAGAGCGCGCCTCCCCCAGCACGCGGATGGCCTGCTCGCCGCCGCCGACCTGGGCGCGACCCCCGGGGGAGTCGAGGTTCAGCTGGCGCAGCTGCTGGTTCACCTGCGCGGCGGTGATGCCGAGCGCCTGCATGCGCGCCGGGTCCAGCTCGACGCGGATCTCACGGTTGACGCCGCCGCCGCGCGAGACCTGGGCCACGCCTTCGATGTTAAGCAGCCGCTTGCTGATCGAATTGTCGACGAACCAGGAGAGCTCCTCGTCCGAAAGCGCGCTCGAGCTGACCGCGAAGATGGCGATGCGCTGGTCGATGTCGAGCCGCTGCACCACCGGCTCCTGGATGCCCTGCGGCAGGTTGACGCGGATCTTGGCCACCGCGTCGCGCACGTCCGCGACCGCGCGGTCGATCGGCGTGCCGATGGCGAACTCGATGAAGACGCGCGACTGGCCCTCGATGGCGAGCGAGGTGATGTTGTCGATGTTGCCGATGCCGGCGACCGCGGCCTCGACCTTCTGCATGATCTGCGTCTCGATCTCCTGCGGCGAGGCGCCCGGCTGCGACACCAGCACCTGCACGCCGGGGAAGGAGATGTCGGGGTTGAGCGTGACCGGCAGGCGCACGAACGACACCAGGCCCATCACCAGCAGCACGCCGAACAGCACCATCGGGGTCACCGGGTGGCGGATCGCCCACGCGGAAATGTTTTTCATAGGCGCCGCGCCCTCAGGATTTGTCGGGTGCCGCCGCCGCGGTGGCCTTGACCTCTTCGCCCTCGCGCAGGAAGCCGCCGGCGGTGGCCACCACGCGCTCGTGCCCGGTGAGGCCCTCGCTGATCACCGCGCCCGCCTCGGTCATCCCGGAGACGCGCACCGGGCGGCGCTCCACCTTGCTGGCATCGTTGATGACCAGCACGTAGCTGCCGCTGCTGTCGGCCAGCACGGCGGTCTGCGGCAGCACCGGGCGCTGCGCCTTGTCCACCGCCACCTGGCCGCGGGCGAAGGCCCCGGGGCGCAGTGCCGGATCGGGCTTGAGTGTGATGCGGATGTCCCCGAGGCGTGTGGCCGGATCGATGACCGCGCCGAGCAGGCGCACGCTGCCGCTGAAGGGGCGGGCAATGCCGGTGAGGTAGACGGTGGCCGGCTGGCCGACCTTCACCTGCGCCAGGTCCTGCTCGGCGATCTGGCCGCGCATCTCGACCTCGCCGCCGCTCGCGACGCGAAACAGCGTCGACCCGCCGGGCGCGGCGATCTGGCCGACCTCGGCGTTGCGGGTAAGAACGGTGCCCTCCACAGGAGCGCTGATGCGCGTGCGGCCGAGCCGCGCCTCGGCCTCGGCCAGCTGCGCGGCCACCACTTTGACGTTGGCGGCATCGGTCACGGCCGTGGCGCGGCGCTTCTCGATATCCTCGGCCGAGAGCGCGCCGGCAGCCTCGACGCCCAGCGCGCGCTTGTACTCAGCCGCCGACAGGGCGGCCTGCGCCTTGGCCTGCTCGAGCGATGCGGCGAGACGGTTCACCTGCTGCACCATCACCGAGTCGTCGATCTTGGCGAGGATCTGCCCGCGCTTGACGTGATCGCCGGCCTCGACGTACACGGCCACGATGCGCCCGGTGTCGCCTTCGTTGGCGATCGGCATGTCGTAGCGTGCCGCGATGGCCCCGGAGAAGGTGACGCTGGAGGTCACCGGTTGCAGCGCCGGGACGATGAAGCTCACCAGCGGGATCGTGCCGCGGTCGACCAGCGGTGCCGGTCCCGCCCGCCCTCCGGAGAGCAGCTTCCAGGCGAGCAGCGCAATCAGCAGCAATCCGAGCAGCGCCCCCACCACGGTCCACTTGATGCGCCGACCCGCAGTGGCGGGCGCCGGGGTCACTTCCGGCTCCGCAGTCACGAGCCGCTCGAGGTTGAGGCGGTCGCGTCCGATCCAGGTAACCCCCTCCGGGTTCTGGGATTTCGGCTCCGCAATCTGCTCAAGGTTCGTGCCCACAGCCCAATTCCTTTGCTGGCTGCCGGCGCCTGAGCCGGCTTATGCTAGTTGGCGGGCAGTTTAATCGCCCCAACGGCCATCTTCCGCGGGAAACGCCCAGCGGACATCAAGGGGCGACGGGACGATGCGATAAGAACTGAACGTGCCGGGAAATCGAGTCGGGAAATCGCAAGGCGTCCCCGCGTCAAAACCCCTCAAATAGCGCCTGCCCGGCCTTCCCCGTCAGGGGCGCGCATCATACCTGAGGCAGGTTTCGGCTGCCCTCCCGGGGCCCAGGGCCTGCTTTAGGGCCCTTTGAGGCACTCTGCGGGTCATGTCAGGAGCCGTCGGCCACCGCGGTATGCCCGCGCAAGGCCGCGTCCAAGTCCGCCCAGAGGTCCTCCACGTGCTCAATTCCGACGCTCAGCCTGAGTAGGGATGGGGGCAGGTGCTCCTGCCCCGCGATGCCCGCGCGGCGCTCGATGGTGGACTCAACGGCACCCAGGCTGGTCGCGTGTTGGATGAGGCGCAGACGAGCGCATACCGCCTCGGCGGCACGGGCATCGCCACGGACATCGAAGGAGATGATCGTGCCGTAGCCCTTCAACTGAGCGCGCGCAATCGAGTATGTTGGATGCGTGCTCAGCCCCGGATAGCGTGTGCACGCGACCGCAGGATGAACGGCGAGCCGTTCCGCGAGGGTCATAGCGCTGGCCTGCGCCCGCTCCAGCCTCAGTGCCATGGTGCGCGCGCCGCGCACGGCGAGGAATGACTCGAGCGCACCGGGCGTGGCGCCGAGCAGCTCACGCGTTTGCCGCAGCGCTGCCAGAAGCTCCCGCCTCCTGACGCTCACCACTCCGGCGAGCAAGTCCGAGTGGCCGCCGATGAACTTGGTGGCAGACTGGAACGAGACGTCGGCGCCCAGATCGAGCGGACGCTGATTGAGTGAGGTCGCGAACGTGTTGTCGATCGCCAGCAGCGTCGATGGCTTGCGGCGGGCCGCGCAGATGGCGCGCAGATCGGCCACGATCAGCATCGGGTTCGATGGGGACTCCAGCCACAGCAGATCCGCAACCGCACTCGCACGAATCCAGCCGTCGGTGTCGTCAACGGTCACGCGCTGCAGCGTCCAGCGGCCGCGCTGTCTTCCGGATTCGGCCAGTCCCGTGACGGCCTGATAGCAGTCCGCCGCGAGCGCGATGTGCGCTCCGCCCGGAAGCTGCTCGAATACCGCGGCGATACCGGCCATCCCCGATGCGAACGCCACCGACTTGCCGCCCTCCATGAGCCCGACGATTTCTTCCAGGGCCTCCCACGTGGGCGTTGCGTCGTCGCGGGCGTAGGCACGCCCGGCGCCGAGGACGAAATTCGAGGCGAGAACGGGAGGCGTGTTCAGCGACGCACCCGGGCGGCGGTCGCGCCCGGCCGCCACGAGGAGTGACTCGATCTGCCAAGACCCTGGCGAATGGGTGTTTGGTTCTTGGCTCACGAAGATCAGGCCTCCGACGCTACATGGGTTTCGCGACCTGCGGCCCACGCCGGGCGGCGGTCAGAAATTAGAAGAGTGGTGCCGGGAATAGGATTCGAACCTACGACCCGCGCATTACGAATGCGCTGCTCTACCAGCTGAGCTATCCCGGCTTAGGCCACGGAAAGCCGGTGATACTACAGTTTTTTGCGCAGCCTGATGACTAAGTCGATGCCGGCGACCTCGCTCCCGGGCGGGGGCGGGGGCAGGCGGCTGAATTCGACGGCAGGCACGGGGACATCGATGAGCGCGCCGCTGGCGAGGTCGTGGAAGTGATAGTGCGGCTCGACGTTGGAGTCAAACCACGCCCGGGTACCGTCGACGGAGAGCTGGCGGATCAGGCCGTGACCGGCGAACAGGTTGAGCGTGTTGTACACCGTCGCCTTGGAGACGCGCGCGCCGCTGGTACGGAGGCTGGCGAGGATCTGTTCGGCAGACAGGTGCTGGGGTGAGGACAGCAGGAGTGAGGCGATACGTACCCGCTGCGGGGTCGGTCGGATGCCGCAGCCGGCCAGGCGCTGCTCGCACTCCTGGGCCTCCGCCGCGGCCGGGGGATGTGTCAATTCCATGACCGCTAATTATACGGTCGTTCAAGAGAATTCATACGAATGTACAAAAAACAACACGCGCCCGTCAGGGTTTTCCCGCACGGCGCGCTGGCGCCGCCTCAGGCCGACGCCAGCTTCTGCTGCAGGTGCTGCGCCAGCTCGGCGATGGTGGGAAAATCGAACAGCTCGGTGAGGTCGATCTTGCCCGGGTAGAGCCGCTCGATCTGCTCGTGGATCTCGATGAGCTTGAGCGAGCTGGCGCCGATCTCGAACAGGTTGTCGTGCAGGCCGATGCGCTTGCCGGGGAGCGCCGCATCGCAGATCGATTGCAGCTTCTCCTCGATTTCGCTGTGTGATTCGCCCTCGGGTGTGGCGTGCGCGGCGCGCAACGCGGCGAGCTCCTTCAGCTCGGCATCGAACTCGCCGGCCACAAAAGCTTCCGCCAAGAGGTGGCGCTGCACCTTGCCGCTGGTGGTCTTGGGGACGCGCTTGACCGGCACCGCCTCGCTCACTTCCAGGCCGGCGTGCTCGTTGATGAGGCGCGTGACCTGCGCGGCGAGCGGCAGGAACTCCTCCATGCTGCCGCGGTGCAGGACAAACACCACCAGCTCCTCGGACTGCGCGCCCTGGCGCCGCGCGCCCACCGCAACCACCTTGCCGAGCTCCAGCCCCGCCGCCTGCTGTGCGATCGCCTCGAGGTCGTGCGGGTAGTAGTTCTGGCCATTGACGAAGATGATCTCCTTTGCGCGCCCGGAGATGTAGAGCTCCCCCTGGTGGAAGAGCCCGAGATCACCGGTGCGCAGCCAGCCATCGGCAGTGAAGGCGGCAGCATTGGCCGCCGGGTCCTCGAAGTAGCCGCGCGTCACGTTCTCGCCGGTGATGTGCACGTTGCCGATGTGCCCCTCCGGAAGCTCCCGGTCCGCATCGTCGGTGATGCGCAGGCGCGTGTAGGGAATGGGACGCCCCTCGGATACCAGGCGGATGGCGTCGCGCTCGCCCGCGGCGATCGGCTCGACCGCATCCCCGGCATTCATGCGATGGCGATTGAGGGCGAGCGTGCGCAGCGGCGCGTTCGGGACGGGGAAGGCCACGGCGAGCGAGGCTTCTGCCAGGCCATACACGGTGTACATGCTCTCGCGCCGGAGGCGCGCCGGCGCAAGGCGCGCGAGGAACTCCTCGCACAGCTCGACCGAGATCGGCTCGGCGCCGTTGAAGATGAGGCGCACGCTCGCGAGGTCGAGCTCGCCCACCGAGCGCTCACCCAGCACCTTCAGGTAATGCTTGTAGCCGAAGTTCGGGGAACACAGGATCGTCGCGCGCAGGCGCGCGGCAAACGTGAGCCACAGGAGCGGCCGGCGGATGAACAGCTCCGTCGGCATGAAGTGCGCCTGCGCGCGGTTCGCGAACATGACGAGGTGAAAGCCGATCAGACCCATGTCGTGGGTCAGCGGCATCCACGACAGCGTCACGTCCTCGGGGTTGAAGTGCGCTACCTCGGTCGAGCCGCGTACGTTGGCGAGAATGTTGGCATGCGTGAGCACTACGCCCTTCGGCTCGCTGGTGGACCCGGAGGAGAACTGGATGAAGGCGGTATCTCCGGGAGTGACCTGGTGGATGCTGCCGGCACGCGAGATGTCATCCAGGTTGTCGACCAGAAAGGTGCGCGATGCAAGGCCGGCGATCACCTCCGCCTCTTGCGGCGCGGTGGCAAAGCTCTTCAGGCGCTCGAACGCGCGCTTGTCGGTGTACAGAAACGGCGTCCCCAGTCGGCGCGCGATGCGCAGCAGCTTGTGGCGATGCTCCTCGCTGATGCCGAGCGCCACCGGCACCGGCACGATGCCGCCGAGCACGGCGGCCCAGAACACGTCGATGAACTGCTCGTTGTTGGCCAGGAACAGGATCAGCTTGTCGCCGCGGCGCGCGCCGAGGCGCTGCAGGTGATAGAGGATGCCAAGCGCCCGCTCGTAAAGCTCACCGAAGGACACCCGGCGCGTGTCGTTCTCGCCCTCGAGGTAGGTGAGGGCACCGTCGAAGCCGCGGTTGGCCTCGAGCAGCTCGCTCAGGGTGCTGGCGTTTTGGATCACCGTCGCTCCAGTCGCATGTGCAGGGGGTAGCGAGTACGCAGGTTGATCTGCGCCTCCAGTTCGAGCGGCCGGTCGGGCACGTACACCAGTCGGTAGCGGCGCGCGATCTTGTAGAGATGCACCAGCATCTCGTAGAGCGCCACGGTCTCGCCGATGCAGTGGCGCGGCCCGGCCGCAAAGGGCATGTAGGCGAAGCGCGGCCGCTCGGCCTCGTGCTCGGGCGCGAAGCGCTCCGGCTCGAAGCGCTCCGGGTCACGCCAGAAGCGCGGGTGCCGGTGCAGCAGGTACAGTGGCAGCAGCACGTTGCTGTTAGCGGGCACGGCGTAGCCGCCGAGCACGTCCGCCTCCAACGTGCGCCGCGACAGCAGCCACCCGGGCGGGTACAGCCGCAGCGCTTCGTTCACCACCTGCTGGGTGTAGGCGAGGGACTCCATCTGCTCAAGGCTCGGTGCCGCGTACTCGGGGGCCGCGTCGAGCTCGGCCTGCAGCCGCGCCAGCACCTGCGGATGCTGTGACAGCAGGTACCAGGTCCAGTTCAGGCCCGAGGCCGTGGTCTCGTGGCCGGCCACGATGAGCGTCATCACCTCATCGATCAGCTCGCGCTCGGGCATGGGCGCGCCGCTGTCCTTGTCGCGCGCCCCCATGAGCATGGCGAGGAAGTCGAAGTGCTCGCTGCCCTCCCGCCGCCGGCGCGCGATCAGCTCGGCCACCAGCTTGGTGAGCGAGCGGAACTTGTAGGCAAACTGCAGGTTGCGCTCGGATTCCCGCGTGACGACCGCGAACGGGTTGGTGCCGAGCTGCTGCGTGAGCCGCTCGAGGTCGGTGCCGAAGATCGAGCGCAGCACGATCTCGAGCGTGAGCTCGCTCAGCTCGTCGGTGAGGTTGAGCAGCTCGCCGCGCGCGGCGAGCGTGTCCCAGCGCGCGAGGAAGCGCTCATTGACCTGGGCGATCAGCTCGGCGAAGCGCGTCACTACGCGGCGGTGGAAGAAGGGCTGCATCATGTAGCGCTGGCGCTTCCACAGCTCGCCCTCGCTGGTCATGATGCCCTTGCCGAGCAGGATCTTGACCCGGTCGAGGCCCAGCCCCTTCACGTAGTTGCGGTGGTTTGAGACCAACACCCGCTTGATGTCATCGGGGTGGTGGATCACATAGGTATAAGATGAGCGCGCCGGCACGAACACGCGGTACGTGTCGCCATGGCGTGCGAACAACTCGACCATGCGCTCCAGGGAGTCCTCCGTGGAGCCGACGTCGAATTGCAGCTCGGCCACAGGGGCCTCGGGCTTCGAAGGCGCGGCGGCGATCATGCAAGCTGTTGAAAGCGAAACCTTAATCTTATATCACACGGACCTGCGCGATGAGTGGCCGCAGGCGGCCGCGCGCGCGCTCGCGGTACGACTGCCATACCTGAAGCGGCTCGCGCTCTCGGGGGCTTCCGAAGCCGCGCACGCCTCGCTCGCCGGGGTCGCGCTGGCGCTGCGCGCCCTGGGGCGCGCCACCGGACGCGCCGTGGCGGCGGCCGAGCTGCACTTCGAGGCCGAGCGCAAGCCGCGCCTCGCCGAGGCCGGGGCGGCCGATTTCAGCATCGCCCATTCCGGGCCGTACGTCGGTTGCGCGGCGCTGCCGGCAGCGCGCGTCGGCCTTGATCTGGAGTTCGGCAGTGCGCCGCGGCTCACCGAGTGGGTGGCGCGCGAGGCGGTAGTCAAGGCCGCGGGACTCGGGGTGCGCGCGCTGCGCGAGGTCGAGCTCACCGAGGCCGGGGCACGCTGCCGCGGCGAGTGCTGGTACGCACGGGTGCTCGCGGAGTTTCCCGGTGCGGCCGCCTGTGCCATGAGCAACGTGCCGCTGCGATCCCTCGAGGCGCGCTGCGTGCCGCTGGCGGAGCTGTTCGACGCATGAGCGAGGACGGCGGGCTGCGCAACAGCATCTACCGCTCCGTGACCCGCTCGAGCCGGCGCATGACCCCGGCGCGGCGGCTGCTGTACCGGATCGCAGTTCCGCTCGGCTACGCGATCATCAGTGCGTGGCTGCGCCTCGGACGGGTGGTGCGCGTCATCGGCGCCGAGCACCTGCAGGCTGCGCTCGCGCGCGCGCCCTCGCTGGTTCCATGCTACTGGCACCAGCACCAGCTCTACTGCGGCAGGTACCTGCTCGAGCAGCGCGGCCGCGGGCTCACGGTCGGCTGGCTGATCAGCCCGTCGGTGGACGGGGAGCTCGGCGCGATGCTGGTGGAGCGCATCGGCGGCGCGGTGATCCGCGGCTCCTCCTCGCACACCGGTGCGCGGGCGCTGCGAGACTACTATCAGGCGCTGGTGAGGCAGGACATCTCGCCGGTGATCACCCCGGATGGTCCGCGCGGGCCACGCTTCCAGTTCAAGCCCGGCGCATTGCTGCTGGCGCAGATGTCCGGGCGGCCGATCCTGCCGCTGGCCTACGCGGCCTCGCGCGCCTGGCTCATCAAGTGGGACAAGTTCGTCGTGCCGAAGCCCTTCGCGCGCATCGTGATCGCCATCGGCGAGCCGGTGTACGTGCCACGCGTGACCGATGCCGCAGGCCTCGAGCAGCTGCAGCAGCAGATGGCGCGGTGCCTGCACGGGCTGTTCCGGCAGGCGCGGGCGGCACTCGAGGAACGCTGAGGATTCGCGCCACGGGCAGCGCGCGGGGCAGATTCTGTCAAGTCCGCTAAAACCTGTGCGAACAGGCTCTTACCTTGAGTTCCTTCATCAGTGTGCGAGAATCGTCGCTAAGCGCTTAATAAAGCGTGACGCCGACTCGTCCAGTCCGTGACGGGACGCCGCGTCAGGGAGGGGCCGATTGGTTAGGCTGCGCGATGGTTTCGTGGGAGGCACGGCGCAATGACGATCCCGCCGCCGGATAAGCCGGCGGACTTTACCGCCTCGGACATCCTCGCGGCGGATGCCTGGACGGGCCGCACTCCCAAGCCCGTGCTCGGCATGGACGTCGTCTGCACCAAGATCGCCGTCGACTTCCAGAACATGCGCCGCGATTCAGTCGGCGAGTGCTTGAGGCTCAACCTCGAGTTGCTGCGCAGCGCCAGCGGCGCGGACTGCGCCTTCCTGGCCGCGATCGGAGATGACGGGCTGATCGGGGAGGTCCAGGCCGCGCGCAGCGCCTTCGCCCAGTGCCGTCCCGAGGGGCTTACCGGCAGCGCACTCGATGCCTTCCCGTGGCTGCGCACACGCCTGGAGCACCTGCGCCTCTCGGAGCTGCGCGACAGCTCGAGCCCGCGCAAGGAGCAGGCCGTCGAGGGCAAGCGCTTCGCCGAGCTGCAGATGGGCTCGGTGCTGCTCGTGACGCTGCGCGTGCAGGACCGGCCGGCAGGGCTGCTCGCGCTGGCGCACACGCTGCCGCGCGGCGCCTGGGACGTCAACCAGCAGCTGCTGATGAAGCTCATCGGCACGAGCCTTGCGACCGGCCTCGAGCGCATCCGCACCGAGGCGCGGCTCGCCAAGCTCGAGGAGCGCACCAATCTGTTCCAGGCCGCCGCCAACGACGGCCTTTGGGACTTCGACGTCGAACGCA